>Ga0310810_10007656_pt1 | contig 12352 bp, 7 predicted proteins | sample NCmetagenome_FD_207641 | JGI IMG/M metagenome (GOLD analysis project Ga0310810, IMG submission 207641) | Soil microbial communities from experimental microcosm in Duke University, North Carolina, United States - NC | ecosystem: Engineered > Artificial ecosystem > Soil microcosm > Unclassified ... | reverse complement strand
CAGATCGTCAGAATTGAAGGCGTGCCGGTGACGATCGTCGGTGTCGGTCCGGCCAGCCTCCGCGGCACCATCGACGTCGGGCTCGGTACCGATTTCTGGCTGCCGATTCCGGCACTCCCTGCGATTCTCGCGAGCCCGGGCTCCCGCGACGCGTCCACGATTCGCGCACCACTGCTCGTGAAAGCGCGCCTCCGCGACGACGTGACGGTTGCGCAGGCTGGAGCCGCGATGGACGGACTCGCGCGCCGGCTCGTGACGGAGCATCCGGAAGACATCCGCACCGACGGCGAGCTCGCGATTGGCCGTGGCATCACCGTACTGGCCTCGAAGGACGTCAGAATCCATCCGCAGGCGGACGGACCCATCAGGGCGCTGGCGGCCCTGGCACTCGTCATCATCGGCCTGGTGCTTGCCATCGCCGCGACGAACCTGGCCACACTGCTCCTCGTACGTGGCGCGGCGCGCGCGAAGGAAATCTCGGTGCGGCTGGCGCTGGGGGCGGGACGGCGACAGGTCATCCGGCACCTGCTGATGGAGAGCCTGGTCCTGTCGTTGGCCGGCGGCATCGCGGGCGCAGTCCTGGCGTGGTGGGCGATGCGCGCGCTGCAACAGATCGATCTCCCCCTCACCGTGGATCTGACGCTCGACTATCGCGTGCTCGCATTTGCGATTGTCGTCTCGCTAGCCACCGGGATGTTGTTCGGGCTGGCGCCCGCCCTCAAGGCGACGAGAGTGGACATCCTCCAGACGTTACGCGACGAGGAACCGCCGCCGATCGATCACCGGCGGCTCACGCTCAAGAACGGACTGATCGTCTTCCAGGTGGCGGTGTCGGTGCTGCTGCTTGGCGGCACGAGCGTTTTCCTGCAAATGGTGGCAGAGGCGAAGGCGCTGCACGTGGGCTTTGCCGTCAAGGGCGTGGCGATACTCGAAACCGACCTGCGCTTTTCTGGTTACCCGGACACCCGGGCACGAACGGTGCTCGACGATCTGCTGCGCCGCATGCAGGCGATCCCCGGTGTCGAATCGGCCGCGTTGCTGCGTGGCTTGCCGATGGCGGCCGACGAAGTGCCGATCGTCATCGATACCGCGCCGGGTCAGACGGGATCTTCCGTGCCGGCTGCCATGATTGCGGCCGGTCCGGGTTTCTTCGACACACTGCGCATTCCGCTGTTGTACGGACGGGTGTTCGACGAGCGCGACCGGGCCGACACGCCTCGAGTGGCCGTGATCACCGAGCGAATGGCACGACAGTACTTCGGCGCCGTCAATGTCGTCGGCCGGCGATTCCGGCTGGCGAACGATCCCGACTCCTGGACCGAAGTGATCGGCATCGTGCGCGATACCGGGACGGGAGACCTGGCGGACGACGTCCTCGATCCGATCGCTCCCCCGTTCTACCGCTCGTACACCCAGACCGGCGTGGTGCCGGCGACGTTCATCGCGCGGACGTCAGGCGATGCACCAGCGCTGCTCGTCGCGATGGAGCGCGAACTGCGATCGGTCGACGCGACGCTGCCAATGACGACGGCGCGAACAATGGCGCAGAGTCTGGCACTGTCGCAGGCGACTCCGAAGGCGATCGCCGCGTTTCTGAGCATCCTCGCCGGACTCGGCCTGATGCTGGCGAGCATCGGTCTGTACTCGGTCGTCGCCTTCGCCGTCGCCCGGCGGACGCGCGAGATCGGAATCCGCATCGCGCTCGGTGCCGGCAGCCGGCAGGTGGTGTGGAGCATCGCCCGAGGTGTCGCGGGGCTGATTGCGGTCGGGACGGGCATCGGTCTTGGCCTCGCCGTGGTGATGATGCTCGCGCTGCGCCTGTCGTCGGGAAACATCGGGATCGGCAATATCTCGGCGCTGGCGTATCACCCGAGGATCGATCCCTCGGCACTTCTGGCGATCGCCGCCGTGACCACGGTCGTCGGAGTGGCCGCCGCCTTCGTCCCTGGTCGCCGCGCCGCGCTGATGGATCCGCTGGTGGCGTTGCGCCACGAGTGATCGATCCGAATGGTCCGCTGCTGGTCACTGGCGCTGCAGGAGCAGCCTGACCTCGAGCTCCAGTCGGCCAAGAGCAGGAGGGAGGTTGCCGCGTCGACAGTCGGGAACGGCCGATGCCCGACGGAGTTTCGACTTCGCGAATCGTCTTTCGCACTCGCTGAGAGCCGGACGCTTCACTCGCGCAGCACTGTGACTGGATCGATCGACGTGGCGCGCCGCGCCGAGACGTAGCTGGCGAGCGCGGCGGATGCGCCCATCCCCAGCGCGACTGCCGCGTGCGTCAGAGGATCGAGCGGCGTCACGCCAAAGAGCTGCGATGTCATCAGCCTTGTCAGTGTCACGGCTGCCATGAGTCCGAGCACGACGCCGGCCACGACGAGCGTGAGCGCGTGCCGTACAAACATTCGGCGGACGTCCCGGACCCCTGCGCCGAGCGCCAGGCGCACGCCAATCTCCCGCTGCCGCTGCGACACTGCGTAGCTGACGACGCCGTAGATGCCGATCAGACCGAGACACAGAGCGAGAGCGCCGGTGACGAGAAGGAGCAGCAGCGTCATCGACGTGCGCGCCATCGAGTGCCTGTACAGATCGCCCAGTGTCTGCACGCGCGCAAGCGATACGTTCGGCTCCACCGACCAGACCGCTTCCCGCACCTGCCGCATGAATTCCCCATCGCCAACCCGCGGGCTGCGCACCACGTAGGTGGCGTTGGCCAGACCGAGTGCCGCCACCGCGGTGACGTCCGTCACCGGGTGGTGCACCCCGTCATGGTGGACATCCTTGATCACGCCCACGATCTCGAGACCAGGATCACCGCCCGGACTGACGCGATGGCCGAGCGCAGCGGCCGCCGAGCCCCACTCGTGGCGCGCCACCGATTCCGAAACGAGCATGACGGGACGCCGCTGGTGCACGTCGTTCCAGTCGAGCGCGCGTCCGGCGACGATCGGCGTCCCCATTGCTTCGAAGAATCCCGGCGAGATGCGCTGCTGTTCCCAGACTCGGACGGTACCGTCGGGTGGTTGACGGCCGTCGAAATATGGGACGAGGGTGAATTGGCGGCCGTCGCCGTCGAGAGGCAAGGGGTCGTTGCCAGAGGCAAAGCCGGCTGTCTGCACGCCAGGAATGGCGGCCAGCCGGTCGCGGATGGCGTGATGCACCTGCACAATGCGGTCGCGCGCCGCGTCGAGCGCGGCCCCGGTCTTCCGGCTGCCATCGTCGGGCAGCGTCAATTGGAACGTCAGGACCGTGTCCGGCTCGGTAAACCCGGGATCGACGTGGCGCATCTGATAGAACGTCCGTACCATCAATCCCGATCCGATGAGCAGCACGAGCGCGATCGCCACCTGGCCGACGACGAGCACGTGACGCGCGCGGTTGGCTTCGCGAGTACCGATCGCGGAGTATCCCGTGCCGTGCATAGCCGCGGCGAGCCTGAGCCGCGGCAGCGCCAGTTGGATCACCGGCGCGAACGAAAACATCACGGTGCCGAGCAGGGCGCACGCGACGGCGGCGAGCAGCACTCGCAAATCGATGCGAATCGCCATCACCCCCGGCAGATCGTTCTGGCCGAGCGACACGATTAGCGGCAGGCACAGGTACGCCACGACGACGCCGAGGAGACCGCCGGCGGCGCCGATCAGCGCACTCTCCGTGAACACGACACGCGCGATCGCTCCCCAGCCGGCGCCGAGCGCGGCCCTCAGCACGAGCTCGGGTTGACGGCTGTGGGCCCGCACCATCACCAGGTTCGCGACGTTCGCGCACGCGATCAGCATCAGCAGCGCGATGGTGCCAAGCAGCAGCCAGAGCGTGCTGCCCAGGTCGCCGATCACCGAGGTCCGCAGCCATTGCAATTTCGGACGGAACTGCGCGCGCTCGGCGGTCTGCCGGCCGCCGCCGAACTCCTGGCTGATCAGCGGCACGATGCGCGTGACGTCGGCGTCGGCCTGCGCCAGCGTGACGCCGGGCTTCAGCCTCGCGATCCCGCGCCCGTCACCGGAGGGGAAGCGGGCGCCGGCACGTGTCGGCTGCAGCGGATAGTAGATGTCCGCCGCGTAGTCGAAGAACCGGAACGCCTGCGGCAGTACGCCGATGATCCGGCGCGGCATGCCGTCGACGACGAGCGTGCGGCCGATCGGGCCCGCGGCGCCGAAGCGCCGCTGCGCGTAGGCGTGGGAAATCATCGCCGTCGGAGCGGCACCGGGCACATCGTCGCCGACATTGAATGTCCGGCCGAGACTCGGGTTCCCACCGAGCATCGGCAGCACTTCGTGCGTGACTGCCAGGCTCGGAACCGACTCCGGTTCACCCTGTCCCGTGACGGTGACTGGCGACGCGTCCCAGTCCCAGAGGCCGACCGCGTCGAACACGTGCCCGTAGTCTCGATACCCGAAGTAAACGGCTGGTGATCCCTTCAGCGTGCTGACGCCGATCCCGGGCGCTTCGTGCACGAGCTCAACCAGGCGGTCCTGGTCCGGGTACGGCAACGGGCGAAGCAGGACACCGTTCACGACGCTGAACATTGCCGTCGTCGCACCGATACCGAGCGCGAGCGTGCCGACGGCGACCGTGGTGAATCCCGGCGCACGCAGCAAGGCCCGGCGGCTGAAACGGAAGTCGCGAACCAGGTGCTCGAGCGAGAGAGACCGGAACTGATCCCGGGTGGCGTCCTTCGTCTGCTCGACGCCTCCGAATCGCACGAGCGCCTGCCGTCGGGCGTCCCCGGGGCTCATGCCGGCGGCGACGTTCTTTGCGGTCTGCTGATCGACGTGGAAACGGATCTCCTCGTCCAGCCCCACGTCGAGCGTGTCTCGTTGCCACAAGGAGCGGAGCCACTGCCAGAGGGCCCGGATACTCATCACGCGCCTCCCGCCTGGAGCACGAGGTTGATGGCGCGCGAGATGCGCTGCCATTGCGCGAGCGCTTCGGTCAACTGGCGCCGGCCCCGGGCGGTGAGCGAGTAGTAGCGGGCGCGACGGTTGTTTTCCGTGGTGCGCCACTCCGACTTGATCAGCTCCTGCCGCTCCAGGCGATACAGGGCTGGGTACAGCGTGCCCTGCCCCAGTTGCAGGATGCTCTCGGACCACTGCTCGATCCGTTCGGTAATGCCCCAGCCGTGCATCGGCTCACGCTGCAGGGCCCGCAGGACGAGCATGTCGAGGGTCCCCTGGAGGACGGCTTCCTTTTCGCGACTCTGAACACTCACACCCGCGCGCTCCCTTCGAACGACGAAAGGAGTCTGCCAGCGTTCCTTTCGAGTGTCAAGGGGAGACGAGACGACGCGCAGCGCGCCTGCTAAAGTAAGTGGCTTGGCCCGCATTTACATCGGGGGAGCCGGCGGCGCGCCCTCGAACAACGTCATTCGCTCGCTGCGCGAATCGGCGCGCCGGCATCATCTCATCGGGGCGTCGTCGGTCCCGTCGGACCTGATGCTCGCCGACGTCGACGAAAAGTACGTGGTGCCGGACGCGACCGCGGCCGACTACAGGCAGTCCATCCTCGAACTGCTCGCGCGCACGCGCCCGGATTTCATGCACGTGCAGCACGACTACGAAGTGCGTGTCGTCTCCAGCATGCGACGGGAGATCGAGGCGCTCGGCGTCCGATTGTTCCTGCCGGCGCCGGAGACCGTGGAAAACTGCGTGGACAAGGGCAAGTCGTACGCGATCTGGTCGCGCGCGGGCCTGCGGGTGCCGCGCACGATCCTGCTGAACACGCCGTCAGACCTCGAGGCCGCGTTCGACTCCCTCGGTGACACGATCTGGATCCGCGCGACGCTCGGAGGGGGAGGTCGCGGCGCCCTGCCGGTTGCGAGCTTCGATTTCGCCCGAGCGTGGATCGATCAGCACCACGGATGGGGGGAGTTCACCGCCGCCGAACTGCTCACCAGTCGGAGCGTCACCTGGCAGTCCATCTGGTACGAGGGCGAACTGGTCGTGGCGCAAGCCAGGCTTCGGCACAAGTGGAACTACGGCAATCGCACGCTTTCCGGCGTGACGGGTATCACGGGGGTCGCGGAAACGTGCTCGGACGAAGACGTGACCCGGGTTGCGCTCGACGCCATCGACGCCGTCGATTCGCGGCCTCACGGAATCTTCTGCGTCGACATGACCTACGACAACAGCGGCGTGCCCAATCCGACGGAGATCAACATCGGCCGATTCTTCACCACTTGCTATTTCTTCACCAGGGCTGGCGTCAACTTCCCTGAAATCTACTGTGACCTCGCGCTCGAAGGGCGCTTCCCGGCGCTCGATCGGAAGATCAATCCGCTGCCCGACGGGCTGGTGTGGATTCGCGGCATCGACTCCGCGCCCGTTCTCACCACGAGTGAGGAGTTGGCGAAGCTGGCGGCCAGCCGACCGAAAGGTGACTAGAACGGAGCGGCCGGTCGTGACGTCGGAAGAATCGACCATGACCGTCCTGGTCACCGGCGCGCGCGGATTCATCGGCGCCGCCCTCGTTCGCAGGTTGGCCACTCTGCCCGGCACGCAGGTGGTGGCTCTCGCACGATCCCGGCCGGACGACCCGGTCGATTCAAAGATTCACTGGGTTGAAAGCAACCTCGAGGACCTGGAGCCCTCGCGTTGGCGCGCTGCCGGCTGGCCGACGTTCGACGCCGTGATTCATCTGGCGGCCTTCACGCCGAAGAGCGCCGCCATGCGCGATCACGCTCCAGAAATCATCGCTGCCAACGTCATCGGGCTGCAGGCCCTGCTCACCAGTCTCCCGAATCCGCCCGGCAGATTCATCTTCTGCAGCACACTCGACGTCTACGCACGCTCAGCGTTCGACCACGTGGTGGACGAGCGCAGCCCGGTGGGTCCGGCCGGCTTGTACGGGTTGTCCAAGTTGCTCGGTGAGGGCCTGGTCGAGGCGTACGTGCGGTCGACACGCACGGAGTGCCTGATCCTCCGCCTGGGTCATGTTTATGGACCCGGTGAAGAGCGTTACGCGAAGCTCGTTCCCGAAACCATACGCCGGGTACTGGCGAACCAACCTCCGCGGATCGCCGGCGAGGGCAGCGAGGCGCGCGACCTCCTGTACGTCGATGACGCCGTCGAAGCACTCGTTCGAGCGTGCACGCGCGAGTTGAACGGCACGCGCATCATCAATATCGCCCGGGGCGCGTCGCATTCGATTCTCGAGATTGTCAACACGATCGCCGCGGCAGCGGGGTTTCGTGGCATCCCGGAACGAGTGCCACGACCGGGGGATACGTACTCCACGCTGTTCGACACGTCCGTGATGAACCGCGTACTCGGCGACTGGCGGTTCGTCCCGTTGACCGAGGGCCTCGAGCGGCAGATCGCGCACTGCAGACACGTATAGGGCATAGGCGGTCGCCACGCGGCCCTCCGCCGTCGCTTGCCGTCCGGGTCGAACAACGAGCCGGCAGCGGCAGCCATGCGCCTGGCGCCGACCTATGGAGTGCGCCGTTCCGATCACGGAATCGGGAGGCGCCGGGCGCGTGGCTGGCGCTGTCGGCGCTCTGAACGTGTGCCGGATTGTATGGCGCGGCTGGCGGTCATGCGCCGATCCTGGCGCGATGACCGTCGAACTTCAAACTGATACAGTGCCCGCATAAGTGAGACCGCCACGCCCCAGGCCGAACCTGTTCATCATCGGCTTTGCCAAGTGCGGAACGACTGCCCTGCACGAATACCTGTCGACTCACCCTAATGTCCACGCCAGCTTTCCGAAGGAGCCGCACTTCTTCATGGAGCGCGGCTGGCGTCCTCGCCCAGCCAGAACCGAAGCCGCGTACCTGCGCTTCTTTGCCGGAGCGTCACGAGATGCGCGCGTCTTCCTCGACTCGTCGGTCTTTCACATCAACTCGGCGGCCGCACTGCGGCAAATCCGTGCGTTCAATGGTGACGCAAAGATCATCGTGATGATCCGCCACCCGGCCGAGATGCTGGCCTCCTTCCACGCGTACGCCTGCCGGTTGTTCATCGAAACCGTCACTGATTTCGAGAAAGCCTGGAATCTGCAGACGTCTCGTGCCGCGGGTCGCGACTTGCCTCCGCATTGCGAATTTCCCTGTCTGCTGCAGTATCGAAACCTGGGATGCATGGGCCAGCATGTCGCGACGCTGCTCGAGATCTGGCCGCGCGCCCAGGTGAAATTCGTGTTCTTCGATGAATTCGTGCGGGCTCCGCTCGAACAGTACAAGGACATCCTCGAGTTCATTGGAATTCCCTACGACGGCAGGACGACGTTTCCGAGGGTCAACGAGAGCGTGGTCTGGAAGAGTCGCGCCGCCGGCAGGCTCATGCTGAAGGCCTGGCCGATCGTGATCAGACTGCTGACCCGCGCTGGCGTGATCGGCGCCGTTCGCAGGCGTGAGTTCTGGATGTTCCTGTGGAGACTCAATACGACGCGTGAACAACGCGTCGACATCGACCCGATGTTCCGTCAGCGATTGGTCGACGTATTTCGCGATGACATCGAGCTCCTGAGCGCCACGACCGGCCGTAACCTCGATCACTGGGTGATATGAGCCGATGCGGGCGCGGCGTAAACCGTGCCTGACGCGACCGCGAAGCCGGCGATCCGGCCGGCCGCTGAAACGGTGGCACGCCTGGCCACCAAGCGCAGCCGTGCAACGCGAGGCAACAATCCCGGGCGCAGAGCAGAAAGGCAGCGTAGAAATGGGTGATCGCGTTCCGAACCGAGACTGAACCACTGCGATCCCGCCACGGTCCTGAAGACGGCCTCTTCGAATGCAATGACGCCCTGTGTCGCCGTTATCAGGGCGTGGGAGTTAGAGCCTCAGGTGGTCCCGATTCTGCACAGGGTCGCGCTCGATGTGCTTGACCCTCGATGAGCTGGACGACGCGCCACATCCCGATCTCTCGGTCATCGTCCCCACCTATCGTCGCCTTGAACTCCTGACTCGCACGCTCGGCAGCCTTCTCTCTCAGCACGCTCCCGGCGTGCAGTACGAAGTGCTCGTCGTCGACAACAACTCCGGCGACGACACGCGGGGCGCCGTCGAAGCCATCGCCTGTGAGCACCGGAATGTGCGGTACCTGTTCGAGCCTCGACAGGGTGTGTCGCACGCGCGCAACGCCGGGATCGGCGCCGCGCGCGCCCCGCTCATCGCCTTCATCGATGATGACGTCGAAGCCAGCGAGACCTGGGTGGCCGCGATCAGGACCGCCTTCGAGTCGCATCCCGAAATCGACTGCCTCGGCGGGCCGATTCGCCCTCGCTGGGCGGCGCCACTGCCGGCGTGGCTGACGCCGATGTTCTGGGCCGCCGTCGCGCTCCAAAGCGACAAGGGCGACCCGCCGTACATCGATGCGAATCACGCCACCCCGTGCTTGATGACCGCCAACTTCGCGTGCCGTCGCGAGGCACTCCAGCAGGTTGGCGGGTTTGCGACCACGTATCGGCGCGACGAGGATCGCGAGCTGCAGCTCAGGCTGTGGGCTGCGGGAAAACGCGGCCTGTTCGTCCGCGACGTGGTCGTCACCACTGAAGTCCCGCGCGATCGTCTGACGAAGGCTTACCACCGCCGGTTCTACACACGCGTCGGCGCGTCGCATGCGCGAATGCGCTACCTCGAGTCGGTCGACGCTGCCGGACGGCTGATACGCGACGCGCCGAAACGCGCGTCCGTGCAGGGGACGGCACCCTTCGTCTATCGCTATCTGTTCGGGCACATGGCGCGCCTGCTCTGGAACACCCTCACGCTGCGCTGGCACCGCGCCTTTTATGACGAGACTCGCCTGCGCTACTACCTCAGCTACGTTCGCACACGACGCCGCGACGAACGACGCTCGTGGCTGGCGCTGCCGGGCGAGCTCCTGACCCTCATCATGGCGTTGCTGCAACGCCCCATTCGCCGACAGCTCGCCGCACGCGTCCGCGGTCGTCAGGCGGCCTGACGCGCACTCCGCAAGCATGAAGTTGTTCTACTTTCGCGGCGCGGATGGCGCCACCAACTTCGGCGACGAGCTGAATCGCTACCTCTGGCCGCGGCTGCTTCCCGGTGTGTTCGATCGAGACGACGGCCGGCAGTTCGTCGGCATCGGGACGCTGCTGAACGATCAACTTCCCGCGGAGTCCCGCATCATCGTCTTCGGTTCGGGCGTTGGCTACTACGGGCCGCCGCAGCGAACCGAGCGCTGGTCGATCTACTGCGTGCGCGGCCCGCTCTCGGCGAAGGCGCTCGGACTCGACCACGATGCCGCCGTCACCGACCCGGCGACGCTCATCGTCCGCGCCGCGGCCATTCCGAATCAGTCAACGCGAACACCGTACGCGTTCATGCCGCATTGGCAGAGCGAGCCGGATGCGTGGAAGGACGTGTGCGCAGGCGCGGGAATCGGGTTCATCGATCCGCGGGAGGAGCCGGAACGCGTGCTTGCGGCCATTCGCAGCACCGATGTCCTGGTGACCGAGGCCATGCACGGCGCCATTGTCGCCGACGCGCTTCGCATTCCCTGGGTTCCGGTACGTTCACGTCCGGCGATCAACACATTCAAGTGGGATGACTGGTGTGGCTCGATGGGATTGACGTATCGCGCCCACGAGTTGCCGACCATCTGGCCGGCCCTGAGAAATGCCGGAATCATCCGCCGCGCGCGACGTCAGGCCAAGATGATGTCGGCCGCGCGCGCCCTCATGCGGGTGGCCAGACACTGCAGGCCGACCCTGAGTCGCACGAAGGTTCTGCACGAACGCCTGGATCAACTGGAGGCGCGCCTGGAGCAACTGAGGCGCAACGAATGCCTCGACCGCGCGGGATAGGACCGCAACAAACCGGCCGGGCGCTGAGGGTGAGCGAGACCCGCCCTTCTTGTGCCGTCGCGGCGCCGCGACGCACGGACCAGTGGACTGTATTCACTGGAAGAGTGCTAGCCGACGGTACGTTCCGACCGCGAACAGCGGGCCGCAACAACGGCGCGGCCGGTCCTGATTCACGAACGACAATGCCACTAGGGCCGTACGCGAAACGGTATCAGCGTCTGCGCACGGTGCTCTCCGCTCTCGGCGTCGTAGGCCACCGCATACTCGCCGATCCCGATCGATCCGACGGGCAGCTCGATCTGCCACGTCTGTCCGGATGGGATCCGCGTCACCGCCAGGCTGACCCGGGTCGCACCGCGGCGGTCGACCAGCCGAGCGGTCACGGCCGCCGTCGATGAGGCAGTCCCGCCGAGCGCGACGCGCACGAAGACACGATCGGTTCTGGAGAATTCGTGCCCGGCGTCGATCGGCACGGCCGGCGCCGCCTGCCGCATGTCACGAACCTGCGCGACCGAGCTGGTGCGGTAGACGGTGGGCGTCGCGAATGCAAGCGGCGCCGCGAACAGCGGCGACCCGTCGTACGTGCGCGTCTCGCGATCGAGCACCTCGCCATCCGCCGCGAGCACCGTAAACGCGAACTGCAACTGTGTGGCGTCGGTCTCGAATGTCGTTCCATCCGGCCTGACGTCGCCTTCGTAGACCACGTCTGCCCCTTTGGCGATGACGGTGACATGCGACGGCGCGCGGCGAGGATCCGTCGAGCGACGGCTCCATGCGAGCCTCACCTGCAGACGCCGGTCACCGACCGGGCTGGCGCCCGCAAAGATGTCGACCGGGCTCGGGCGATCCGCCCGGGCGAACGAAGCAAAGGCGTCGGCCACGTCCGGCGGCAGCACGGCCGATTCGGCTTCAGCCCTGGCCCGTTCGATCTCCGCGGGGTCAGGAGCCCAGTAGCCCGATCGCGCATGGACGTCGAGCCCGCGACGCTTGACGGCAACCTTGATCTGATGGAACCGGCCGTCATCCGCCTTGTCGCGCGCGTAGCCCAGTAGATACACGGCGCTCGCCGCTGTCACCGCCTTGGTGAACGGCGTCTTCAGGTCGTTCGTACGATAGAACGAGCCGCCGGTGTCGGAGGTGATCGTCTGCAGAAAGAAGTTCGGACCCGAGGACATCTGCAGGCCCATCGGATCGATGACCTGAATGGACACGTTGCTGTCGCTGGCCGTGCGAACGACGTCCTCCGCGGGATCGTCCGAGCCGCGCCGCTCGCCTGGCGCGCGCCGCGCGGCCAGGTCATGGCTGTCGCGAGCGGGCGTGAAGCCCTCGGCGATGACGATCAACGTCTTCCGCCCCTCGCCCAGCGTCCGCAGGTGCGTCGCCGCCGCCTTGATGGCGTCGACCGTCACCATGCTGCGAATGCCCTCGATTCCACCCGGGTAGGAGTTCGCGGCGCTCATCTGCGCGTCTTCCAGAGGGCTCCGCGAAAGGTACACGCCACGGCGTCCCTGCAGTTTACGAACGCGATCCGCCATCGCCCGCCGATCGCGCGTGAACTCGATGGCGGACACCGGCGTCAGTTGATCGATCA
>Ga0310810_10007654_pt1 | contig 12353 bp, 13 predicted proteins | sample NCmetagenome_FD_207641 | JGI IMG/M metagenome (GOLD analysis project Ga0310810, IMG submission 207641) | Soil microbial communities from experimental microcosm in Duke University, North Carolina, United States - NC | ecosystem: Engineered > Artificial ecosystem > Soil microcosm > Unclassified ... | reverse complement strand
CAAAATCGGCGTCAGCCGCAGCTGCGCGGTCTCGAGATCGTAAAGCGACTGATAGAAGCGCAGCGGATCGAGAATGCGCCAGCGGGCGAACGCATCCACCACCAGGCGCTTCTTGTCCTGCGCGATCACCTCTTCCGATGGGGCTTCGAGATTGAGCAGCCGCTTGTCGATGAACACCACGCTCTGCACCCAGGGAACCTTGGTGTGCAGGCCCGGCTCGGTGACGATTTCGCGCGGCGCATTGAACTGCAGCAGAAGCGCCTGTTCCGTCTGGTGAACAGTGTAGAAGCAGGACAGCGCAAACTGGAGGATGATGATTGCGACGATGCCGCCGGCGAGGAGCATGACCCGGTTCATTGCCCGCTCCCGTCCGCGTTCGATACGCTCGGCACGGCCGCCGAGGGCGCGGTCACCGTCACATTTTCCGGCGCGCTTTTGCCGAGAGCCTGCGGCGGCAGGTACGGGATGATATTCTTCGCCGCATTCTCATCCACGATCACCTTGCTCATCGGCGCGAGCAGCCGCGACATGGTTTCAAGATACATGCGCTTGCGGGTCACATCCGGCGCCTTCCGGTACTCGTCATAGACGGACACGAAGCGCTTGGCCTCACCGCTTGCCTCCGCGATCACCTGCTGTTTGTAGGCCTGCGCCTCCTGCACGATGCGGGCGGCCTGGCCGCGCGCTTCCGGGATGATCTTGTTGGCGTAAGCTTCGGCCTCATTACGCAGGCGCTCCTGATCGGCGCGCGCCGCCTGCACATCGCGGTAGGCGGAAATCACTTCCAGCGGCGGATCGACCTTCTGCATCTGCACCCGGGTGACGGTCACGCCTGCGCCGTACTCGTCCAGCGTCTTCTGCATCAGATTGCGAACCTGAATTTGCACCGGCTCGCGGTCCTGGGTGAGGATGCGCTCGATCTGGTTCTGGCCCACCACCTCGCGCATGGCGCTTTCGGCGACCGCCTTGATCACGGCGTCGGGGTTGTCTTGTGGATTCTCCACATTGAAGAGGAAGGCGCCGGCGTCCTTGATCACCCAATAGACCGTGAAGTTCACATCGACGATGTTCTCGTCGCCCGTGAGCATCAGGCTTTCTTCGGGAAGATCTTCCGTATTGGTTTGCCCGTTGGTATCGGTCACCTGGCCGTAGCCGATGTTGATCTGATTTTCGCGCGTGACTTCCGGCGTTTCCACCGTCTCGATCGGCCATGGCAGATGGTAATTGAGGCCGGGTGCCGTGCGTGCGACATACTTGCCGAACCGCAGGACAATCCCCTGTTCGCGCGCGCCGACGAAATAAAACCCAGAGAACAGCCACACGACGACAATACCGAGAAGAAGAATGAGCAGGCTTCCGGTCGTGAAGCCGCCGGGCAGGATTCCGCGCAGGCGCTCTTGGCTGCGGCGGAGCAGCTCCTCGAGATCGGGCGGACGATTGCCGCCGCCTCCACCCTGCGGCGGACGGCCCCACGGCCCGCGCGTGGGTCCGTTACCGCCCGTCTGATTTGTCCACGGCATCGATGCCCGTCTTGATGAGGAAAGGCGCGCCCCAGCGCTTCCTTGGTTTCGTCGGTCCGGATCGTTATATGGTTGTATCTCCCGCCGTGCAATGAACGCGGCACGCATGGCGCGCAAGCGCCTGCGACGGAATGGATTCGTATGGCAGCAGAACGGGAAGACGTGCTGAAGGCGCTGGGCTCGGTGATCGATCCGGCGACGGGGAAAAGCGTCGTCGAATCCGGCATGGTGCAGGGTCTGGTGTTGCGCGACGGGAATATCGGGTTCGCCATTGAGGTCGCGCCGGAACGGGGACGATCCGCAGAGCCCTTGCGCAAAGCCTGCGAAGAAGCAGTCGCCAGAGTCCCGGGCGTGCTGTCGGTAACCGCCGTCCTCACGGCACACCAGCAGACGCGACAACCATCTGCGCCGCCGCACACCGGACAGGCGCCGCACCGCGCAACGGGCATTCCCGGCGTCGAATCGGTCATTGCCGTCGCGAGCGGCAAAGGCGGCGTCGGGAAATCAACCGTTGCGGTAAATCTCGCGCTTGGGCTTTCCAAACTGGGCATGCGCGTCGGCTTGCTGGACGCGGACATCTACGGCCCCTCGGTCCCGCGCCTCCTCGCCATCAGCCGCAAGCCGGAGAGCGATGGCAGCAAGCTTTATCCCATCGAGAAGTTCGGCCTCAAAACGATGTCGATCGGATTTCTCGTCGGGGAAGATGCGCCGCTGGTGTGGCGTGGGCCCATGGTGCAGAGCGCGTTGACCCAGATGATGAACGATGTCGCATGGGCGCCGCTCGATGTCCTGGTGTTGGACATGCCGCCGGGCACCGGTGACGCGCAGCTCACGATCGCGCAGCGCGTGCCGCTGAAAGGCGCGGTGATCGTGTCCACGCCGCAGGACATTGCACTCATCGACGCGCGCAAGGGGCTTGCGATGTTTCGCAAGACCGAAGTGCCCGTGCTCGGCATCGTCGAGAACATGAGCGTGTTCGTCTGCCCGCATTGCGGCGAGGCTTCGCACATTTTCGGGCATGGTGGCGCGCGCACCACGGCGGAGGAGCTGAAGGCGCCGTTCCTCGGAGAAATCCCGCTTGTCCCGTCCATCCGTGAGACTTCGGACGCGGGCACGCCAATTGTCGCGCTCAAGCCGCAGAGCAAAGAGGCGCAGGCGTTCCTTGCACTGGCGACGAAAGTCGCGCAACAACTTGCGTCGCCGCAGCGCGCGGCGCCGAGGATTGTGATCGAGTAGGATTGTCGGAATCGGCATGGCCACGCCCAAGCCCCAGATTCGCACTGCGTTCGCGACGCCGATTTGTGTTCACTATCTCCCGGTCGCTCCGGAGGTGAACGCGGAGTTGCGGCCGCTCATTCTCGATAAAATGCAGGCAGCCGGCGACGCGGCTGCAACCCGGCAGGGCTGGCGTTCGGAATATGATTTCGTGGATTGGGGCGGCAGCGGGGCGCAAACGCTATTTCGCATGCTGCGGGAACTGTCCGACAGCATGACCGCGACGCGCACGGGAGGACGCGTGACGCTCGAATGGGTGATTGCGGCGGCGGCGGCCGTGCGGCAAACGGGAGATCAGGTCGAAACGGTGGCACAGGCGCGCGCCTTTTGGTCGGGCATCTACTTTGTCGACGACGGTTACGGCAAAGCCGATGGCGAGACGTTCGGCGGTGAGTGCGAGTTTCTCGATCCCCGCGGGGATTTGCCGGCCAGCCTTGCGCCGCAATTGGCGTTCCGTATCCCGGGCGGAACGACGGCTGGTACGAGCGAAGTCATTCGCCCCAAGACCGGTATGATTCTTCTTCATCCCGGATGGCTCGCGCGTGGAGAGCGGCGCTTTGATGGACAGGGGCCGCGGGTGACGGTCGAGTTCGAATTGACGCGGCCTTGAGCGCCGCTATTTTCCCGTCTGCAACGACACTTTCCACTCGCGCTGGCCGTCATTCACGGTCCACTTGTCGCCGACCTTGTGCGCCGCCAAGGGAATGCAGACAGGTTGCGCCTGGTTTGGTGCAGGCTCCGTAACCGTGAAGCAAAGCTGACCGGTTGCCGTACTCCAGCGGCCCTGTACGGATGTGCCCTGCGGAGTTGTTCCCACAAACGTGCCATCGCGCGACAGACTTGCGCGCGCGCTCTTTTCGCCCGCGGTGGTTCCGATGAGCGTATTGCCATAATAGTTGGACAGCGGATCGGCATAGATGCCGGCGCCGGCTGCTGCAAGCAAGACGAGTACAGGACCGACCGAATTCAACCGCGCCTCCGGATGCATGGCTGTATTGGAAACGCGGCGTCACGCATTATAGTTCAGGCGCAGGCCTGCTTTCGGCCAATCCATCGCGATCAATTTTCCCGTGCCGGACGCGCTAATGTAAGCAGTTTTCATATTCTTTCCGCCCCAGCAGATGTTGGTGACCAGCGGATCGGGAATGGGCGTGTGCCGGAAGCGTTTCGTGCCCGGCCAGAACGTCGTGATTCCGCCCGCCAGAATCGTCGCAACACAAACCCCGCCGTCCGCCTGCACGCCAAGCGAATCGAAATAGGCGATGCCGGGAAAATTGTTGACGAACACGCCTGGCGTGAAGCCTTCCACTTTGGCGGGCTTGCCGGGTTTCGCGAGCGGTAGAGACCACAGCCGCGCCGTGAACGTCTCGGCGTAGTACACGGTGTTGCCGTCCGGCGAAAGTCCGACGCCGTTCGGCGAAATCAGCTCGCGCAGAACTCGCGTGATCTTCGATCCGTCCGCCTTCGCATAATAGAGTGCGCCGTGCGTGCGATGCTGATGGGTAGTCGAGCCGTGGTCGGTGAACCAGAATCCGCCGATGGTGTCGAACACGATGTCGTTTGGCGCGATCAGCCGTTCGCCCTCGCAGCTGTCGTAAACGACTTCGACTTTGCCGCTCCCGATATCCACCCGCTCGATGCGGCCGCCTGCATGCGTCGGCGGCGCATGCCCGGGAATCAGGAGCCCTTGTCGCTTGGTGAATTCGAAATTTCCGCCGTTATTGCAAACGTAAAGCGCACTATCAGGCCCCATAGCGAGCCCGTTGGGGCCGCCGCCCGGCTTTGCCACCGTTTGCGTTTTACCGTCCGGTTTCACGCGCGTCATTTTTCCGGCCGCAATTTCGACGACGATTACCGATCCGTCGTCCATCGCCACCGGTCCCTCCGGAAATTTTAAACCTGTCGCGATTTCGCGAATGGTCATGGACGTTCCCTGGAATAGCTTTACAGCCGGACGCTAACCCAGACTCGCCAGGGGGCAAAGATCAGACCCCGACTAGCGCCGCTCAAGGGTGACGAAGCTGAATCCAGGGCCGCCGGTTTTGGAAGATGGGTGATCTTCCCGGGAAGTCTCTTTCCACTCCAGCGCGTTGAAAGCAGGTATAAAAACATCTCCGTCGAACGTTTCATGAACCTCCGTCAGATAGACGCGATCGGCGCGCGGAAGTGCGGCCTTGTAGATATCGGCGCCGCCTATGATTGCAATTTCTTTCGGCGAATCTCCCTCCGCCAAAGAGATTGCGTCATCCAGCGAATGCGCAAAAACAGCACCATCGGCATGCAATGCGCTGTCGCGCGTCACCACGATGTTCTTGCGTCCCGGCAAAGGCTTCTTCGGCAGGCTATCCCACGTCTTCCGGCCCATGATGCAGGGCTTGCCCATCGTCACGGCTTTGAAGTGCTGCATGTCTGCCGAGATATGCCAGGGGATCTTCCCGTGCTGCCCGATTGCGCCGTTATCGGCCATGGCAATTACCAGAGACAGCGTCGCACTCATGAATTCGCCAACCTCTGAAGGGCGTCACCTGCAACGCGAAACACGGTCCAATTGTCCATCGCCTGCGCGCCAAGCGACTTGTAGAATGCGATCGACGGCTCGTTCCAATCCAGCACCCACCATTCGAAACGGCCGCAGCCCTCCTGCATGGCGCGTTTCGCGAGATGCACAAGCAGCGCCTTGCCGACTCCATGACCCCGAAATTGCGGCAGCACGTACAAGTCCTCGAGATAAATCCCGTGTTTCGCGAGGAAGGTCGAGAAATTGTAGAACCAGATTGCGAATCCTGCGGGCTCGCCCTCGAGTTCCGCGATGTCGCAGAATACGCGCGGATGGGGGCCGAACAGCGCTGCCCCAAGCGAATGCGCGGTTGCCTCGACCTCATCCAGAAGCCTTTCGTAATCCGCCAGCGCGCGAACAAACGATAGAATCAGCGCTTCATCGCCCGCTGTTGCAGGACGAATCGCAATTCTTTCAAGGGGTTCGGTGCCCAAGCTGGCGAACTCCGTCTCCATTCCGGATTACCGAATTGTTCATGGATTCGTAACGGTGCCGGAACCGTGCTTCAATTCCCCTGTTTAACTGCTCGGGGGAAGGAGATTTGCATGAAAAGGATTTGGATTGGAATTCTGGTACTGGCGCTCAGCGCGACGTCGCCCGCGCTTGCAGAAAAGCACCCGCAAGGCGCACCACATCCCGGCGGCGGCGCGCCGCGCATGGGCGGTGGAATGCCGCGCGCGAGCGCGCCTGCACGTGTCAATACGATGCGCGCTCACCCGATGGTCCGGGCGCGAGCGCCGGCGATTCGGGAGCGCGCGAGGATCGGTGTTCGAGAGCGCTCCGGTTTTGCGGCGCATCGCCCGGTGGCCGTTTCCCGACATCGGGTAGGCCGGGAAGTTATCGTGCGGCACGCCTCCCCAAGGTTCGCCCGGTTCCATCGCGTGACCCGGGCGCCGCGGCGGTTCCACATCGGGGTTTATCACCGGCCGCATGGCTGGTTCAGCCATCGCTGGCGGCTCGGCGAGCGTCTGCCGCGCGCCTGGTTCGCACGCAGCTACTGGATTCCGAATTGGGGGATCTATGGTCTCTGGGCACCTTATGATGGCCTGGTCTGGGTACGTGTCGGGCCCGATGCCTTCCTGATCGACCCGTACACCGGCGAAGTGGTCTCGATCGAATACGGCGTCTTCTTCTGGTAATCGGAATACTACTGCGGAGGACAGGGATCAGAAATTCTGATCCCTGTTTTCTGAATCATATCGCCACTTCCGCCTTGATATGCGGGTGGGCTTGGTAATTTTCCAGTTTGAAGTCTTCGTATGTGAACGCGAAGATATCCTTCACCTCCGGATTGATGCGCATGGCCGGAAGCGGATACGGCTTGCGTGAGAGCTGTTCGCGCGCCTGATCGAGGTGATTGAGATAGAGGTGTGCGTCACCGAAAGTGTGCACGAATTCGCCGGGCTCCAGGCCGGTTACCTGAGCCATCAACATCGTAAGCAGCGCGTAGGACGCAATGTTGAACGGCACGCCGAGGAAAATATCGGCTGACCGTTGATAGAGTTGACAGCTCAATCGCCCATCCGCGACATAGAACTGGAATAAGCAGTGGCAGGGCGGCAGCGCCATCTTCGGCACGTCGGCAGGATTCCACGCGGTGACAATCAATCGACGGGAATCCGGATTACGCCTGATGTCCGCGATGACATTCGCGATCTGATCGATCGTGCCGCCGTCGGGATTGGGCCATGCGCGCCACTGGTATCCATACACCGGTCCCAGCTCGCCGTTCTTGTCCGCCCATTCGTTCCAGATGCCGACGCCGTGCTCCTGGAGCCAACGCACATTGGTGTCGCCGCGCAGAAACCACAGCAGCTCGTAGATGATTGCCTTCGTGAACAGCTTCTTGGTCGTGAGCAGCGGAAAGCCTTCGGCCAGGTCGAATCGCATCTGATGGCCAAAGATCGAAAGTGTGCCGGTTCCGGTCCGGTCGCGTTTCTCCACGCCCGTTCTGAGCACCCGCTCCATCAAATCCAAATACTGACGCATGCTCACACGATAATGCGATTCTCTGCCGGTTTCAGCGGCAAGAGATCAGAAACGCGGGGAGAACTCGGCTCGTTCTGCCCAGCGGGGCGCACAATCAGACAGGCGCGAACGGGCCTAAGCCAGATATGTCGTCGCCAGCAGCGCCAGCCCTACGACCGCAAATCCCCCAGACGTGTACCAGAGCCAGCGGCGCCGCGTGATGATCGCGACCGTGCACATCGCGATCCCGATTTCGAAGAGCGTAGCTGCACCGGCCAGCCAATGGTGGCGATCTTCATGAGCGGCGGCGGCGCCCAAGAGTGTTTCGCGCTCCCGCTCCTTGGCTTGTGCCTGCTGTTTAAGCGTTTTCTGGGTCTCGGCATACGCTTTTGCGTTTTTGCGGTAATCCGCAGCGCTCCTTCCGCCGGCATCCGCGGCGATGGTGTACATATGCTTCTTGAGACTATCGGCCTGAAATTCGCTCCAGGTATCCGTCGCCTCGTCCTGCTGAAGCACGGCTTCGCTGGTGGACTGCAGCGCTCTGCCGCCCTCGACCGTTTCAAGACTGCCGGACACGGCAGCAAGGACGGCAAGAAAGGCAACCGAAATGGCAACCCGCGAGATGAACGGATCGCGCGCGTGAGCGGCGTGCTCCGCATGTTCCGTGTGTTCGTGCGCGTCTAAGGCCCCACCGTGCTCCATGCGATTCTCCTTCGATGGGCGAAACCTACGGAAATTTGCGCCGGTGGGAAGGGACCCTTTGCGCTTCGAAATCTCGCGTCCGGCGGACGGCCGCGCTCAGTATTGCGCGCTCAGCCTTCGGCCGCGGGCCGCCAGGTAATCATAGAGAGCGTTCAGATCTGAATCGCTCAAATGGCTGATGCGGACGCGGGCCACCGCGGACATCATCGGCAACTCGCGATTTCCTGCCGCCTTGCCGGTGTGCATGAACTTCAAAAAATCGCCGCGCTCATAAGAGGCAACAATCGAAAGATCGGGAGGCCGCGGGCCGGGAATACCTTCAGGACCGCCGGTGAGCGCTGTCGTGTGGCATTCGCCGCAGGCTGTCATCGCGATCTGCCGGCCGCGGGCATAGTGCGCTCCAAGGTCCAGCGCCGGTTTTTGTGTGCCGAACCAAAACGCATCCGTGTGCGCCTGACCGGCGATGAATCCAATACGCGATACCAAGCCGTAGGACGGAGCCGGGACATCGGCGCCGGACGGTTTGTGCGCGCGAATGTAGGCGACAATATCGGCCAGATCGGAATCGGGCATGAATTGAAAAGCGTCGGATGGCATGAACTCAGCGACGCTGGTGCCATCGGGACGCAATCCGCGCCGGACGGCGCGATCAAAATCCGCGTCCGAGAAGGTCTGCAGGTTGGGGCGGTGGCAATCGGAGCAGCCATAGGCGTGCGCCAGCCGCTCGCCCCGAACCGCCGAGGCTGCGCTCGTGGAGCTATGCACTATGCCGGCCGGGATTGGGTAATGCCGGTCGATGATCCATTCCGAAGCAATGTAGATATAGCCAATGGCCAGCAGCGCGAGCGCTGCTACCGCGGCCAGTCCGATCCCAGCCCATTTCCAGACCCGACGCATGATCGCCCCCCGGCTTCAAATCCTAATCCGCCGTGCCTATATTATACTGGTTCGGGTTCGCCCGGACTATGGCGATAAACGGCTGCGTAATAAGCGGACTGGACCCGGGGGCGGTACCCGGCGCCTCCACCAGGGCGCTTCGCGCCAGAAGCCAGAAAACAGAAGTCAGAAATCAGAACGCTTTCTGACTTCCGGTTTCTGAGTTCTGATTTCTGGCGCGAAGCGCCCCGGTGGGGGCGAAACAGGATCGACAGACGTGTAAAGGCTGACCTTTCGCTCGGTATGGTATCCGCCGTTATCGGGCTAATCGTACAGGTGCCAACGATAACGAAATGGCCCTCGCTGCCTAACCAAGGTTAGACAAGCGCGGTTTCGGGGAGGGCACCGGGCAACAGAAGCCCTCCCCACTCCTCCTTCTTTTTCTCCAAATCCGCTAGATTGGCATTCTTTGAGGGGCGGCAGTGAGACTCGATCCGGGCGACTATGATTTTGTATCCAACTTCAGCACGGTCGGCGCGATCGTGCTGGGCTCGCTGCTAGCGACCATTGGCGGATTGGCCGCCACCCAGCTCGAATGGCGTTTCGAGCGCACCCGGCGCGAGCGCCAGGCCGCCCTGTTCTTTGGCGAAGTCCTCTCGACACTGCTCGTCATTCTGAAGATCGCCAAGGAGACGAAGGGCCGCGGCGATCCCTACGGTCCCGTCACGATGCGCATGCTGCGGCAAGCACTGCAGGAAATCGGAATTTACGACCGTAACCGGGAGACTCTGTACAACTTGTCGAATGCGGAATTGCGCGCCCGCATTCACACGTCCGTCCTGCGGATCTCGTCGCCACTAAATGGCATCTTCGACACGACGGAAGAAATTCGGGCTGGACAACTGCAATTGCGCTCACCCGGATTGACAGTTCATGACCGGGAAGAGATCGAAGCACGGATCAAGCGCCTCGCGGAGATGCGCGAGGCTGGCTTCGAATTCATGGAAGAAACGGCGCGGGAGATTGAGTCCGTGATACGAAATCTCGAGCCAGTAGCGGCTCATTCGTTTTCCGATGTCGCCGCTGCGGCGGCCGCGCGGCCCTAGGGCTGGCGGCAGCGAAGTCGACCTGCTAGCGAAACATCGATGAGTTATGTCCCGCGATCTCAATTGACCGTAAAAGCCCCTTCCGCCCGGCCGGAGACGGACTTTGCGCGCGCGATGGAGGCTTTGACTGCAGATCGCTCGCTGGTATCTCCGCGCCTGCGCGAGGCCGCTGCGCTGATGGACCGCGGCCAGTTTGGTCCCGCTGCGAGAGTGTTGGACGATCTACTCAAGGGTCATCCGACGGACGTGAGCGGTCTGTTTCTCAAGGCGGAGATCGCCACTCGAAACGGCCATTATGCGGAGGCGGAGCCGCTGCTTGCGCGCTGCGTGGAGCTGGACCCGGAATTCAATGCTGCCCGATTCCATTTCGCCAATGCCATGCTGGAAACCGGCAAACCGCAATGCGCACTCGCCCAGGCAGACGAGCTCCTCAAGCGGGAACCACGCAACCCGGTGTTCCTCGCGCTGAAGGCGATGGCATTGGAGCTGCTTGACGAGTACGCCGCCTCCACGTCGCTGTGGCAGGAGGTCGTTCAGACATCCGCACCGCCGGACTGCTGGGTGCGGTACGCTCACGCGTTGCGCGGGCTCGGCCGGCGGGATGAATCGATCGCGGCCTATCGCAAGGCCCTGGAACTCGATCCCTCCTTCGGCCGAGCGTATTGGGGTTTGGCCAATCTGAAAATGTTCCGGTTCAGCGAAGCCAATATCGCGCAGATGGAAGCGCAAATCGCCCGGTCCGAACTTCCCCCCGAGAACCGCACGCCACTCCTCTTTTCGCTTGGCAAAGCGTATGCCGACCTGAAGCTCTATGAAAAATCGTTCAGCAGCTACGCGCGCGGAAATGCCATCCATCGCCTTGGGATCACGCACGATCCGGAAATCATGACCGCCTATGTTGCGCGCTGCCGGCGCATCTTCACGACAGAATTCTTTCACGCGCGCGCCGGTAGGGGATCGGACAACCGCGCCCCGATTTTTCTCGTCGGCATGCTGCGCTCGGGGTCCACGCTGGTCGAGCAGATTCTCGCAAGTCACTCGCACATCGAGGGAACACGCGAGCTTTTCAACCTCGCGGCAATTTCAAGGCACATCCAGACGGAGATTTCGTCCGGCGAAGCGAATTATCCCGCTGTCCTCGAAAAAATTGACGGACCGACGTTGAAGCGGTTCGGCGAGCAGTATCTCGAAACAGTGCGCGTGCACAGAAAACTCGGACGGCCGTTCTTCACGGACAAGATGGGGAGCAACTTCGCCCATCTCGGCCTGCTCAACCTCATCCTGCCGAATGCCAAAATCATCGACGTGCGACGACATCCGCTCGCCTGCTGCTTCTCGAACTTCACGCAGCTGTTTGCCAATGGACAGAACAACACCTATCGCCTTGCGGACATCGGCCAGCTGTACCGCGACTACGTCGCGCTGATGGCTCATTTCGATCGCGTGCTGCCGGGCAGAGTGCATCGTGTCTTCTATGAGCAGCTTGTGGCGAATCCGGAAGCGGAAATTCGCCGTCTGCTCGACTATCTCGAGCTGCCGTTCGAGCAGGGATGCCTCGAATTTTACAAGAATGACCGCGCGGTCAGTACAATCAGCTCGGAACAGGTTCGTTCGCCGCTTTACAAGGAGGCGCTGGAGCACTGGCGTCACTACGAGTCCTGGCTTGGGCCGTTGAAAAGCGCGCTCGGTCCTGTGCTGGACGCATACCCGGACGTTCCCGCTTTCGATTAGAACTGCAAGGCCGACGCATTAGGCTCCGCTTTGCTCCGCTTCCCGCTGGGCAACGCTCGTCGTCGATGTGAGGCTCATCGCAGCATCCCTCTCAGCCTCGATCGCGGCCCGCCGCTTCCGCGGCTCCTCGACGAACCTCACCAATAGGACGAGCGCAATCGTCTCGAAAACGATCGAGACGGCGAAAACCGCGCGATAGCCAAGCGAGGCCGCAATGAAGCCGCCGAGCAGCGGACCGAGCGCGGCCATGATGCTCTCGGCCGTGTTGGAGACGGCCAACCGCATGGCCATGTCCTCGCGTCGGCCGAATTCAAAGACGATATTCTGTGCGCTCATCTGGTAGCCGGAATTCGCAGCGCCGAGCCCGAAGAATGCGACAAACAGAACCGGCATGGTATGGGCGCCCATCAGCAGCGCCGTCGCTGCGATCCAGAACACCAGCGCGGCCACAAAGCACGAGCGGAAGCCGAGCTTGTCCGCCATATAGCCCCAAACGAGATTCAGAATTGTATCGGCGATGAGATAAGCGAAGGAGAGGGTTCCGATGGCATTGCCGGTCATCGCGACCGCCTTGCTCGCATAGACGATGTAAAAGGGCGCGGCGACGCGGCTGGCGAT
>Ga0310810_10007653_pt1 | contig 12353 bp, 8 predicted proteins | sample NCmetagenome_FD_207641 | JGI IMG/M metagenome (GOLD analysis project Ga0310810, IMG submission 207641) | Soil microbial communities from experimental microcosm in Duke University, North Carolina, United States - NC | ecosystem: Engineered > Artificial ecosystem > Soil microcosm > Unclassified ... | reverse complement strand
TGGAGGATGGCGTTGGCGGCGTGCAGGGCGGCCTGTCGGTCCTGCAGGGAGTCGCCGCTGCGGTCGAAGACGCGGACCACCAGCAGCAGCGCCATGACGGTCGTCATGGCCCCGCATTCTGTGGACCGGGTCAGGGGCCCACAACGGTTATGTGACAGGGCGACATCCAGCCTTGACCAGTGCCGCCGGGCCGGGGACAATTGAAGCCAAAGTGTTGAATCTTCAGGGCTTCCCCCGGCACAACTGAGCGGACGAGAGATCCTTGTGACGCATGTGCGCGTGAGTGGAAAGTTTCTGTCGATCGCCGGCGACCGCTTCCTCGTGAAGGGAATCGCCTACGGCACCTTTGCACCCGACGGCGACGGTGTGCAGTTTCCGGATCGTGCGCGGATCGCGCAGGACTTCGCCTTGATGGCCGAAGCCGGCATCAACACCGTGCGCGCGTATACGCCACCCCCGATCCATCTGCTCGACGAGGCCGCGCGCAACGGGTTGCGCGTGATGATCGGCCTGCCCTGGGCACAGCACATCGCCTTTCTACGGGATAAGGATCTCGCCCGCCGCATCCGCCGCGAAACCGCCGAGCATGTACGGACGCTGGGCGCGCATCCGGCCGCGCTGTTGTTCGCGATCGGCAACGAGATCCCCCCGTCGGTCGTGCGCTGGCACGGCGCCGCACGTATCGAAGAGTTCCTGCGCGCGATCCATGACGCTGCCAAGTCGGCGTCACCGGACAGTCTGCTGACCTATGTGAACTACCCGCCGACCGAGTACCTGAACACCGAGTGCTTCGACGTCGCGGCGTTCAACGTGTACCTGCATCGCGACACCGATCTGCGCGCCTATCTCGCACGGTTGCAGCAGATCGCGGGCAATCGCCCGTTGCTGCTGGCGGAAGCGGGAGCAGACAGCATTCGTGAAGGACGTGAGGGACAGGCGCAGATTACCGCCATGCACCTGCGCGCCGCGTTTGCCGAAGGGCTCTGCGGTGCGGTCGCCTTCTCGTGGACCGACGAGTGGTGGCGCGGCGGTCACGAGGTGACCGACTGGGCCTTCGGCCTGGTCGATCGCGAGCGCCGGCCGAAGCCCGCGTTGGCTGCCGTGAAGCAGGCGTTCGACGAGGCACCGTTTGCGCCCGACGTGCAGCGCGAATGGCCGAGAGTGTCGGTGGTGGTCTGCGCCTACAACGCGGCCGACACGCTGGAGGATTGCCTCTCGTCGCTGCGCCGCCTCGATTACCCGGATTACGAAGTTCTGCTCGTCAATGACGGATCGCGTGACGCGACCGGAGCGATCGCCGATCGCTACGCGGCCGAGTGCCAGCCGGGCAGCAACGGACGGATTCGTGTCATCCACATCGCGAATGGCGGGTTGAGCGCCGCGCGCAACGTCGGGTTGCGCGAGGCGACCGGGGCGATCGTCGCCTACACCGACGCGGACGTGCGGGTCGAGCCCGATTGGCTCACCTACCTGGTGCAGCCATTCCTCACCTCGACGGTGGTGGGCTCCGGCGGTCCGAACGTCGTCCCGTTCGACGACCCGTGGGTGGCGCAGTGCGTGGCGCGATCGCCCGGCGGACCGACGCAGGTGCTGCTCGACGATCGTGTCGCCGAACACGTGCCCGGCTGCAACATGGCGTTCCGCCGTGATGCGCTGCTGGGGATCGACGGATTCAATCCGGTCTACCTCCGCGCCGGCGACGACGTGGACGTGTGCTGGCGGCTGCAGGCGAAGGGGCAGAAGATCGGGTTCGCGCCATCGGCGCTCGTCTGGCATCACCACCGCGCCTCGGTGAAGGCGTACTGGCGTCAGCAGGTGGGCTATGGCGAAGGTGAGACCTGGCTGGACGCGCACCATCCCGAAAAGTTCGTGCGCGGCAACATGCTGTGGCGCGGCCGTATCTACAGCCCGCTGCCGTTCGTGCGCTCGCTTTCGGGCCAGCGCATCAACTACGGCGTGTGGGGCACGTCGGCCTTCCCGTCGGTGTATCGCACCGACGTCCACGGCTTCCAGTTCCTGCCGCACCTGCCGGCGTGGTGGTTCACCTCCACGGCGTTCCTGATCCTGGGCGCGTTCGCCTATGCCGCCGGCTTCAGGGGGCTCTCGGCCACCCTGCTCGGCCTCGGCGCGCTCGGATGGCTGACGACGATCGGGCGCTGCCTCGTGTTCGGATGGCGTTCCGATTTGTCCGCCGCATTGACGGCGCGCACGTGGAGCGCCCGTCAGCGCCACCGGCTGCTGATCGCGTGGATGCACTTCATTCAGCCGTTCGCGCGGTTCTACGGGCGCGTCCGCGGCATGCTGAATCCGCCGCCGGTGGTCGAGCCCGAGCGCGTGACCCGCTTCCCGTGGAAGGCGCCCGTGCCGAAGGTGCGCGACGCGGTGTCGATGACGGCATTGCTGCTGGGCATGAGCACCGACGAATCGTTCTGGGGTGAGCGGTGGACCTCGCACGACGCGGTGCTCTCCGAAGTCGCCGGTCTGTTGCGCGCCGCGCGCCCGGCGCGCTCGGTCGACATCGACGACGGCTGGCGGGCGGATCGCGACGTCAGCGTCGCGGTCGGACGCTGGGGCTGGCTGGACCTCCGGGTCCTGCTCGAAGAGCACGGCGGTCCGAAGGTGCTGCTGCGCGCGGCGACGAAACTGCGACCGACACTGAAGGGCATTGCCCTGGCGGCGACGATGGCCGGGGGCGCCGTGCTGGCGACCAGCGCGGCGATCGCATTCAAATGGCCGCTGGTCAGCGTCGCCACCGCCGCGTTCGTGGCGATCGTGTTTGGCGATGCCGCCTGGGCCACGGCGCGCGCCGTGGCCGTGATGCGCCGCGCGGTTGAACGTGCCGCGGACGTCGCTGACATGGTCCGCGTGCCGGTGAAGCCGCACTCGCTCTCGACCCGACGGTTCAACCTTCGTCCGGTGGCGGTGTCACAGGTCGTGCAGACGGTCGTGGCGCTGGCACTCACCGGCAGCGCCGTGCTGACCGGCACGTCGGTCGTCAGCGATCTGATGGCGCGGGCCCGTCAGCGCCCGGTGGTGTTGTCCGCGACGCGGCTGGCGCCCAGTTTTGATGCCGCCGGTGCGCTGGCCGTGGCACCAAATGGCGAGTTGTACTGGGCCGACGGTCGTAATGGCGTGATCAGGGCGCTCGATTACCGCGTCTACGAACAGCCTGTCGGTACCAGCGGCAAGCGCGCGCTGCCATTACGACAGCCGCCTCCCGCGCTCCAGTTCGCGTCGGTGACCGACGTCGCGGTGGCGTCGAGCGGCGATCTCTACGTCGCCGACGCGCAGAACGATCGCATCTGTCGCATCGATCGCGCGAACGGCAAGATCATCACGGTCGCCGGATCCGGTGTGGCGGGATTCGACGGCGACATGAAGCAGGCGACGCAGTCGGCGTTGAACGCGCCGAATGCCGTGGCTGTTGCCCGGAACGGCGATCTCTACGTCGCCGATACGGTGAACAATCGCGTGCGGGTCGTCGTCCAGGCGACCGGTGTCATCCGGACGGTCGCTGGCGATGGGATCGGCGGCTCCGGCGCGCTGATCGGCGACGGTGGTCCCGCGACGCACGCGCACCTCGATCATCCGACGGACGTGGCGATTGGTCCGGATGGTGATCTCTACATCGCCGACATGGGCCACAACCGCATCCGCATGGTTGATTCCCAGACCGGCATCATCACGACCGTTGCCGGCGATGGTCTCGAGGCGATGCGCGGCGACGGCGGCCTGGCGGTGGCGGCGAGCCTGTCGGGTCCCTCCGGCGTTGCGCTCGAGGCCGTTGGACGCCGCGTGATCATCTACATCGCGGACTACTACAACAACCGCGTGCGGCGCGTTGGAATCGATGGCCACATTTCCACCGTGCCGGGCCTCGAGCTCGAGCGTCCGACGCGTCTGGCGATGCGGCCCGGCGGCTGGCTGTACGTGGCCAGCGGCGGCAAGGTGAACGCGGTGAACGTGAACAAGGAACCCGTGCAGTTGGCATCGCGGTCGCCGCGCGCGAACCCGCTCGTCGCGCTGGCGAAGAAGGTGACGTAGGTGCGGCAGCCGCAGCCGGCTTCGCTCGCCGCCTGGACGTTGTCCTGCATGCGCCCGTACCGCGGACGCATCATCCTGGTTGCCGTGATGGCCGCCATCGAGATCGGCCTCGGTCTGCTCTCGCCGTGGCCCCTCAAGCTGGTCATCGACAACGTGCTCGGCACCGAGCCGATGCCGGCGCAGATCGCGGGTATCGCCCGGATGCTCACCGGCGGCAGCCGCGCCGAAATGCTGTTCGTCATCGTCATTGGCGGCCTGCTGCTGCAACTGGGCTCGCAGGTGGTGCAGACGGTCAGCACGCAGCTGCAGGTGGATACCGGCCAGCGGATGGTGTACACGCTGCGCGGCCGGCTGCTCGCGCACCTTCAGGCGCTGGCGCTGCGGCATCACATCGCCACGCGCACCGCCGATTCGGTCTACCGCCTGGAGGCCGACGCCTACTGCGTGCACGACCTGGTGATGGGCGGCGTCTTCCCGCTGGCTACCTCGGTGGCGACGCTCGCGGCAATGTTCGCGATCCTGTACCGCATGGATCGCTCGCTGGCGCTGCTGTCGCTGACCGTCATTCCGTTCCTGTATGCCTGCCTGCGCTACTACTCGAAGCGCATGGTGGACCGGGCCGAGCATGTGAAGGAACTGGAGTCGAAGCTCGTCGAACGCCTCTACGAGATCCTGTCATCGATCAAGATCGTGAAGGGCTTCGCGCGCGAACCGCACGAGCTGCAGCGCTTCAACTCCGCCGGCAGCGAGACGATGACCGCGCGGTTGAAATTCACCTGGCAGGAATCGCTGTTCACGCTGGCGGTCACCGCGATCACGGCGACGGGGACGATGCTGGTGCTGGCGGTCGGTGGGCTGCACGTGCTGGCGGGCCGTCTGTCAGCCGGAGAACTGCTGGTGGTGATGGCGTATCTCGTGGCCGTCTACGGACCCCTCTCGTCGATTGCCCACACTACCGGATCGCTGCAGAACGCGGTCGCCAGCGCCCGCCGGGTCCGCGAAATCTTCGCCCACACGCCGGAGCTGCTCGACGCCCCCGACGCGATCGACGCCGGCGGGATCATGGGCGACATCCGTTTCGAGAATGTCAGCTTCTCGTATACCGACGAACGACAGATTCTGCGCGACATCAGCTTCAGCGCCCGTCCTGGCGAGATGGTGGCGCTGGTCGGGTTGACCGGTGCCGGCAAGTCCACGCTGGCCAGCCTGATTCCGAGGTTCTTCGAGCCGACGAGCGGTCGCGTCCTGATCGACGGCGTCGACGTCTCGCGGTACCAGCTGCGGTCGCTGCGTGAACGCATCTCGCTCGTGCTCCAGGACGCGATGCTGTTCGGCGGCCGCGTCGCCGACAACATCCGCTACGGCCGGCTGGATGCGACGGACCAGGAAGTGGAGCAGGCCGCGCGGGCCGCGCACGCCCACGACTTCATCATGCGGCTGCCGGAAGGCTACGACACGCCGCTGGCCGAAGCCGGCGGGAGCCTCTCCGGTGGCGAGCGGCAGCGTCTGGGAATCGCACGCGCGCTGCTCAAGGACGCCCCGATCCTGATCCTCGACGAGCCGACGTCGTCGCTCGACGCGCTCTCGGAGGAGGCGGTGTTCTCGGCGCTCCGCAAGCTGCGCGAAGGACGGACGACCGTGGTGATTGCGCACCGGCTGTCGACGATCCGCGACGCCAACCGCATCCTCGTGCTGCACGAAGGCCGCATCGAGGCGCAGGGGACGCACCAGGAGCTGCTGGCCTCGAACGAGCTGTATCGGCGGATGTGCGCGCGCCTCAGCGTCGGCGGATCGCTCGACGAACCCGAGACCGTCGACGAGCTGATTCAAGCCATCGGATGAAGGTTCTCGTCGCCGGCATCATTGCCCGCTATCCGTTTGGCGGGGTCACATGGTGCTCGCTGATGTACCTGCTCGGCCTGCGCGCGCTCGGCCACGAGGTCCTCTACATCGAGGACACCGGCGAGTGCATCTACGATCCCGAGCAGAACGCCATCTCGGAAGATCCCGCCTACGGCACCCGTTACATCCACCGCGCGCTCGAGCCGTTCGGCCTCGGTGATCGCTGGTCGTTCGTCAACTTCGACGGCAGCTATCACGGCGTCCCGAAGGAACGGGTGCAGGCGTTCTGCGCCGACGCCGAGCTGTTCATCAACCTGTCCGGCGGCTCGTGGTTCTGGCGCGACGAGTATCTGAAGATCCCGCGGCGCGTGTTCATCGACAGCGACCCGGTGTTCACGCAGCTGGCGATCGCGAAGGGCGAGGGCTGGTATGTCGACTTCTTCCGCACCTTCGATCACCTGTTCACGTTCGGCGCGAACATCGGGACGCCGGCCAGTGACGTCCCCACCGGCGGCTTCACCTGGCACAAGACCTGGCAGCCGATCGTGATTGACCAGTGGCAGACCGCGGAGCCGCCCGCGCACGAGGCGTTCACCTCGGTGATGACCTGGAAGATCGAGAGCTTCACCGACGTGGACGGCAACAAGGACAAGGAGTTCGTGAAGTTCATCGACCTGCCGAAGCGCCTTGGCGGGACCGCTGGCGCGGATCCCGCCCCACGCATTCACATCACGCTGGCGATCAACGGGCCGCAGAAACTCCTGCGGGAGCACGGCTGGTCGACCGTCGATGCGATGGGCGTGTCGCGTGCGCTCTGGGACTACCGGCAGTTCATTCGCGAGTCGATGGGGGAGTTTGGCGTCGCGAAGCACGCCTATGTGGCGAATCGCTCCGGCTGGTTCAGCGATCGCACCGAGTGCTATCTGGCCGCGGGACGGCCCGCCGTCGTTCAGGACACCGGGTGGAGCGCCCATCTGCCGCATGGAACCGGCCTGATTCCGTTCTCGACGCCCGAGGAAGCGATTGACGGCCTGATGCGCGTGTCGAAGGACTGGCAGGCGCACGCGCGGCGCGCCAACGAGATCGCCCGTGAACACTTCGCCGCCGCCGTGGTGCTGCCAAAGCTGATCGAGGTGGCCTGCCGGTGATACCGTGTCTCCTGCGGCGCGGACCTTGTCGCGTCCGCGCCGGGCGAGCCTGACAAGGCTCGCCCACAGGACATGCGCATCGCCCAGGTCGGCCCCGTCGCCACGTCGATTCCGCCCCCACGATCCAGCTCGGTGGAGCTGATGACGTCGATCCTTACCGAAGGCCTTGCCGCCCGAGGGTATCAGGTCACGCTTTTCGCCACAGGCACGTCACAAACGCGGGCGGCGCTGCACGCGACCTTCCCGCGGGGGTACGCTGACGACACCTCGATGTGGCCCTGGGAGGCATACGAGCTGTTCAACCTTGCGGCTGCCGTCGAGCGTGGCGGCGATTTCGACGTGATTCACTGTCAGGCGATGTACTGGCCGATGGCGCTGCCGTTCAGCAGGCTGTCGAAGACGCCACTCGTCCAGACGCTGCATCATGCCCCGTCGCCGACCGAGGTGGCGCTCTGGTTGCGATATCCCGAGGTGCCGTTCATCGCGATCTCCCAGGAGCAGAAGCGCCTGCTCGCCGGCCTCAACGTCGTTGGCGTCGTCCCACACGCGATCGACACCGGAAGCTTCGCGTATCGTGCCGTGCCAGACGATTACCTCGTATTTCTCGGACGATTCACCGAAGGCAAGGGCGTGCTCCAGGCGATCGACATCGCGCGACGCGTCGGGATGCGGCTGTTGATCGCGGCGCCGGAGAACGAGTATTACCGTGAGGTGGTGGCGGCGCAGGTGGACGGCGACCGGGTTGTGTATGTCGGCGAGGTCGATCACACCCGCAAGGTGGACCTGCTCGGCGGCGCGCGCGCCATGCTGTATCCCGTGCAGGCGGGGGAGCCCTTTGGTCTCGTGCTCGCGGAGGCGATGGCCTGCGGAACGCCGATCGCCGCACTCGAGCGCGGGGCGGTGCGCGAAATCGTCGACGCCGGCGTCACCGGCGGCGTCTTCGAGACCGTCGACGCGCTCGTCGCCGGCCTGCCTCGTGTCCTCGCGCTCGATCGGGCGATCGTCCGGCAGCGTGCCGTCGAGCGCTTCGGCATCGATCGCATGGTCGATGATTACCTGGCCGTGTATCGGCGCGTGATCGGCCGATGACTGTGGATATCGCCGGCCGCTCGCTCGTTGCCGTGTTCGCCCATCCGGATGACGAGTCGATCGCGTGCGGCGGCGCTCTGGCCATCTGTGCCGACCGCGGCGTGCGGGTGTCGTTGATCTGTGCGACACACGGCGAGAACAACCACGGTGAGCGCGATGAGGGCTGGTACGTGCAGCGGGCGAGTGAACTCGACGCGGCGGCCGCCGTGCTGGGTATCGGTGAAGTCGTGCTGCTCGATTTTCGCGACGGCTTTCTGCCCTGGACCGATCAGCTCGCCGGTCAGATCGAAACCGATCTTCGTCGCCTCAAACCCGATGCCGTCGTCACGTTCGGGAAGGACGGCCTCTACTGGCATCCGGACCACATCGCCATCTGCGATGCGACGACCGCGGCGGTGGACGCGCTCGGAGACGAGCCGCCAGCGCTGTACTACGTCACCATGCCGCCCGGTCAGATGCGACGCATCGTCGACGAAGTCTGGGCGCAGGACGAAGTCACCACGGGCCACCTGCCGTTGCTGGGACTGAACAATCCCGACGCGTTCGGAGTCGGCGCCGCCGACCCGACGATCGTGGTCGATATCAGTGCCGTGGCGACGCGCAAGCTGGCGGCACTGAAGTGTCATCGCTCGCAGATCGAAGGGGCGATCGCGCGTCTGTCTGATGCCGCCGCGCCGCGCCTGCTCGGCGTCGAGCATTTTCATCGTCCGCCCGGTTCCCCGGCGCAATCGCGTCCGGGCATCCTCGAAGCCATCGCTGTCGAGGGCGGTGTTTAGAGGACATTCGTTGAACGCATGCGGGTAGATACGCTGGAGATCCTGCGCTGCCCATTCTGCGGTACGCGCCTGCAGGTGGTGGAGAACCCGGCGCTCGTGCGGGCCGGCGATCGCATCGAGGCCGGCGTGCTCGGTTGCGAATGCTGTGCGTTTCCCGTCATCGACGGAATCCCCATCCTGATCGCCAGCGACACGGCGCGCAACGCGATGCACCTGCTCGAAGCCGGGAAGGGCGATGCCGCGTTGCAGATGGTGCTGGGCCTCGATGACGAGGCTCGTGTCGACGCGTTCCGGCGGTTCGTCGGTGACGGCGACTCGATGACGTACCGGCAAGGCGTGAAGATCCTGAGCGTCGACGCCGAGGCCGAGTACTTCGTCTATCGATTCTCCGACCCGACCTTCCGCGTCGGCCGCGCGGTGGTGCAGGCTTGCGGGCCGTTGATGGGTCGAAGCGGCCGGTACATCGATCTGTGCGGCGGGTCGGGGCATCTGACGCGATCGATGATCTCGGACGCGCCGCCGGTGCTGGCGGACTTCTTCTTCTGGAAGCTGTGGCTCGCGAAGCGCTTTGTCGCACCCCACTGCGAACCGGTCTGCTGCGACGCCAACAGTCCGCTGCCGTTTGCGCGCGACACCTTCTCGATGGTCGCGCTCTCGGACGCGTTTCCGTACCTGTGGCACAAGCGGCTGGTTGCGGACGAGATGATGCGCCTGGCCGGAGAACGCGGCGTCATCGTGATGCCGCACCTGCACAGCTCGCTCGGCTGGAACTGGACCGCCGGCATGCCGTTGACCCCGGCCGCCTACCGCGATCTGCTCGAGCCGCACCAGCCGCGTCTCTACCGCGACAGCGCGCTCCTCGATCAGGTGCTGGATGGTTACGTCGACCTCGCGCGCGACGAGCGGGCTGACGCGCTCGATGGCGAGCCGGCCCTCGTGATCGTCGCCAGCCGCGATCGGTCGGTGTTCCGCAAGGTGCCGCTCCCGTGGACGGCGCCGGCGCCCGACGCGCTGATCGTCAACCCGCTGTATCGCGTCGCCGCGACCAGGCACGAGTCTGTTCTGACGCTGGCGTTTCCGACCGAGGAGTATCGTCAGGAGTTCGACGCCGTGAAGCGCTACCTGCCGGAGACCGTCGTCGTGCCAGGCAATCTGAGCGCGGACGGCATCGATCTGCGATTGATCGGCAACGAGCGTTTCGAGGACCTGTGCCGGCGGATGGTGTTCATCTCAGTCCCGGAGCACTACGTATGACTGTTGTCGTCTCGAGGTTCCGCTCGGTCGCCGACGCGCTGATCGCTCAGGGAGTACTCGAGCAGGCGGGCATCGAGTCGTCGATTCGTTCTGACAACGCGGGCGGTCAATATCCCGCGCTCGACGCCGCGTCATTGCTGGTACGCGCGGACGATGTGGAAGCCGCGCGTGAGGTGTTGCAAGCGGCCGCCAAGGACTAGCATGAGCGTCGCATGACGATCGCTTGATGCGCGTGCGGCGAGCCTTGTCATCCCTCGACTCCGCTCGGGATGACGCCCGAGCGAGCGTCGAAGGGTCAGGCTCGCCGAGCGCGGACCGGGCAAGGTCCGCGCCACCGGTCAATCGTGAGTTCGGGTGTGTGCCGAGCGCGTCACGGGCATGTGTTGCACGTCCGGCACGAGTTCCGGCGTGGGCACGAAAATGTACAGGTGCCGGCCCACCATCTCCTGGATCACGACATCCGGGTGTTCACGCATCACGAGATCCGGATCGAAGTCGTTTTGCCACTGATACACAATCCTGCTGAAGTGCTCTGACAGGTAAGGAATCAGCCGGCTCGAGAACGAGTCGCGGAACATCACCGCCCTGGGCAGTGCCGGCGCACCAGGCTGGCGACTGAGTTCGGTTATCACCGTCCCGTCCTCTCCGTATGGGTCAGGATGCACCGGCGCGACGACCTTCGACGTCCAGCCGCGTCGCGGCACGAGCCCCGGCATCGATACCTTCCCTTCGTCCACCAACCCCAGCATCGTCGTCTTGTCGCCTGACGGTGCCGACGGCGAGGTCGTGAAGTCCGCGCGCGTCATCGGGTGAATCGACGGAAACCACTGCGACAGGCGTGCGGCGATCTGCTGATAGCCGATCAGCGCGCCGCGGTCGTTCCAGTGCGTGTCGTAGTGGTGGTAGAGCAACTCCTGCGACTTCGCGGCGATGAGCGGCGGGCGCAGATCGAGAATCTCGACGTCCGAATGCGTTCGCATGTACGCCAGAAACTGGTCGGCACGGTAGTCGTCGTGCATCCGGCGGAGCGATGTCGGCATCAGCTCCGGGTACACCATCTGTTTGTCGGGCGCGATGACGAACAGGAACCTGGCCCCGCGACTGGCGAGCCAATCGCGCATCCGCTCGAGCGTGAGCTGCCACTGCCGGAGTTGCGGCTCGGTAAACAGCTCCGTCTGCACATAGTCCTGAATGCCTCCGTCGTCTCCGTAAAACAGCCAATCACCTTTACCCGCGATCACAGTGTCGGATGACGATGTGTGGAGCGCGTGCCACAGCACGGCGGCCTGTCCGGTGATGAGCGCCTGGCGGAACGCGAAATGGTCGTTGAAATACTTCTGAAACCGTTCCGGCCATGCGGCCATCGCCTGTCGCCGCCATGACCAGGCCGGCCAGGGCGTCAGTTCCCGCATCTCGGATTCGGAGATCCGGGCGCGGTCGATGCCAAGCAGCAGGCCGATGCCGGGCACCGCGATGATCGCGAGGAACAACGCGATCACCGCGCGGTCGGCGCGGCGGCGGGCAGGAGCAGGCTCGGGGGCGGCGGTGTCTGCCTGCATCAGAACCGGAAGTAGATGAACGGGTTGTACGTGGTCGCCGCCGACTGCGCGATCGCGCCGACGAGCACGAGCAGCAGCGCCGCGGTCGCGGCGAACTCCCAGGTGCCCGTGGCGCGGGACCCGGGGTCAGCCGCGGCCTCGCGCCAACGCTGGAGTTGCGGCAGTACCGGCATCGCCCCGATTGCACCCATGACGAGCGCGACCGTGACTTCAGGCGTGAGATACCAGGCCGGCGTGTAAGGCGATGGCATCGCCGCGCCAAGACCGGCCATCGCTCGTAACATCGCGATGGCCGCGCCGAATGTCTCGGCCCTGAAGAACACCCAGCCGACCATCACCACCAGCAGCAGATACGCGTGGCGGGCGGCTGGCGCCAGTTGTTTCAGGCGGCTCGCGAGTCCCACGCGTTCCAGCACGAGAAACGCGCCGTGGAAGAGACCCCAGATCACGAACGTCCAGTTCGCGCCGTGCCATAACCCGCAGAGGAAGAACACGAGCACGAGGTTGAAGTAGAGGCGCGACGTCGACGTGCGGTTGCCGCCGAGCGGGATGTAGACGTAGTCGCGGAACCACGCGGAGAGCGACATGTGCCAGCGGCGCCAGAAGTCCTGGACCGACGAGGCGATGTAGGGGTAGTTGAA
>Ga0310810_10007652_pt1 | contig 12355 bp, 8 predicted proteins | sample NCmetagenome_FD_207641 | JGI IMG/M metagenome (GOLD analysis project Ga0310810, IMG submission 207641) | Soil microbial communities from experimental microcosm in Duke University, North Carolina, United States - NC | ecosystem: Engineered > Artificial ecosystem > Soil microcosm > Unclassified ... | reverse complement strand
CATTTGCATCGATCGCAGCCAGGCCCAGCAGCCGCCTTCGCGCTTCGTCCAGCGCTGCGTCGGGCGGCGGATCAAGCAAGGGCAGGCGGCGCGGGTCTGGCTCGCCCCACAGGAGCGAGCTCAAAAGCAGGCTCGACAGATCGGCTTCGAGGATTTCGGGCGGATCGTGCGCCGGAAGCGAGGCGGTCGCGGCCTCCTCCCACAGGCGGATCGCAACTCCAGGCGCCTGGCGGGCGGCACGGCCCGCGCGCTGGGTCACGGCCGCCCGGCTCGCGCGCTCGGTGACGAGCCGGGTGAGGCCGGCGCCCCTGTCATAGCGCGGGCGTCGGGCGAGGCCGCTGTCGACGACGATCCGCACGTCCTGAAGCGTGACGCTGGTTTCGGCGATGCTGGTGGCGAGCACCAGCTTGCGCTTGCCCGGCGCAGGCGCCGCCAGCGCGGCACGTTGCGCTGCCGGCTCGATCCCGCCGTGCAGCTTGTGCAGCTCGACGTCAGGTGGAAGCTGCCCGAGCCCATCGGCGGTGCGCTCGATCTCCGCCACGCCGGGGAGGAAGGCGAGCAGTGAGCCGGGATGCTCGCCAAGCGCTGCGCGCACGGCAGAAGCCATCTGCGGCTCGATGCGCGCCGCCGCGTCCCTGCCCGCGTAGCGTATGTCGAGCGGGAAGCTCTTGCCTTCGCTGACGATGGTCGGCGCATCGCTGAGCAGCCTTCGGAACCGCTCGACGTCGAGCGTCGCCGACATCGCGACGATGCGAAGATCGGGCCGCAGCGCACCCGCGGCATCGAGCGCGAGGGCAAGCGCGAGGTCGTTGTCGAGGCTGCGCTCGTGCACCTCGTCGAACAGCACCGAGGACACCCCCACAAGCTCCGGATCGGCCTCGATCCGCGCGAGGAACACGCCGTGCGTCATGGCGATGACGCGCGTCCCCTTGCCGACCTTGCTGTCGAGCCGGGTCGCATAGCCGATGGTCCCGCCGGGCTTCTCGCCTAGCGCCGAGGCCATGAACTCGGCCGCAGCGCGCGCAGCGAGCCTGCGCGGGACGAGCAGCAACACCTGCCCGCCGCACCACTCGGTCCCTAGCAGCGCCGGCGCGACCTTGGTCGTCTTGCCCGCTCCAGGCGGGGCGATCAGCAGCGCGCGCGTGCCCTCGTGAAGCGCGGCAACCAGGTCCGGCAGGACCGCATCGATCGGCAGAATCACCGGCGAATGTGCGCGAATGTTCGCAGTGACACGCGTGCATATGCGCACGCCCGCTCGAGCTCCGCTGAATCCGAATTGTCACGATTGCAGCCGAATCGACGCACATCGCGCCTGTGGCACAGGCACAGCCCTGTAGGACAGAGTTTTAGTAAGCGCGCGCGACCGCGAACTCCGCGGCTTCGGTGAGCGCGGCCTTGGCCTTGCTCGCGGGAAACATGGCGAGCGCATCGATAGCCCGCCGCGCGTAGTGGCGCGCGCGTTCAACCGTATCGGCGAGGGCATCGGTCGATTTCAGCAGGCCAATGGCATGCACCAGATCTTCATCCGACACGCGCTCGCCCCCGATCGCCGAGCGCCAGAAGGTGCGGTTCGCCTCGCTGCCGCGCGCATAAGCGAGGATCACGGGGAGCGTCATCTTGCCGTCGCGGAAGTCGTCGCCGACGCCCTTGCCCATGGTCGCCGCGTCCGATGCATAGTCGATCACGTCGTCGCTGAGCTGGAACGCGATGCCGAGATTCCTTCCGTAGCATTCGAGCGCCAGCTCGGAATCTTCGCTCGCCTCCGCGACCACCGGCGACACTCTGCAGGCCGCTGCGAACAGCGCGGCGGTCTTGGCCGCGATGATGTCGAGATAATGTTCCTCGTCGGTGTCGATCTGGCGCTGCGCGGTCAGCTGCTCGACCTCGCCCTCGGCGATCACCGCCGAGGCGTGGCTGAGGATTCGAAGCACCTTGAGGCTTCCGTCCTCGACCATCAGCTCGAAAGCGCGGCTGAACAGGAAATCGCCGACCAGGACGCTCGCGGGATTGCCCCAGATGAGGTTGGCGGTGCGCTTGCCGCGGCGCATGCCCGATCCGTCGACGACGTCGTCGTGGAGCAGGGTCGCGGTGTGGATGAACTCGACCGCCGCGGCGAGCTTGTGGTGGCGGGTGCCGGGGTATCCGAGTAGCGTGCCGCAGGCGAGCGTCAGCATCGGCCGCATGCGCTTCCCGCCGCCCGCGATCAGATGGCCGGCGAGTTCGGGAATCAGCGCGACCTTGCTCTGCATGCGCTCGAGGATGACGGCATTCACGCCGTTCATGTCGCTCGCGACGAGCGCAAGCAAAGAGTCGAGCGAGGGCTCGCGCGCGCCCTGGAGCGGATGGATCGTCGCGGTCACGGCGCCGCGCTTAGGCGGGGGCACAGATGAGAGCAACTATCTAAGCCTCCCCCCTCGTGGGGGAGGTTGGATGGGGCCGGCCGCGTCTGCGGCCGAAAAGAGTCTTTTGTCGCGCCCCCTCCCAACCCTCCCCACGAGGGGGAGGGCTCAGGATGTCACCAGAACGCCTTGTACCAGGGGTCGAAATTGCGGACGATTCCATCCACCCGATACTTCTCCGGACTGTGCGGGTTGCTCAGCAGCTGGTCGCGCAAGGCGCCCTCGCGCGCTTTCCCCTGCCAGGCTTGGGCATAGGCGATGAAGAAGCGCTGGTCGCCGGTGAAGCCGTCGATGACGGGCGGCTCGCCGTGCCGCGCGACATAGCGGCGATACGCGGCGTAAGCGGCCTCGAGGCCGCCAAGGTCCGCGAGATTCTCGCCCAGCGTGAGCTTGCCCTTGATGTGCACGCCCGGGATCGGCTCGTAGGTGTCGAATTGCGCGGCGAGCCGGTCGGCCTTGACCTTGTATTTGTCGGCGGTCGCCTTGGTCCACCAGTCGTGAAGCCGGCCCTTGGCGTCGAACTGGCGGCCCTCGTCGTCGAAGCCGTGGCCCATCTCGTGCCCGATCGTCGTCGCGCCGGTCTCGGCGTAGTTCACCGCCGGATCGGCATTGGCGTCGAAGAAAGGCGGCTGGAGGATCGCGGCGGGAACCGTGATCTGGTTCATCGTCGGATCGTAATAAGCGTTCACCGTCTGCGGCGTCATGAACCACAAAGTCCGGTCGACCGGGTTGGGGAACAGCTTGAGCTGATAGTCCCACTGGAATTTCTCGGTCGCGATCGCATTGGCGAGGGGATCGGTCCGGCTGATGTCGAGCGTGGAATAGTCGATCCACTTGACCGGATGACCGATGCGCGGGTCGAATGATGCAAGCTTCGTCAGCGCCGCCTTGCGTGTCGCCTCGTCCATCCAGGCGGCAGCGGAGATATTCTCCTTGTAAGCTGCCCGCACGTCGTCGACGAGCTCCTGCGCCTGTTTTGCCGTCTCGTCCGGCCAGTATTTGGCGACGTAGAGCTGGCCGACGGCTTCGCCGAGGCTGTCGTCGAGCATCTGGATTCCGCGTTTCCAGCGCGCACGCTGCTCAGGCACGTCGTTGAGCGTGTGCCCGTAGAAGCCGAAGCGGGCGTCGTCGAATGCCTTGGGAAGGTCGTTCGCGTGATCGCTGATGAAGCGGAAAGCGAGATATTCCTTCCACGTGCTCAGCGGCACATCGGCGACGCGCTTGCCGGCGGCGGCGACGGCGCTGGGCGTCGAAACGTCGACGCGCCTGGCGGCGCCGAGCCCGATCGACCGCAGCGTCTCGGTCCAGTTGAATTGCGGCGCGAGCTTCATCAACTGCGCGGCGGTCATCGGGTTGTGCGTCTTGACCGGATCGCGCAGCTGCTCGGGCGTCCACTGGTCCTTCGCAAGGCTCGTCTCGAGCGCGATGATGCGGTCCGCGCGCCCTTCCGGATCGGACAGGCCGGCAAGCTTCGACAAATCGACGATATACTTGCGATAGGCGCTCCGGATCTGATCGTACTTTTCGCCCTTGAGGAGGTAATAATCCCGTGTCGGGAGGCCGAGCCGGGCCTGGCCGGCGGCCGCGGTGTAGCGCGTCGGATCGTCCTGGTCGGTGTTGATGCCGACGTAGATTGGCGCCGCATAGCTCGGCTCCGCCATCAGCTTCACAAGCTCTTTCGTGTTCGCGACGGCGTCGATGCGATCGAGAAAGGGCTTCAGCGGAGCGAGGCCGCGGGCCTCGATCCCCGCCTCGTCCATCCACGCATTGTAGGCATCGGCGATCTTGTGCTCGATCGGCGTAGAAGGATTGGCGGAGACGTCCTCCACCATCTTGCGGACCTGGAGCTCGATCTCGTCCGGAAGCTCGTAATTATAGCCGGCGCGGCTCTTGTCGGCAGGGATGGCGTGGGTCTTCAGCCAGGCGCCTTCGGCATATTCGAAGAAGTCGTCCCCGGGCTTCACGCTCGGGTCCATGTCCTTCATCTCGACGCCCCAGGTGCCGTAGCGGGGCGCCGCCGATGCGGCGGGGGAGGCGATCGCAAGGCTCGTGCCCGCAACCAACAGAAGTGAACGAAGCCTCATCCTTACCTCCCCCGCATGTTTCCGCTGATTACCAGATGTGCACGCGCTGCTCGGGCGGCAGGTACAGCTTGTCGCCCGGCTGGACGTTGAACGCCTTGTACCAGGCGTCGACGTTCCTCACGACGCCGTTGACCCGATACTTGCCCGGGCTGTGCTCGTTGGTGATGACCTGCTGGCGCTCGGCGTCCTCGCGCTGCTTTTCCTGCCACGCCTGGGCGTAGGCGATGAAGAAGCGCTGGTCGCCGGTCAGGCCGTCGATCACCGGCGCCTCGCCGTGCTTGGCCTCGTACTTCTTGTACGCCGCATAGGCCGCCTCGACGCCGCTCAGGTCGCCGATATTCTCGCCCAGCGTCAGCTTGCCGTTGAGCGCGAGGTCCGGGAACGGCTTGAAGCTGTTGTACTGGGCGACCAACGCGTCGGTCTTCGTCGTGAAGCTCTTGGCGGCTTCCGGCGACCACCAGTCGCGAAGCTTCCCCTGCGGGTCGAACTTGCGGCCCTCATTGTCGAAGCCGTGACCCATTTCGTGGCCGATGACCGCGCCGATCGCTCCGTAATTGGCGGCGGCGTCAGCATTGGGATCGAAGAAGGGAGCCTGAAGGATCGCCGCCGGGAAGGTGATCTGGTTCGCCAGCGGGTTGTAGTAGGCGTTGATGGTCTGGGGGAACATGCCCCACAGCGTCCGATCGACCGGCTTCGGATAGCGTTCGAGCGCGAGCTTCCAGTCGAAATCCGCCGCCGCCATGGAATTGGCGAGCGGGTTCCCCTTGACGATCTTCATCGAGGAATAATCGATGTATTTCACCGGATGGCCGATGCGCGGCTCGAACGCGGCGAGCTTCTCGAGCGCCGCCTTGCGGGTGGCATCATCCATCCAGTGGTTGTTGGAGATGCGCTCCCGATAGGCATCCTCGAGGTTGCCGATCAGCTCCTTCATCTCTGCCTCGGACTGGGCCGGGAAATGCGACTCGACGTAGATTTTGCCGACGCCCTCGCCGAGCGCTCCATTGACTGCCGCGACGCCGCGCTTCCAGCGCTCGCGCTGCTCCTGAACGCCGTTCAGCTCCTTCGAATAGAAAGCGAACCGGGCATCGTCGATCGCTTTGGGAAGGACGCTGGCGTGATCCGACACGAAGCGGAACGCGAGCCACTCCTTCCAGGTCGAAAGCGGAGTCGAGGCCAGGATCTTGCCGGCTCCGGCGACCGCCGACGGCTCGGTCACGATCACCGTCTTGGGCTGGCCGAGGCCGGACTTGGCCAGCGTCGACGCCCAATCGAACTGCGGCGCGAGCGTCTGCAGCTGCGCAACCGTCATCGGGTTGTAGATCTTGTCGATATCGCGGCGGTCGGCCGCCTTCCACTGCGCCTCCGACAACGCGGTCTCGAGTGCGATGATGCGGTCCGCGGCCGCCTCGCCGCCGGGCAGCCCCGCAAGCTTCTCGATGGTGACGATATAGTCGCGATAGGCGGCGCGGTGCGCCTTCATCTTCGCATTATCCTCGAGATAATATTCGCGGCTGGGCAGCCCGAGCGTCGCCTGGCCGGTGAAGACGGCATAGACGTCCGGGTTCTTGAAATTCGGCCCGGGGCCGAGGTCCACCGGGCTCGCGAAACCGGGCTTGATGAACAGCGACAGCAGGTCCGCCCGGCTCTTCGCTCCGTCGATCTCGGCGATATAGGGCTTCAGCGGCGCGGTGCCGGCGGCATCGATCGCCGCCGTGTCCATATAGCTCGAAAAGTAATCGCCGATCTGCTGGCCGAGATGGTCGCGGTTCGGATCCTTCGCCAGCTGCTCGACGATCGCGTGCACGTCCTTCTCGGACTTGTCCGACAGCGTGACGAACGGGCCGGCGGAAGCGCGGTCGGCCGCGATCTGCGTGTTCTTGTCCCACGCGCCGTTGACGTAGGCCCAGAAGTCGTCGCCGGGCTTGACCGACCGGTCCATCGCCGACGGGTCGTAGCCCCAGTCGCCGTAGAGCGGCTTGGACGGCTGTGCCGACAGCGGCACGGAAACTGCGACGAGGCTCGCGGTGGCGAGCGCCAAGATTCTGAATTTCATGGATTAATTACCCCTCCGGAGAATGCGGTGCGACATGCCGCATGGCGGCTCCCCTTGGCAAGATTTTTCGACGAATGCGCGATTCCGCGCGACTAAGCCGCGGGCAGGGTCAGCCGCGCGAGCAGGCCTCCCAGGTCCTCGCTCTCCTCGAGCGAAATGCCTCCGCCGTAGATTTCGGCGACGTCGCGGACGATCGCGAGGCCGAGGCCGGTTCCGGGCTTGCCGGTCGTGTCGAGCCTCGCTCCTCGGCTGAACAGCTGGCCGCGCTTCTCTGCCGGGATTCCGGGACCGTCGTCCTCCACCTCGATATCGACGTTCCTGCCATTGCGCTTCACCGTCACGAACACCCGCCCGCCGCCATATTTCGCGGCATTTTCGACGAGGTTGCCGAGCATCTCGTCGAGGTCCTGGCGCTCGACGCCGACCTGCGCTTCGTGGTCGCCCGCAATGTCGATCGTGACGCCTTCGTGCAGCCGATCGACGGCGCGCTGGACGGCGTCGAGACTCTCCCAGGCGCGGGTGCGCGCGTGCGGCGAGGCGCGCCGCCCGATGGCGCGGGCGCGGGCGAGATGATGGTCGACCTGCCGGCGCATCACCACCGCCTCGCGGCACACCGTGTCGGCGAGGTCGGGGGCGTTGGCGGTGGCCGCATTGTTGATCACCGTGAGCGGAGTCTTCAGCGCATGCGCGAGGTTGCCCGCGTGCCGCCGCGCCTCCTCCGCCTGCTCTTCGCTGTGGGCGAACAACAGGTTGATCTCCTCGGTCAGCGGGCGGATTTCGGTGGGGAACTCGTCGCTGATACGCGTTGCGTGGCCGCTTCGGATTGCAGTCACTTCCTGGCGCACGCGCCTCAACGGCCACAACCCGTAAAAGGTCTGGAGAGCCGCCAGCACCAGCAGTCCAACGCCGAGCGCGGAGAAGCTCCAGATCAGCGTCGAACGAAGCCGCCGAATCTGGACGTCGATCGTCTCGCGCGATTGCGCGACCTGGAACCGCCAGCGGACCGGCGAGCCGGGAAGGACGGCGTCGCGTTCGGCAACGCGGATCGGCTCCGCATTCTCGCGGGTGGAGAATTCGTCGCTGTCGTAGAGGTGCGGCTTCAGGTCGGTGTGGGCGGCATCGACGCGCAGCCGGCGGTCCCACAACGAGCGCGACACGAGGTTCGGCGTGCCTGATCCGCTGACCTGGTAATAGAGGCCCGAATAGGGCTCGACGAAGCGCTGGTCGGCCAGCGGCCGGTTCAGCCTGACGTCGCCGATGGGGTCAATTTCCGACGAGGCGATCATCGAATTGAGGATGAAGGTGAGCTGATTGTCGAAGCTGTCGACGATCGAGCGCGACAGCACCCGGTCGAGGCCGAACCCGCCGATCAGGAGCAAGGCCGCGATCCATACCGCGGCGACGCCGATCATTCTTCGGGTCAGCGAGCCTGTGGGATGGCGGCGGACCTTGCGGCCGGCGGCGGGTGGAAGCTCGGACGCCGCCGCGACGGTGGCGGCTTCCTTGTTCAAGCGGTTCGAGCCTCCTCGGGCTCCTCGAGGCTATAGCCGAGGCCGCGGATCGTGGTGATCACGTCGGCGCCAAGCTTCTTGCGGATGCGCGTCACGAACACTTCGATCGTGTTCGAATCGCGGTCGAAATCCTGGTCGTAGATATGCTCGATCAACTCGGTCCGGCTCACCACCTTGCCCTTGTGGTGCATGAGGTAGGAGAGAAGCTTGTACTCCTGCGCGGTCAGCTTGACCGGCTCGCCGGCCTTGGTGACCTTGCCCGAGCGCGTGTCGAGGCGGATGTCGCCGGCGACGAGCTCCGACGACGCGTTGCCCGACGAACGGCGGATGAGCGCGCGCAGGCGCGCGATCAGCTCCTCGGTCTGGAAGGGCTTGGCGAGATAGTCGTCGGCGCCGGCGTCGAGCCCTGCGACCTTGTCCGACCAGCTGTCGCGCGCGGTGAGCACGAGCACCGGCATCTTCCTGCCCTCCTTGCGCCAGCGGTCGAGCACGGTCAGCCCGTCCACCTCGGGCAGCCCGAGATCGAGGATCACCGCGTCATAGCTTTCGGTCGAGCCCAGATAATGGCCGTCCTCGCCGTCGGTGGCGAGGTCGACGGCATAGCCGGCCCCTTCGAGCGTCGAGCGGAGCTGGCGCCCGAGATTGGGTTCGTCTTCGACGATCAGGACACGCATCGATGCTCCCCGGAGCTGTTCATCTTCATGCCGTCAACCCGCGTTGCGGCGAGAGGTTGCTTTAGTGAAACAACTGGGGAGGCGCTGGCAAAAGTCAATCCGGCCCCGTAACGCTTCATAGGGGGCGTCTCATTACGGCTATGCGGAGCCGGCAAGGAAATCAGGCTGCGTTCGGCTCGCGCGCCAGTAATCGGCCATTCCCATGTCCTCGCACAGCGGCATGAAACGGGAATCGCAGCGCATCGGAGCCGTCGCCGGGATGAACAGCATCATCGTCATCTGCCAACGCTGATCGGTCAGCGGGAGCTGATCCGGACCGCTTCGAAGAACGCCGACATGCGGACCGCGCCGAAGCAGATAAGCATCGGCCATTGTGAACGCCGCATCGAGATCGCCCAGCTTCGTCGCGATGCAGATGCTGTTGACGGCGACCGCGGGACTCCGCGCAAGCCGGTCGATGGCGCCCGTCATCGCGGCTTCGATGTCCGCCCGGGATCCGCTCGCGAGCGCCTTCAGCGAGCTTCGCCAATTCGCGACCGCGGACTCGGGCATTCCGCGCGGTAGACCCTCCGAATCGTCGATCATGGCGAGTGCGGCGTGGGGCCGATCGGTCAATGCGAACATGAGGGCGCGGGTGTTCCACAGCGCGGGATGTCTCGGCCACAGTCGAAGGGCCCTGTCGATGGTCCGGTCCGCTTCCTCGAGCCGTCCGGTGCACCACAAGCCGAACGTCTTGCGGAACTGGTAGATGGGCGACATCGGGTCGAGCTCTGCCGAAAGACTCGAAAAGCGCGCCGATTCCCTGACCCGGCCGACCGACTGAAGAAGCGTTCCGAGCGCGCTGATCGCCACCACGTTGCCGGGCGCGATCCTCAGCACTGCCCGCAACCGCTGCTCGGCGGCAAGCCAATCGCCGAAGATCGGCCATAGCTTCGCCAGTGCGGCATGCGCGTCGCCGTTGGCGGGATCGAGCGCAAGCGCGCTTCGCGCTGCGGCCTGGCATTCTGAAACCGCGGCGGAGGTGCGGTCGGGCGGGCCATGCTCGACGGCATTGCGCCACGCGAGAGCGAGCAGCCCCCAGGCTTCCGCGTTGCCTGGCTCCAGCCTGACCGTCTCTTCGAGCACGGTGATCGCGTGCTGGTGACCTTCGGGCAATTCCTCCCGGAGCGCCTGTCGGCCCTGCTCGACGAGCTCCGCGGCGCGCGACCGCGAAGCTTCGCCGGGTCCGCCGCTATCCCCGTTTCGCTTGTCGAAGACTGCGCCGACCAGCCGGTAGCCGGTCCTGGGAATGGTTTCGACCTCGACGGCGCAAGGCGCGACTTCGTCGACGACCTTGCGGATGGCGGCGATTGCGCGGTTGATATTGTCGTCGCCGACCATCGCCCCGCCCCAGCACTGCTCGAAAATCTCGGTCCGGGTGACGACCCGGTCGCCCGATTCCAGGAGGAGCACGAACACCTGCATCACGCGCGGCTCGAGATGCGCCTCGCCCGCGGGCCCCTTGACCGCGCGGCGCGAGGGGCTGACCGTAAGCAGCCCAAGCTTCATGTCCGCACGGCTTGCCAGATCGGCCGGCTTCAACATGCCATCACGCGCTCCCCCCGCGGTGCGGGGATTGGCAATTCCCCACAAAATCCTCGGCAAATCCTCATCGCACATCACTGGCCGCGATTCTACGCCGCGGCGGTCATCAGCGATTTGGCAGCACTGATTTGGGGGAAACATGAAACAAGTTGCTTCGCGGCTACAGCTTGCCGCCACCGGCGCGGCCGGCCTTTGCGCGCTCACGGCGGTCGCGGCCGTGGCGATGCCGGCATTCGGCGACTGGTCGCCACGGATGGACATCCAATCGCTTCCCAGCTCGTCGACCGAGCTGAACTCGCCCTCGATCGACGGGTGCACGAGCATTTCGCCCGATGGCCTGACTCTGGCCTTCAACAGCTTCCGTTCCCTCAACCAGGAAATCTGGCTTGCGACCCGGCCCAACACCTCCGTCGGGTTCGGCGATCCGGTCAAGCTGCCGGCGCCCGTCAACACCACGGCGCAGGAGTTCTGTCCGGTCATCACGCGCGGCGGGAAACTCTATTTCTCGAGCTCGCGCAATGGGGAGCCGGGCGACATCTATGTCTCCAAGCTCGGCCCTCACGGATGGAGCGATCCGCAGCGCCTAGGTCCGAACATCAACACCCCAGGCACGGTGGAAGAAGCGCCGACTTTCTACGAGGACGATGAAGGGCGGGAGGTGATGCTGTTCTCCCGCCGCTCCCCCGCCGCCTTCACCGGGGCGGGCGGCAAAATCTATCAAAGCGTCGGCGGTGCGCCCGCGACATTGGTCGCCGGCGGACCGAACGGGGTCAGCAGCGGCGGCGACAATCGCCCGAGCGTCACCCACGACGGACGAACGATCTTCTGGGATTCGTTCCGCACCGGCTCCTTGGGCGGTCCGGACATCTGGTACGCGACCCGGTCGAACACGTCAGAGCCTTGGGGCCAGGCGATACAACTCAGCCAGCTCAATTCCGAAGCCAACGATACGCGCCCCTACGTCAGCTGGGACGGCCATACGTTGATCATCTCGGCCGCGAACGACATCTGGTTCTCGACTCGGGAGTAAGCGGTCAGGAACCGGGGCTGATGGGCTCATCGGCGGCCGCCGGTGAGCCCATCGGAATGGCTAGCGGTCGCGCGAGCGGCGGATGATGCGGCCGGTCTGCGGGTCGACGTCGACCCAGATCACGCGGCCGTTCTGGATGAACTTCATGCGGTAGGTCTGACCGTTGAACTCGGGGCCGAGATAGTCGGCGCCGCCCATCAGCGGCATGACCCGACGCTCCAGCTGCGGGAGCGGCATGGAGCGGCCCTCGCGGCGCCCTTCGAACGCGCGCTCCTGCTCCCGGTGCGGCCCGCGCGACCGGTCGGCCTGCTCCGTCGCGTCCCGGTCGCGATGGCGCGGGCGGTCGGCCAGCGCCGGAGCACTGCCGAGGCCGGTGGCAAGAACGCCGGCGAGGAGGAGGGTACGCAATAGGTTCATGACTCGACTCTTTCGTCGGCCGCCTTTCTATCACCGGCCATTGAATTGGCTATGAACGCTGCTGCACGCGTGCGTTCAGGGTCGCGCCCGTTGCATTGCAGCAACATGTGGCTAGGGCGCCCCGAATGGCCGCTCCGATCCTCTCCTATGAAGACCTGGGATTGATCCAGGGTGAAGGCTGGCTGTTCCGCGAGCTCGACCTTTACATCGGCGAGCGCGACCGGCTCGCGCTGATCGGCCGCAACGGGGCGGGCAAGACCACGCTTCTGAAGTGCCTCGCGGGGCTGATCGATCCCGACAGGGGCAACCGGACGATCGTTCCGGGCACCAATGTCGTTCTGCTCGAGCAGGACCCGAAGATGGACGGCTTCGGGACGCTTCACGAATGGGTCGTGCACGGAGCGGACGCGCCCGAACCCCACGAAGCCGCCGCGATCGCCGACCAGCTGGGAGTCGATCTTGCGCGCCCGACGGCGACGGCCAGCGGCGGCGAGCGGCGCCGGGCCGCGATCACCCGTGCGCTCGCCCAAAGTCCCGACGTTCTGCTGCTCGACGAGCCGACCAACCATCTCGACCTCGGCGCGATCGAGTGGCTGGAGG
>Ga0310810_10007651_pt1 | contig 12355 bp, 13 predicted proteins | sample NCmetagenome_FD_207641 | JGI IMG/M metagenome (GOLD analysis project Ga0310810, IMG submission 207641) | Soil microbial communities from experimental microcosm in Duke University, North Carolina, United States - NC | ecosystem: Engineered > Artificial ecosystem > Soil microcosm > Unclassified ... | reverse complement strand
AGGCTCGGCTCGAGGTTCATCTCGAGCGTCTTCGCTCCGCAATAGCGCGCGGTCTGGACGTAGCCGGCCGCCGGGTAGACTGCACCGGACGTGCCGATCGAGACGAACAGATCGCACCGCCGCAGTGTGTCGTCGATCCGGTCCATTTGGTAGGGCATCTCGCCGAACCACACGATGTCGGGCCTGACCTGTCCTCGCGCCTTGCAGCTCGGGCACGAAGCCTCCTCGCCCATCGGCCCTGCCCAGCCAAATCTTTCATCGCAGGCCAGGCACCAGCCCTTGGTGAGCTCGCCGTGCATATGGATCAGCCGCTTGGAGCCCGCGCGCTCGTGCAAATCGTCAACGTTCTGGGTGACGAGCAAAAGGTCGCCGGGCCATTCGGAATCGAGCCGCGCGAGTGCCTCATGCGCCGCGTTGGGCGCAACCGTACCCAGCCTGGCGCGCCGCGCATCGTAGAAGCCATGGACCAGCGCCGGATTGCGGTGAAAGGCTTCCGGCGTAGCGACGTCTTCGACCCGATGCCCCTCCCATAGCCCGTCCGGACCGCGAAAGGTCGCAAGGCCGCTTTCGGCGGATACGCCTGCCCCCGTCAGGATCACGATATTCGGGACTTCGGAGCTCGGCATGGCCTCCGACTAAAGGGTCTTTGGCGCGCTTTGAAGACCCTCACCCAAGTGAAGGTGACTCTGTTACGGTCCTGATATAAGCTTGATTCGGAACGGCTTAGCCGAGCCGTCGGGGTCGGGGGTGTGACATTAGAAGGATCCTAAGATTAAGGCTGCCGCAGCGTGTACACGCTGTGTCTCCGATTCTCGTCGAGATTGCGATCGGCCTTGCCGTGCCACTCGTGATGATCGGCCTGCGGATGCCGCTTCAGGGCTTTGCCGGCGACCGCGCTCCCTACGCATTCATGTTCGTTTCCGCCGCGCTCGCCACGCTTCTTGCCGGATGGCGCAGCGGGGTGCTCGCCGTCTTCGTGGGTCAGCTGCTGACTTGGTATGTGGTCATCCAGCCGAGCTGGTCGTTCGCTTTGCCGACCAGCGAGGTTCGGTCCGGGCTCATCATCGCGACCATCTCGCAGCTGCTCACCGTGCTTATCATCGGGCTCTACCAGCGGGAGGTCGACAAGGGCACGCGCGAGCGCGAGCAGCGCGTGGCGCTTCTCAATGAGGCGCTCAACGAAATCGATCACCGTACCCGCAACAACTATCAGACCGTCCTGGCGATGATCGATCTGCAATCGCGGCGAGCGACGGCCGCGCCCGTTCAGCAGGCCCTTCGTCAGGTATCCGACCGGATCCAGGCGATCGCCAATGCTTCCCAGCAGCTCGCTGCGCGGAGCAGCGATCTCGATACCGTTCGACTGGACGACCATCTGTGCGGGCTCGTCCAACAGATCGAGCGCGGCCTGTCGCGGGACGGAATCGACGTCGATTGTGAAGTCGACCAAGTCTCCGCAAGCGCCGACACGGCGACATCCGTGTCGATCATCGTCAATGAGCTTGTGACCAACGCGATCAAGCATGCCTTCAACGGCGAGCAGTCGGGCCACGTTTGGGTCACGGGCAGGTCGGGCCGTCCGTTTGAGCTGACCGTTGCCGACGACGGACGCGGCTTGAAAGCGACCAAGAACGATGGCCGAAGCGGCCTCGGGACGAAGCTAGTTGAAAGCTTCGCTCGTCAGCTTGGCGCCAAGCACCAGGTGACTTCGACCGACCAGGGCACAACGCATCGGTTGCTGATTCCGACGCTCGATTAGTGCAATAGGCGGCGCGTGACCGACCCGCGAATCCGCATCGGCATCGGCGGCTGGACTTATCCGCCTTGGCGCGGCGTGTTTTATCCCCACAAGTTCCCGCAATCGCGCGAGCTCGAATATGCGTCGAGCCACTTGGGCGCGATCGAGATCAACGCAACGTTCTACGGCCGGCAGAAGCCGAAAAGCTGGGAGACTTGGGAAAAGACCGCTCCCGACGGATTCCAGTTCGCGATCAAGGGCTCGCGCTTCTGCGTGATGCGGTCCCGGCTTTGCGAAGGCGCCGAAGGGATCGGCAATTTCTGCGCCCAGGGCTTCGCCGCGCTGGGGCCGAAGCTTGGGCCGATCCTGTGGCAGTTCGCGCCGCGCCGGAAGTTCGAGCACGACGATATCGCCGGATTCATCGATCTGCTGCCGGCCAGCCTCGACGGAATTGCCCTCCGCCACGCAATCGAACCGCGCCATGAAAGCTTTCGTGACGAGCGATTCTTCAATCTGTGCAAGGCGCGCAACATCGCGGTCGTCCTTGAAGATTCGGACGATTATCCGACGATCGACGCGGACACGGCCGACTTCGCCTACGCCCGGCTGCAGCGCATGCGCGAGGACGTTTCGACCGGCTATGACGACAAGGCCCTGGATGCTTTTGCCGCCCGCGCCCGCGAATGGCAGAAGGACGGGCGCGACGCCTACATTTTCATGATCAATGGCGCGAAGCTGCGCGCGCCCGCGGCTGCGCTGGCGCTGCAGGAGCGGCTTCGCTAATCCCCACGCATGCGCACTGCAGACCAGCCGATCCGGATCAGCCTCGTCGCGCCCAAGGGCCGCATGGGCCACGCAATCGCCGCCGCCGTTGCGGAGGACAGCGGCTTCGCGATTGATCAGGACCACGGCGACGTGCTGGTTGATTTCTCGACGCCCGCAGCGCTCCCGCAATCGCTCGACCGCGCGGTTTCGGCCGGAGTTCCGATCCTGGTCGGAACCACCGGGCTCGATGAGCTCGCGGAAAAGCGCATCGCCGCCGCCGCGAAGGAAATCCCGGTCATGCGCGCGGCCAACACCTCGCTCGGCGTCGCGCTGCTGGCCGATCTGGTAGAGCGCGCGGCAGCGGCGCTTGGGCCGGATTGGGATATCCAGATTTCCGAAACCCATCACCGCGATAAGGTCGATGCGCCCTCGGGCACTGCGCTGATGCTTGGTAAGGTTGCGGAGAAAGGCAGCCGACCGGTTGGCTATGCGTCGCTTCGCGGCGGCACCGTCGCCGGCGACCATGATGTGCTGTTCCTCGGGCCCGACGAGCGCCTGGTCCTGTCGCACCGGGCGGAAAACCGGATGATCTTCGCCCGTGGCGCGCTTGCCGCCGCACGCTTCCTGGTCAGCAAGCCCGCCGGCCTCTATTCGATGCGGGACGTGATCGGCGAATTGTGACGAAAGCCGAGGTTTTCGAATTCTTCCGCCGGCTCGCCGAAGCCAATCCGTCGCCGACGACCGAGCTCGACTTCATCAGTCCCTATACGCTGCTGGTCGCGGTCGTTCTGTCGGCGCAGGCAACCGACGCCAGCGTCAATCTCGCCACTCGCGACCTGTTCAAGCGGATCCGGACTCCGCGGGCGATGGTCGATTTCGGCGAGGAGCCGCTGCGCCAGGCAATCAAGACGATCGGGCTGTTCAATACCAAGGCGAAGAACGTGATCGCGCTCAGCGAGGCGCTGATCCGCGACCATGGCGGCGAGGTTCCTCGCACGCGCGAGCTGCTCGAAGCGCTGCCTGGAGTGGGCCGTAAGACCGCCAACGTGGTCCTCAACACCGCGTGGGGTGAGGAAACGTTTGCAGTCGACACCCATGTCTTTCGGGTCTGCAACCGCACCGGCCTCGCGCCGGGGAAGACGCCGTTCGACGTTGAATCGAAGCTGGAAAAGATCGTCCCTGGGCCCTTCCGCCGCGACGCCCACCACTGGCTGATCCTGCACGGTCGTTACACGTGCAAGGCGCGGCTCCCGGAATGCTGGCGCTGCCCGGTCATCGACCTTTGCCGCTACAAGCCGAAGACGTTGGCGCCTAACGCCAGACCCGCTCGAACCGCGCGCCCAAAGTCGTCAGCAGCTCGTACTGCGAAAGCCCGGACTGCTTCGACGCGCTCGGCAGGTCGTAATCGATCTCGACCCAGTCGCCTTCCTTGAGGCCGGGTGCGGCATCGCAACCGACCGCGATCAGGTCCATCGACACCCGTCCCAGCACCGGCAGCGCGAACTCTCCGGCAAATGCCGACCCGCGAGAGGAAAATCCGCGCAAATAGCCGTCGGCGTACCCGATGTTCAGGATCGCGGCCTCGGTATCCTCCTTGGCGGTGAAGGTCGCGCCATAACCGCAGGTTTCGCCGGCCGGGATGATGCGCCGCTGGACGATCTGCGCCTCGACCCGCGCGACTTGGCGAATGTTCCCCTCGGCCTCGGCGCGTGGAACTCCGCCGTAGAGCGACAGCCCCGGCCGGACTAGGTCGAAGCTATAGTCGCGTCCCAGGCAAATCCCCGCGCTGTTGGCCAAGCTGTAGCGCTTGGCCGGGACCGCCGAGACCACGGCCTGGAAGCGCTCGAGCTGCATGGCGTTCAGCGGGCTGTCCTCGTCCGCGCAGGCAAGGTGGCTGTGCAGCGTTTCGATTTCGAGGCCATCGAGCGCATCGATTTCGGACGGCCGAAGACCCAGCCGGTTGATGCCGGTGTCGACCATTACGTCGCATGGCTGGCCCGGCGCGATCTCGTTCCAGCACGCGACCTGTTCGATCGTGTTGAGGCACGGTCTTGCGCCGACAGTAAGCACGGCCTTCGCATCCTCGTGACGAACGCCATGAAGAACGATCAGGCTTGCGCCGGGCGGACGCCCCATTTCCGCCGCTTCCGCCCAGGTCGAGACGAAGAAGGTCCGGCAGCCTTCGTCCATGAGCGCCTTGGCCACTTCGCGCGCGCCGAGCCCGTAGCCGTCGGCCTTGACCGCCGCGCCGGCGGGCACTCCGGCGCGCTCCTGCAGCCACCGCCAGTTCGAGCGAATTGCCGAAAGGTTGATCGTCAGGCGCAGCGGATGGTGCATCGAGGCCGGACTAACGACGCTAGTCGTGCGCGTCGAGCCGCGCCGCCGCTTGCTCCCAGTTCCTGCCGTCGAATGGCTCGATCGCCAGCTCGACCGGCTGGTCGAGGCAATGGGCGTTCACGCTCCACGCCTCGGGGTGCGATCGCGGCTGGTAGAAGCTCTTCACTCCGCAGGTGCCGCAAAACAGATGCTCGGCGGCGCCGGTGCCGAACCGATAGCTAATCATTGCATCGCGGCCCGTCACCAGCTCGAAATCCTCGTGCGGCACCATCAGGTGCAGGAAGCCCGTCATCCGGCACACCGAGCAATTGCAATCGAGCGCGGGGACCGGCGGTTCGGGCAGCTCCGCCTCGAACCGCACCACACCGCAATGACACCCGCCGGAAACCCTCATTCGAGGGCTGGTAGGTCGATGCGGGAATGCGGGCAAGAATGAAGGCCGCCGGGGGAGCCAGCGGCCTTCAAATCGTAGACTTCAGCGAGCAGCGATTGCGATCGCGCGGGACGCTCCGCGCGCAGCGGTCGCCTCACTCGCCTTGGAGCGAGCGTCGGCCAGGACATTCGTGCGGCATTCGCGCACCTTGTTCTTGCCGGCCAGATCCACGTCCGAGGCGGTTCCGCACACTTCATGAGCCGCGATCACCAGGCGATGGTCGAGCTTCGCTCGGCCCGCACTCGTGGACAGGTCGAGATCGGCCGTACGGACGATGCTGACGTTCTGGGCGGGACTGGTCTCGGCAAACGCCGGAACGGCTTTGAGCACCGCGGCGGTCGCGAGGGCCGAAGCCAAAATAATCTTGAGAGTCTGTTTCATCGGTCGCCTCCTGTTCGAAAAGCGACTGTTCAATTAGTCCCATATTAAAACTTATGTCAGCCACGATGTCGTGCTATCATTCTGCGAAATTGCAGAACGGACGCAGATGATCGACTGGAATGACCTGCGCTATTTCCTCGCGGTTGCGAGAGAAGGAAGCACGCTGGCCGCCGGTCGTTCGCTTCGCGTCAGCCAGACGACCGTCGCGCGCAGAATTGCCGCGCTCGAGCGTGCGCTCGGCTTTCCACTCTTCGAGCGGCGTCAGGCCGGCTACACGCCCACTCCGACCGGGCAAGAATTGGTCCGGCGGGCGGAACAGGTTGAAGCCGCGGCACGCGGCTTCGGCGACGCTGCAGCAGCCCATGGCCGCGAACTTCGTGGGACCGTTCGGATCACGACGGAAGATATTTACGCGATGGGGCTGCTTTCCCCCTTCCTGCGGGAGCTTCACGAGCACCATCCAGAAATCATCATCGAGCTCGATACCGGCCAGGAGGTGCGAGATTTGGGCGAGGGAGAGGCCGACATCGCCCTCCGCAGCAGCTCTGCCGAGCAGCCTCTGGGACTGGTCGGGCGACGCCTCGGGATCGACGATTGGACGCTTTACTGCAGCCGTGATTACGCAGCGCGGCATGGTGTGCCTGCTTCGGTCGAGGATCTCAGGAATCACGCGATCGTCGGCGGTGGGGGCGGCAATCTCTGGCGACACTATCAAACATGGCTGAGGCAACTCGGCCTCGAAGATCAGGTCGCGATGCACCATGCGACGTCCACCGGCCTCCTTTCCGCCGTGCGATCCGGCTTTGGAATCGCCGTCCTGCCGTGCGTCGTGGCGGATGCCGATCCCGACCTTATCCGCTGCATCCCGCCGCGCGCGGAGCATGGACGGGTCCTGTGGCTGCTGACGCACGAGCGGGTGCGCCACGAGCCGCGCGTCCGGGCGACGATCGATTTTCTCTACGAACGCCTCAGCCGCCATGTCCGGCAATTGGAAGGCAAGCGGGCCGCGGCCTGATTATTCGACGGTCACGCTCTTGGCGAGGTTGCGTGGCTGGTCGACGTCGGTGCCTTTGAGCACGGCAGTATGATACGCGAGCAGCTGCACCGGCACCGCATAAACCAGCGGCGCGATCAGCGGGTGCACCTCGGGCATTTCGATCGTCGCCATGCATCCTTCGCCGGCCTCGGCGATGCCCTTGGCGTCGCTGATCAACACGATCTTCCCGCCCCGCGCGCGGACCTCCTGCATGTTGCTGACGGTCTTCTCGAACAGGGGTCCTGACGGCGCCAGCACAATCACCGGGACATTGTCGTCGATGAGCGCGATCGGGCCATGCTTCATCTCGCCAGCAGCATAGCCCTCAGCGTGGATGTAGCTGATTTCCTTGAGCTTTAGCGCGCCTTCCAACGCCATCGGAAAATCGGGGCCGCGTCCGAGATAGAGCACGTCGCGGGCCGGCGCGATGAGGTGGGCCATGGCGGCGATGTCATCGTCGTGGCCGAGGGCAGCGTTGAGCGCCGCCGGCGCTTCCTGGAGGTGCTCGACGATCGCCTTTTCTTCCTCGCGATTGAGACGCCCCTTGGCGCGCGCGAGATTGGCCGCGAGCGCAGCAAGCACCGCGAGCTGGCAGGTGAAGGCCTTGGTCGAGGCAACGCCGACCTCCGGCCCGGCATGGGTCGGCAGCAACAGGTCTGCCTCGCGCGCCATCGAGCTGGTCGGAACGTTGACCACCACCGCGATGCGTTGCTTCTCCGCCCGCGCATGCCGAAGCGCCGCGAGCGTGTCGGCAGTCTCGCCCGATTGCGAGATGAACAACGCCAGCCCGCCCGGCTCGAGCACCGGCGCGCGGTAGCGGAACTCGGACGCCACATCGATGTCGACCGGCACGCGAGCGAATTGCTCGACCCAATATTTGGCGACCAGGCCGGCGTAGTAGCTGGTCCCACAGGCGACGATGGTCAGCCGGTTGACCGACTGTAGATCAGCCTCGGCGACCGGGAGCGCGACTTCGCCTTCGAACGGCCGGACGTAGGTCTGGAGAGTCTGGGCAACCACGATCGGCTGCTCGAAAATCTCCTTCTGCATGTAATGCGCGTAATTGCCCTTCTCGACCGGCGCTGATGAAGCACCGGACTCGACGATCTCGCGCTCGACCGGCTGGTTGTCCTTGTCGAAAATCTGGATGCTATTCCGGCGCACCGCGGCCCAGTCGCCCTCGTCCAGATAGGCGATCCGCTGGGTCCAGGGCGCGACTGCAAGCGCGTCCGAACCGAGGTAATTCTCGCCCTCGCCATAGCCGACGGTCAGCGGCGCCCCCATGCGCGCGCCGATGATCAGGTCGGGATGATCGCGGAACAGGAATGCAATCGCGAAAGCGCCGGTCAGCCGCGACAGGATCGCCGCGACCGCGTCCTCGGGCGAAGCGCCTTGCTCGATCTCGCGCGCGACCAGATGTCCGACGACCTCGGTATCGGTTTCGCTCTCGAACTTGCGGCCTTCGGCGAGCAGCTCGTCACGCAGCGGCTTGAAATTCTCGATGATCCCATTGTGGACCAGTGCGACCGGTCCAACGATGTGCGGGTGGGCGTTGCCGACCGTCGGCGCGCCATGGGTCGCCCAGCGCGTGTGCGCGATCCCGGTGATGCCAGGAAGCGGATCGGCCTTCAGCTCCCGCGCGAGATTGTCGAGCTTGCCCTCGGCGCGGCGGCGCTCGAGCTGGCCATCGTGGATCGTGCAAATGCCGGCGGAGTCGTAGCCGCGATATTCAAGGCGCTTGAGCCCATCGAACAGGCGCTGTGCGACATCCGATTTGCCGACGATCCCGACAATCCCGCACATGCGCTTACTCCGCGGCCTTCCGTGTCATCCGCTCGCGAAAGCGCTTCGCCCAGCCGGCAACGCCCTTCTGCTCGCTGCGCTCGAGCGCGAGCGAATCCGCTGCGACATCTTCGGTAATCACCGATCCCGCACCAACGACCGCGCCCGCGCCGATCGTTACCGGGGCAACCAGCGCACTGTTCGATCCGATGAAGGCGCCCGCTCCGATCACCGTCCGGTATTTGCCGAAGCCGTCGTAATTGCAGGTGATGGTGCCCGCGCCGACATTGGCTTTCGCGCCGACCTCGGCATCGCCGACGTAGGACAAATGGTTGACCTTGGCCCCTGCCCCGACTTCCGCCTTCTTGAGCTCTACGAAATTGCCGACCTTGCTATGCGACCCGAGAGTCGTCCCCGGACGGATGCGCGCGAACGGGCCGATCCGCGCATCCTCACCGATGAGGGCGCCGTCGATATGGCTGAAGGCGTGGATAGTCGCCCGGTCCATGACCGTCACTCCCGGGCCGAACACCACATGCGGCTCGACCGTCACATCGCGGCCGAGCCTGGTATCGTAAGCGAACCACACGCTTTCGGGGTCGATCAGGGTCGCGCCATCGTCGAGCGCCTGCTCGCGCCGGCGCCGCTGCCATTCAAGCTCGAGATGGGCGAGCTCAGCGCGGCTGTTGACGCCCGCGGTCTCGTAAGGATCGCCCTCGATTACAACCGCCTCGCGGCCTTCAGCGGCGGCGATATTGACCACGTCGGGCAGGTAATATTCGCCCGCCGCATTGTCGTTCCCGACCTTGTCGAGCCAGCGGAACAGGTCTGCCGCGCGCACCGCCATCATCCCTGAATTGCAGAGGCGAACCGCCCGCTCTTCGTCGGTCGCGTCGCGGAACTCGACCATCTTGGCGATGCGGTCGCCTTCGCCAAGGATGATGCGGCCGTATTTTCCGGGATCCGCCGGCTGTGAAGCGAGCACGACCACGCCGGGCCCGCTTTTCCCATCGAGCCGGTCGATCATCCGCCGCAGCGTCTCCGCCTCAACGAACGGCGTGTCGCCGTAGAGGACGAGCACCGCACCCTCGTATCCCTTGAGCGCACTCGCCGCCTGCTGGACGGCATGTCCGGTGCCTTTCTGCTCGGCCTGGTGAACGACCGTGACGTCGCGGCCATTGAGTGCAACTTCGACTTGGTCGCGGCCCTTGCCGACCACCACCACGCGCTTGTCGGCGCCGAGCCCGTCGACGCAATCGAGCAGGTGCAACAGCAGTGGCCGGTTGGCGATCGGGTGGAGCACCTTGTGCGTGTCCGAACGCATGCGCGTGCCCTGCCCGGCGGCAAGGATGATCACTGCGAAACGGCGCTGGTCGCTCATCGCGGCGAGCAATGGCATGGCGATTTGGGAAGCGCCAGTGGCCGGGCCCATGAAAAAGGGCGGTCCCCGAAGGAACCGCCCGTTGCTTGGACCAAGGCGAGAATGCCCTAGAAAATGCTCATGTAATACTCGTTACCGACGAAACCCATCTTCTGGACGTGGGCGCGCTTGGTGACCGCGAGCACTTCATCGACCACCTCGTAACGGGCGGTCGCGTCGGGCTGCAGGTGAAGCTCCGGAACCGGGTTCATCTGCTGCGTCACGTCGAGATACTGGCGCAGCTGCTCCATGCTCACCGGGGTGCCGTTCCACATCACCTGGTCCTGCGCGTTGATCGACAGGACATTCTTGACCGGATCGATCGGCGGTGGCGGCTGGTTGGGCTGGTTGACCGGAAGATCCAGCTTCACCGCGTGAGTCTGGATCGGAATGGTGATGATGAACATGATCAGGAGAACCAACATGACGTCGATGAGCGGCGTCGTGTTGATGTCCATCATGGGCTCGCCGTCAGCATTGTCGCTGGTGGTCTGCATTGACATGGCGAGAGACTCCTACTCGGCTCGCACGCCCGCCAGCGGCGGCGGTTCGGAAATGAATCCGACCCGCTGGAAGCCGGCCTGCTGCATGGTGATGATTGCGGCCCCGATGCACTTGTACCGGGTGTTAATGTCACCGCGGATGTGCACTTCGGGCATATTGTCTTCGTTGATGTTCTGGACGCCGCCGACAGCCTTGATCTGGTCTTCGAGCTTCTTGACGGCCCGGTCGAGCAGATCCTTCTGGTTGATCCGGGTCAGGCCCCAATAGACCTCGCAGGTGTCGCCGGGGCCATTGCGGACGCTCAGCGACACGTTTTCAGGCTTGGTCGTGGTGGCCTCGTACCGGACCTTCGGAAGCTTCACTGGCACCGTCTGCTTGATCACCGGGACGGTGATCAAGAAGATGATCAGAAGCACCAGCATCACGTCAGTCAACGGAACGACGTTGATGTCCGACATCGCCTCATTTTCGTCTTCAAGTACTTGTCCTGCCATGAGGCCGGCTCACTTTCTGTTACGTCAGGTCGAACGAGGGTCCGTGGTCCTCCGGGGAGCGGACCCTCGTGCGCGATTACTCGGCGGTCGTCGGCGTGCGAACCGGCTCGGTTCCCGGACGGGCCGGAGCGGCTGTCTTGGTCTGGGCACTGCCCTTGGCCGGGGCTCCGCCGCCAAGGCGCGGCTTCACTGCGCCGCCGGACATCAGGTAGCCGTGAAGGTCGTTGGTGAAGGCCGCGAGGTCCTCCATGATCGACTTGTTGCGGCGAACCAGCCAGTTGTAGGCAAGCACGGCCGGAACCGCGACGACGAGGCCGAGCGCGGTCATGATCAGCGCTTCACCGACCGGGCCGGCGACGGTGTCGATCGACGCCTGGCCGGATGCACCGATCCGGATCAACGCGCGATAGATGCCGACGACGGTGCCGAACAGACCGATGAACGGAGCGGTCGAGCCGACCGTCGCGAGGAACGCGAGGCCCTCGCCGAGGCGAGCGCCGATTGCGCCCTGGCTGCGCGCCAGGCTGTTGGCCATCCAGTCATGCTGATCGATCGGGTCGGTCAGCTTGCTATGCTGTTCTTGCGCCAGCAGGGCGTCGTCGACGATCGCGCGATAGGCGCTCTTCGCCTCGAGCTTCTGCGAGGCGTCCCGCAGATTCGACGAATTCCAGAAGCTCGCGCGCACCTTGCGGCCCTGCGCGATGATCTTCTGCTGCTGCATCAGCTTGGTGAACAGGATGTAGAACGAGAAGACCGACATGATGACGAGGATCGAAAACACCGAAATGGCGATGATACCGCCCTGCTGAAGAGCGGGAATAAGGCCGTAGGGGTTTGATCCTGCTGCGGCGGGTGCTGCTTGCATAACTTCGCTTTCCTTCTGAAAAATTCTGTCTGAGTGATTTCTTGGTTTCTTATTCGGGCGGAACGACCCACGTGATCGAAGGCGTCGTAATCGTGTCTGTGGTCGCGTTGCCGTTGCTGTCTCGTGCCGGCGTGAATTTCGCGCGGCGACGAAGAATGTTGCAAGTGGCCGCATCCAGCGCGCTGTTTCCAGTCGACCGGATAAGGTCGCAACCTACTACTCGGCCGTCAGTGCCGATTGAAAGCCGGGCCTGTGCCGTTCCACCCGCACCGGCTGCGAGCGCCGAAGCAGGATAGTCATCCGTACTGAACAACGACCGCAAGTCGCCCCTTGCGCTCTGCGCCGATTGCGTTTTGCGCGGTGCCGGTGGCGGAGCCATCGGGGGAGGCGGTGCGACCGGCGGAATCACCGGCGTGGTGATCGTCTGAATCGGCGGCGGCGGAGCCTCCATCCGCACCAGCGGCGGCGGAGTCACCGGCGGAGGCGGCACCTTCGGCATGTCCTTCGGCGGTGGCGGCGGCTCTTCCGGTGGCGGCGGCTGCTCCTCGACGTCGAAGGTCTTCAAATCCTCCGCGGCTTTCTTGATCACGTTGTAGGCGA
>Ga0310810_10007650_pt1 | contig 12357 bp, 13 predicted proteins | sample NCmetagenome_FD_207641 | JGI IMG/M metagenome (GOLD analysis project Ga0310810, IMG submission 207641) | Soil microbial communities from experimental microcosm in Duke University, North Carolina, United States - NC | ecosystem: Engineered > Artificial ecosystem > Soil microcosm > Unclassified ... | reverse complement strand
TCCTTGGCGGCATTTTCGATGACCGTCGTTCCCTGAGCGAGCGAGGCGGCCATCATCAAATTTTCGGTGCCGGTCACCGTGGGGACATCGCAGTAAATCGGCGAGCCTTTGAGCCGCTTGGCTTTGGTGCGAATGTACCCATGCTCGATTGAAACCTCGGCGCCGAGCTTCGCTAAACCGGCCAGATGGAGGTTGACGGGCCGTGAACCGATCGCACAGCCTCCGGGTAAGGACACGACCGCTTCGCCCCAGCGGGCAAGCAGAGGCCCGAGCACCAACACGGAAGCGCGCATGGTCTTCACCAATTCATAGGGCGCCTGCGTCGATCGGATGACATCCGCTTTAATGACAGCACGGTTGCCTTCGTGATGAACGTCGGCGCCAAGGATGCCGAGGAGTTTGCCCATCGTGACGACATCAACGACCCGAGGCACGTTACTGATAACGCATTGGCCGCCGCCCAAAATCGTCGATGCGAGGATCGGCAATGCGGAGTTTTTCGCTCCGCTCACCTGCACCTCACCGCGAAGCGGAAGCCCGCCCGAGATGACGATCTTATCCATGCCCACGCCTCATCATCTGGACCGTTCGACGATCATGATTCGGTCGATCCCCGCCTCATCGGGCACCACCTCCACGCCTTTATATACTGACATGCGCTTGATCTTCTTGCGGATATGGACGCTCTGCCCTTGTCCGATTTCCATAGCCAGAAATCCGCCAGGAGCAAGATAGGAAGCTGCTTCATCCAACAGTCGTTCATGGATCTCTACGCCGCTTGGGCCAGCGACCAACGCGACCCGCGGTTCATAGCGGCCGACTTCCGGTTGCAATCCGCTCCACTCCGATTCGCTGATGTAGGGCGGATTGGCGACAATCGCCGTGACTGCGCCCTCGCGGCATACGGCGCCGAGAGGCGCCAATAGATCGCCTTCGAACCAGCGAATGTCTGCGTCGACGCGGTGCCGGCGCGCGTTGGCCTTTGCCGTTTCCAAGGCATGAGGGGACACATCGGTGGCAAGGATTATTGCACTCGACAGGGCTCGAGCGAGTGTGACGGCGACACAGCCGGATCCTGTTCCCACATCGACAACAATCGCCCGTACACCCTGCGGCAGTCGACGAATCACCTCTTGCACCAGCAACTCGGTTTCAGGACGTGGAATAAGCACGGCCGAATTGACCTCGAATTCGAGGCCGCAAAACTCCTGTGTCCCCAGAATGTATTGGAGCGGTTCACGCGCGACCCTCCTGCTGACTGCCGCGTTCACCTTCGTCAGCTCCTGTTCGTCAAGGCGCCGTGTGCGGTCGAGTAACTGGCCTGAACTGACCAGTCCCAGCGCGTGTTGGATGAGCCACGCCGCTTCGCGGTCGGCCGATGTGATGCCGGCGGCATCGAGCCTCTGACGAGCTTCATCAAGCAATGATCCGAGGGAAGACCCGGGCTGGCGTTTGACGACCGCGCGTGTGGTCATGCCGTCTCCGCAGTCGCCGCATGATCCCGTTGTGCGCGCAACGCCTCTACCAGTTCGTCCATATCGCCTTCGAGCACCTGATCCAACTTGTGTAGCGTCAATCCTACCCGATGGTCAGTCACACGATTTTGAGGGAAGTTGTACGTGCGAATCTTTTCACTGCGATCGCCGGTCCCCACTTGCGCCTTCCGACTCTGTGCTATTTCAGCCTCCTGCTTTTCGCGTTCCGCCTCGACGATTCTGGCTCGGAGAGTCCGCATCGCCTTTGTGCGATTTTTAAGCTGCGACCGCTCGTCCTGGCACGAGACCACGACGCCGGTCGGTAGATGGGTGATGCGGACGGCGGAATAGGTCGTATTGACGCTCTGTCCCCCGGCGCCGGAGGAACAAAACGTATCAATTCGCAAATCCTTGGGATCTATCTGTACGTCGACCTCATCGACTTCCGGCATCACCGCCACCGTGACCGTCGACGTGTGGATGCGCCCCGCCGCTTCGGTCACCGGCACGCGCTGAACACGGTGAACGCCGCTCTCGTATTTAAATAACCCGTAGCCGCCCTTTCCTTCGATCACGGCGATGACCGTCTTGTATCCGCCCTTGCCCGTCTCCGACGCTTCGACAATGTCGACCTTCAGCTTGTGCTGCTCGGCGAACTTTGTGTACATGCGGAAGAGATCTCCTGCGAATAAGGCGGCCTCGTCTCCGCCGGTCCCGGCCCGGATCTCTAGGAACAGATTTTTGTCATCCCGCGGATCTTTCGGAGTGAGATGCTCGAGTGCCTGTCGTTCCAAATCTCGGCGCTCGCTCTCGAGTTGCGTAGTTTCCTCGCTGGCCAGCGAATGAAGGTCCGCCCCTGCCGCTGGATCCGCCAGTAGATGGGCCGCCTCATCCATTTGCTTGAGAATTTCCTGGTAACGGTGAAAGAGGTGTGAGACCGTTTCGAGCTCAGTGCGTTCCTTCGTGAGTTTCACGAGCAGTGAAGGCTGGCTGATGACGGACGAATCCATAAGCTGGCTGGTCAGCTCCGCGTAACGGTTGGCCGACGCCTCCCATTTTTTCATCAAGCCCGTTTCCACCATGAACCTCTCACAGCCGTTGCCGATTGTGGACACAAAAAAAGAGACCCTGCCTCTGCGAAGCAGGGTCTCTCCTATGTTGGCTGAGTCCGACTACTTGCCCTTCTTCGCGTACTTCTTCTTGAACCGCTCGACTCGTCCCTCGGTATCGACGATTTTTTGCGTGCCTGTAAAAAAGGGATGGCAGTTGGAGCAAATATCGACGTTAATGTCGCCGACGGTCGATCTGGTCTTGTAGCTATTGCCGCATGCGCAATGCACCGTCGCTTCGCGATACAGCGGATGAATTCCCTTTTTCATGTTCGCACTCCTGGCGTCAAAACGTTCAACCTTCGCCTATTCGAAGGCGCGTCAATGTACCCTGTCTCGATTCATGGATACAAGCATCAGCGGTTCATGGATTGCAAGAATTCTTGATTGGTCTTCGTGCCATGCACCTTGTCCATCAAAAATTCCATGGCTTCCATTGTGCCCAAGGGGCTCAACACCTTGCGCAAAATCCACATCTTGTTGAGGCGATCCTTGTCCACCAACAGCTCTTCCTTTCTCGTGCCCGACTGACTGATATCGATCGCGGGGAAAATCCGCTTGTCCGCCAAACGGCGATCGAGGTGCACTTCCATGTTGCCCGTCCCCTTGAACTCTTCGAAAATCACATCGTCCATGCGGCTTCCCGTGTCGACTAAAGCAGTCGCCATGATCGTCAGGCTGCCGCCGTTTTCAATGTTCCGCGCGGCCCCGAAGAATCGCTTCGGCCGCTGCAGCGCGTTGGAGTCGAGACCACCCGACAGTACCTTGCCGCTGGGCGGCGCGATGGTGTTGTAGGCGCGCGCCAGACGAGTGATGCTGTCGAGGAGAATGACGACGTCCTTTTTGTGCTCGACCAACCGCTTGGCCTTCTCGAGCACCATTTCGGCAACTTGCGCGTGCCGCTGGGCCGGTTCATCAAATGTGGAGCTGATGACTTCCGCCTTCACTTGCCGCTGCCAGTCGGTGACTTCCTCTGGGCGTTCGTCGATTAGCAGCACAATGAGTGTGACTTCTTTATGGTTCTTGAGGATCGCCCGGGCAATGGCCTGCAAGAGCATGGTCTTTCCGGTCCGTGGCGCCGCCACGATCAATCCCCGCTGACCTTTTCCAATCGGGGTGGTCAGATCCATGACGCGGGTGCAGTACTCCTCCCGGTCGAACTCCAACTGAAGGCGCTCCTCGGGATAGAGCGGCGTAAGATTGTCGAAAAGAATCTTGTCCCGAGCCACCTCTGGATCCTCAAAATTGACCTTTTCGACCTTGAGAAGGGCGAAGTAGCGTTCACTTTCTTTCGGAGGACGGATCTGTCCGGAAACGATGTCGCCGGTGCGCAGGTTGAAGCGGCGGATCTGCGACGGTGAAATGTAAATATCATCAGGGCCGGGTAGATAATTTGAGTCCGGAGCCCGTAGAAAGCCGAAGCCATCGGGCAGGGTTTCCAGAACGCCTTCCCCGAAAACGACACCGTTTTTCTCCGTTTGCGCTTGGAGGATGGCGAAGATGAGTTCCTGTTTGCGGAGATTCGCCGCCCCTTCGATCTTGAGATCACGCGCGACATCGTTTAAGTCGGCGATCGTTTTCTGCTTCAATTCGGCCAGATGCATAACCTCTCCCTTAGTTTGTGCCATACATGTCCTCAGGCTCGTGGCTGGTGGTCAGAGACGGGTATCGACGCGGAATATGATCAACCATTGAAACGATGCAACACGTTCGGTAGTGAATGTCGTTATTGTGCGTTCGCTAGAGGGGATGTGCCGTGAAGGACGTGTCCGTTGTCCATTTCGTAGATGCGCCTGTCAGCTGCAACCAAGGCCGAACTCATCCCTATCGTTACCATGCGTTTCTGAAGTTGCCTCGGAAGTCGTGTGTGGAGAGAACGCAGACTAAGTTGATCTGGAACGCTACTCATGGAGCATACCCCGCAAGTTGAAACTTGTCAACAGCGGTCTGCGATTTCGGCATCCGCCATTATCTCGCACGACGCCGCGTCGCTGGCAACCCGCGGTTGCAGCCGCTGCGAGGGGTATGCTACATCCAGGCGGGAGGAGACCGACGATGGGCCGTGATGACGATCAAGACCATGAACGGTTATTCACTCTCTCTGAAGCGAACCATCTTATCCCTCAATTAAATACCAGAATCGCGTCGGTACGTCAGGCAAAGGCGGTATTGGCTCGGACGAGGGATGACATTCGACGTGCCAGCGCCCGCGCGGACTATGGAGGCGGCAGCACGGCAGGTCCCTTGTACATTTCCAGCCTGCAGCAGATTAGTTCCAATCTCCAAGCCATTCAAGAGATGGGCGTGCTCATCAAAGACGTCGATCTAGGGCTCTGCGATTTTCCCCATTTACGAGAAGGCCGAATCGTCTTTTTATGCTGGAAATTCGGCGAGTCCGAGATCAAATGGTGGCACGAAACCACGACCGGCTACAAAGACCGCTGTCCCCTTGAAGGCTCAGCCTAAATTCCGGTCCCTGACCCGCATGAAATTCGTCATCATCGGATTTGACGGTCCTGACGGCGAAGCCAAACGAAAGATCCACCGTCCAGCTCATTTGGCCAACATGGAACCGCTCGACCAAGCCGGTCGCGTCGTGCTCGCGGGACCGCTCACCGATAAAACGGGAAGCCTCATCGTGATCGAGGCGGAGTCACTGGAAGAAGCCGAGACCTTTGCCAAGAACGACCCTTATACCGTTCACGGCGTTTTCGAGCGAGTGGAAGTGCATCCCTTTTCCCAAGTCTTTCCCAAGTAGGTCATCTGACCATAAAATCAATGGCTTAAGCCCATCTTCTTCTTTCTCGCTTCGTTCTTCCTCCGGCGATAATTGCATGACGAGCTTCCTGACCGCCGGTCTAGCGGTATAGTTGATGTCATGAGATGTACCTACGAACGAGGACTCGTCCTCGCTGCCGCGCTTTTCCTGGCATTGACTCCAACCGTGCGGGGGGGCGCAACAAAAACTGTGACCGCGGAAGCCCGGTATGTGATGGCGGACGGTGATACGTTGTCGAGCGCTGAAGAGAAAGTTCTCCAACGTGCTCAGCGCAGGGCGGTGGAGGAAGCAGGCGTCTACCTCGAGTCAACGTTCTATGACCTGGAAAAACAATCGCAAGGGCGGACGACGCGGCAAACTTCATGGGAGATCCGCACCATTGCGGCGGCCATCACGGAGACGGAGATTCTCGACTCCAGCCGGGCATTTGAGAATGAGCGGCCGGTGTTCTTCATGCGCATTCGCGCGACTGTCGACATTCAACAACTCGGTGATGCGGTTCGCCGTCTCCAGTCTGAAGCCCAACTAGCCAACCATTTTCATGAGCTGCAGCAGGAAAATTTACACCTTCGCTCCCAGCTCCGTGAACTACAGCAGGAACCGGCCGGCGTTCGAATGCTCGTGATCGAACCCAACGGAAAGGCCGAACCGGTGGCGAGAGCGAAACAGCAGCTCGAGACAGCGCTCCATACGCCGGATCTCTGGAAGAAAATTCAGCTCGCTTCGGACGCCGCTCAGTTGGATCCGAACTCCGCCGAACCGTTGATCGTGAGGGGGCAGGCCTATTTGCGCCTCGTGTCAGTCACCTATTCGGAGCGGAGCGGTGCGAGCGGTTACTCAGATTACATCCAAAAAGCCCGCCAAGACTTTGAGCAAGCATTGCAGCGCGATTCGAAAAATCCGTGGGCATGGATCGGGAAAGGGGACGTTGATACCTGGCTCAAACGCACCGATGACGCAGCGTCGTGCTTCGAGCATGCGCTGGCACTCGACCCGTTTTTTGATATGGCCAGGCAGCGCCTGGTCGGGCTGTACACCACTCAGGCTCGCCGCCAAGCGAAAGCCAAACAGTGGCAACAGTCGCTGACAACCCTCAACAAACTCCTGGATGCGCAGACACCGGAGAGCTGGTTGCCTGAGCGAAAAGACGCCTACCTCCTTCGGAGCGACATCCTGCTCAAGCTTAACCGCCCAGAGCAGGCCTTGGAGGATCTCTCGACGGTCATCAAACTCGATCCGACCAACGCCGGCGCCCTTCAGACTCGCGGTACCCTCTACAGAAACCGGCTGCAAGGACGGTTGGCAAAGGACGATTTTGAGCAGGCCTGCGTCCTCGGATCCGTCAAAGCGTGCGAACAGCTTCCGTAGGGTGCTTCTTCTTAAGTCAAGGTAATGTTGGCGTTTTACGATCCTCCCAAATGCTCGCACAACTGATTCCCCTACGGAAGTCTGTTTGACTTCGCCGAATGGGCGCTCCTATAATAAAAGAATAAAAATCTGCAGCGATATCGAGCTAGTAGCGCATTGACGGGCGGTTGACGGGTCCGACAGGGTCAAAAGGCCTAAGCCGCCCTTCTCGACTAGCCCATTATTTCCGCATGTTGGGCCTTCTGCGAGGTTGCAGAAATCGCGTGAAAAAGCTTAGATTGTCGAGGTTGATCTGTTCGAACAACCGACCCTCTCACCCGTTAACCCCATACGCGGAGTGTAGGCCGCAATGACTCAATATCGCGTGCTCCCTGGGCCCGAACATTTTCTTCCTCCCGCAGCCGCCTCGATGGGTGTGTACCTGCCGAACCCGGGCGAGGCGCATATTAACGGCGTCATTGTGTCGGAGGAGAAGGCGTACGAAGAGGCAGCCCGGCAATTCTTGATGGCCCAAGTTCCGACGATCTTCCCCGGTCCCTTGGTCCTGTGGGCCTGGAACGAAAAAGCGGCAAAAAAGGCGACGGCCATCCGGCATCTGTTCAATACGTTGAAAGAATGCGTGCAGGCGGGCCAAAAGCCGATGCTCATTCCGATGCCTGACTATCGGCCCAAATATCCGAAGATCAATCCGGAAGTCGAAATTAACCCGAATCACCCTAATCTGACGATCTGGCACAACAAGATCGATTGCTGCATGTTTGTGGGCGTGCATTGCCATCAGGCCAATTTGTCACTGAAGATCATTCGAGGCGGCACCTCCTGCTACACGATCGCCATGTGTGCGCAGGCCGGCCACGAAGACGCCATGCTTTCCTTCCGCGATGCGTCAGTCGAAAAAATCATGAAATTGGCCGATACCGTCAAACGACTAAAGGGAACGGTCCAACCACGACTAACCAAAAACGGAGCCTCTAGCTGACCGCTGGAGGATCGAGGCGAGTGAAAGGAGGCTGGGTCCATGGCTAACACCCCCTCAGTCATCGGAACGCAGAACAAAAAGGGTCAAACGTTTACCGATCCATGGAAGATGCTCCATGAGGCGCCTCGCACTCCGTCGTTTTTCACGGGCAGCGAAGTCATCAAGGAAGCGGTCCGGCGCGCCAGCTGCGATGTCATGATCGCGTATCCGATTACCCCGCAGAGCGAAGCCGCCGCTTTGATCGGCGAACTATTCGCTGAAGGCTATATCGGTGATTATTTCCGCGGTGAGAGCGAATTTGCCGTCATGTCGCAGTGCGCCGGCGCCGCCTTCGGAGGCGCGCGTGTGTTCACGACGACCGCGGGCCCAGGCACGATGCGCGCCATGGAAAACTTTCCCATGTGGGCGGGCGCGCGGCTGCCGATTCAGATGATTGTCACTTGTCGCGGCATCAACTCGCCGCTGTCGATTCAACCCGACACGCTCGAAATCGCGTATCTCTTGAATACTGGCATGTTGGTCTGGCACGCGGAAACCGCGCAGGACTTTTTCGATTGGATTCTCAAAGGCTACATGGTCTCGGAAGAGCCGGACGTGCACCTGCCACTGGCACTCTGCTGCGACGGCTTCTTCGTCACGCACACGAAAGACGTCGTGAATCTCACGCCGACTGACATGTGCCTGCCGCCGTACGATCCCTACCGCTCGCCGGTGCCCTGCATGGATATGGAATGTCCCCCGGTACGCATGATGCGCGATCCGTTCGTGATGAAGAGCAATTACATCAGCTATGCGACGCATGCCTCGTGGCAGCAGGAGATCTGGGCAGCGATCGAACGCTCGCGCAAGCATTCGATCCACTGGCTCAATGGCCTGATCGACACGGAGAACATCGACCAAGAAATTCTGATTGTCGCCTCCGGTACGGCGGTGTCGCAGGGACGGGAAGCCATCCGTCTCTTGGAGGACGAGGGTGTGCGATGCGGGTTGGTCAAGATCAAGACGTTGCGCCCCTGGCCCGAAGAAGAGATTCGCGAAGCGACGAAGAACGCCAAGCATATCTTCGTGCCGGAGTTTAACGTGACCGGATGGCTGGCAAAGGAAATCCGAGCGACGATCCCGAATCCCCATCGCGTACACGCCGGCCCGCACGTGTGCGGAGGCATGACCATGCCGCCGGAGATCATCGTGTCGGAAATCAAGACAGCCCTCGGGATGAAGAGTTTCTCCCTGGCCGGTCGTGGAAGCTGAGCAGCACACATATTGAAAACTGTTCGCTCCCGCGAGCGAATCTGAGGAGGCCATAATGAGTAAGGAACGTATCAAGATTTCGGAAGATCTCTACGACATCATGCCGTCGGATTACCAGGATCTGGTCAAGAGCGCGACCTACGGTAAAGAAGATCGGGGGTGGAAAGACATCGGCTCTTCCAAGGAGTTGATCGAGCAGCATTCGCTCTGCGCCGGCTGTCCGGAGTCCATGGCGTTCCGTTACATCTTGGCCTCGCTGCCGAATCCGGAAGACACCGTCATGGTCGGCTCCACCGGTTGCACCAGCCTCGTGTTCCCGATGGTGGCCGTCCATAACATCCACTCATTATTCGGCAACCAGAATGCGATCGCCTCCGGTCTGAAGCGCGCCCTCAGCGTGCGGTTCCCAGGCCGTGTCAAGGATGTGGTCGTTCTCGCCGGCGACGGCGCAACCGTCGACATTGGCCTCGATATGACGCTGCAGGCCTGGTTTCGTCAGGAAAAATTCACGACCATCTGCTTCGACAACGAGCTCTACGCCAACACCGGCGGTCAGGAGAGCGGCCTGATGCAGAAGGGCTTCGTGGCGAAAATGGCGCCGGTCGGTAAATTGTTCGACAAAGTGCGGCTACCGGAAATTGCGCGCGAATCGGGCTGCCACTACGTCGTGAATTGCACTGTCAGCAAGCCCTCGCTCGTGGAGAAAGTGATCCGCAATGCTGTGCACATCGCCCGCGAGATCGGGCCGACCTATCTCCAGCTCTATACGCCCTGCATTCTCGAAATTGGCAAGAACAGCATGGAAGGCCTCCAAGAGATGCGGGATTCGGAGAAGCCGGCCGAGCGGTTCGCGTACAAGGAATACGTCAGTGAGCCTGCAAAACAGTTGCTGGCTGAACTCGCTGCGAAGGACAAAGAGCGGAAGGCAGCGGCCAAGCAGTTGACGGGCCAAGCGCAAGCCTGAGGAGGGCATCATGATCAAGAAACGGCTGAATATCCGGATGTCAGGCTTGGGCGGCCAAGGCGCGGTCACGGCGGCGCACGTCTTGGCGATGGCTGCGAATCGGGACGGCAAATTTTCTATTTCCAATCCGTTTTTCGGCGCCGAAAAGCGGATGGCGCCGGCCGAGAGCTATTGCCGCATCGGCATCGAACGAATTTACGACCGCGGCGAACTCGTGTTCCCTGACGTGATTCAGGTATTCCACCCCCAGGTCATTACGATGGGCAAAAGCTATACCATGCCCTTTTACTCCGGCGTGAAGGAGGGCGGTGTGGTCATTATCAATTCCGCTCAACCCCTCCTGTCGGAGGAGGACGTGCAGCGACTGAAGGATTTGAACGTTGCAGTGTTCTATATCGCGGGCACGGAGCTCGCCATTGAAGTCGCAGGCACTGAATTGTCGACGAATATGGCGATGATTGGGTCGGTATCTGGCATCACCAAATGCGTCACGATGGAAGCCCTTGATGGCGCACTCCAAGAGCGGTTCGGCAAGAAGTTCGTCGCATCCGGCGGTACGGCATCTCTCGACGAAGCTATTAAGAAAAAGTTTGCCAAGAAGGAAATGCTCTTGGCCAAGAATCTGGCGACTGTGAAGCGGGCCTACGAGATCGCCAGTGAGTGGGCCGAAAAGAACAAGGTTGAGCTGCAGGTCGGCAATCCGGCCGTCGCCGCGTAAGAAAAGGAACCAATTTGAATGTATAATGTCGCGCAAGTTATCGACGACAAATGTACAGCCAAAAAAGGCTGTCGCCTCTGCATCATGTACTGTCCTGAAGCGAACTGCCTGGATTTGAATTCCGGCAAAATGGTGGCGGAAGTGAACATCGACCGCTGTAAAGGCTGCGAACTCTGCGTGGTCGTCTGCAACGCGGCTAAGCACGAAGCCATCCTCATGCAGGCCGTCAGCGCGACCGGTCAGCTCATGTCCAAAAAGGGAGAATCAGCGGCCCTCGGACAAGCCTATCAGGGTTAACTGCGCTCGCATCTATTGGAAAAACCCCATGGCGCTCGCGCTATGGGGTTTTTTTGTTGATCGCCCACGAGGTAACGGATGGAAAACGAAGACAATGTCATTGATGAGCTGTTAAAGGACATCTCCGGTCTGATTACGGCATATCCCAAGGCCATCGAACGCCGCGCCGCTATGATTCAGGCCACCGGCAAAGACCCCGAACTCGTCGAAAAACTCGTCAAGGCGGCGGATACGATGCGCGACAGCGGCAATCTGTATCTGACATGGGCGAAACATTATGCGGCTTTGGCGCAAGGAAATACCGACGCCTCGTCGGATGAAGATGAAACCGAGGACTTTGACGTCTAAAAAATCGTTCCCCCTGCCCTCCACATTTGCTACAATGCACCCTCTTCCAGTTGCCCTCGTTCCCCGGTAGCTCAGTTGGTAGAGCAGCCGGCTGTTAACCGGCTGGTCGCAGGTTCGAGTCCTGCCCGGGGAGCCACGCCATTTGAATACAAAACACTATGAGTCACCGTGTGAAATTCCTTTATATTCGTCCAGAAAGCCTTTCGGTTGCCTTGCTTTGCCTGTGCGCGCGGCTCATGCTCCCGCCCCTCAGGGGGGAGGCTAGGATTGAAAATGAGGGTTCTGCTCATCGACGGCAATCATGAGTATCGAGGCTATTCCCGGATCCACGGAGAATCTGCTCGCAAGACAACGAGCTTCATCCTTAGAACCGGCCTCTCGCCGACACTTTTCTGATCTCCCATAAAATGATAGGCGAGAGGGCGCACTGACGAATACGGTGCAGATCGAGGAAGCACCTTGAATTCCTATCTGAGACTGCCCGACCTCCTGCTGGCGATCACGCTGCTACTTGGCATTAGCGCCGTCGTGATTCCGCTTGCTCGTCGGTTGGGCATCGGACCTGAGTTGGGTTTGCTCTTATCCGGGGTGATCTTAGGATCGTCCCACTTTCTGGCGCCGGCCCAGGTCGATCGATTACGCGAACTCTCCGAACTGGGCGTCGTCTTCTTTTTATTCATGATCGGCCTCGAATTGGACCTTGGGAAAGCGTGGCTATTGCGACGGTACGCATTTGTGTTAGGAACGCTCCAAGTTCTCGCCACCGGGATCGTGCTGATGTTGTATTGGCGCCTGTTTACATCCACCTGGTTGATGGCCCTCCTTATTGGGCTTGTCTTGGCCAATTCGTCAACGGCGCTCGTCTTTCAAATCCTCGAACGGAAGCACGAGCTGAACGAGGAGCATGGACGTGCAGCCTTCGCTGTGCTTCTCTTTCAGGATCTTACCGTGGTTCCCCTCATTGCTCTCGTGCCGGTGCTCGCCGGAACTGGAGCGGGCGACTATTCGTGGTGGAATCTGATGCCGGCCGTTGCAGCCATGGCTGTCCTTTTCGCGCTCGGCCGCTACG
>Ga0310810_10007649_pt1 | contig 12357 bp, 11 predicted proteins | sample NCmetagenome_FD_207641 | JGI IMG/M metagenome (GOLD analysis project Ga0310810, IMG submission 207641) | Soil microbial communities from experimental microcosm in Duke University, North Carolina, United States - NC | ecosystem: Engineered > Artificial ecosystem > Soil microcosm > Unclassified ... | reverse complement strand
GCGCCACCTATGTGCTATACTGATGCGCCGCGCGGGCCTTGAACCCGTTGCCGGCCAAGGAGAATGGCCATGTTCATCCAGACCGAAGCCACGCCCAACCCGGCAACCCTGAAATTCCTGCCCGGACGGGCGGTGCTCGAAACCGGCACGCTCGACCTGCGCGACCCGGCCGAGGCGGCGAAATCGCCGCTGGCCGAACGCCTGTTCGGCATCAGGGGCGTCAACGGCGTGTTCTTCGGCTCCGACTTCATCACCGTAAGCAAAGCTGAGGGCGAGTGGCCGCAGCTCAAGCCGGCTATCCTCGGCGCCATCATGGAGCACTTCATGTCCGGTGCGCCGCTGCTCAAGGCTGGCGAGACCGGCACCAGCGCAGCCGACGATGAGTTCTTCGAAGCGGACGACGCCGACACGGTCGCCACCATCAAGGACCTGATCGAGACACGGGTGCGCCCGGCGGTTGCCAACGACGGCGGCGACATCACCTTCAAAGGCTTCAAGGAAGGCGTGGTCTATTTGCATATGAAGGGCGCCTGCTCGGGCTGCCCGTCTTCGACCGCGACCCTCCGCCACGGCATCCAGAATTTGTTGAAGCATTACGTGCCGGAGGTGGTTGAGGTCCGGCCGGTGTAGAAGCGGACGACGGAGGGCGGAGTACGGATGCTATAGACCGTCTGTCGTCCGTCCTCTGTCGTTCGTCCTCCGTCATCTGATCCCATGCGTGTGCTGGCCATCGACACCGCACTCGAAGCCTGTTCGGCCGCCGTACTCGACACCGAAGGCGAAACGGTCAACGAATCGCTGCCGATGACGCGCGGTCATGCCGAGGCGTTGATGCCCCTGATCGAGCGCGTGATGCGCAACGCCGGCACCACCTTCGCGGCGATCGACCGGATCGCGGTCACCACTGGGCCAGGCAGCTTTACCGGGCTGCGCGTCGGCATCTCGGCAGCGCGCGGCATCGCGTTGGCGGCCGGTAAGCCGGCCTATGGACTGACCACGCTGACCGCCTATGCGGCGCCGTATATCGCAGAGGACGACAACTCCACCATCGCGGTCGCGATCGATGCTCGCCACCGCCACGTCTACCTCCAGGTCTTCGGTCCGGACGCGCGCACGCTGATCGCGCCCCGCATTGCCAGCATCGCCGAAGCCGTCAACGCTGCATCCGGCGAGCGCGTGCGGATCATCGGAACCGGCGCCGACATGCTGATGGCGGGCTGGCCAGCAGACCGCCCCCCGCCGACGATGGTCGAGAACCGGCGCGCGCCCGACATCGTCTGGGTCGGGCGGCTGGCCGTTGCCGTCGAGGAAGCCCCAGACCCGCCCAAGCCGCTCTATCTGCGCGCCCCCGACGCCCAGCCGCAGGACGCCGCCAGACTGCCGCGCCGATGATCGGATTGATTGCCCGCCTGTTGGCGCGCGGCAAGCCCGCGCTATCGGAAGCCGGACCGCGCGACGCCTCCCAGATCGCGCGTTTGCATGCGACTTCATTCCATCGCGGCTGGAGCGACGGCGAGATCGAGCGGCTCCTGCTCGAGCGCAACACGGTGACGCATCGGGCGACGGAGGTCGGCGCGCTGCGGGGTTTCATCATGTCCCGCCTGGTCGCCGACGAAGCCGAGATCCTATCGATCGCGGTGGCGGCGGCGCACCGCGGGCGTGGCATCGCTGGCGCGCTGCTCAACCTGCATCTGCGGCGGCTAGCCGGACTTGGCGCCCGCGCCGTGTTCCTGGAGGTCGACGCGCAAAACGAGCCGGCGCAGCGACTCTATCGGCGGGCGGGCTTTCGCGAAGTCGGCCGCCGTCCGGGCTATTATCCGCAAGGTGGCAATCAGGCCGCAGCCGCCCTGGTGCTGCGCCGCGATCTGAATTGAATCCATTGCCGCTGGTGTCGCGATACGGAAGTTCGCCGCGTTCTCAGCTGCTCCTGAGCGAACTTCGGAATCAAAGCAACACTATCCAGGGCCTGATGGACGGATTTCGGCCCGAGTCCTATGATCGGCCGGCAAGAGGCACACGTGACCGCAGCCAAGCCCAACATCGAGGCCCTTTGCGTCGGCAAGGGTATGCGCATGACCGAGCAGCGTCGCGTGATCGCGCGCGTGTTGGCCGATTCGGCCGACCATCCCGACGTCGAGGAGCTGTACCGACGCTGCGCAGAGATCGACAGGAACATCTCGATCTCGACGGTCTATCGCACCGTCAAGCTGTTCGAGGATGCCGGCATCATCGAGCGCCACGACTTCCGCGAAGGCCGCGCGCGCTACGAGCAGATTCCGGACGCGCATCACGATCATCTGATCAACCTGCGCAATGGCCAAGTGATCGAATTCCAATCCGAGGAGATCGAGAAGCTGCAAGCCGAGGTCGCCCGGCGGCTCGGTTACAAGCTGGTCGATCACCGGCTAGAGCTCTATGCCGTGCCGCTCGACGATAAATCGCGCCGGTGATGCATCAGGCAGTGCTGCGTTCCGCATGACATGAACGAACAGGTCAAATTCCCGGCGGGCACGGTGTTCGGCTCCATCGGCCATCCGATCCGCCGCAAGGAAGACGCTCGCCTGCTCACCGGGCGGGGCCGCTTCAGCGACGATTTCAATCTGGAAGGCCAGGCTCACGCCGCGATGGTGCGCTCACCACACCCGCACGCGCGCATCCTGCGCGTCGATGCCGGCGCAGCGAAAGCAATGCCCGGCGTGCTGGCGGTGCTGACCGGCGCTGACTGCCAGGCCGACGGGCTGAAGCCGATCCCGCACACGCCGGTCCCGGCAACCAAATTCGACATGAAACTGACCGGTCCGGGCGGCGGCCCGGTGTTCGCCGGTCCGCACATGCTGCTGCCGGCCGACAAGGCGCGCCACGTCGGCGAGGCGGTGGCCATGGTGGTGGCCGAAACGCACGCGCAGGCTCTGGACGCCGCGGAGGCGGTTGAGGTCGAATACCAGGAGCTGCCATTCGTCATCCACTCCACCGACGCCATCAAGCCCAGCGCACCGCTGGTGTGGGACGAAATCCCCGGCAATGTGCCGTGCGACACGATGTTTGGCGACAAGGCCAAGACCGACCGCGCCTTCGCCGAAGCCGCCCATGTGGTGAAGGCCGAGTTCAACGTGGTCCGCGTCACCGGCGTGCCGATGGAGCCCCGCTCCTGTGTCGCGGAGTTCAACACCGAATCCGGCAAATACACGCTGTACGCGGGCTCCGGCGGCGCGGTGCGGCAGAAGGTCGAGCTTGCCGGCGTACTTGGCATCCCGCACGACAAGCTGCGGGTCCTATCCTACGATGTCGGCGGCAATTTCGGCACGCGCAACCGGCCGTTCGTGGAGTTCGGCCTAGTGCTATGGGCGGCGGGCAAGATCAGGCGCCCGGTCAAATACACCTCGACCCGTTCGGAAGCCTTCCTCACCGACTACCAGGGCCGCGACCTCGTGACCAGGGTCGAGCTCGCCTTCGACAACACCGGCCGGGCGCTGGCGATGCGCGCCGACAACATCAGCAACGCCGGGGCGCGCTGCGTTTCGCTGTCGCCGCTCTCGAAAGGCTCCGGGCTAATTACCGGTCCGTACGATATCCCGGCGGCGAGCCTCCACTCGCGCGCGGTGTTCACCAATACCATGCCGACCAACGCCTACCGCTCCTCGGGCCGCCCGGAAGTGACTTTCGCGATCGAGCGATTGATGGACATGGCAGCCGATCAGCTCGGCATCGACCGGGTGCGACTGCGGCGGAAGAACCTCATCAAGCCAAAGGCGATGCCTTACCGCAACGCCGTCGGCATGACCTACGACAGCGGAACCTACGAGGCCAATCTGGATCTCGCGCTGGAAATCGCCGACGTCGAAGGCTTCAAGCAGCGAAAGCGCGAGATGAAAAAGCGCGGGCGGCTGCTTGGGCTCGGCATTGCGCCTTACGTCGAGTCCTCGATTGGCTCGCCGCGCGAGCGTACCGAAATCACGGTGCAGCCGACCGGCGTGGTAGACGTGGTGATCGGCACGCAACCGAGCGGCCAGGGCCACGAGACGAGCTTTGCCCAGGTGGTGGCTGATCTGATTGCGGTGCCGCACGCCGCCATCAACATCATTGTCGGCGACACCGACATCGTCAGCGTCGGCGGCGGCTCGCACTCCGGCCGTTCGATGCGTCACGCCGGCACGGTGATCTCGAAGGCGGTGCCCGACCTGATCGCAAGGGGCAAGGCGATCGCGGCGCTGGTGTTCAACGCGCCCGCCGACAAGGTCGAGTGGAAGGACGGCCGGTTTTCGTCGCCGACCTCGAACCGCAGCTTCGATTTCCTGGAGCTCGCCAGGGAAGCCGCCCGGATCACGCTTCCCCCCGAGCTCAAGGATGGGCTTGCGGTCGCCGCCGACAATGAGATGCACGATCCGGTGTTCCCGAACGGCTGCGCGATCTGCGAGGTCGAGATCGACCCCGAGACCGGCGGAATCGCGCTCACGCGCTACGCGGCGGTCGACGACGTGGGCCGCTGCATCAACCCGTTGATCGTCCACGGTCAGACGCATGGCGGCATCGCGCAGGGCGTGGGGCAGGCGCTGTGGGAGCAGTGTTACGTTGACCCCTCCTCCGGCCAGCCGCTCACCGGCTCATTCATGGACTACGGCATGCCGCACGCCCACACTCTGCCGTCGTTCAAAGCCGAAATCGTCGAGGTGCTGTCGCCAACCAATCCGCTCGGCATCAAGGCCGGTGGCGAAGGCGGCACCACGCCGGCGCTCGCTGTCGTGGTCAGCGCCATTGTCGATGCGCTGCGCGACTACGGCATCAGCGACATCACCATGCCGGCGACGCCATTCGCGATCTGGCAGACAATTCAGAACGCCAAGGCCAGGGCCAAGGGCGCTGTGCCCTCTCCCCCTTCGGGGGAGGGGTAAGGCAATGGACGCCCAAACACCGTCCCACGAAACCAAAACGCTGACGCATCGTGAGACCTTGCTGATCGTGCTCGGCGTGCTGCTGCCGGTATTCATGGGCTCCCTCGACAACTCGATTTTGGCGAGCGCACTGCCGACCATCGGCCGCGAGTTTGGCGACATACACAATCTGCCCTGGCTGGTGACTGCCTATTTGATCGCCAACACCGCGGTCAGCGCGCTGTACGGCAAGCTCAGCGACATCCGCGGCCGTCGGGTCGCGCTGCTGATCGCGATCTCGATGTATATGGTGGGCTCGCTGGTCTGCGCACTGGCGCCCAACATGTTCGTGTTGATTCTCGGCCGGGTGCTGCACGGGCTCGGCGGCGGCGGGCTCACCTCCACCGGCATGGTGGTGCTGGGCGACATCGCGGCGCCGAAGGATCGCGGCAAATACTACGGCTACTTCTCCGCCACCTACACTACCGCCGGCGCCTGCGGGCCGGCACTTGGCGGCGCGATCGCCGAATATCTGCATTGGTCGGTGATCTTCTGGATGAATATCCCGCTCGGCCTGCTGGCGCTGGTATTGACGCTGACGCTGCTGCGCAAACTGCCGCGACACGACCGGCCGCACCGTCTCGATTTTCTCGGCGCAGCGCTGATCATGACCGCGAGCTCGGCGTTCATGCTGGCGCTCAGCATGGGCGGCGTCAGCTATCCATGGAGCTCGTCGGTGATCCTGGCGCTGTTCGCGGTCGCGCTGGTGGTCGGGATCGGCTTCATCGTGCGGCTGCGGACCGCGCCCGAGCCGCTGATTCCCTTGGCGATCCTATCCGACCGCGAAGCGCGCCTTTCCGTCATCGTCAACGCCTTCGGCTGGGGACCAATCGTCGGCCTGCACATCTTCCTGCCGATCTATCTGCAGAACGTCGTCGGCATGGCCCCAGCCAGCGCCGGCCTCGCCGTCCTGACGCTAGCGGTAACGCTTAACGTCAGCGCCGGCGTCAACGGCTGGCTGCTGCCGCGGCTCGAACGCTACAAGATCATCCCGGTACTGGGGCTGCTGCTCTCGACCCTCGCTGTGCTCGTGCTGGCCTGGAGCGCGGCCAGCGTGATGCTGTGGCAATTCGAGATCCTGCTGTTCCTGATTGGACTTGGCTTCGGCTGCATGCCGCCGCTGTCGGCAACCGTGCTGCAAAACAACGTCTCGATCTACACCTTCGGTTCGGCGGTCGCTACCATGCAGTTCTCGCGCAATCTCTACGCCACCATGATCGTCGCGGTGTTCGGCGTGCTGGTGTTGGCTGGCGCCGAGCACGGCGTGGCCGGCAAGGTTACCCAATATTCCGTCGAAGGCTTCCAGCGGGTTTTCATGGCAGTGGCGGCGAGCTTTGCGATTGCGCTGATTGCCGTGGTCATGCTGGAGGAGAAGCCGCTCCAGACCAAACACGTCTAGCGGGTGACAAAAACCGGCCGTCACGTCGCGGCAATTTGCGCTATTCTCATGAAGCTCGCCACGCTGTCAATCGCACTGGGGCTCGCAATGTTTGCGAGCATCGCCGCCAGCCGTGCCCAGGCGCCGAAATATCCCGACCATCCAGTCAAGGTGCTGGTCGGGTTTTCGGCAGGCGGCGGCACTGACGTTGCCGCCCGCGTCATCGCGCAGAAACTGTCCGAGGCGACGGGCCAGACCTTCGTGGTCGAAAACCGGCCGGGCGCCAGCGGGCTCATTGCCTCCGAGCAGGTCGCCAAGTCGCCAGCCGACGGCTACACCATCCTGGTCGGCAGCCAGACCACCATGGCAGTGGCGCCGGCGCTCTATCGCAAGATCCAGATCGACGCCACCAAGGACTTCACCGGTTTGGCGATGATCGGCATTTCGCCGCTGGTCGCCGTGGTCAACGCCAACTCGCCGATCCGCTCGATCCAAGATTTGGTCGCGGAGGCCAAAGCCAAGAATGGCACGATGAACTTCGGGTCGGGCGGCGTTGGCACCACGCCACACATGGCCGGCGAATTGCTGGCGTTCCAGGCCGGCATCAAGATGGTTCACATCGCGTATCGCGGCGAGGCGCCCGGCATCAACGACCTGCTCGGCGGCCAGATTCCGTTCATGTTCTCCAACCTGTCGGTGGTCGGCGGCAACATCCAAGGCGGCACGTTGCGGGCGCTCGCCGTCACCAGCGCCAAGCGCGTACCGTCGCTACCCGACGTGCCAACGGTCGCCGAAACCTTCCCGGGCTTCGAGGCTGCGACCTGGTTCGCCCTGATCGCGCCGGCCGGCACGCCGCGCGATGTGGTGATGAGGATCAACGCCGAGACGAGGAAAATTGTCGCCACCAAGGACTTCCAGGAGCGCTTCGACAAGCTCGGCATGATCCCCGATCAGGACCGCACGCCCGACGAGATCAACGCCTACGTCAAGTCCGAGATGTCCAAATGGGCGAAAGTGATCCAGGACGCCGGCGTCAAGCCCGCGGACTAGCCATGATCACCCGTCGGCGCTTGATTGAGTTGACCGCGGCGTCCACGGCTGCATCGATTGCGACGGGCCGCTGCGCCTTGGCGCAGGCTTGGCCGAGCCGGATTATTCGCCTGATCGCGCCGTTTCCGGCCGGCGGCGGCACCGACTCGGCTGCCCGCATCGTCGCCAGCCGGCTGTCCGAGCTCCTGGGTCAGCAGGTGGTGATCGACAACAGGCCTGGCGCCGGCAGCAATATCGGCATCGAGGCCGCCGCGCGATCGGCACCCGACGGCTACACGATGTTGCTGGGGGCCCCGACGTTGGCGACCAATCGCTTTCTATACGCCTCGCTCAATTACGACTCGCTCGCCGATCTTGCGCCGGTCTCGCTGCTTTGCCGCTTCCCGAACATCCTGGCGGTCTCGATCTCGTCTCCAGTGACATCCGTGCGCGGCTTCATCGATCATGCCACGGCCAATCCCGGCAAAGTTACGTATTCGTCACCCGGTATCGGCACCACGCCCCATCTCGCCGGCGAGCTGTTCAAGCGCATAGCCGGCATCGAGCTCACGCATGTACCCTATCGCGGCGCGGCGGCCGGCGCGGTGACCGACGCCATCGCCGGGCGTGTCGATGCCATATTCAATACCGCGGGCTCGCTGCTCCAGACCGTGCGCACCGGCCAGCTGCGCGGGCTCGCTGTCACCACGGCACAGCGGTTTCCGACCGCGCCCGAGCTACCGACCATTGCAGAATCCGGCGTGCCGGGCTTCGACGTGTCATCCTGGTATTCGTTGTGGATGCCAGCCAAGACCCCGACTGACATCATCAAAAAGGTCAACGCCGCGACCGTCACTGCGCTGTCCGAGCCTGCGGTGCGCAGCAAGTACGATTTGTTGGGAGTCGTCGTCGAAAGCTCGACGCCCGAACAGCTCGGCGCGCTGCTGCGGTCCGAGATCGACAAATGGGGGCCGGTCATCAAGGACGCCGGCATCAGCGCCAGCAACTGAATAGAGTCGACGGCGCCGCGTCGGTCACTCCGCCTTGATGTTGGCCGCCTTCACGACCTGCGCCCATTTCGGCAATTCGCGCTTGATCTGCGCGGCGAATTCGTCGGGCGAATTGCCGACCGGCTCGAAGCCCATGGCGGCGAGCTTCTCCTTGACGTCCGGCAGCGCAACGATCTTGACGATTTCGCGATGCAGGAGCGCAACGATGTTCCTTGGGGTTCCGGCCGGCACCACGAACGCAAACCAATTTTCGCCTTCGATGTCCGGATGGCCGGCTTCCGCCATTGTCGGCACGTTCGGCAAGGCCTGGGATCGGTTCTTTCGCGTCACCGCCAGCGCCCGCAGCTTGCCGTCCGCAACCTGCGAAACGGTCGGCGCCGGCGATACAATGCAGATCGGCGTGTGGTTGCCCATGGCGGACTGCACCGCGAGCCCGGCGCTCTGAAACGGCACGTGGATCAGATCGAGGCCGAGCTGAACACGGAACTGCTCGCCGACGAGATGTCCCGGCGAGCCAACGCCGCCGGAGGCGTAGCTGTATTTTCCGGGATTGGCTTTGATCAGCGCGATCAGGTCCTGCACGGTGTGGGCCGGTAGCGACGGATGGATCGAAATGATCATCGGCGAGGTGACTGCGACCGTAATCGGCTCGAAGTCCTTCACGGCGTCATACGGCGTGCTGGGCAGCAACGCCGGATTGACGACGAAATTCGTCGGCACCAGCAGCATGGTGTAGCCATCGGGCGGCGACTTCGCGGCGCGCAGCGTGCCGATGTTGCCGCTCGCGCCAACGATGTTCTCGACGAAAAATTGCTGACCAAGCGCGTCAGAGAGTTTCAGTGCCGCGAGCCGGCCGAACACGTCGGTGGGCCCACCGGCGCCGAACGGTATGATCAGGCGCACCGGCTTCGTCGGATAGCTTTGCGCGCGGACGCGCCGCGGCAGGCCGAGGCTTGTGGCCGTCAGGGCCGAGAGCATCAACAGCCGGCGTCGATGCAATGACATGCGCACCCTCCCCAAAAGGCGGCCATTCGCGACGTTAGAGCATGATCGGGCCGCGATGAAGAGCCGACCGCCATTCCATTCGGATGCAAAACCGGCTAAGACAGGGCGCGTCCGGCGGCGCTGGCCGGACCGCCATACATGACCTCAAAGCTTTGATGAAATGACGGAATCGGTCGGATCGCCGGCCCCCTCAATGACCCCAAAGCGCAAGCTCTACGTCAAGTCCTACGGCTGCCAGATGAACGTCTACGATGCCCATCGTATGGCGGACACGCTCGCGCCTGCGGGTTACGTTGAGACCGCGACACCCGACGGCGCCGATCTGATCATCCTCAACACCTGCCACATCCGCGAGAAGGCGGCAGACAAGGTCTATTCCGAGCTTGGCCGCATGCGCGTGCTCAAGCAGAACGCCGCTGAGGCCGGCCGTCAGGTGACGATAGCGGTGGCGGGCTGTGTGGCGCAGGCCGAAGGCCAGGAGATCGTGAGGCGCGCACCGGCCGTCGATCTCGTGGTCGGCCCGCAGAGCTACCACCGACTGCCTGAAATGCTCGAGCAAGTCAGCCACGGCAAGGTCATCGACACCGAGTTCCCGGTGGAGGACAAGTTCGACCATCTGGCGGCACCGAGCCGCGCCGTGACGCGCCGGCGTGGCGTATCGGCCTTCATCACCGTACAGGAGGGTTGCGACAAGTTCTGCACCTTCTGCGTCGTGCCCTATACGCGCGGCGCCGAGGTGTCCCGGCCGGTGGAAAAAATCATTGCCGAGGCGGAGCGGCTCGCCGAGGCGGGCGTGCGCGAAATCACGCTGATCGGCCAGAATGTCAACGCCTATCACGGCGCGGACGCCGCCGGCCGTTCCGCCACGCTTGGCCGGCTGCTGCATCGTCTGGCCGAGGTGCCGGCCATCGCGCGGTTGCGCTACACCACCAGCCACCCGCTCGACATGGACGACGGTCTGATCGCCGCCCACCGTGATCTGCCGCCGCTGATGCCGCAGCTGCATCTGCCGGTGCAGTCCGGCTCCGACCGCGTGCTCGATGCCATGAACCGCCGCCACACCCGTGCCGATTATCTGCGGGTGATCGAGCGGCTGCGCGCGGCGCGGGCTGATCTGGCGTTCTCGTCGGATTTCATTGTCGGTTTCCCGGGCGAGACCGACGCTGATTTTGCCGACACGCTGCGGCTGGTTGCCGAGGTGGGCTATGCCAGCGCGTTCTCATTCAAGTATTCACCGCGGCCTGGCACGCCTGCAGCCGAGATGGCGCAATTAAGCGAGGCCGTGAAGGACGAGCGCCTGCAACGCCTGCAACACGAGATCGACCGTCACCAGGCGGCGTTCATTGCACGTTGCGACGGCGTGACTTTCGACGTGCTGTTCGAAAAGCCGGGCAAGAAGCCCGGCCAGATCGTCGGCCGCTCGCCGTACTTGCAACCGGTCCAGGTCATCGCACCGTCAAATCTGATCGGTGAGATCGCACCGGTGACGGTCACCGAAGTGGGCTCGAACAGCCTGTTTGGCGCGCTTGCCGAGGCATCGCCGGCGCCCGGGCATCGCCCCGTCGAAGCGGTAGGAGCGTGATGGCGTTGCGCCCGATCGGACCGAGCAACGACCTGCTGCCATCCGCCGATGGCGCTCCGACCCAGGCCATGCTCGCGTTCGACGACAATCGCCATGCCTCCGTGCTGTTCGGCCAATACGGTCAGAATCTGGCGTTGATCGAGCGCCGGCTCGGCGTGGTCGCCGAGCAGCGCGGCAACCACGTCACGCTCGAAGGCTCGCGCGACGCCGTCGAGCGGGCCCGCCACGTGCTGGAAGGTCTGTACGAACAGATCAAGCGCGGCCGCGATCTTGCGGCCGGCGACGTCGAGGGCGCGATCCGGCTCGCCATCGCTCAGGGCTCGCTGTTCGACTTCGATCCGGCGACGGCCCGGTCGGGGTTCGAGGAAATCAACCTGCGCAAACGGCCGGTGCGCGCCCGCACGACCGCACAGGACGCCTACATCCGGGCACTACGCCGCCACTCCCTGGTGTTCGGCACCGGTCCCGCCGGCACGGGCAAAACTTGGCTTGCGGTCGCGCACGCGGTTGCGCTGTTCGAGCGCAAGGAGGTCGACCGCATCATCCTGTCGCGGCCGGCTGTCGAGGCCGGCGAGCGGCTTGGCTTTTTGCCGGGCGACTTGCGCGAGAAGGTCGATCCTTACTTGCGCCCGATGTACGACGCGCTATTCGACCTGATGGACGCCCGCATTGTTGAGCGCGCGTTGCAGAGCAACGAGATCGAAATCGCCCCGCTCGCTTTCATGCGCGGCCGTACCCTGTCGAACGCCGCGATCATCCTCGACGAGGCACAGAACACCACCACTATGCAGATGAAAATGTTTCTCACCCGCCTCGGCGAGAACAGTCGCATGATCGTTACCGGCGATCCGAGCCAGGTCGACCTGCCGCCCGGTCAGACCTCGGGGCTGCACGAGGCGACGCGGCTGTTGCGGGACGTCGAGGGTATCGGCCATGCGGTGTTCACGGCTGACGATGTGATTCGCCACGAGCTGGTGGCGCGGATCGTCGCAGCCTACGACAAGGCCGATGCGTCACGCCGCCGAGAGGTCAAGGATTGAGGGCCGCCTCGCCAGCCGGCGCCCGCCAGCGGCGGAATCAAACGCCCGGCATGCAGATCGAGGTGGTCGTCCGCTCGGCGCGCTGGCGAAAGGTGCCGAATGCCCAAACGATCGTCAAAGCTGCCATTCTGGCGGCTGCCAAAGCCGTCTCTACGCGGCCGGCCGAGCTTGCTATCGTGCTGCACGATGATTCGGCGATCCGTGCGCTTAACCGCCAATGGCGCGGCCAGAATGCGCCGACCAACGTGCTGTCGTTTCCGGCCGCGCCGCCGGGCAAGCGCCGCTCGGCCTCCCCATATATCGGTGACATCGTTATCGCCTTTCAGACAACCGCCCGCGAGGCGGTCGCCGAAGGCAAGCCGATCGGCCATCACCTTGCGCATCT
>Ga0310810_10007648_pt1 | contig 12358 bp, 11 predicted proteins | sample NCmetagenome_FD_207641 | JGI IMG/M metagenome (GOLD analysis project Ga0310810, IMG submission 207641) | Soil microbial communities from experimental microcosm in Duke University, North Carolina, United States - NC | ecosystem: Engineered > Artificial ecosystem > Soil microcosm > Unclassified ... | reverse complement strand
GGCACCTTGATGGGTCTTCTGAGCGCGCCCGGGCTGTGGCTGCAACGCATCACCACCCAACCTCCCGACGATTCGCAGGCGGCCGTGGCGATTCACGCCCTCCAGGGAGCCATGGAGCTGGAACAGAAGCAGGGTGGCGAGCTGGTGATTGCCTGAAGCATCGCTAGAACACCCATGGAGTATCAAAAAAAACTTGACGACATCGAGCGCCGCTTCGAGGAGCTGACGGCTCAGATGGCCGACAACGCGGTCATCAGCGATTCCGCTCTCTATCGCAAAATCTCCAAGCAGCAGAGCGATATGGGCGATATGGTCGGCAAGTATCGCGAGTGGAAAGCCGCGAACAAGAATCTGCAGGAAGCCCGAGTGATGCTGACGGAGACCGATCCTGAGCTTCGCGCCATGGCCCAGGACGAAGTCGCGCGCCTGGAGCCGCTATTGGTCCAGTACGAAGAAGAGCTGAAAGTGCTGATGCTCCCCAAGGATCCCAACGACGAGAAGGACGTGGTCCTTGAGATCCGCGCCGGCACGGGCGGCGATGAGGCGACCCTTTTCGCCGACGAAATCTTCCGCATGTATTCGCGCTTCGCGGAAGCCCGCCGCTGGAAGGTGGAGGTCACCTCGGCGAGCGATTCCGCTGTGGGCGGCGTCAAGGAAGTGATCGCCCTGATTAGCGGGGACAAAGTCTATAGCCAGCTCAAGTATGAAAGCGGCGTGCACCGGGTCCAGCGTGTGCCGCAAACCGAGCAGCAGGGCCGGGTGCATACCTCGGCGGTGACCGTCGCCGTGCTGCCGGAAGCCGACGATGTCGAGATCAAGCTCGAGGCCAAGGATATTCGCACCGACACATTCTGCTCGTCCGGTCCCGGCGGGCAAAGCGTCAACACCACGTATTCCGCGGTGCGGCTGACGCACCTGCCGACCGGAACCGTGGTCTCCTGCCAGGATGAGAAGTCGCAGATCAAGAACCGGGCCAAAGCTGAACGCGTCCTCCGGTCGCGGCTTTATGAACTCGAACTGCAAAAGCAGCAGGAAAAGATCGGCGCCGAGCGCCGCGGCATGGTGGGATCGGGCGACCGCAGCGAGAAAATCCGCACCTACAACTTCCCGCAGAACCGCGTGACTGACCATCGCATCGGCCTCACGCTCCACCAGCTGAATCTGGTGATGGAAGGCAAGCTCGAACCCATCGTCGACGCCCTGACGACGTACTATCAGACCGAAAAGCTCAAAGAGCAGAGCGAAGCGGCCTGACCATCCACACCGCGCTGCTACAGGGCCGGCAGCTCCTGGAAAAAGCCGAAGTTTCCGCTCCGCGTTTGAATGCCGAGGTTCTTCTGGCGCACGCCGTGGGCTACGATCGGGCATGGCTTTACGCCCATTCGGGCGATGAATTGAAAGAGGTCTGGTGGATCCACTACGGGCGCTACCTGCATCAACGTCTCCAGGGCCAGCCTACGCAGCAGATCACAGGCGTTCAGGAATTCTATGGCCGCGAATTTCGCGTCACGCCGGATGTGCTGATCCCGCGGCCGGAGACGGAACACGTCATCGAAGCAGCGCTGCGATTGGAAGTGTCTCGCATCTTAGATATCGGTACGGGTTCTGGCGCGATCGCGATTACGTTGGCGCTGGAGACCGGCGCACTCGTCGTCGGTACGGATCTCTCGATACCCGCGCTCGCCGTCGCTGCTACGAATTGTCGACGCCTCGGTGCGACAGTTGATTTCGTGGCCTGCGATCTGGCTTATGGGCTACGAGGGAGTTTCGACCTGGTGGTTTCGAATCCTCCCTATGTCGCGATGCGTGATAAAACCACGCTCCAGCGCGAGGTTCGCGACTACGAGCCTGAAATCGCGCTGTACGGCGGAGACGACGGTCTCGCGATCTACCGCCGCCTGGTTCCCGAAGCCCAGCGATTGCTCGTCCCCGGCGGATGGCTGGTGATGGAAATCGGCCACGACCAGGGCGATGTCGTGAGAGGTATGCTGGGCGCGTGGAAGGAAGTGGAACTCCGGAACGATCTGGCGGGCCTGCCGCGCGTGATTCTCGCCCGGCAGGCATGAAACTCTACGTCCATCTCGATATGGACGCGTTCTTCGTCTCCGTCGAGGAACTCTTCGACCCATCGCTCAAGGGCAAACCCGTGGTCGTCGGCGGACGTCCCAACGAGCGGGGAGTCGTATCGGCGGCGTCGTATGCCGCCCGCAAGTTCGGCGTGCATTCGGCCATGCCCTTGCGCACTGCCTATAAGCTCTGCCCCCAGGCGATCTTCGTCGATGGGCACCGCGAGCGTTACATCGAGTACTCGCACAAAATCTATGAAGTTCTGCAGCGCTTCTCGCCGAAAGTTGACATGGCCTCGATCGACGAAGCCTATCTGGATTTAACAGGTACCGAGCGCCTTCATGGGACTCCCCTTCAGGCTGCGCACAGCCTCCATCAAGCCGTCAAACAGGCGACTGAGTTGAACTGCTCGATTGGCATCGCCGCGTCGAGGATGGTCGCGAAGGTAGCCTCCGACCAAGCCAAGCCCAATGGCGTTCTGTGGATCCTTCCAGGACAAGAAGCGGACTTTCTGGCGCCGCTTGAAGTGCGAAAAATCCCCGGCGTCGGCAAAGTCACTGAAGAGCGTCTCCATGCGGCCGGAATCTGCAAGGTCGGCGATCTTGCGAAGCTCGACCAAGCATTTCTGGAAGAGCGCTTCGGCAAATGGGGGCTGGCGTTGGCCGGGAAGTCGCACGGGTACGACGCCGGCGGCTGGTTTGACACGGAAGTCGGCGAGGGAGGCGGTCCGAAATCGATCAGCCACGAGCACACCTTTTCGGTAGACACTGCCGAGACCGACGCACTCGATTCCATCCTGGTGCGACTGTCGGAAATGGTAGCCCGGCGGCTGCGTGATCATCAACTGTGGGCACGCACCTTGCAGATCAAGCTGCGCTACTCCGATTTTTCGACCTTCACCCGGTCGCGCACACTAGACCACGCCTCGCAGATCGACACCGAACTGGCGGCGGCGGCACGCGAGCTCTTTCATAAGAACTGGACTCGCAAACCCATCCGGCTGCTGGGAGTTTACGCCCAATCGCTTGAGGCAAGCGAAGGCCAGACCAGCCTCATCGACGAGCCTCGCGCGGAAGACTGGCGAAGGACCCTGGCCGCGGTAGATAAGATTCGCGAGAAATACGGCCAGGATGGCATCGTATCGCTGGCGTCCGGCATGAACGCGGCCTTCCGCCAGCGGGTGCACGAGAATCCGGAAAACCTGCCCGGCAAGGACCCGAAAAAGGAGTAAGGTATCCTAATGGCAGTGCCAGCGTTGTCAATCGTCGTACCGATCCACAACGAAGAGCCGTGTATTCTGCCGCTTTACGACCGCCTGACGGCGGTCCTGGAGAAGATTCGCAGACCCTACGAAATCCTGTTCGTCGACGACGCCTCCACCGACCGCAGCTTCGACCTCCTGGCGAATCTGGTTGAGACCGATCCGCGCCTGAAGGTCATCAGGCTGCGGCGCAACTTTGGACAGACCGCGGCCCTGGCGGCGGGATTCGACGAATCGCAGGGTAACATCGTCATCTCCCTGGACGGCGACCTGCAGCATGCGCCCGAGGATATTCCGGCGCTGCTAGAGAAGATCGACGAAGGCTACGATATCGCCAGCGGCTGGCGCCAGAACCGCCTGGACAACGCCATCACGCGCAAAATTCCCTCGAAGATCGCCAATTGGCTCATGGCCCAGGCGTCCAACGTTGAGCTGAAAGATTTCGGCACCACCTTCAAGGCCTACCGCGCGGAAATCCTCAAGGACGTGAATCTTTACGGTGAGCTGCACCGCTTCATCCCGGCTTTGGCTTCGTTTTACGGCGCCCGCATCGCGGAAGTTCCCATCCGCAATCTGCCCCGCTCCAGCGGCGGATCGCATTACGGACTGGGACGCACCTTCCGCGTGATGTTCGATATCTTCACGATTTGGTTCCTGCTGAAGTACTTCACGCGTCCCATGCATTTCTTCGGGAAGTGGGGTTTGTTGAGTGCGGGAACGGGCGGCGCGGTGCTGGCCTGGCTGGCGGCGGAGAAGATTTGGATTCGCATCGATATCATCCAGGAACACGGACCTCTGATGCTGGTGGGCGCGCTCGCACTGGTCACGGGCGTGATCCTGTTCTGCACCGGACTGCTGGGCGAAGTGCTCACGCGAACCTATTTCGAAAGCCAGGGCCGCCGCATCTATGCCGTGCGCGAAATCCGCACCAGGCGCGAAGAGAAGGCCGCCGGCGGAGCTCGCTCGTAAGCCTGTGATCGGCGCCGTGATTTTCGACTTCGGCGGAGTCCTCTGCTTCCATCCCGATGAGACCCGCTGGCGGCGCGCTGCGGAAACAGCCGGCCTGCCGGTGTCCGATTTCATGTCCGCCTTCTGGGCCAACCGCATTGCCTACGACGCTGGTTTATGCGAGCCCGCCGAGTACTGGCAAGCCGTGGCCCGCACAGCCGGCATTCACATCGACGACCAGCGCATCCCCGCATTAATCCGGACCGAGATCGAGCTCTGGAATCACTACGACTCGCGCCTGTTGAAATGGACCCGTCAACTGCGCGGCGCGGGAGTCCGCACGGCGATCCTTTCCAATCTGCCTCGGCCCCTGGGGGAAGAATTGCGCGCGACTCCGGGATTTCTGGAACACTTCGACCACGTCACGTTTTCCTATGAACTTGGAAAGGTGAAGCCGCAACCGGAGATTTATCTGGAGGCGATCCAAGGGCTCGGTGTCGAACCCGCGCGGGCACTGTTTTTGGATGATAAGGCAGAAAATGTCGAAGGCGCTAGGGCGGTAGGATTGCAGGCCGAGCTGTACTCCGCCTGGGAAGGCTTCTCCGCTGCCGCCTACGGTTTGCCGGTTCCTGCCGAAGCTCTCCGCCAGTAATCCTCGAACAGGCTCATCATCGCCTCGGCCATGCCCTCGTGCTCGAACACAACGGCCGTCCACGCGGGCTTGGTGGTGACCGGGTCCACCAGGGCCAGCAGTCCGCAGCGTCCGTCCATCACCGCCATCTTCATGGGGACTTTTTCGATCTGCCGGATCTGCACCCCTGCGCGTTCGTAGTCCGCCAGGAACCGCTGATGCGCGGCGTCGAGAGTTCCGCTCTCGACGATCAGGCGGCATCGGACACCGCGCGCGCACGCCTGCAGCACCTGTTCGGCATCCAACAGATCGACTGCATAGGGCGGGCGCGAAAACTCAAGATATTCGGCGCGGGCCGCGGCCAGCATTCCGCGAAACTGGCCGGCGGTCTGACCGGGATCGTTCACCAGCCGCAGAAAGTCTAGCGTGCCGCTGCCACCCTGCCCTTCCGTGAAGGCTGTCATCAGATCATTCAACAGACCGGAGGCGGCCTTGTTCTGCTCGGCAAGCTCGGCTTCCAGCGCATGAGCCCGGCGCCCCAGGTAAGCCGGAAGGGCCTGATCGGGCGGAACAGCAGAGAACAGCTTGGTGCGATCCTGCATCACGCGGGCGAAGCCTTTTTCAACCAGGCTGTCGAGCACCTCGTAGATCTTCTGCCGGGGAACGTGTGCACGCGCGGCCAGCTCCAGCGCCTTGAAACGGGGATGCCCTACCAGCACCAGATACGATCGCGCTTCATAGGCATTTAGGCCCAGCGCCTGGAGACGTTGCCAGAAGCGCCGGAATTCGACCTCGGATGGTTGTTCGCGTGCCATTCGAATGGTGGGAATGGTCGAGGATAGCAAATTGATACAATCCCCGTATGAGCGCGTAACATGATTTGCCGTGCGCGTCATGAAGGAGTACGGTCTGCATGAAATCTTCCGCCGGCCTTCCGGAGACCCTCGGAGCACTTCGAAACTATAAGGATCTGGCCGCCAGACTGCCTGAGCGCACCGTGAAGGACGAGCTGCGCGAGAATCTGATCTGCCGCCTGCAGAAGCGCGAGCCCCTGTTCCCCGGGATCGTGGGATTCGACGACACCGTGGTGCCGCAGGTGGTCAACGCCGTGCTGTCGCGGCACAATTTCATTTTGCTGGGTTTGCGCGGGCAGGCCAAGACGCGCTTGATCCGCATGCTGGCGACACTGCTCGACGAGCGTGTTCCATACATCCTGGGCTGCGAGATTCGCGACAATCCCTTCGCGCCGATCTGCAAATCCTGCCGGCACAAAATCCGTGAGTTAGGCGATGCCACGCCGATTGCCTGGCTGTCGCGGGAAGAGCGCTACGTGGAGAAACTGGCCACTCCGGACGTGACCATCGCTGACATGATCGGCGACATCGATCCCATCAAGGCCGCGCGTGCGGGCCAGAACATTTCCGACGAGCTGACGGTCCACTACGGATTGCTGCCGCGGGCGAATCGAGGCATTTTTGCCATCAACGAACTGCCCGACCTGGCGGGAAAGATTCAGGTCGGTTTGTTCAACATCATGCAGGAAGGCGATGTGCAGATTAAGGGGTACCCCGTGCGGCTGCCTCTGGATCTGATGCTGGTGTTCACCGCCAACCCCGAGGATTACACCGCGCGCGGCAAGATCATCACGCCCCTCAAGGACCGCATCGGCAGTGAGATTCGCACACATTATCCTGTGGCGCTCGATCACGGGATGACCATCACCGACCAGGAGGCTTGGGCTAAACGGACTGCGCCCATCGAGATCCGCGTGCCTTCCTATATCCGCGAGGCTGTGGAGCAACTGGCGTTTTCGGCCCGGGATGATAAGCGCGTCGACAAGCGCTCCGGCGTCAGCCAGCGGCTGCCGATTTCGGTGCTCGAAAACGTCATCTCGAACGCCGAGCGGCGGGCGCTCACTATCGGCGACCCGGTGGCCGTTCCCCGCGTGATGGATATTTACGCCGCTCTACCTTCGATCACAGGAAAGCTCGAACTGGAATATGAGGGCGAGCTCAAGGGCGGCGACGCGATCGCGCGCGAGCTGATTCGCCTGGCCGTGGGTAAAGTGTTCACGCGGATTTTCGACGGCGAGAATATGTCCACGGTGATCCAGTGGTTCGAACTCGGAGGCTCACTGAAATTGGACGAAACCGCGTCTTCGTCCGAGATGATTAAGCAGCTCACACCGATTCAGGGACTGCTCGAGAAGACCAAGCTGCTGGGATTGGGCGCGAGCGAGCCGGATGCGGTGCGGGCCGCGGCGGCGGAATTTATCCTCGAGGGTCTGTATTCGCACCGGCGGATCAGCAGGAATGAAGAGATCGGTTTCACGGCTGAGCCTCGCCGGCGCGAGCCAGCCCCTGACGATCCAAAATCCAAGGCGCAGCGCAGAAACTACCAATAAGGATCGTGAATATGGTGGCAAAAGGAGACAGTGGGATGGATAAGCGAACGAGTTCGATGCTGGTCATATTCGTGCTTATTTTGAGCGCGATTCCAGCGCAGGCGCATCACGGAACGGCCGCTTCCTACGATCAGAAGAAACTGGTCACGATAAAGGGAACAGTAAGCGAATTCATATGGAGAAATCCGCACTGTGCGCTATTCGTAGATGTGAAGGACGAGAGCGGCAAGGTGGTGAACTACTCCATCGAGATGTTCAGCCCTAATCTGATGGTGGGCCGAGGCTATACCAAGACCGTCCTCAAGCGCGGCGATGAGGTGACCATCGAAGTGCATCCCTCGCTGGCCGGCACTCCTTCGGGCGAATGTTTGGGCTGTAAGCTCGTGGTGAACGGCAAAGTTCCTGGTAATCCGGCCGGTAAGCAGGCAGACAAACAATAGCGCCATGCGACATCATGCTATTTCCACCATTCTAGCCACTTTGGTTTTGCTCCCGGCCGCGCGAGCCCAAACAGCTGCGCCCGATCTGAGCGGCGTCTATACGCGCTCCGGAGGTGGTGGCGCGCGTAATCCGATGAGCGAATGGAGCGCCGAAATGCTTCCCTTTACGCCCGAAGGGCTGGCGCGGTTCAACGCCAACAAACCGGGAAAAGGCCCGCGGCAAGTCCCGCCGGCGCTGGGGAACGATACGCTCGGAGACTCCAATCCCCCCGGTTTGTATCGCACGCTGATTTACAACCGGCCCTTCGAGATCGTGCAGACTCCCACCAAGGTGATCCAGCTACTTGAATGGGCCAAGGCCTGGCGGGTGATCTGGACGGATGGCCGTCCCGCTCCGGACGACCTTCCGGCCGGTCCTTACTGGTACGGTTACTCGGTTGGTAAGTGGGAGGGCGATACGCTGGTGGTCGAGACGGTCGGTTTGGATGAGCGGGCTTGGCTCGATGAATGGGGGACGCCGTTCAGCGGCGACGCTCATATCGAAGAGCGTTGGAAGCGCACCGGCCCCGACAAAATCGAATTGACCATCACCGTTCGCGACCCGGCGTTGTATAGCAAGCCCTGGACCAGCGGCCCGGTTGTTTATTCGTCACAGCGCAAGACAGAGGTGCTGGAGATGATCTTCGCTCCGATCGACGAGAAGGAGTTTAACAAGCGAATCCGGGATCCCGCTGCCGGAGTGGGTAAGAAGTAACAGCCCTCCCAATCGCAACCTGCGAAAGCTGCCTAGAAGGCCTAGCGCATCCCCGTGGTAGCTTGAATGGGGGAGGTCCTCGCGCCCGCATGAAATCGGTACGCTATTCGCGCTATACCGGCGAGGATCTCGGTCTAAGCGCTGAGGACCTAATGAAGGCGCTTTCCGATTTCTTCCTCGAGAGCGGCTTCAACAACCCCTACATGAAGTTCAGTGAGTTCAACGAGCACTCGCTCGACGAGCTCAAGCGGGTCATTGAAGAAGCCCTCCAGCGTGGCGATTTCTTCGATCCTGAGCGCGCCGAGCAGATCAAACAAAAGCTCGAAAGCATGAGCGAAGAAGAGATGGACCAGATGCTCAGCCAGATGGTCCAGAAGCTGATCGATGAAGGCTACATCAACACCGAACAGCAATCCGGCGGCGCGGGTGATCAAGAAGGCCGTGTCGACGTCAAGATCACCGACAAGAGTGTCGATTTTCTGGGCTTCAAGACGCTAAAGGATCTGCTTGGATCGCTCGGCCATGCCAGCTTCGGAGCGCACGACACGCGCGATCTGGCCACCGGCGTCGAAACTACGGGCGCGGCCAAACAGTACGAGTTCGGCGACACCATGAATCTGGATGTCTGCCAGACGCTGTTCAGCGCCATGCAGCGCGAAGGCGTCAAGCTTCCGCTGAATCTCGAATACGAAGACCTGCACGTGCACCAATCCGAATATCAGAGCTCCTGCGCCACCGTGCTGATGCTCGATTGCAGCCACAGCATGATCCTGTACGGCGAAGATCGTTTCACGCCCGCCAAGAAAGTCGCGCTGGCGCTGTCGCACCTGATCCGGACGCAGTACCCCGGAGATTCGCTGCGCTGCGTTCTGTTTCACGATTCGGCCGAGGAGCTGCGGATCGAAGAGCTCGCGCGCGTGCAAGTCGGCCCGTATTACACGAATACGCGTGAAGGTTTGATCCTGGCACAGCGCCTGCTCAACCAGGAACGCAAAGACATGAAGCAGATCATCATGATCACCGACGGCAAGCCCAGCGCGCTTACGCTCGACGACGGGCGCATCTACCGCAACGCCTTTGGCCTGGATCCGCTGGTGATCAGCCGCACGCTCGAAGAGGTCAACCGCTGCAAGCGCCAGGGCATCCTGATCAACACATTCATGCTCGCCAGCGATTACGGCTTGGTGCAGTTCATCCAGAAAGTCACGCAGCTCTGCCGCGGCAAGGCCTACTTTACGACGCCCTACACGCTCGGACAGTACCTGCTGATGGATTACATGAACCGCAAGACGCGGACCATCCACTAAGCCTAATGCGGGGCCTCTTTCGTCTCCGCTTCGGCCTTGAGTTCCTTGCCATCCGGTAAGAGAATCTTGGTGACCCAGATGGAAGGCACGTTGTTCTTCGCTGGATAACCCGTGACGGTGATCTTATCGCCGGATTCCAGAGTCGTGGGGGTCCATCCTTTCGGCACCAAATGCACTGGACTGCTCATTTCGCCGTGCCATGTGCGAACCTTACCCTGATCATCCTTCGCGTCAAAGTCCACAACGCAATGGGGATGAAGTCTATCGCATTTGCCGCAGTCTGGGCTATGTACTTGCCGGCAGAATCCCAGGAGTGGATCCAGGCTGTGTATTCGCCGCCTTCGGAAGACGTAGGCAGTTCGAGACGCGTGCTCGGTTCGGTGGGACGGCACGAGCCACGCAAGCGAACGACAGCGGTGTGGTCGTTTTCCAGACCGCCGCGGTCGATTGCCGGATCGCGCCAGTCCACGCGAATGGCCGCTGGTTGCAGAAGGTAGCCCACTTCCCTCTGGAGTTCCTCGAAGGCTGCAGGCGGGATGACCGAATCCGAAGTCAGGAAAATGACCAGCGTTTTTTGGTGTCGAGGAAAGAACTCAGCATGATGCTCCGGGATAGTCCCGGCATATGCTGGGGCTCACACTGAGCACGCCGGCGAGGGCGAGATATGTGCAACACGGGGCACAGCACCCTCAGTGTAGTACACCCCTTCCCGGGAGAGTCAACCGGGCAAAAACCTTAACTTGACAGCGCTGGCTGTACCAAACGTCGGGATTCGCCGATCGACTGGCCGCCGCCAGAGGAACACCGCTGTGCTAATCTGATCGCAAGCGCCTAGCACCAGCGCCTCACCCTGCAGTTTCTTCCGACCTCGTTGTCTCGAAAGAGTAACCCGTGGCGAAAACGTCTCCACAAACATCGCGCGACACCACCGAATTGATGTTGTACTTGAAGCTCAAGCTGGCTGCCCTGGGCGAACCGGCCGGCGGCGGCGAGCCTGGTTTCCTGCAGATCGCGCAACCATTGCTCCGAAGTTACGAAACCAAAGACCGCCTGCTGCGCGGTCATCTGTGTCCTGCCGACACCAGGATCCAAACCTTCCTGGATGAGTACCTTAAGGACGTGCCGGGTATTCCGCGGCTGCCCTCACGCACGCTAATACTGGATCGGCCCGGACTGGCACGGGTGATGTCGCTGCCGCAGAACTCGGACAGCTTCTCCTCCCGTTTCTTGCGTTCGTACCGCGTGCCACAGGGTATCTTGCACAATCCGACCAGCGACCGCCGGACGACTAAAGGCGTCTTCCATATCGCGGAGGGTGGGTTCCCGATCCCCGCCGATAAACACCCGGTGCCGATCCAGACCTTCGCAGCTTTGCTCCGCGCGGCGCTATCGCCGTCCGAGGACGTCCTGACACTGCCATTCACAGCCGATCAGCAGCAACAAGCCAAGCTGCTCGTGTCCCTGCTCATCCGGCCTTTGGTGTGTCCGGCCACGGGAACCGATCACATGGCGAACGGCGCAAAGACCATGGAGATCCGCTTTTTCGCGCCGGCCAGTCTGGTCAGCAATCTCGACTTCGTCGAATCGATTTTTGGAAACGCGGGAGATCCGCACCTTCCCGAAAATGATGCCGCGCTCGACGTGATGCATTGGACCGGGCACACGGGGTGCGTGATTCTGGCGCCGCATCTGGCGGGCACGATGAAGAAAGCCGCGCTGGGATTGCCGCACAGGAGCGTTGCCAGCCAACGTCAGATTCGCGACGGCATGTGCTGGGAAAGCGAAGACGAACTGTATAACGACGGGAATGCCTTCAAGATCTGCGCGCGCGACCATCGGGGCGTGATGGTCACGGTGATCGCCGACAACTACTACGGCTACTGCAAAAAGGAAGTCAAGACGCAGATCAGCTACGCGGCGAATCTGTACGGCTTATGCGAGGAAGAGCACGCCGGCGGCGCGATGGCGTTCGCGACCTATGTGCTCGGCCAAGATTTCGACGCCGGACGGACGGTCAGCCTGAAAAAAGCATCCTTCGAGCGGGGGATGGAACTGCTCGGCGATATGGCCGAGCGTCAACCGGAGGGCTACGCGATCGATAGGCGTTATCCGGAGATCATCTATCTTCCCGAAAACGCCGTGTTTAGCGTCCCCAAGAGCCGCGTAACGTGGGAGCACGGCGGCGGGTCCCATCAACTAACGCTGCGCACCGGCGGCGCCTACGTTTTGCCGAACGGTTTCCGGCTGCGGCTCGAAAAGCAAACGTTCGGATCCAACTGGAGGCTAATAGGATCGCGCCCGCGCGGAACGCTGTGCCACAAACCTTGCACGGTCTCCGGCGGCGGCAAGTCCGAAATCTCGAAATCAATCGCCAATGCGCTGCTGAACGGTCCTGTGATCGTGCGCGATTACCATCGCGACATGGATGAAGCCGCGGAGATCCTGCATAGGGACTACTCCAACATCTATAAACAGCGCGCTCCGGCCCCCCGTCTCGGACGGCCTATTCTGAGCGTGGACCGCACGCTCGGCTCCGTGATCCTGCT
>Ga0310810_10007646_pt1 | contig 12359 bp, 22 predicted proteins | sample NCmetagenome_FD_207641 | JGI IMG/M metagenome (GOLD analysis project Ga0310810, IMG submission 207641) | Soil microbial communities from experimental microcosm in Duke University, North Carolina, United States - NC | ecosystem: Engineered > Artificial ecosystem > Soil microcosm > Unclassified ... | reverse complement strand
GGGGATAACGTGGCGCTCGAAGTCGAGCTGATCACGCCGGTCGCCATGGACAAGGGATTGCGATTCGCGATCCGCGAGGGCGGCCGCACGGTGGGCGCCGGAACGGTGACGGAGATTTCGAATTAACCCGGTAGCTGAAGGGCACAGGGGCGCGGGCAGCGTCTTCGGGGCGTTTGCTTGTGCGCAGTTGGAGAATGGGAGCGCACAGGACGCGGTGTCTTCGACGCGTTCCGTTGTGCGCGGTGGAGAATAGATGGCCAGTTTAAAAGAACGCATTCGCATTCGCCTTAAGGCGTATGATCACCGGGTCCTGGACCAGTCGACGACTGAAATCGTCGACACGGCCAAGCGCACCGGCGCGACGGTGGCGGGTCCCATTCCGCTGCCCACCGTCCGGAATCTGTACACCGTGCTGCGTTCGCCGCACGTGGACAAGAAGAGCCGGGAGCAGTTTGAGATCCGGACCCACAAGCGCCTGCTCGATATTCTCGAGCCGACGCAGGACACGGTGGACGCGTTGATGAAGCTGGATCTGCCGGCGGGCGTGGATGTGGAGATAAAGGCATTTGGACGCGGAAAGTAGAGGCTCCGCCTCTTTCGGCCGCCGCGTAGTTCGTCGGCGGGTTGAGGGAGCGTGGGCCGGGTCGACTGGAGTTTGAAATGAGTCCAGGAATTTTAGGCAAGAAAATCGGGATGACGCAGGTGTTCCGGGCCGACGGCCAGGTAGTGCCGGTGACGGTGCTCAAAGCGGGTCCGTGCGTGGTGGTGCAGCGCAAGACTCCGGCTATCGACGGATACGACGCCGTGCAGTTGGGCCTGATGGAATACGTCAAGAAGTCGCGCATCAACAAGCCCGACGCCGGGCACTTGAAGAAGTCTTCCGCCGAAGGCGTGAAGTTTCTGCGCGAGTTCCGGCTGGGTGACGGATCCAACGGCGATTTGAAGCCGGGCGACCGCGTTTTAGCCGACGAATTCAAGCCCAACGAAAAAGTGGACGTCATCGGCATCAGCAAAGGCCGGGGCTTCGCGGGCGTGGTGAAGCGCCATCACTTCCGCGGAAGCGACGACACGCACGGTTCGATGTTCCATCGCGCTCCCGGCTCGATCGGCGCGTCGAGTTTCCCGTCGCGCGTTTTTCCCGGTATGCGCATGGGCGGGCGCATGGGGACGGATCGAGTCACCGTGCGGAACCTCGAAATTGTCCAGGTGGACGTCGAGGACAACGTGATTCTGGTGAAGGGCGCCGTTCCGGGACCAAACGGCGGGTACGTCGTCGTCCGGAGGGCGAAACCGTAAGGTCCGGAGAGCGAAACAGTAACTATGCCAAGCGTAGACATCATCGATCTCAGCAACAAAAAAGTCGGCACGGTGGACCTGGCCGATGCGGTGTTCGCCGCGCCCGTCAACGAAGCCCTGCTGTATGAAGCTGTGCGGCATCATCTGGCCGGCACTCGGCGCGGCACGGCCAAAACCAAGACCCGGCATGAAGTAGCCGGATCGGGCAAGAAGTTGTGGAAGCAGAAGGGCACCGGACGGGCGCGTATGGGCTCCATCCGCAGTCCTCTGTGGCGGCACGGCGGCACCACGCACGGTCCGCAACCGCGCGACTACTCTTATAAACTGCCCAGAAAAATGCAATTGGGCGCGCTGCGGAGCGCGTTATCGGCCAAGCTTCGCGACGGTGAGCTGCGCGTAGTGAGCGAGTTTGCGCTGGGCGAGGCCAAGACCAAGCTGATGCGCCAGACGCTCAACGCGCTCGAAATCGCGCGCACGGTTCTGCTGGTCGATAACACCGACAATCGCAACTTGGAGCTGTCCAGCCGGAATCTCGAAGGCGTGAAGCTGGTGGCCAGCCGCGACGTCAATGTGTACGATCTACTGGGGCACCAGCAGGTACTGCTCACGGAAGCCGCGGCCAAAAAACTATCGGAGGGCCTGCAATGAGTTCGTTGATGCAAGTGATCAAGCGGCCCATCGTGACCGAAAAAGGCGTCACCAAGAAGGATGCCGAGCGTACCCTGTGTTTCGAAGTCCATGTGGACGCGAATAAGACCCAGATCCGGCAGGCGGTCCAGACGCTCTTCAAGGTCAAGGTCTCCGATGTGCGGACCACCACCACCGCCGGCAAGCTGCGGCGGCGCGGGCGCTTCGCCGGATATCGCTCCGACTGGAAAAAAGCCTACGTGAAACTGAAACCCGGCGAAAAGATGCCGGAGTACGCGGAGATCTGATAGATGCCGGTTAAAACATACAGGCCCACAACGCCGACGCGCCGTTTCCAGACGGTAGTCTCGCGCGAGGACATCACCAAGCAGACGCCCGAGAAGAGCCTGGTGAAAGGCAAGCCCGGCACGGGCGGACGGAGCAGTACGGGACGCGTGTCTTCCCGGTTCCGCGGCGGCGGCCACAAGAAGGCCTACCGCGAAATCGATTTCAAGCGCGATAAGACGGGTATCGCCGCGGTGGTAGCGTCCATCGAGTACGACCCTAACCGCAGCGCGCGCATCGCCCTGCTGCACTACGTCGACGGCGAGAAGCGCTATATCCTGGCGCCGGCCGGCCTCGAAGTCGGGCGCAAAATCCTTTCGGGACCGGAGGCCGATATTCTGATCGGCAATTCGCTTCCTCTCAAGAATATCCCCGCCGGTACAGTCGTTCACAACATCGAGCTGAAGCCCGGCAAGGGCGGGCAGATGGCGCGCTCGGCTGGAGCTCAAGCCCAGCTCGTTTCGAAAGAAGGCGAGTACGCGCTGCTCAAACTGCCTTCGGGGGAAGTCCGCAAAGTGCTGGTCGATTGCGCGGCGACCATCGGACAGGTGGGCAACGTCGAGCACGAAAACGTCAGCTTGGGCAAAGCCGGGCGCAAGCGCTGGATGGGCAAAATGCCGCACAATCGCGGCGTTTCGATGAATCCCGTGGATCACCCCCACGGCGGCGGCGAGGGCAAGACCAGCGGCGGCCGTCACCCCGTCACGCCCTGGGGCCAGCCCACGCGCGGCTTCAAAACCCGCAACAACAAGCGCACGAATAAGTTCATCGTGACGCGGAAGGCCAAAAAGAGATAGTCTATGGGACGCTCACTACATAAAGGTCCGTTCGTGGACGACCACCTGGCCGTCAAGGTGGCGGCCATGAACGAGAAGAACGAGAAGAAAGTAGTCCGGACCTGGTCGCGCCGCTCGACCATCGTGCCCGAGTTCATCGGTCACACCCTGGCGGTCCACAACGGAAAGAAGTTCATTCCCGTGTACATCACCGAGAACATGGTGGGACACAAGCTGGGCGAATTTTCCCCCACGCGCGTGTTCAAGGGTCACGGAGCCAAGGCAGCCGCGGCGGGTCCTGCGGGAGCGGCGCCCGGCGGAGCGCCGCCTGCGGGAGCGGCGGAGAAGACGGCGAAGCCGTCCTAGGGGATGGCGTTAGGAGATCACAATGCAAGCTAGAGCCGAAGCCCGATACCTCCGAACCTCGCCCCAGAAGGCGCGCCTGGTGATCGACCTGATCCGCGGCCAGAAAGCCGGCGAGGCGATCCACATTTTGCGCGCCGTCAACAAGCGCATCGCGCCCTCCATCGAAAAGGTCCTGCGGTCGGCCATCGCCAACGCCGAAAATCGCAACAACGACGTCGACGTGGACACGCTGATCGTCACCGAAGCGTATGTGAATGAGGGTCCGCGCATGAAGCGCATCCGCGCGGCTCCCATGGGGCGCGCCTACCGGTATCAGAGAAGAATGGCGCACATCGTGGTCCAGGTCGGGGACAAGAAGCTCGACAGCGCGATGAAGGAGATCGGGTAAATGGGGCAGAAAGTTCATCCGTACGGATTCCGGCTGGGGTTCACCAAGACCTGGCGGTCGCGGTGGTTCGCCAAGCAGGATTACGCCAAGCTCCTGCGTGAGGATCTGGAGCTCAAGAACTCCCTGCGCGATCGTCTAAAGGCCGCCGGGGTCAGCTCCATCGAAGTGGACCGGCCCGGCAATAAGCTGCGCATCACCATTCATACGTCCCGTCCCGGCATCATCATCGGACGGAAGGGCGCCGAAATCGAAAAGCTGAAACAGGACCTGGCCAAGAAAACCAAGCGCGAAGTATTTATCGATATTCAGGAAGTTCACAAGCCCGAGCTGGACGCGCAACTGGTGTCCGAATCGATCGCCTTGCAGCTCGAAAAACGCGTGGCGTTTCGCAGGGCCATGCGCAAGGCTGTCGATTCCGCGCTGCGCTTCGGCTGCAAAGGAATCAAAGTCCGCGTTTCGGGACGTCTGAACGGCGCCGAAATCGCCCGCACCGAATGGTATCTGCAGGGCCAGCTTCCGCTGCACACGTTGCGCGCCGATATCGATTTCGGATTCAGCCAGGCGTACACCACTTACGGCGTGATCGGGATCAAGTGCTGGGTCTACAAGGGTGAAATTCTGCCGGGAGCCCAGCCGCGGGGGCTGCGCAATGAGCCGGAGCCTCGGCGCGCGCCGCGCCCGGACCGCGACCGCGATCGTGACCGCGATAGGCGAGATCGGCCGCCACGCCCGCAGTTTGTGCCCGAATCCGCCGGTGGACCCGGTGGAATTGTCCAGCAGCCGCCCAGTGAAATGGCGCGCCCGTCGATTCTGCCGCCCATGGCCGCTCCGGTGCAGCCGGCCTGGAAGCAAGATAGCAAGCCCGAAGGTGGAGAAGCGCCCGCCGCTCCTCCCGCTACGCCCGAAGGCGAGAAGAGCGAGTAGGATCCGAAGAACGTTTAGGGACGAACCTCTATGTTGATGCCGAAGAAAGTGAAGTATCGCAAGCAGCAGCGCGGGCGCATGGCCGGGAAAGCCTGGCGCGGCTCGTCGCTGGCGTTCGGCGATTACGGTTTGAAGGCCATGGAATGCGGCTGGATCACGGACCGCCAGATCGAAGCGGCGCGCGTGGCCATGACCCGTTCGATCAAGCGCGGCGGCAAAGTCTGGATCCGGTTGTTCCCGGATAAGCCCATTACCAAGAAGCCCGCTGAAACCCGCATGGGTAAAGGCAAGGGCGCTCCGGAGCAATGGGTGTGTGTCATCCGCCCGGGCAAGATTTTGTTTGAGATGGAAGGCGTGGACCTTCCCATCGCCAAGGAAGCGATGCGTCTGGCTGCCGCGAAAATCGGGATACCGACCAAGCTCGTGACGCGCGAAGGCATGGACTAGGGCGTTGCAGAGGACAGTGAGGAGCACATGAAGGAGAACGCGGAAAAGTTTCGGGCGCTGGACCCGGCCGAGCTGGACAAGCAGTTGCGCGAAGGCGCCGAGCAGTTATTCCGGCTGCGGTTTCAGATGTCGATGGGCCAGATGGACGGGATCAAGAAGGTCCGCACGCTGCGCAAGGAGCGGGCCCGGATCCTGACGGTGCTCAAGGAGAAGGGCATGGCCCCCTCGGCGGCCGCCGCCGCGCCGGTTCCGCTGGTGACCAAGACCACGAAGAAGGCCGCTCCGAAAGTCGCCGCGAAAGCCGGCGCTAAGAACGCCGCTCCGAAAAAAGCCGCGAAACCGGCGGCAGCAAAGACGGCCCCGAAGAAAGCTAGGAAGAAAGGCGAGTAACAGCCGATGGCGGAAACTACCCCCAGCAATAAAAACGAAAAAGTGGGCTCGGTGGTCTCGTCCAAGATGGCCAAGACCATCGTGGTCGAAGTCATCCGGCGCGTGCCGCACCCGCTGTATAAGCGCATCATCAGCAAGCGCCGCAAGTTTTACGCGCACGACGAGCAGGGCGAGGCCAAGGTGGGCGATGTGGTGCGCATCATCGAATGCCGCCCGCTGAGCAAGTTGAAGCGCTGGCAGTTGAAGGAAGTGTTGCGCAAGGCGGTGCAGGTCACCACGGATTTGAGCGCCATTGGTATTCAGCCCACGCCGGAAAAACGGCCGTCGAAAAAGAAGCGCTAGTTCAGGTTAGGAGTCAGGAGACAAGATCATGATCGGGATGCGGACCATTCTGGAGGTAGCCGATAACAGCGGCGCCCGCAGGCTTGCCTGCATTTTGCCGCGCGGCGGCGACCTGGGATTGCGAGCCGGGTTGGGCGACGTCGTCACGGCCAGCGTGAAGGAAGCGGCGCCCGATTCGCAGGTCAAGAAGGGGAAAGTGGTTCGCTGCGTGATCGTGCGGATGCGCAAGGAGACCCGGCGCAAGGATGGAACCTACATCCGTTTCGATTCCAATGCCGCCGTGCTGATCAACGAGCTCGGCGAGCCCGTCGGTACGCGCGTGTTCGGACCGGTGGCGCGCGAGCTGCGCGAGAAGCGCTTCATGAAAATCGTGTCCCTGGCCCCGGAGGTAATCTAGCCATGGCTCGCAAAATTGCACAGCGGCATCAGAACAAACCCACGCCTCCGGTGAAAATCAAGATCCGGCGCGAAGACACCGTCAAGGTTATCGCCGGCAAGGACAAGGGCAAGACCGGCCGCGTGCTGCAGGTCGACCGCGACCGCGGCAAGCTGTTGATAGAGGGCGTGGGAATGGTGAAGCGGCATACCCGGCCGAATCCCTCGCGCCAGATCAAGGGAGGCATCGCCGAGCGGGAAAGCCCCATCGCGATCTCCAACGTGATGCTGCTCACTTCGGGCGGCGTGCCCACCCGCGTCGGATTCCGTGTCGAAGGCACCGGAGCGTCGTCCCGGCGGGTGCGCTATGCGCGCAAGGGCGGCGAGATTCTAGACAAGAAGGCGTAACGTATGGCAGCCAGACTCAAAGAAACCTACCACAAGAAAGTGATGCCGGCGCTGACCAAGGAATTCGGTTATCAGAACCAGATGGCCGTGCCCAAGCTGCAGAAAATTTCGCTGAACATCGGCCTGGGCGAGGCTACCCAGAACGCCAAGCTCCTGGACGGCGCGGTGAATGAGCTGGCGCAGATCGCCGGGCAGAAGCCGGTGATCACCAAGGCGCGCAAGTCCATCGCCGCCTTCAAGCTGCGCGAGGGCAATGCCATCGGCTGCATGGTCACGCTGCGCGGCGACCGCATGTACGAGTTTTTCGACCGGCTGGTGAACGTATCCCTGCCGCGCGTCCGCGATTTCCGCGGCGTATCGGCCAAGTCCTTCGATGGCCGCGGCAATTACACGCTGGGCATTCACGACCAGCTTATTTTCCCGGAGATCGACTACAACAAGGTCGACAAAGCCAAGGGAATGAATATCTGTATTACCACCAGCGCCCGGACCGATGCGGAAGGTCTGGCGTTGCTCAAGCATCTCGGAATGCCGTTCCGCACGCAGTAGGGAGAAAACATGGCCACTACCGCCAAAATTGCAAGAGATGAAAAGCTGGCCCTGGCGAAGGCCGCTCATACGCCGAAGCTGCAGTGCCGGCATCGCAACCGCTGCTTCCGGTGCGGGCGCCCGCGCGGGTTCTTACGGAAATTCAAGCTGTGCCGCATCTGCTTCCGCCAACTGGCACTGGCCGGGGAAGTCCCCGGTGTGATCAAAGCTTCTTGGTGAGGAGCCTCTTGGTGATGAGCTTCATGGAGATGCGAAGGAGTGTGAACGAATGACGACAACCGATCCGATCGCCGACATGCTGACGCGCATTCGCAATGGAATAGCCGCGCGTCACCCCAAAGTGGACGTGCCGGCATCGCGCCTCAAGGGCGACATCGCCAAGATCCTCAAGGATGAGGGCTATATCGCCAATTACAAGCTCACCGAGGACGGGACCAAGAAGTCGATCCGGATTTATCTTAAATACACGCCCGGCAACATGCCCGTGATTTCGCGCATCGAGCGCGTGTCGCGGCCCGGCTGTCGCGTGTACGTTGGCTCCAAGGCCGTGCCCCGCGTGCTGGGAGGCCTCGGAATTAACATTCTGACCACGCCGCGCGGCGTGATGACCGGCAGCACCGCCCGCAAGGAAGGTGTCGGCGGGGAAGTGCTCTGTCACGTTTGGTAAGAGAGGGCTGTTAACGAAAGTTTCAACGGAGTTTTTATATGTCACGAGTCGGTAAAAAGCCAATCCCGCTGCCTAAGGGCGTGAAACTCACGATCGGCAGCGAGCTGCTGGTGGAAGGGCCCAAGGGCAAACAGACCGTTCCGATTCCGGCTGGAATCGCTCTCCGGCAGACCGACGGGATTCTCGAAATTCTGCGCGACAGCGATCAGCAGGCCGCGCTGCACGGATTGACGCGCGCGCTGGCCTCCAACGCCGTGGTCGGAGTATCCACCGGGTTCACCCGGGAACTACAACTGTTCGGCGTCGGATACAAATGCGACGTCAAGGGACGCATCGCTACGTTTACTCTGGGATACTCTCATCCCATCGAGTTCTATCTTCCCGATGGAATCGATATGAAAGTGGATAAGCCGGTGAACAACCTCACGCCCCTGATTCTGACCGGCGGCGACCGGCAGTTGCTGGGCCAGGTGGCGGCCAACATGCGCGCCCTGCGTCCGCCGGATCCTTACAAGAACAAGGGAATCCGCTACGCCAACGAAGCTCTGCGCAAGAAGGCCGGCAAGACCGGTGCGGCGGGAGGCGCCAAGTAATATGGCCCGGGAATCGAAAGCGATTATTCGCAAGCGCGTGCACAAGCGCATCCGCCGCAAGGTGGCGGGCAGCACGGAACGTCCGCGGCTGGCGGTGTTCCGTAGCGTGAAGCACATTTACGCGCAGGTCATCGACGATGCCGTGGGGCACACCCTGGCCGCGGCCTCGTCCAACGAAAAAGACGGCGTCAAGAACGGCGGCAACGTGGCCGGCGCCAAGGCCGTCGGGAAACTGCTGGCCGAACGCGCCAAGGATAAGGGCGTGAAGTCGGTGGTGTTCGACCGGGGCGGGTATCTGTATCACGGCCGGGTGAAAGCTCTGGCCGACGCGGCTCGCGAAGGCGGGCTTGAATTTTAAGCCCGAGAGGATTTTAAAGTTAATGTCAACAACGCCAACAAAGCGCATCGAAGCCGGGGGTCTGAACCTCAAGGAACAGGTGGTCTCGATCAACCGTGTCACCAAGGTCGTCAAGGGCGGCAAGAATCTGAGCTTCTCGGCTCTGGTGGTGGTGGGCGATCCTGGCGCGCGGATCGTCGGATTCGGGACGGGCAAAGCCAAGGAAGTTCCCGCCGCGATCAAAAAGGGGATCGAAGCGGCTAAAAAGAATTTGCGCAAGGTCAACGTGCTGGCCACCACCATCCAACATTCGGTGCTGGGGACGTTCGGCAGCGGGAAGGTCTTGCTGAAGCCCGCGCCCGAAGGGACCGGCGTCATCGCCGGCGGGCCGGTGCGAGCGGTCATCACCGCCGTGGGGATTCCCAACGTTCTGACCAAGTCCATCGGTTCGCACAACCCGCACAACGTGGTGAAAGCGACCATCGACGCGCTGGAGCAGTTGCGCGACAAGAAGGAAGTGGCCGAGCTGCGCGGCCTGGAAGCCGGGAAGGTGGGATAATCTAATGCCGGGAATGATCAAAATCAAGCTCATACGAAGCCCGATCTGCACGCCCGAAAAGCACAAGGTCATCGTTCGCGCGCTGGGGCTCAAGAAGATCAACCGCGTGGTGGAACGTCCGGATACGCCGGCTTTTCGGGGCATGGTGAAGAAGATTCCGCACCTGCTCGCGATCGTGGATTAGGGTGGTCGATTAACAGGTCGAGTAACTAACCATATGAACCTCAGTCAACTCAAGCCGCCTCGCGGACAAAAGCACAAGAACCAGCGTATCGGCCAGGGCATGGGATCGGGCCGCGGAAAGTATTCCGGCCGCGGCGCCAAGGGCGCCAAGTCCATCTCCGGTTATTCGCGCATGCGCGGATTTGAAGGCGGCCAGATGCCGCTGCACCGCCGCTTGCCTAAACGCGGATTCACCAATATCTTTCGGAAGGAGTTCGCCATCGTCAATCTAGGCGATCTGGGACTCCTCGCAGGCGATTCCTTCGATCCCGGCAAGCTGCTGGAGCTGGGCGTCATCCGCAAGCTCAAAGAGGGTCTCAAGATCCTGGGATCGGGCGAGCTGAAGCGAAAAATCCACATCAAGGCCCACTTGTTCTCCAAATCCGCCCTGGAAAAGATTCAAGCCGCCGGCGGCACCGCGGAAGTGATCCCCGGCGTAAAGCTCAACGCCAAAAAGGTTCCGCCTCGGGTGGCCAGGCCGCAGACCGCCGCTCCCAAGGCCGCAAAGGAAGCTCCGGAAGCCGGGGCCGCACCTGACGGTAAAGAAGCAAAGAAGCCCAGCGCCAAGAAGGGCGCCGCGGAAAAGAGTGGCGCGGAGCAGGGCGCCGAGAAAGCCGGCAAGCCCAAGCAGGCTAAACCTAAACCCAGCAACAAAGAAGAGAAATAGCCATGAAGTTTCTCGAAGCGATTGCCAACGTCTTTCGGATCCCGGACCTTCGGAAGCGCCTCTTTTTCGCGCTGGCGATGCTGGCGGTGTATCGCCTCGGCGGTCACCTGCCGATTCCCGGCGTCGACGCCCGGCGCTTCGAGGAGTTCATCCAGCAGAACCAGGGTACGGTCTTCGGCTTCTTCGATCTGTTCAGCGGCGGGACCTTCCGCCGGCTCACAATTTTTGCGTTGGGCATCATGCCCTACATCACCTCGTCCATCATTCTGCAGTTGCTGACGGTGGTGGTTCCCACGCTCGAAAAACTCCAGAAGGAAGGCGAGCTCGGCCGGCGCAAAATCACCCAGTGGACCCGCTACCTCACCGTGATCCTGGCCATGGTTCAGGCCTTCGGTATAGCCAGCTTGCTCCAAGGCTCGCAGCAGGGCTTTGTGACCACTCCCGGAATCGGCTTCACGCTGATGACCATGCTGACCCTCACCACCGGGACCGCCTTCATCATGTGGCTGGGCGAGCAGATCACCGAACGCGGCATCGGCAACGGCATGAGCTTGCTGATCTTCACCGGCATCGTCGTAAACCTGCCGTCAGCCATCGTCGAAATCGTCCGCAAAGTTCAGACTGGAGACTGGCCGCTGATCCAGGTAGCCATCATCATCCTCATGATGATCGCCGTGGTCGGTTTCATCGTGCTAGTCGAGCGTGGCGAGCGCCGTATCCCGGTGCAATACGCCAAGCGCGTGATCGGACGGAAGATGCTGGGCGGGCAGTCCACCCATATGCCCCTCAAAGTCAACGCCGGCGGAGTCATCCCGGTAATCTTCGCCAGCTCCTTGCTGGCCTTTCCGCTCACCGCGCTGCAAATCGATTTTGTTAAAAATAGTCCCGTGCTTTCGAGCATGCTGAACGCCATCAGCGGAGCGTCGCCGCTGTACTACCTGCTGTACACGCTGCTCATCATTTTCTTCTGTTTCTTTTACGTCTCGATCATTTTTAACCCCAATGAGGCCGCCGACAACATGCGCAAGTACGGCGGATTCATTCCGGGGATTCGGCCGGGCAAGAATACCGCCGATTATATGAACAAGATTCTGACCAGGATCACCGTGGTCGGCGGCCTGTACCTGTCGATTCTCTCGCTGTTGCCGCAGATCATGATTCAGGGCATCAAGTTGCAGCGGCTGCCGTTGGTCGGCAACTGGATCGATGCCCACTTCCCGCGCTTCCTTCTGGACGGCCTGGGCGTGACATTTTTCTTCGGCGGGACCTCCCTGCTGATCGTGGTGGGCGTGGCCATGGATACGGTGAACCAGATTGAAGCCCAGCTCATCATGCGGCATTACGAAGGGTTTACGCCGCGAGCCGGGCGGATTCGAGGCCGCCGCAGCAGCGGCTGACGGCACCCGTCATTTGATGAGCCGGCTCTGCCTCATTTTATTCGGGTCCCCGGGTTCGGGAAAAGGTACCCAGGCCAAGTTGCTCAGACAATCGCTGGGCATCGCCCATATTTCAACCGGCGATATGCTGCGGGAACGGGTGGCTTCGGGAGACGAGGTGGGCCGGGCCGTGGCTTCTCTGATGCAAGCCGGGGAGCTGGTGCCCGATGAAACCGTGAACCGGCTGGTGGCCGAGCGAATCGAGCAGCCGGATTGCGCGAATGGATTTATTCTGGATGGCTACCCGCGTACCGTCCAGCAAGCCAGGCTGCTGGCGGAGCTGCTGGTGCTCTGGCCGGTCCGGACCATGGTGGTCCATCTGGTAGTGGACTATAATGTTATTATTGCGCGTATTTCCGGCCGCCGGCAATGCCCCACGTGTGGCGCGTTGTACGGGGTGACCTCGAGCGCGCCTAAAGTTCCCGGGGTTTGCGATAAGGACGGGACGAAGCTGGTGGTTCGCGACGACGATCGCGAAGAAGTGGTGCGGGAGAGATTGCGAGCCTACGAACAACAGACTGCCCCGGTGCTGGCGTTTTTTAAGAAGTCCGGAATACCTTGCTGGGACGTGGCGGCGGCTGATGTCGCTCCCCAGGCCATCGCCCAGCAGATCGAGGGGTTGATCCGGAAAGAGCGCGGCGAGGC
>Ga0310810_10007642_pt1 | contig 12360 bp, 11 predicted proteins | sample NCmetagenome_FD_207641 | JGI IMG/M metagenome (GOLD analysis project Ga0310810, IMG submission 207641) | Soil microbial communities from experimental microcosm in Duke University, North Carolina, United States - NC | ecosystem: Engineered > Artificial ecosystem > Soil microcosm > Unclassified ... | reverse complement strand
TCGTCTTGCGGGGATAGAACTGGCCGTCCTCAATCATTGACTTGTCGGTCCACGCAGATAACCCGATGCGGTAGTCGGTGCGGTGCCGCTTGCGAGGTTCGTACAGGACTATGGGCGGTCGCATGATCGTTGGGTAATTACGCGATCCTTGCTCTCAGTGCGGCGGCGACGGCCTGCGACACTTCACCCAAGCTGAAGGGCTTGATCAAGAGCCCGACCATACTCTTTCGCATCGTTCGGCGGGCGAGCTGATCATCGCCAGTGATGAGAATCACCGGCAGACCGGGCCGCTGCTCATTGAGTCGGGTGAGGACTTCGAGGCCGGACATCCCCGGCATGTGGAGATCGAGGAGGACCGCATGCGGCTCGAAGGCGAGCATGATTTGAAGAGCTTGGGCGCCGGAGCCGGCGCAGCGGACGTCATAACCAACCTGGGTGAGAAAGAGCTCGAGCAGGTCGGTGATCTGCGCGTCATCGTCCACGACGAGGATACGGGCGGCGGAAGCCGGAGAGGCCACAACTGCTAGTGCGGGCGGACGGCCTATTGCCGCTCGCCAGGCACGACCACCCCCCTCCATTAACATCAAGCCGGGCGCCGATAAGATCAAGCCGGGCACCGAGAGGTGCAACCGCTCTGCCGTCCTCAAGGAGGAAGCCGGTGTGCCGTGGACAATTGCACGCCGACAGATAGCCGCGCTGATCAAACTGGCACTCAGGTTGCTACCTCGAAAGGCATGGCTACAAAGCGTGAGAGCAACGGCCGTCGGCGACGTTCCGCTCCTAAACGCGGCTTGGGCAAGCGCCAGCTCCTGAAGGCGCGGAATGCGACCTTCTTCGCGAAGCGCGCCTCCTCGGGCCAGTTCAAGGAGATGGACGAGCGTGGCCGGTCTCTGAGCGCGGATCGACGCCGAAAAGCGAAGACCCCCGCGAAGCGCGGTTACGGCGATCGAGGCGATCGCGCCGCATAGCCAGCGAGAGTGCCGGCGACCGGTCACGCGACTATCGCGAAGATTCGGCGCTGGCACACTCGTTCTTTTTCACCTAAAACGCAGGGCCGTCTGTCGGCTCGCGTTGCCAGTTGCTTATGCCGATTCTGACCGTTACGCCGGCAACTCTTAAGGACCTGAGCATCAAGAGCGTCTGGCTTGACACGTCGCCTCTCACGGGCGACGCATTGAAGGCGCTTTCTGCGCTTTTGGTTGCGCGGGGCTTCGAGCTGGCCCTCCCCATCACTGTTGTCGCTCTTGATGGTGGGGGATTCCTGCTAACCCAGTAAGCAACTATGCCTGGCATCTGTCGCATCTGTCACAAGCGCATCGCGGACGACGAGCCGCATTTTAGCCAGGGACTCGCGTGGCTGCATGTCGAGTGTTACGAGAAACAAAAGCCTCAGTCCCCGCCGGAACGCCGCCGCCCGCATAATCAATGACTCGCGGTGCGGCGCCGCCCTGCCGCGTGGCGAACCGGCAGCACGCGGCGCGTGGCCTGCTCTAGATCGCGTACGTTGGTCATCCTTCGGCCGGCCCACCACTCTCCACGCTGCTTCTTGGACGGCGCCCCACGGAGTGGCGGCCACGCCGAAAGCCTACCGGCGCAAACATCGGGTTTCCGGTAAAGGTCGCGCGCCACTCGCCCTCCGCGATGTGGCTCAGCGACAGCCACAGTCACTGCCGCTCCACCCCGACGATGATCAGGCCTGCGCCGGTCCATGAGTCGAGCCACCGATGCAGCAGCGCGAACTCGGGCCCACGCGGCGGCAGACGAAGGAAGCCGAGGGCGGCGTGTAGGGTGCGGCGCGTGCGGTCAGTTCCACCAGCCGTCTCGCGCGATCTGCCGCCGCATCTCGAGCGCCCGGCGGAGAACCGGCTTCACCTCCGGCCACAGCTCGTGGCCCCACGTCGTCGAGGTGATGGAGCGGATCAGGATCAGGACGCGGACCCAGGGAACGATAGGGATGTGGTCACTCGATTATCTGATCCGCCCGCGCCAGTAGCGAAGGCGGGATTGTGAGGCGGAGGGCCTTGGCGGTCTTGAGGTTGATGAGGAGATCGAACTTGGTCGGCTGCGCAACGGGAAGGGTTGCCGGCCTGGCCCCCTTGAGGATCTTGTCCACCAGAGACGCGCTGAGCTCACGGTGCATTGTGGCCAGATTGGCCCCATAAGCCATCAGACCTCCGGCCTTCGCGAATTCCCTGAGACCATACATGGCGGGGAGCCGGTGTCGCGCCGCAAGCGCGACGATTTGCGATGTCTGGGATTGGAACATGCCGTCCGGGAAGACGACGAGGGCCTGGATGCGCTTCTCCATCAGGCCCGACACGGCGCGGTCGAGCTCCTTGGGTTCCCGCGCGCCGGCCCGGTGCAGCTCCACCTTGAGTTGCCGGGCGGCAGCGTCGATGTTCTGCATCGAGGGTTGATGGACCTGGTTCGCCGGGTTCCAGAGGACACCGAAGCGCGTTGCGCTGGGAACGGCCTCCCTGAGCAGCTCCAGATACTTGGCGCGAAGCTCGCGGCCCGAGTGCGTCCACCCGGTGATGTTCCCGCCGGGGTGCGCGAGGCTGGCGACGATGCCGCTCCCAACCGGATCGGCCACGAATCCGATGACGATGGGGACCGTCGTGGTGGCGTGCTTGGCCGCCAGGGCCGCCGGGGTGGTCGAGGTGACGATCACATCCATCTTGGAGCGCACGAGCTCGGCCGCGAGCTGGGGAAGCTGATCCGTCTTCCCCTCGGCGAACCGGCTCTCAATGAACACGGTCCGCCCTTCGACCCAACCGAGGTCGGCTAGCCCTTGCCTGAGCCCGTCCACGTAGAGCCGGTTGTTGGCTTCGGATCCCTGGTCCAGATACCCGATCCGCCACATCTTCGCCGGCGGCTGCGCGCCACCTGCGACCGGCGTTGCCAGGGCCCCAGCCAGCGAGGTCAGCAGAAAGCGGCGGCGGTCCATCACTCGATGACCTGATCCGCCCGCGCCAGGAGCGAGGGCGGGATTGTAAGGCCCAGGGCCTTCGCCGCCTTAAGGTTGATCGCCAACTCGAACTTAATTGGAGCCTGGACGGGCAGCTCGTTCGGCGTCGCGCCCTTGAGAATTCGATCGACATAGCTCGCCGCCCGGTAAAAATTATCCAGCAGGTCGTTACCGTACGACAGCAGCCCGCCTGCTTCGATGAAGTCACGGAATGGGTAGATCGCAGGGAGACGATAGCGAGCAGCCAAGGCCGCGATCTCCGCGCGATGGGTGACCAGGAACGAATCGGTCATGACGACAAGGGCACCATTCGGCGTGCGCGCCTGGGCGGCGATCGTGGACTCGATCTGTGAGGTACTGCCAACCGGGGCTGCAATTGCCTCCAGAGCGAGAGAGGCAGCTGCGCGTTTGAAGGGACGCAGATAGGAGTCCGCATACGGTGCCGTTGCAGGATTGAAGAGAAAGGCCACTCGGGTGACGTGCGGCGCAATGTCCTTGAGCAGCTCCGGCCACTTGCTAGCCATTGTTGGCTCAATGTTGGTGAACCCGGTCGCATTGCCGCCGGGCCGCGGAAAGCTTGCGACAAAGCCGCTGCCGATCGGATCCGAGACGACGGCGAAGACAATTGGGATGGTACGCGTGTGTTGCAGCAACGTCGCCGTGGTGGGTGTGTTATGCGACAGAATGACGTCCGGCTGCAGTGCGACGAGCTGCTTGGCAAGCTCTTTCATGGCTGGCGCGTCGGACGTCGTCGCCCAGCGAATGTCGGTGCGAATGTTGCGGCGCTCCTGCCACCCGAGAGCTTCAAGCCCTTTGCGAAACGCCGCCACGCGGGCCTGGGTTCGCGGGTCGTGCTTGACACCCAACCCCATCAACACCCCGATGCGCCGCACCTGCGCTGTCTGCTGGGCCCAGGCGGCGAGCGGCGCTGGCGCGGCACCAGCCAGCGAGGTCACCAGGAAGCGGCGGCGGTCCATGGCGCGATGGTGGGGCAGGCGCTGCCCAGGAGTCAACTGCAAGGATCAGGCGGTGCCGCGTAGGTCCGTTGGATTCAGTCGTCGGCCACCGGACCGCCGAACGAGCGTCGTTGCTACCACGCAGGCTACTGCATCAGCACTACGGCGTCGTGTTGATCGGGACAGCGAGCCGAACGTCGCGCGTCATGTCGAACCTGCGCGAACTGAAGCGTTAATGTTCGCGGCGGGCGCCATCATCCAGGAATTGATCGATTTTGTCTTGCGCGGCTGCGGCAGCCTGGGCATCGTATGCAAGTGTGCCGTAGAGGTACCGAGGTTTAGTCGGTAATTCAAGAATATCGAAGCCATGCTGCGCCCCTGAATACAGAACGATCTGGACGGCGCTCGGCGCGGCACTCTTCCTTACGACTTCTTCGCACGTATCGCCCGGAGCAACGTCATCGGCGCCGGCGAGCAGCATCAGAACTGGCGTGGCGGTTTTCCATGGTCGAAGGTATTGGCAAACTGGATAGTAGACGACGGCGCGCGAGAAGCTCAATTGATCTTCTCTATGTTCTGTCAAGGCGGCGAGTACGGCACCGCCCCCGTACGACCAACCCACGGTACTAATCCGCGTTGCATCAATGAATGACTGGTTCTTGAGCCATGTCGCTGCGGCCACTATATCCCGACCGGCATCATTAAAAGTGATCCGACCACTCATGCAACTCTTTAGACCCCGCCGGCCGAGATAGTCGGCAAAGAGGACTAAATACCCCCGGCCGCGCATGTGCTGGGCTGCTCGCTCATAGGCCTTTGGTGAAAGGGACGGGGTGAAGCCGCTGCACCCGGAGGCGAACACAACGGCTGGATAAGGCCCTGCCCCGTCTGGCCGGAATATCCGATAGTCTGCTGTCTGAGCCGGGGCATGGGGGCTTATGCCGAGGATGATCGAAGCCCCAAAGATTGCGGTAATCGCTAGAACTCGACTAATCAGCATGAGCGCCTTCTGCGCACAGATGCTGTTGGCGCCACGATCGAAGTGGCTCATTCGATCACCTATCCGCCCGCGCCAGGAGCGAGGGCGGGATCGTGACGCCGAGGGCCCTGGCGGTTTTGAGGTTAATGATGAGCCGAAAGATCGTCGGGCGCTGGATCGGCAACTCCGCCGGGGTTGCTCCCTTGAGTATTCGATCCACATACCGTGCCGAGGGTCGGAACAAGTCGGGGAGGACAGGCCCATAGCCGATCAATCCGCCGACTTCTGCGAACTGCGGAAAGACGCTGATGGAAGGGAGGTGATGCTGGAGCGCCAGCTCCGCAAGAGCCTTGAGGTTCATAAATACAGCGGGCGACGATAGCACGACGATGGCTTCGGCCGGCTGCCGCGCCGCCGAAGAAAGGGCTCCGGGGTATTCGCTCGGTTGACGAAATGCGAGGGAAAGCCCGCTGCGTCGCTGCGCCTGCGCTGCGGCCTTGATGGCATCGAACTGTAGCGTCGCGGCATCTGCGTCCCACAATACCGCAACGCGCCGGAGACGAACGACCGTCTCCGCAAGAAGCTGAACCTGTTTTCCGCTCAACTCTGGGATGTCGAGGAAGAACCCCGTGAGATTCGCGCCTGGCTTGGCAATACTCTTGATCCAGCCAGCCTTCTGGGGATCGGTTTCGAGATCAATCCCGACGATCGGCATCGTCTTCGTGGCGTGTGTCGCGGCGCGGATAACGTAGGGACTTGCCGCGAGGAATACATCGGGACGAAGCCGCAGGAGCTCTGCGACGAGCGACGGGATCTTTTCCACACGCCAGTCGGCAAAACGGTAGTCAATCAGGATGTCTTGCCCGGGCGTATACCCGAGGTCGCGCAATCCAAGCTCGAAGGACTCGACATCGACACTCCTGCTCTCGGAGGTCAGATAGCCGACCCGGGGCAGCCTCCCGTCCTGCTGTGAGGCTGCACCGAGCGGTACAGCGAGCGCTGCCGCGAGCGAGGCCACGAGGAACCGGCGGCGATTCATCACTCAATCACTTGATCCGCTCGCAGCAGCAGCGACGGCGGGATCGTGAGGCCAAGCGCCTTGGCGGTCTTGAGGTTGATCACGAGCTCGAAGGTGGTGGACTGCTCGACAGGAAGCGTCGCGGGCTTGGCCCCTTTCAGGATCTTGTCGGCGAGATGCGCGGCGCGTCGATACATCTCGGTGAGACTCGGTCCATAGGACATCAGGCCTCCGATGTCCACACAGTCACGAACGCCATACATCGCTGGCAGCCGCATCTCCGCCAGCAGCGCCACCAGCCGCGACTGGTTGGCGATGAGCACTGGATCTCGCAACACCACCAGCCCTTCCACTCGCGCCTTCACCGCGGCGCGGACGGCCGCCTCGAAGTCTTGGACGCGCTCGACGTTCACCTCTATGAGACGGATGCCGAGCTCCCGCGCAGGCGTCTGGCTCGCCTTCAGGACGGGCGTATATACGGGGTTGACCGGGTTTATCACCGCCCCGACTCTGCTGATGTTCGGGAGAATCTCCTTGAGGAGCTGGAGTTGTTTACCGATCGTTTGCTCCGTGATGAACGTCGATCCCGTAACATTTCCGCCGGGGCGTGCGAGACTCGCGACGAGGTTGACTCCTACGGCGTCGCCGACCCCGTTGAAGACTATCGGGACCGTGTGCGTCGCCCTCTTGCTCGCGAGTGCTGTCGGCGTACCCCACACGGAGACAAGAAGATCAGGTCGTAACCGGACCAGCTCATCGGCAAGGACGGACAGCCGCTCGAAACGTTCCTCGGCCCATCGATGCTCAAAGGCGACATTGCGACCCTCGACGTAGCCCAGCTCGTGGAGCGTTTGGCGGAAGGCCTCGAACGAGGTCGGAGCGTCGAAGGAAGAGGAAAACGGTGACAGCACGCCAACGTGATACACCTTCGGCCCGGGCTGACTCCACGCGGGCACCGCCGCGGCAAGGAGACCGACCGAGCTGATGACGAACGACCGCCGGTCCATCACTCGATCACCTGATCCGCCCGCGCCAGGAGTGACGGCGGGATCGTGAGGCTGAGAGCTTTGGCGGTCTTGAGGTTGATGACGAGCTCGACTTTGGTGGGCTGCACCACCGGCAGATCGGCAGGCTTTTCACCCTTCAGAACTCGTCCGGTGTAGGCGCCGATGTGGCGATAGAGCTCGGGGATGTCGGCGCCGTAGCTCATGAGGCCGCCCTCGGCGACGGCATCGCGCAGGAAGTGGATCATGGGCATCGAGTGACGGCTCGTAAGGGCGACGAGCTCCTGGCGGTAGCTGTTGAAGAGGACGTCGGTCATGACGAGGAGTGCTCGTGCGTGCTTCCGGACCATCGTGTTGAAGGCCGCGGAAAGCCCACTCGCCGCCGAAACGTCGAGGACGAGGATCGGTTGGCCGATCGAGCGTGCCGCATTCCGGAGCTCGGCGAGGTCGGGGGGGTAGTCGGGACTCGTAGGGTTCATGAGCACGCCGACCAGACTGTTTCGCGGTATTAGCTCGCGGGCTACTTCGAGTCGCTTCGTCAAGAGGATGGCGCTGAACAATGTCCCACCGGTGGTGTGGCCCCCCGGCCGACTGAGGCTCGCGACAAGGCCCCCCCTGACCGGGTCACCGGCGACGCCGAACACTATCGGAAGGGTAGCGGTCGCCGCCATGGCAGCCCGCGCGACGGCAAGACTGCCCACGGCAACGAGCACCGCCACGCGTCTCTGCACCAGATCCGCGGCCAGCGTGGGCAGACGGGCCGTGTCATTGTCCGCCCACCGATATTCGATCTTGACGTTCTTGCCTTCGACGTGACCCGTCTCTCCGAGGCCGAGGCAAAAGGCCGAGACCAAGGAGTCAAAGGTGTCGCGTGCTGGCAAGGCAAGAAACCCGATCGTCGGCAGCGGCTGCGCTGCGACGGCAAGCGGCTGGGAGACCGCAGCGGCCAGCGAGCTCAGCAGGAAGCGGCGGCGGTCCATGCCGAGATGGTGACGCACTCCACAGTCCCAGCGCAAGCCCTCTCACCGGCCCCAGCGTGGCATTCAATCAACGCGCGACGCGCAGTGGGCGGGCCAGACCTAGAGTCGTTCCGCGGCCTGCCCATTGACGACAACCGCTCACGTGACTACCTTCGGGCGGTGCGGCGCCTCCCGCGTTCAAGCCCAAGGGCATCATCGAAGCCCGCAACGCTGGCCCGGTACCGCGCGCTCCGCGTGATTGCGCGGCTCGAAGTCTGGAGTCTTCAGGATGGTGAAGTGTGCGATACCTGCCGAGCCCATGACGGCCAGGTAGTTCCACTATTCGCGCTCGACGCTGAACGCCGCGTGCCGCCCTTTCATGAGGGCTGCCGATGCCGCATCGTGCCGGTGCTGGAGCCTGAGACGCTGTTCCGGCGTGGCCGGGCGGACCTGCCAGCTCTACCCATCTGTCTTGCTGGCGTCTTGATGCATCGGAATTGCGAACGTGAACGTGGACCCTGAACCTGGTTCACTCACGACCCAGATTCGTCCCCCGTGAAGTTCGATGAACTTCCGGCAGAGTGTGAGTCCCAGTCCTGTCCCCTCGGCTTTCTTGTCCGATCTGCCGACTTGCCTGAACTCTTCGAACACTGCCTCCTGATCCTCCGGTGCGATACCGATCCCGGTGTCGCTCACAAAAATCTCGACTGAGGAGTCGCTCAGCCGAGCGGTGACACCAATACGCCCGCCCTCAGGCGTGAACTTGATCGCGTTGGAAAGCAGATTCAGGATTACCTGCCTGATCTTTCTCTCGTCCGCCTGAAGCTGCCCCAGGCGTTCATCGATGCCGGTCTCCAGGGCGATTCCCCGCCGTCCGGCCCGCTCACGCACCAGGATCAGAGCGTTCTCGATCGCCGTCGGCAGGTCGAACTCCGTGAGCTCCAGCTCCATCCGTCCGGCCTCGATCTTGGAGAGGTCAAGGATGTCGTTGATAAGAGACAGGAGGTGTTGCCCCGAGGCGTGAATATCGCGGGCGTACTCCTCCTGTTTCGCATTCAACTCACCAAACAAGCCCTCCGATAGCACCTCCGAGAACCCGATGACCGCGTTGAGTGGGGTACGCAACTCGTGGGACATGTTCGCCAGGAACTCAGATTTGTGCTGGCTCGCTGCGGCGAGATCGCGATTCACGGACTCCAACTCTTTGAACAGGCGCACATTTTCGATAGCGATCACCGCCTGATCCGCGAAGGTCTGCAGCAAGGCGATCTGACGATCCGAGAAGCGGCCGGGTGTCTCGCGAGAGACCCATATGACGCCGATGGGGCCGCCCTCGTGAAACATGGGCACAGCAACAATTGCTCGAAGTCTGATCTTCCGGTACCTCTCGCGTAGAGATGACCCCAATCGTTCACTTTCGACGTCGGCAATATGGATGACCTCGGCATCGACAAGCGCCCGTGCTGTGGGGGACTCTTCACGGCGTGGCAGCTGAGGAAAGAAGGTCGCCGTTTCATCAGCCGTTCCAGGTCGTGGATTGTATAGGGCAGCCAGATGAAGAAGCCTGCCGTCATAGCGGGTTACGATGGCATATTCCCCGCCACATAGCCGGCTGGCGCTCCGAACGATGGCGTTAAAGACCGGCTGGACATCAGTGGGTGAGCTGCTGATGACTCGCAGAATTTCGCTTGTCGCCGTCTGCTGTTCCAAAGCCTCGCTGACTTGTGCGTGGGCCTCCATAAGCGCTCGGTTCTTCTCCTGCAACTCCGTAAACAGCCGGACGTTCTCGATAGCGATCACCGCCTGATCGGCAAACGTCTGGAGGAGCGCGATCTGCTCGGCAGTGAACGGTTGAACCTCCCGACGGCGTATGGATAGCGCCCCGATGGCCTCGCTCTCACGGAGTAGCGGCACGGAGAGTCCCGTACGGAAGCCGCCCTCCCTCGCCGCCTTCGCGGTTAAGGGGAACGCTGGCGGCTCAGTCGCCAGCAGATCATGGACGTGCACCGGCCGGCGGTCGAGAATGCAGGCTTCGGTAATGGAGCCCCGGCTGAGCGTCGTATGCTCGAGGGTGATGTTGATCGGCCCATGGTGCGCGGCGTAGCGCAGGCCATCGCCTTCGCGCAGGAAAACCAAGGCGTCGTACGCGCCGCACACCAGTGCTGCGTTTCTGGCGATGGCGTCGAGGACGGGTTCCAGCCCGGTCGGCGCGCCGCTGATGATTCTCAGGATTTCGGCTGTCGCCTTCTGCTGCTCCAACGCCTCCGCAAGGCGCTTCTCTAGATCGCGAACTGTAGCCGTTCCACTTTTGGGTGCCTTGCGGCGGACGAAGAGCTTGGCCTCGACTTGAGCCTTTGCGGACTTTCCGCTCCGACGCGCCGGCCGTTCCTTGCCTCTCAAAGCGTGGGGCGCTCCGGCTGACTACCGGTACCAGTCCCGAGCCGTGTTCTGAGTCCGGACGTTGGCGGTCCCGCGGCTGGATCACAGGGCTCCAGCCTCGCCCCACACTCCCCGCAGAATTTCTGGGAGGGTCGGTCGTCCTGCTGGCAGCGGGGACACCTCATTGCGCACTCCCCACGCGCCGGGCGCGGCTCAGGTCGGCCGACGATATCGTGCGGGCGCAGAACGGTCAACAGGGCCCTACCGAATCCAAAACCATGCGACGCGGCGCGTTTACCGGCCCTCTAGGATTCTTTCTTGGCGGTCTCGCAGGCGCGTATCGCCTCGCTTCCGAGATTCCGGTGTTCGTCCACGCGCTCAGCGAACTGGTCCTGGAAGGTCTTTCTCCGTAGCAACACGGTGGCGAGAGTGACGCGAGGCAACTACCCGGGACGAGAGAGCTATGTGACGATCCGACGAACTGCTACTACGCTCCGGAGGGGCAGCTCCATTTCAAGTCCACTGCCTTGCCAGCCGGTCAGCCCTGACTGCTAGACAGTCATAGGATCACCCTTGCTCTCGCGCTTGAACGTGCGTGAAAGCACGCCGAGTCAAGCCTCGAGGCCTACTACCGCTGCTTTTCGCAGCGTCCCCTCGGTCTCGCAGTCTCAGCGAAGAAGATTCCTAAACCCAGCCGAGCTCCTTCATGGCCAGCCCCGCGTGCCAGATCTTCGTCATATGCCGGATCCTCTCGCCGTCGAACTCCATGACATATACATAGTCGGTCTTCACACTCTTGCCCGTTGGTGGGCACGGACCACCCTGGCCGGTATGAGTACCGGAGAAGACGCCGTAGGCACAGACGCTCTTCCGCTCATCGTCGGTTCCCAAAGACTTCAGCTCATAGCGCCCATCAGGAACGAAGGTCAGCAGGCCCTTCATCCAGTCGGTGTACTGCTGCAGGTTGTTCACGCCCACCAGCGGCTCGGCTTGCGCGGAAAAGGTCGCGTCCGGCTTGCAGTACGCCTTGCACCCGTCCCATCCTTTTCCCGTTTCGCAGGCTTCGAAGAACTTCCTGGCGATGTCTGTGATTGGCGTCATGGATCTCTCCTTTCGAGAATCGGCGACGCTTCAAGGCTCGTGCGTTTGCCTACCGAATCGAAGCGCCCGCCCTCACGCTGACGTGGGCCGCTCATCCTGGCGTGGGTACCCCTCGGTGGGGTGAGCCTTCCACCCAACAGAGCTTACGCTGAAGCAAACAATGCCGCTCATCAACCTGACATTCGAGCACGGCTAAACCCTAGAAGAAGCCCGCCACCGGCTCGAAGGGGCGGCCCATGAAATTTCCAGCCAGTTCGGAGGCATCTGCCGGGTCGAGTGCACCGCCGACCGTAACTGGGCGAAGTGGAGATGTGGGTGGATGCCCGAAACGTCCATGCGACCGGCGACATCCCGGTTGTAGGCGAGTTGCTCGGCGGCTTCGGGACTGAAGCAGTTCTCCAGCGCACCTTCCAGAAGAAACGACGTCGGGGGCGATCTCGGGGCCGCCACTGTCCCGCACTGTTCCTGGCGGTGGCGTTAATCGGCACGGCGGTTCGCTTGCGCTGATTTGCGCTGAACGCACCCGTCAGGCATGGCGATTTCAGTCCTCGAGCGCGCCGAGAGTCCTGCTCAGTCCCTGAGGCGACCATGCGCAAATCGAGCGGCGACGCACGGTTACGCGAAACTATGCAGAAAGACTGAGGACCGGCTCATCACCGGCCCTCGTCTGTTAATCAGGAAGTCGCTGGTTCGAGCCCAGCCCGGGGAGCAAATTACTCCAACGACGTCGGTAGTTCACCTGCGCCATTCTCCTCCTCCTCTTAGTTGGTGGCAGCAACCCCGCGGTAGCGCGGCTCGGGAACGATCAGTATCCCTAAGCACTCGGCGTGCGCGGGCAAGGATGTCTTTGACGTCGTGTGGCTCGACGATGCGGGCGCCCTCTGGCTCTCGGGAGCCCGAGCACCTCCAGCGGCGCCGGAGAAGCGGCTTCACTTCTGGCCGCCGGGCGGCGCCCCACGGTCGAAGGATCGAACGGATCAAGATCGGGAGACGGAC
>Ga0310810_10007640_pt1 | contig 12362 bp, 7 predicted proteins | sample NCmetagenome_FD_207641 | JGI IMG/M metagenome (GOLD analysis project Ga0310810, IMG submission 207641) | Soil microbial communities from experimental microcosm in Duke University, North Carolina, United States - NC | ecosystem: Engineered > Artificial ecosystem > Soil microcosm > Unclassified ... | reverse complement strand
GATACCTTCGCCAGCTCAGTCTTTCCGTCCAACACCACAACGTCGATGCGCTGATTGGGATCCAACGCCGATCCGTCCAGCGGCGCGAGCATCGTTCCCCCGACGACAGGTTGGCCCGTGCCGAACTGCGGTGTCGTGCCCGGGAGTGCTGGCCCGGTGGATTCCGATCGCGGCCCGAAGCGAGGAAACCGCTCGATGCGTTTCGGTTCGACCCGACGCCCACCTGGCAACGCGATCTGCACCTGATACAAGGGCACCGCGACAAAGGTATTGAGCGGGTGGAAGCTCATCTCGATGAGCAGGTCAATCTGATTGACCGCGTCCTTCATGACCTCGATGGCCTCTTGCTGCGAGAACATGCGGCCCCCGCGGCGCGCGTTCGCCTCGGCGGCGAGCTCCACCCGGTGGAACGGCGTGATCACGTCGATCCAATCGATCGGTGGCCGGACGACGGGCACGCGATATGGGACGTGAAACCTCGTGCGATCCGCGTCGATACGCGATTGACCGATGTAGATCGCCTCTTCGACGGCGCGTCGATCCAAGGCGAGCTGGACGGCATGCGGTGAAACGGCGCCACACGCAAGGCATCCGACGACGGCAGCCACCAGCCGCTTCATGTCGCGAATCCTAGCAGACGAGCCGCCGGCTCGTTAGTATTGGGCCATGAACGTCGACGGGCGAGTGGCACTCATCACCGGCGGGAAACGCATCGGCGCGGTCGTCGCCACCGAACTGGCACGTGCTGGCGCCGACGTGGCGCTGATCTACAACCAGTCCAAGGCAGAGGCGGAGGAAACGGCGCGTGTCGTCGGTGCCGCGGGACAGCGTGCGATCGTCGTCCAGGCGAACCTCCGCGACCCCGATGGCTGTCAGCGTGCCGTCGATGCGACCGTCGACGGGCTGGGCCGGCTCGACATCCTCGTCAACATGGCGTCGGTCTACCGCTCGGTGCCCTTCGACGAATTGACAGTGGAGATGTGGAACGCCCAGCTCGACGTCGATCTTCGCGCGACGTGGCTGTGCACGCGCGCCGCGGTGCCGCATATGCGGCGACTGCGCGGTGGCCGGGTGATCAACATCAGTGACTGGCTGGCGCGGAGCGGCCGACCGAGGTACGACGGCTTTCTCACGTACTACGTGGCGAAAGCCGGAGTCGCGGCGTTGACCGAAGCAATGGCGCTGGAGCTCGCGAAGGATCAGATCCTCGTGAACGCGATCGCGCCTGGACCCATCATCGCGCCGGAAGATACGTCGAACGAAACGTTCGCGGCGGTGGAGCGTGCGACGCCGCTCGGTCGCTGGGGCGGTGAGATCGAGATCGCCAAGATGGTGCTGGCGTTGGTTGACAGCGACTTTGTGACCGGCGAGACGATCCGGGTCGACGGCGGCCGGCACCTGAAATAACCCCCAATTCCCAATGTGATCCTTGAGCCAACTCCCAACGCGTCATCCAGGGCTTTGGGAGTTGGGAGTTGGAATTTGGGAGTCCGCTTTCTCAAGGATTGCCGAAAGCGTCGTCCACGCATCCTGCATCGGCAGATTGCAGATGCAGACGTGACGCACGCCGAGCGCCCGCACGGCTTTCAGCGTCCGTGCGCAGACGTCAACGGCGTTCAACCCGGCGCCGAACTCCTTGACCAGTCCTTCGACCGGAACCGGCATGAAGCGGTTCAGTGTCGCCAACGTCTTCGGATTCGCGCTGCGGTAATAGAAGACGCTGAACATCCCCGGCAGGGGCACGCGCCTGCGATCGACCTCATCGAGGAAGCGCTTCACCGGCTCGAGATTCAGATGGCTCACGACCTGTGTGAGATAGAACTCGGCGCAGAAGCGTTCGTCGAGCAGGAAGTCGACTTGTTTGCTCGCGGCGGCGTGCGGATTCGCCCACCCTCCAAGCGAGAGACGCGGTTCGCGTTCCCGGATCAACGCCCTGAGATCCCACGCGTGCTCGACGCACCGAGGGTGACCGACCGACGCGTCGCCGCCGAGAACGACGAGCGAGGAGAATCCCTGTTGCCACGCCTGCTCGGCGTACGACAGGCAAAACTCGAGCGGGTGCTTGCTCGTCAGGAACGGCGTCATCAGGTCGCGTGGCAGCTCGCGGCCAAGGTTTGCACTCAAGTGCCGCAGGTTGTTTTCTTCAGGTGTGCCGACGGCGCTGTCTGTGAGAAACGCCGGAACGCGATGCCGGCCCAGGCGCCGGATCTCGTGGTAGCTGTCGATCCACGCGTCCATGCCCTCGACCGAGCCGAGCTCCGCCCGCGGAGGACGAAGCTCCACGGCGACGACGGCGTCTTCGCCGTTCAGCGTCTGCGCGAGCATCTACTCGCGGGACGACCGCGCCGCCGGCGTGGAAGGCTCCGTCACGCGCATCACGAAGTCGAACATCGTCTGGTGAAGGTGCGTGATCAGTCGAGAATCGTTGAACCCGTGGCGTTGCGTCGCGTAGACCATCATCTCGAACGGCTTGCCGGCCTTCTGCAACTCGTAGGCAAATTGCACCGAGTTCTGCATGTGGACGTTGTCATCCATCGTGCCGTGAATCAGAAGCATCTTCGCGTTCATCCGATCGGCTGCGAAGCGGGGGGCCGTACGTCGATAGCCCTCCGCATTGTGTTGCGGCATCTTCATCAGACGCTCGGTGTAGATCGAGTCGTAGTCCCGCCAGTCTGTGACGGGTGCCCCGACGATACCGGCCGACCAGCTCGTGCTGTGTGTCAGTGCATAGGCGGTCATGAAGCCACCGTAGCTCCATCCACTGAGCACGAGGCGTGACGGATCGACCCACGACTGCTGCTTCAGCCAGGTGACGCCGTCTTCGAGATCCTGCAGCTCCAGTTCTCCGAGCCGGCCGTATACGGGCCATTGTGACTCTGCCCCCTTACCGCTCGCGCTCCTGTTGTCGAGCACCCAGCACACCACGCCGTGCTGGGCGAGCATCTGCAGAAACATGTAGTCGGGGCCGCCCCATGAATCGCGAACCTCCGCCGCACCGGGACCGGCATAGGTGAACTGATAGACCGGATAGCGGCGTGACGGATTGAAATCCGGCGGCTTGATCAGCATGCCGTCCATCGCGAATCCGTCGCGCGTCTTCACCTGAACGAACTCGGGCGTCGTCAGCTTGAATTCGGCGAGAACAGGGACCGCGTTGGCGTCGATCACGCGGACTTCAGAGCCGTCCGACCGATGCAGCCGGACCTGCGTCGGCGTCGTGACGTTGCTCCAGACGCCGACGTACTGCGAGAAATCAGGGTTGAAGATCGCGCGGTTCGTGCCACCACTCTGCGAGAGCCGCGTCATCCCGGTGCCATCGAGCCGGATGCGATAGATGTCCGTGGCGATGGCATTCCGCTCGGGCGAGGAGAAGTAGGCGAGATTCCTCGCCTCGTCCACGCCGAAAAAGCTGCGGACCTCCCAGCGCCCGGTCGTGATCTGCTGCAACATTTCACCAGCTGTGTTGTAGCGGTACAGGTGCTTGAAGCCGCTGCGCTCGCTGAACCAGAGGAAGGAGCCGTCCTTCAGCCAGACGGGATTGCCGTTCTCATTCACCCACGCGGAGGTCGTCTCTCGAAGCACGCGCCGCGCGCGTCCGTTCGATGCGTCGGCCAGATTCAGATCGAGCCACGTCTGCTCGCGGTCCTGGACCTGGTGAACGATCTGGGTTGAATCGGGAGTCCAGCCGACGTTGACGATCAGGAACTCGATCGCCGAGTACGCGCCGAGATCGACCCACGATGGGCCCCCGCCGGCGACGCGCGCCATCCCGAGTTTCACCGTGGGATTCGGATCGCCGGCTTTCGGGTAATCGGTGACTTCGAGTCGTGGCCGATACGGAATGTGATCGACGACGGTGTATTCAGGGACAGGCCTTTCGTCGAGCTGAAGGAACGCGAGCCGGCTCGAGTCAGGGCTCCACCAGTAGCCCTTGAATTGTCCGCGGCCATAGACCTCCTCTTGATAGAGCCAGTCGAGTTTTCCGTTCAGCAGCTCGCGGCTTCCATCCGTCGTGATCGCCTGCTCACGCTGCGTGGCAATGTCCACGACGTGCAGGTTGTTGCCGCGCACGAACGCCACCATTCGTCCGTCCGGACTGAACGTCGGGACCTCCTCTTCTCCCGTTTCCGTCGTCAGCCTCGCCGCCTTGGTCGACGGAAATGAGTAGAAGTAGAGATCGTCGGCAATGGTGACGAGCGCGCCGGTACGTGCGGGGTTGAGCGTGAGATCGCTCGAGCGCGCGAGCTCGGACGCTTCGTCTCGAGTCACGCCAGGCATCGAGGCGAGCGCGGTTTCCATCGCAGCCGCATCGAACAACGGCGAGGTGCGGCCCGACGCTGCGTCGACCTTGATCCACTCGACTCCGTTCGTTCCTCTTCGTCGCGAGAGATAGGTTGACGAATCGAGCCATGAGATGCCGGTGTCTGGTGATCCGCTGAAGTTGATGCGACGGCCCGGGCTGTAGATGTCGTCGACGGTGAGACGTCGAGTGCCGACCTGCGCATCGACCGTGACCAGCGTCGCGATGATGCTCAGAGAGAAGGCTGCGGCGAGAGTCCCCTTTCCCATGTTGGACAGAGTAGCACCCCGGATGGGCTGCGGTTCAAAAGCCTGATATCGTCATTCGTCACGTGGCCAAACTCACATTTCTTGGTGCTGCGCGCACCGTCACAGGGTCCAAATACCTTCTCGAACACAGCGGTCAAAAGGTTCTGTTCGACTGCGGACTGTTTCAAGGCCTCAAGGATCTGCGTCTCAGAAACTGGGATGAGTTTCCGGTTTCGCCCGAGAGCCTGAATGCGGTCGTCCTGACGCACGCCCATCTGGACCATGTGGGATACCTGCCGCGCCTTGTCGCGCGGGGCTATCGGGGGCGAGTCTTCTGCACTCCGGGGACCAAGGATCTTTCCCAACTCGTGCTCCCGGACGCAGGTCGCATTCAGGAAGAGGACGCGCGGCAGGCCAACAAGCACGGCTACTCGAAGCATCATCCAGCGCTCCCATTGTTCACAGAGGGCGACGCCCTTCGAGCGCTGACGCAACTGCAGCCACTCGGATACGAGCGGCCGATCGACGTGGTGCCGGGGGTCTCGATTGAATATCACCCGGCCGGTCACCTGCTGGGCTCGGCGTTCATCATCGTTCGACTGACAGGTGGCCCGACGATTCTCTTCGGCGGTGACCTCGGGCGTTACAACCGGCCGATCCTTCCCGATCCGTCGGGAGCGATTGCAGCGGACATCGTCCTTGTCGAGTCGACGTACGGCGACCGCGACCATCAGCCGGACGATTCAGGCGCCCAGCTCGCCGAGGTCATCAAGAAGACGGCAGGACAGCATGGCAAGCTCGTCATACCCTCATTCGCGATCGGACGCGTCGAGGAGGTGCTCTATTGGGTACGGCGACTGGAGGCCGAGCACCGAATACCTGTGCTCCCCGTGTACGTCGATAGTCCAATGGCGACCGAGGCGCTCAAGTACTACTCTGCTCGCGTGGCGGAACTCGACCCGGAGCTGCGACCGACGTCGGGGCAGGTGTACGCCTTTGCGACGACGAGGTTTCAAACGGTCTCGTCGCCCCAGCAGTCGAAGGAGCTCACGGCGAGCCGCCGGCCGGCGATCGTGATCTCATCGAGCGGGATGGCCACCGGCGGACGCGTGCTGCATCACCTTGCTGCCGCACTGCCAGATCAACGGAACACGGTGCTCTTCGTTGGTTATCAGGCCGAAGGTACCCGAGGTCGGTCCCTGGTCGATGGTGCCAAAGACGTGAGAATTCATGGACACAGCATTGCCGTGAACGCCACTGTGGCCAAGATCGACTCGATGTCGGCACACGCCGATCGTGGTGAGATCCTGAGATGGCTCGGAACACTCGGCTCGGCGCCTCGCCGCCTGTGTCTCGTGCACGGGGAGCCGGCGCCGATGGATGCACTCAAAGGCCTGATACAGGAGCGCCTCTCGTGGACCCCCTACACGCCCGCGCATGGAGAGACGATTGACCTCTGATCGCCGTTATCTCCTCGAGCGCGTCGACGATGTCGCGGTGGTGCAGTTGTACGCCGACGGCTTTGCGAGCTTGCCGCTTCGCGACAAGGTTCTGACCTGGCACCTCTACCTCGCGGCGTTGGCCGGCCGTGACATCTACTACGACCAGCGCCACGCACTCGGTCTGGACATGCGCGCCGTGCTGGAGGCAATCGTCACGCATCCGAACGGCATCGATGCGAGGGTCCTCGGAGAAGTCACGCGTTACACGAAGCTGTTCTGGATCAATAGCGGCCCCTACAACAACATCACCGCACGAAAATTCGTGCTCCGCCTGACGCGCGAGGACCTGCTCGACGCGGCGTCGGCCGCCGCGAGGAATGGCGCCAGCCTCTCTCGCAGGTCGACCGAGTCTGTCGCACAGCTGATCGATCGGCTCGCCCCGATGTTTCTTGATGCGTCAGTTGACCCGACGGTGACGAGCAAGACGCCGGGTGCGGGTCTCGACATCCTCGAGGCGAGCTCCAACAATCTCTACTCGGGGGTCAGCGCTTCACGCCTCGAAAACTTCGTCGAGAGGTACGGTCTGAATTCCCGCCTGACGGCTGACAATGGCCGGCTCGTCGAGGAGGTCTACCGGATTGGTGGCCGCTACGATCGCGAAATCCGTCGCGTCGTCGGTCATCTGCGCGACGCGCTGCCGTTTGCCACGCCGTCGATGGGCGAGGCGCTGCGCGCCCTGATTCGCTTCTACGAAACCGGTGAGGACGCCGATCGAGTGGCGTACGACATCGCCTGGGTCGGCGATCAGGAGTCGCGCGTCGACACGGTCAACGGGTTCATCGAGGTCTACATGGATCCCCGCGGCGTCAAGGGCGCGTGGGAAGGCATCGTCAGCTACGTCAACGATGCCAAGACGAGAGACATCCAGGCGCTCGCCGCGAACGCGCAGTGGTTCGAGGATCGGATGCCGTGGGATCCGCGCTTCCGCAAGCCGGATGTCGCCGGTGTTACAGCCCGCGCGATCGAAGTCGTCGTTGAGACGGGTGACTCGGGACCGCTCACTGCGGTCGGCATCAATCTGCCGAACGACCAGGCCATCCGTGAGCGATACGGCAGCAAGTCCGTTTCGCTCACCAATGTCAGCGACGCGTACGAGCGCTCGACACCCGAGGCGATGAGGGTCGAATTCTCGTGGAGCACGGAAGAGGCCGAGCGGGCGAAGAAATGGGGAGGCTTCGCGCAAGAGCTCACGACGGCGATGCACGAGGTCATCGGGCACGGCTCTGGCCGGATGGCTCCCGGTGTGACGGAGGCGCCGCATCGACTCCTGGGCGAGCAATACTCGTCGATTGAAGAAGCGCGTGCCGACCTGGTTGCGCTCTACTTCCTCCCCGATGCAAAGCTCGTAGAACTCGGGATTGTCCCTGGCGACCACCACGATGAGATCGTCTCGACGGAGTACGAGTACTACGTCCGCAACGCGCTAGTGCAGTTGCGACGAGTGCGTGAGGGGACGCAGATCGAAGAGGATCACATGCGCAACCGCCAGATGATCGTCAACTGGTTGCGCGCGCAGACGTTAGCGGTGGATGTCCGTCGCCGGGATGGCAACACCTACTACGTGATGGTCGATGCCAACGCGTTTCGCGAAGGCGTAGGCCGCCTGCTCGCCGAGGTCCAGCGGATCAAGGGCGAGGGCGACGCCGCGGCGGCGCGAGATCTCTTCGAGACCTACGGCGTCCACTTCGACCCTGCGCTTCGTGACGAGATCGTCGCCCGCGTGGACCGGCTTCAACTGCCGTCGTACACCGGCTTCGTCATGCCAAGGCTCGACGCCCGCCGCGACGAGGCGGGCGCCATCGTTGACGTCGAAATCTCCTATCCGTGCGATCTCGAGACGCAGATGCTCGAGTATTCAGCGTTCGCGCGCCGCGATGACGTTCTCGAACCGCCTTCCGCCGCACGCTGAGATCAATCCGCTCAGTCGCGCGATCGCGTCGCTGCAGGCGGCCGGCGCGCGACTCATCGATCTGACAGAGTCCAATCCGACAACGGTAGGACTGGACTATCCCGCCGGATGGCTCGACGTACTCGGCGCAGAGCACGTCCTCCGATACGCGCCGCAGTCGCTCGGCCTTGCCGTCGCCCGAGAAGCAGTGGCCTCCGACTACGCCAGGCGTGGCTCGCGCGTCGATCCCGCGCAGGTCGTTCTGTCAGCGAGCTCGAGCGAGGCGTACAGCTGGCTGTTCAAACTGCTCTGCAACCCAGGGGAGGCGGTGCTCGTCCCGCAGCCAAGCTATCCGCTTTTCGAGCACCTCACGCGACTCGAAGCGGTCCAGGCGATTCCGTACCACCTCCGCTATCACGGACGATGGGAGATCGACTTCGACTCGGTGAATGCCGCACCACCGCACGTCCGGGCGCTGCTCCTGGTGTCGCCGAACAATCCGACCGGGTCCTTTGTCTCGAGGGGTGAAGCGCGCCGGCTCGCAGAGATCTGCCGCGCGCGCGGATGGGCCATCGTGGCCGACGAGGTATTTGCCGACTATCCGCTCGACGTGGACGAGGCACCGACTGAAAGCGTCATGAATCTCGACGTCCTCTCGTTCACCCTCGGTGGCGCATCGAAGTCGCTCGGGCTGCCGCAGGTCAAACTCGGATGGACCGTTGTTGGTGGGCCGGTGAGCGAACGCGCGCGAGCCCTCGCGGCACTGGAGATCATTGCAGACGCCTTCCTGTCGGTCGGAACCTCGGTCCAGGGCGCGGCGCCTTCTCTCCTCTCCGCTGGAAGTGTGGTCCGGGATCAGCTCCGCCACCGAATCGCTGACAACCTGAGGCGAGCCCGGGACATCGCACATGCGCATCCATCCTGCTCGTTGCTGCCAGTCGAGGGCGGGTGGTCGCTCGTCGTGCGGGTCCCAGCTATCCGCTCTGAAGAGGCGCTTGCCCTCGAATTGCTCGAGCGCGAACGGGTCCTGGTGCATCCCGGCTACTTCTTCGACTTCCCGCACGAGGCGTTCATCGTGGTCAGCCTGATCGTGCCTCCGGATCAGTTTGGCGATGGGTTTGCCCGCGCGTTGGGGTTTGCCACAACAATTTCGTAGCCAGGCAGACGCGTCATAATCAGATCGTCGTCTCGATTCTTCAACTCCTCCCCAATGACGTCAGGGTCCAACACTCGCCGCGCCGGCATCCTGGTACCGCTGTTCTCGATGCCGTCGACCCACAGCTGGGGCATTGGAGAAATCGGCGATCTGGAGCGGATGACGGCGTGGCTTGCGGACGCCGGGCAGCGTCTGCTCCAGTTGCTGCCGATCACTGAAACGCTGCCTCACGATCCGTCGCCGTACGGCGCACTCAGCGCGATGGCGATCGATCCTCAGTTCATCTCGCTCGCGCCTGTCGAGGACTTCGCAGCGATCGGAGGGGAGCAGCGGCTCGAACCGGATCTTCGCGCCGCGCTCGATCGCGTGCGGAGCTTGCCAGCGATCGACTACCGAGCCGTCCGCGAACTGAAACAGACCTCACTGCGCCGTGCGTTCGACCACTTCCTGACGACGGAGTGGGCGACCGGTTCGAGCCGGGCGGCGTCACTCGAGGCGTTCGCGAAGGATCAGGCGTGGTGGCTCGATGACTACGCGCTGTTTCGCGCGCTGCACGCGAAATACCAGGAGCGGCCGTGGACCGAGTGGCCTGAGCCGGTTCGTATGCGCCAGCCGCAGGCGCTCGACATGGAGCGGGTGGCACTTCGCAACGAAATCCTCTTTCGCAGCTATCTCCAGTGGATTGCCGCAGACCAGTGGAAGAGCGCGCAACGGCGTGTGAACGGCGTGTCGCTCTTCGGCGACCTGCCGTTCATGGTCAACGGCGACAGTGCGGACGTCTGGTCGCGGCAGGACGAGTTCAGCGACGAGGGCTCCGTTGGTGTGCCGCCAGATGCCTTCAGCGATACGGGCCAGGACTGGGGCTTGCCGCCGTATATCTGGGATGTCCTGCGCGCGCGCGATTTCGACTGGCTCCGTTTGCGCGCGCGTCGCATGGCACAGTTGTTCACCGGCTACCGCGTTGACCACGTCGTGGGCTTCTATCGAACCTACGTGCGTCCACGTGGTGATGGCACGGGTCCAGGCGTGTTCACACCGAGCGGCGAACCGGCGCAGATTGCTCTCGGAGAGAGTGTCCTGAACGTGTTCAGGTCCACCGGCGTCGAGATTGTGGCCGAAGATCTGGGCACCGTTCCGGACTTCGTGCGCGCGTCGCTCGCGCGCGCGGCCATCCCCGGATACAAGGTGTTTCGATGGGAGCGGCACTGGCACTCGCCAGGCCAACCGTTCCGCGATCCACACGAGTACCCGAGCGCTGCCGTCGCGACGTCCGGCACCCATGACACGGAGCCGATGACGGTCTGGTGGGCCGAAGCGCCGGTGGAAGAACGGCGCGCCGTGCTCGACACGCCGTCGATTCGACAGCGTTTGAGCGACGCAGAGCGAACGCAGGCGATCGAGTCGGCCGCGCTCTCGTCAACGGTTCGAGCCGCATTGCTCGAGGCGCTCTTTGCCTCCGGCGCGAACCTGCTGATCCTGCCGATTCAAGACGTGTTCGGCTGGAGCGATCGAATCAATCAGCCCGCCACGATCGGCGAACACAACTGGACGTGGCGCCTGCCGTGGCCGGTCGAGCGGATGTCAACGGAAGTCGAGGCGGCAGTCGTCTCTGCACAACTTCGGAAGTGGTCCGAGCAATACCGGCGCTGACTTACTTTCCGGCCTTGCCGCTGATTCGTGCCCAGGTGTCTTTGAGCGTGACCGTTCGATTGAACACCGGGGCTGCCGGCTGTGAATCCGGGTCCACGCAGAAGTAGCCCTGACGTTCGAACTGGAATCTCGAGCCGACGGGCGCACCCGCAAGCATCGATTCCACTTTGCAGCTTGTCAGCACCGTCAGTGATTCAGGATTGAGATCCGTCAACGGGTCGCGTCCGCCCTCGCCGGGATCCTCAGACGTGAACAGCCGGTCGTACAGGCGCACCTCGGCGTCGATCGCGTGTGCCGCAGACACCCAGTGAATAGTGCCTTTCACGCGACGTGTTGCGGTGGAGCCGTTCAGTGACTCCGTGTCGATCGTGCATTTGAGCTCCACCGGCACGCCGGCCGAATCCGTGACGACGCGCTCGCATTTCAGGATGTACGCGTAGCGCAGCCGCACTTCATTGCCCGGCGACAAGCGGAAGAACTTCTTCGGCGGATCCTTCATGAAGTCATCCGCCTCGATGTACAGCACGCGCGAGAAAGGAATCTTGCGCGTGCCCGCGCTCGCGTCCTCCGGGTTGTTAGTCGCATCGACGTATTCGACCTGACCTTCGGGGTAGTTCTCAATCTCCACTTTCAACGGCCGGAGGACCGCGAGGCCACGTTGAGCCCGGCGATTGAGATCCTCACGAACGGTGTGCTCGAGGAGCGCGACGTCGACGACGTTCTCTTTCTTGGCGACGCCGATACGGGTACAGAAGTCGCGCACCGCCTCCGGTGTGTAGCCGCGCCGGCGAAGCCCCGCGATCGTGGGCATTCGTGGATCGCTCCAGCCGCGCACCAGGCCCTGCTCGACCAGCGCCAGCAGCTTTCGCTTGCTCATCACCGTGTAGTTCAGATTCAACCGCGCGAACTCGATCTGTTGAGGCTTCGAACGGAAACCTCCGTCACGCCCCAGGCTATCAACGACCCAGTCGTAGAGCGGCCGATGGTCTTCGAACTCCAGCGTGCACAGCGAGTGCGTGATGCCCTCGATGGCATCCGAGATCGGATGAGCGTAGTCGTAGGTCGGATAGATCGGCCAGGCGTCGTGCGTGCGGTGATGCGCCGCGTGTCTGATGCGGTACAGCGTCGGGTCCCGCATGTTCATGTTCGGTGACGCCATGTCGATCTTCGCGCGCAGCACGTGAACGCCGTCGGGAAACTCACCCGCCCGCATCCGTCGAAACAGATCGAGGTTCTCGTCGACCGACCGCTCGCGGTGCGGGCTGTTCCGCCCCGGCGACGTCAGCGTGCCGCGATATTCGCGGATTTCGTCCGCGGTCAGGCTGTCGATGTAGGCCTTGCCGTCGCGAATCAGCTGCTCGGCGTAGCGATACATCTGCTCGAAATAGTCCGAGGCGTAGAACATCCGCTCGCCCCAGTCGAACCCGAGCCAGCGAACGTCCTCCTGGATCGAATCGACGTACTCGACGTCTTCCTTCGTCGGATTCGTGTCGTCGAACCGCAGGTTGCACAGCCCGGCGAACTCCTCGGCAACGCCGAAGTTGAGGCAGATCGACTTCGCGTGGCCGATATGCAGATATCCGTTGGGTTCCGGCGGAAAACGCGTGCTGACGCGACG
>Ga0310810_10007638_pt1 | contig 12364 bp, 13 predicted proteins | sample NCmetagenome_FD_207641 | JGI IMG/M metagenome (GOLD analysis project Ga0310810, IMG submission 207641) | Soil microbial communities from experimental microcosm in Duke University, North Carolina, United States - NC | ecosystem: Engineered > Artificial ecosystem > Soil microcosm > Unclassified ... | reverse complement strand
TCATCCTCGAGAGCATCGCGGTCGAGTGCTCGAGCGCCCGTTCACCCGAGGCGGTCAACACGAAGCATTTGCGCGCGCGGCCGCCCTGCACCGGCAGCGGCGCCGACATCTGGTGCCGGACCATTCCTTTGTCTTCGAGACGGGCGAGCGTCGCGTAGACCGCCCCAATCGAGACGCCGCGGCGCGTCCGCGCTTCGATCTGCTGGCGGATCGTGATGCCATACGCTTCGTCGCCGAGCCGCGCCAGCGCCAGCATCACGTAGAGTTCGAACTCCCCGAGGAAATCACCTTTCGGCATAGCCGCTGCGCACCGCGCCTTTGTTATACAAACGCGTACTTAGACGCATGCGGCGGGAGAAAGGTTGCTGCATGCCACGGCCGGGGATACACTGCCGCGCGGGGCAGGCCTGAGGGCCTGCGCTACGCACCGCGGAATGCGGGCCACGTGCGGGCCTGCGCAACCTACGTCACGGAGCCGTCCGATGCCCAATACCGATATCTGGTCGATGCTCTTCGTGTTCGTGCTGGCGACGTTCGTCGGCCTTCAGGTGATCCAGAACGTGTCGCGGCTGCTGCACACGCCCCTGATGTCCCTCACCAACGCCATCTCGGCCATTGCCGTCGTCGAGTCGATCGCCATCACCGGCGCGAACTATCCGACCCCGATCCGCATCCTCGGTGTGATCGCCGTGTTTGCCTCCATCACCAACATCGTGAGCGGCTTCCTCATTACGAACCGCATGCTCAAGATGTTCAAGACGACCCGCCGTGGAGAGACCCGATGATCTCGGCCAACGTCGTCCCGTTCGCCTACCTGGTGGCGACGGTTCTCTTCATCCTTTCACTGCGATGGATGAACGATCCCAAGACGGCGCGCCACGCCGTCAACGCCGGCGTGGCCGCCATGCTGATCGCCGTGGGCGCGACCTGGATCGAGCCGGAGGTGGTGAACCACCTGTGGATCGTCCTGGGCATCATCGGCGGAGTCATCGTCGGGATCCCGTTGTCACGGGTGCCGCTCACCGCCGTGCCGCAGCGGACCGCGCTGTCGCACGCCTTCGGCGGGGCGGCGGCGGGCCTCGTGGGCGTCGCATATTACTATCTGTGGTGGAGCCGGGATCCGGGGCACCTGACGCCGTTCCGGACGGCGGCACTCATCACCGAGAACATCCTGGGGTTCCTGACGTTCACCGGCAGTTTGATGGCGGCCGGTAAGCTTCAGGAGGTCAAGTGGATTCCTCAGCGTCCGGTCACCTACAAGGGCCAGAACATCGTCAACATCGGTCTGCTGATCGCCGCCGTGGCGATTGGGGTCTGGGTGGTCCTGAATCCCACGACGGTCCTGGCCGCGAGACTTTTTCCCGTCGTCATTCTGCTGGCGCTGCTCTTCGGTGTCCTGCTGATCATTCCGATCGGCGGAGCCGACATGCCGACGGTGATCGCGATTCTCAATTCGTATGCAGGACTCTCTGCATCCGCGCTCGGCTTCGTCGTCGGCAACAAGCTGCTGGTCACCGCGGGCGCGCTCGACGGCTCGAGCGGTTTGATCCTCGCAGTCATCATGTGCCGCGCGATGAACCGCTCGTTCACCAACGTGCTGTTCGGAGCGTTCGGCCAGGTCAAGGCGTCGACGGCGGCAGGCGAACAGAAGACGGTGAAGAGCGGGACCCCGCAGGACGTCGCGGATCTTCTGAGTAACGCCGAGCGCGTCGTGATCGTTCCGGGGTATGGGATGGCCGTGGCGCAGGCGCAGCATCGGGTCCACGAACTCTACGACCAACTCACCAAACGGGGCGTCGATGTCAAATTCGCGATCCATCCGGTTGCCGGGCGTATGCCGGGCCACATGAACGTGCTGCTCGCCGAGGCGGAGATCCCTTACGAGTCACTCGTCGAGATGGATGACATCAATCCGGAGATGCCGCAGACCGACGTCTGCCTCGTCGTCGGGGCGAACGATGTGGTGAACCCCGCTGCACGGCACGACAAGAACAGTCCGATTTTCGGCATGCCGATCATCGACGCGGACAGGGCACATACGATCGTGGCCATCAAGCGATCGATGAACCCCGGGTTCGCCGGCATCGACAACGAGCTGTATTTCGACGACAAGACGCTGATGGCCTTCGGTGATGCCAAGCAGGTCATCGGCGATATCGTCAAGGCGGTGGCTGGCGAAGCGGCGACGGTGCACTGAGATGATTCCCAAATCCCAACTCGCAGGTTGGTTCTCGTGGGAGTTCCCTGCGAGTTGGGAATTGGTAGCTGGGCGTTGACGGCGAAGAAATCAAAATCTGCAATTCGCTAGACAATTCTGGGTCTCCCCTCCATCTCGACCGTGGCTGCATCCGCTTGAAATACGCGCATTTGCAGTGCAGGCGCGTTGGCACGCAGGCAGCATTGAGTGAGAGCGGAGGGACCGTGAAGGGATACCAATTCGGTCAGGCCGCCGCGACCCGGAGTTCGACGGTGCTCATTGTCGATGCGGCCGGCGTGCGCGACGTCTATCCCGAGTACCTCGATTTCTGCGGGTTCACGGTGCTGAGCGCGCACGGGGCCGGCGAGGCGCTCGACCTCGCCCAGGCGCACCGCCCGGACGTCATCCTCGTGGACATCGCTCGCATGGCGGCCAATACGGGCGCCGATGCGATCCGCGCGCTGAAGGCGCTCGCGGCAACCGCCGCAATCCCCGTCGTGGCGCTGATCAATCTGGCGTCGAGCGACGATTCGGACGATGCGCGCGCGGCCGGCGCGGATGTGTACCTCTCGAAGCCCTGCGTGCCGTCGCAGATCGCCCGCGCGATTCGCGCGCTCCTTTTGTGGCCGCGGCGGCGTTAGGCGCTGCCCCACCCAAGTCGCGCCTTGGCTGAGGCGGGGCTACTTCTCCTGTATAGCAACTCCCCATGTGCCGTCGCCGGCAGGAATAGTCGCGATCGCCTTTCGCGAGGCCGTGTCGATGACCGTGACGTTGTTCGAGAGGCCGTTGGCCGTGTAAAGGCGCGATCCGTCGCGGGAGAGCGCGACTCCCCACGGACGATTGCCCGTCGGGATTGTCGACACGATCTTGCGCGTGGCGGCGTCGATAATCATCACGCTGTTGCCGTGGCCCGTCGCCACGTAGACCCATTTGCCATCAGGCGACACGGCGACGCCGACCGGGTGTGCCGGCGGGGGCAGGTGAATGGAGCGCAGCGGCTTGTGCCGAATCGCGTCGATCTGCGTCACGCTGCCGCCGATTTCCGCGGTCACCCACGCGTAGCGCCCGTCGGGAGAGAAGGCCGCCGCGCGGGGGCGAGGGTCGACGAGGAAGCTCGATACCACTTTCATCGCCCGAAGGTCGATCACCGACACGGTGTTGCTGGTTTCGGCCGTCACGTAGACCCAGCGGCCGTTCGGACTGATCGCCACCCCTTCGGGCTCGATGCCCACCACGAGCGTTGCGAGCAATTTCCCCGTCGCCAGGTCGGTCACCGTCGCCGTCCCGGCGTCCTCGTTGGCTGCGATCAGGCGTTTGTTGTCATTGCTGAGCACGAATCGCTCCGGGTCCGATCCTGCCGGATGGTGGTCGAGGATCTTTCCGGTTGCGGGATCGATCGACACGATGGAGTCGCCTGGACCCTCCTTGTTCAACTGGTCGTCGCTCAACGCGACGTAGAGGCGGCCGTTGCGGAAGTCGATGCCGCGCGCGCGGTAGCCCACCTTGATCGTGTCGAGGATCTTGTTGGTCGCCCCATCGATGATCGTGACGGTGTGCGCGCGTTCGTTGCTGACGAAGACACGATACGGTCCGGGTCCTGAGGCTGGCGCGGCCACTGCCGCGAGCAGCGCCAGCGCCACGATTGTTCTCATCGGCCGGCCACCTCTCCCACGACCTTCCCGCCGGCGCCGTCGCTCTCGATGACGTAAAGCGGCTGCTGGAGTGCGCCGTTCTCGAAAGAGAGCAGCGCGCCTTTGTGGCCGTCGAACTGGATATCGCGGATAGCGGCACATGCCGGTCCGTTCGCGCGGAGCGCCGCTTCCAGCGCTGCCTTGACCGCGACCCAACCGAGCCACGCGCCCTCCGTCATCGGCGTGTGGAACTGCCGTGTGAACCGCTCGTTGAGATCCGAGCCCCCGAACTGCTTCAGCGTTGGATGCCAGACTGCGATCCGGTACTCCCCATTTTTTCCGCTGCGCTTCTTCCAGGCGGCGAGAAGGGCAGCGCGTTCGGCAGGCGAGGGAGCCAGCCGGAAATCACAACCCGCAGACTCGAGTGACACACCGTTGGTACCGTGCACGATCGTCGCAAACGGGTGCGCGGCCGCGGCCTCGAGGCGGACGTCACGGCCCAGCAGCTTCGCGGTCTGCTGCGCCTCCGACAGGCCAAGGTGAACGCCGTCGTCCACGTCGGCCGGCGCGCCGCTCGGCTGCCACACGAGGACGATCGCTTCAGCGGCAGCGTGCAGCGGCGCAGGTGACGGCACCAACGATGCGAGCGCGACCGCGCTTGCAGTGACGAGTCGGAATGCGCGCATTTATCGCAACGTGTAGAGATAGGCCGTGATGTCTCTCGCGTCCTGGTCGTTCACACCCATGTCGGGCATCACGTTCTTCGGATCGATCTGCTGCGGGTGCTTGATCCACCGCATCATGTTGTCCGGCGTGTTCGTCAGGTGTCCGCCGAGGATGCTGCGGCTCGCGATGTTCGTGAGGGGCGGCCCGACGGTCGCGTTTGCCCCGGCGACTCCGGGGATCGTGTGGCAGCCGCCGCAGCCGTACTTGTCGATGGCAACCATGCCTTTGCCTGGATCGCCGCCGGTCAGCGTACGCGCCTGGTCGAAGACGTTCTGGCGCCGATCGCGGCACGCGCTCGTCCCGGCGGCCAGCACGAAGACGATGGCAGCCGCCGCAATCGGGCGCTTACCGCGCATGCGGCGCCTCCGAGACGTGGCGGATCAGCGCCTGCGTGCGACCGAGTTCGACACGACGGTCCGCCTCGCCGAGCCACGCGGCGAACAGCGCCAGGCCGAGCACGATGAACACCACGCCGGCGGGAATCCACATCAGCAAGCCGGCGAGCTGCTGGTCGGCAACCGCGTCGACGCCCCATCGCGCACCCTGCACCACATAGTCGTTGTACCACGCAGACGGCGAGACCGTCAGCAGCGCGCCGAGCGCACTGCTGTACACCGCGGTGAGGAAGACGTAGACGACGGCGAGCCCGTAGCCCCGCCGTCCGTAACGGCCGTGCACCATGCCCCACCAGAACAGCGAGGCCGCGATGACGAACGACAGGTGCTCGAGCGCGTGCACGCCGTTGTGGCGGAGCGCGGCTTGGTAGAGCACGGGCAGATGCCACCCCCAGATCGCGACACCCTGTATGAGAAAGACCGCAAGTGGTCCCGTCAGCGCGCGCCAGGTCCAGTTGATCCTGGGCGAGCGCAGTGCGCTCATGACGCCCGTCCGTCGTGACGGCCGAAGGGCCCACAGCCACACGAGCAGCGGGTGTCCGAACATAATCAAGGGCGCCGCGACGAGCATCAGGAGCATGTGCTGCGTCATGTGCACGGACAGGAGGATCTGCGACAGCCATGCGATCGGCGACAACAGCGCGACCGCCATGACCGCGTGGCCGGCCACGAACGACGACGCCTCCCATCCCGCGATGCCGTGTCCAACGCCGGCGTGCCGCCACAGCGCGCGAATACCCGCCGCATAAAATGCGCACGACGCGACGAGCGGAACGATCACCAGCGGATCCCACGTCCACTCGTGCGCCGCCGTGGCGGCGAGTTCATGCGCCGAGAGCGGAACCGAGAACCCCAGAACCAGGAACCCGAGAACCCAGAACCCGAGAACCCAGAACCCGAGAACCCGACCCGAGAACCCGAGAACCCGAGAACCCGAGAACCGTTTCATGGGTTGCACGGCTGCAGGAAAAACGCCGGGATTTCCATGGCCAGGATGACCAGCGCGAACCAGAGTGACAGTCCAAACGCCGCGTACGAAATGAATCGCGCTCGAATCACCGCCGTGCGCTCCGGCTGCGCGGCCGTTGACGCCTGCGACTCGGCGGCGGGCGGCGGCAGCACACGCCAGGTCGCGAGCGCGACGATCGCGATGAGCACCACCGCGGACGCGATAGCCAGGTGGAGCATCCACTTGCTGCCTTGCTCGCACGCGACGTACGACATGGTGTAGTTCGTCTGGAGCACCGCCGCCCAGGCGAGCGGGCCCACGAACACTCCCGCCCAGCGCACCGCCAGCTGCCCGGGCGTGTCAAAAGACGCGCGGCGCGAGATAGATGACGGCATAGATCGGAATCCAGGCGAGGACGACGAAGTACCAGTACATCGCGTTCTCGGAGATATCGACGAAACGATGCTCGTCGATCGGACCTGTGAAGAACAGGACCGTGAGCACCAGCGAATCGGCGAAGTCGGTCATGACGTGCACGGTGTGCATTCCGAGGAGGAACCAGACGACCGAGCCGTATGCGTTCGAATCCCACCAGACATTCAGCCCCGTGAACTCGAACGCGCGCACCACGTTGAACGCGAGCGCGAACACCATGCAGACGACCATCCAGATCCGGACGCCGCGGACGTCGAATCGCTCGGCGGCGTTCTTCGCGAGCTGATTAGGCAGCGTCGATGCGAGGATGATGATGAGGTTCGTCGTACCCCAGAGCAGCCGCGGTGCCGCAAATCCGGGCGGCCAGTGCGGGACGCGGCCTTTCAGGTACATGTACTCCACGATGGTGAGGGCGAAGGCGGTGCCTTCGATCGCCATGAGGCAGATGGTTCCCCACCAGAGCAGGCTGCGATGGCCGAAGCCGAACTCCGGCAGCCCCGAAACATCCAGCGCGGCCGTCGACTTCACGACACCATCTCCCGCGGCGTGAGCTGACCTGCCGCCGCATCCGCCGCCAGCCGCTCCGGCGACTTGCCGCGCGTGGGCCAGAACCAGAAGATCAGCGCAACGGCGATCGGGATCGATCCCCACACGGCACCCCAGGGGCTGAAGATCGACCACACGAACATCAACGTGGTCGACAACGCGGTGACGAGTGGCCAGATTGACGGGCCCGGCATTTCGTAGCGGTGATCCGGTTCGGCGTCGAGTACGTGTGTGACGAGCACCTCCCGTTTATCCGGCGCCAGGCCGACGACCGCGGGAGCCGCGATGTCGGTGTGCCACAGCGGCTCGCGGCTGCCGACCGTCGGCTGCGGCAGGAAGTTATACGGCGGTGGCGGCGAAGCGGTCGCGCCGTCGAGGGTCGCGACACCCCACGGGTTGTCGCCCGCGAGCGCGCCGCTGCGCAGGCTGACGACGACGTTCACCAGATAAATGAGGAGGGACAGTGCCATGATTCCCGCGCCGATGCTGGCCAGCAGATTCATGTCCCCCCATCCCATCGAGGCCGGATAGGTGTAGACGCGCCGCGGCATGCCGGCCAGCCCGAGCAGGTGCATCGGGAAGAACGTCACGTTGAAGCCGACGAACAGGATCCAGAACGCGAGTTTTCCGAGGCGTTCGTCCATCATCCGGCCGGTCAGCTTCGGGAACCAGAACGTCACGGTGCCGAGCAGCGGGAAGATCGATCCGCCGATCAGGACGTAGTGGAAGTGCGCGACGACGAAAAAGGTGTCGTGAACCTGCCGGTCCAGCGGCACCGCCGCGAGCATGACGCCCGTCAGGCCGCCGATGATGAAGATGAAGAAGAACGAGAGCGCGTACAGCATCGGCGAGGTCAACTGCAGCCGCCGCGCGCTCCAGACCGTCGCAATCCAATTGAAGATCTGCACCGACGTCGGCACCACGATCATGATGCTCGCGGCCGTGAAGAAGCTCTGGCCGAGTTGCGGCAGGCCTGTCGCGAACATGTGGTGCACCCAGACACCGAAGCCGATGAAGGCGGTGGCGATGAGCGACAGGATCATCGCGACGTAGCCGACGACCGGACGTCCGGTGAAGGTCGAGATGATTTCCGAGATCGCGCCCAGCGCCGGCAGGAAGATGATGTACACCTCCGGATGCCCGAAGAACCAGAAGAGGTGCTGCCAGAGGATTGGGTCGCCCCCCTCCGCGGCGTTGAAGAAATGCGTGCTGACCAGACGGTCGAGGATGAGGCAGGTGCTCGACACCATCACCGCCGGCATCGCGAAGAGGATCATCGCGGAGACAACGACCATCGACCAGACGAACAGCGGGATGCGGTTCAACGACATCCCCGGCGTCCGCAGCTTCAGGACCGTGCAGAAGATGCACGTCGCGACGACCAGCGACGACACCTCTGAAAACGTGATGAGCTGCGCCCAGACGTCGGGGCGTTTGCCGATGCCGTATTCGGGGCCCGCCAGCGGCGGATAACTGAACCAGCCGACATCCGGGCCTGTATTGAGGAAGAAGTTCAGGAAGAGGAAAATCCCGCCGAACAGGAACATCCAGTACCCGTACGCGAGCAGCCGCGGAAAGCACATCGTACGCGCGCCGACCTGCAGCGGGACCATGTAAATTCCAAGCGCGAGCCAGACTGGCACCGCGAACAGGAACATCATCGCCGTGCCGTGGGTCGTGAAGATCTGGTTGTAGAGATCGGGACCGAGGAAGGTATTCTCCGGACGCGAAAGCTGGATTCGCATCATCGCCGCGAGCACCCCGGCCATCGCGAACCACACGAACGCCGTGACGAGAAAACGGCGGCCGATCCGCTTGTGATCGGTCTCGGCGCACCAGCCGAAGAACCCGCGGGCGTACTTCCAGGTGTCGCGCAGTTGCCGCTCTTCGCGCTCGAGCGCCTCGGACGTCAGCCGCGCGTCGGCGTCGAGGAATTCGGGCGTTCCCGTCAGCTCACGACTCATGTCAATTCCGGGGGGCTTCGCCCCGCCGGACCCCCCACCGCCGTCGCTCGCGGGGGCCCCAAGCCCCGCTCCGCTCCCGCGTGGCGCGCCTCCGGCGCGTCGTCCCGCAGCCCGGCAGGTACTGCGCGGTCAAGGTCATTTGAGCGTCTCCAGGTAGTCGAGAACGGCCTGCAGCTCTTCGTCGCTCAGCCCGGTCGGCGGCATGTAGTTTCCGGGCTTGATGTGCTGGGGATCCACGATCCAGCCCGCCAGGTACCCGCGCGTGTTGGGCAGGGTGCCCGCACCAATCGTGCTTCGCGACGCGACGTGTGTCAGATCAGGCGCGGTATGCGCCGACGCGAGTGAGCCGGTGATGTTGTGGCACATGGCGCACGGACCCCGCTCGAAGACTTCCTTTCCGCGAACCTGTGAAGGGTTCCCCGGCGGCGGAGCGGGCGCCCGGTTCGCGGTCAGCCACCGCTCGAAGATGTCCGGCGGATCCGCGACGACGACGAGCGCCATGTGCGCGTGCTGCGCGCCGCAAAACTCCGCGCACTGCCCGCGATACACGCCGGGCCTGTCGGCCTCCAGCGTCAGCGTATTCAGGCGCCCCGGAACGAGATCGATCTTGCCCTGCAGATTCGGGATCCAGAGGCTGTGAATCACGTCGCCCGAGAACAGGTCCACGATCACGGGCCGGCCCACCGGAATGTGCAGCTCGTTGGCGGTCGTGACGCGCAGCGACGGCGTGGGATTCTCGTACTCGACGTCCCACCACCACTGATAGCCGGTGACCAGGATGTGGAGCGAATGCTGTGTGGAGAGGTTCTCTTGCGCCCGCCCCGTGAGGACGCTTTCGAAGAGCAGCCACACGAGCGCGACGATGCTGATGCCAGTGGCGACCAGAACGTTGCGGAACAGGACGCGCTCGCTCCCAGGCGCAGTGCGCGCCCGGCCGCGCCGAAGGGCCAACAGCATCCCGCCGGCGACCGCGACCCACACGACGGCACACGTCCAGAACATCACCCACCAGAGGTGGCTGACGATCCCCGCTTCGACACCGGCCGGATGCAGGACCGACTGGATGTGCATGGTCAGCGGTGGCCGGTCTGAACGGGCGGCGTGAAGCCCGCGCGCGATTCGGGGACGGCCGACATCTGGTCGTCGTTGCGGCTGGGCGCGGCGTCCTTCGGGGCGGCGCCGCCCATCGACTGCACGTAGGCGACCAGCATCCAGATTTGATCGGCAGGGATGTGGCCGCCGAACGAGGGCATGCCGTCCGGGCGCCCCTGGGAGATCGTCGAGTAGATCTGATCCGGGTGGCTCCCGTAAATCCACTTGTCGTCTTTGAGCGCCGGTCCGATGGCGCCGCCGCCGTTCACGCCGTGGCACCCGACGCAGTTGTACGAGGCAAACAACCGCTTGCCCTGCGCCATGCCCCACGCGTTGTTCTGATACGGGCTCTGGACCGTCTCGTGCTGCTGCGGCGCGCCGGGCTGGAGCACCGTGAGGCGCACGCCGGTTTCCCGATTCGCCGCCGCCGGCAGCTCCTGATACCTTCGCGTCTCACGCTCGCACGCCGCGACCAGCGCGGCCGCCGCGATCAGGATCACGATGCGCTTCATGATGCGGACTCCTGATCGTGGTCGACGCGCGGCACGTTGTAGGACCCCAGAATGGCGTCGATATCGGCCTGTCGCCGAACCAGGAAGTCATCCAGCTCGTCGCGCAGGGCGTTGTCGCCGTGGCGCACGCCCATCGACATGTCGAACACGAACGGCAGGAACGGCAGATCGATCTGCGGCGTGACGGGCGTGACGTCGAGCGGTACGCGGGACATCCGCGCGAAGTACGCGGCCGGTGGTCCCCACGCGAGCGCCGCGTCCACATCGCCGCGCTCGACCGCTTCGACAATGCCCGAGAGCGGATGCGGCTGCGAATAGTCGCCGTAAATTTCGTAGCCGACGACGTTGCGGATGATGCCGCGGCTGCTGAGCGCGTGCGCGGGAGGCGTGTTGTTGAAATCATCGCCCACCATCTGCACGCCGATGCGCATCCGATGCAGGCGCGGGTCATCGAGCGACGAGAGGTGCAGGTGGCGGTCGTGCCGCGCCACGAAGACGTAGGTGGACCGGTAGTACGGCCGCGTGGTCAACGCGAGCTCGAAGCTGGTCGGCACGCCGACCAGCACATCGCAATCGCCGGCCTTGAGCGTATTCCGCACGTAGCCGCGGCGCTGCGCCCACCACGTGTACTCCAGGCGCTCGTGACGGTCCGCGGCAAGCAGCGAGGCGATCTTGTTCTCGAATCCCTCCCCGGCGCGGTTGGAGTACGGAAGATTATTGGGATCGGCGCAGACGCGCAGGACGCGTTCCGGCGGCGCGGGCGCACGATGACAGCCGGCGATCGCCGTCACCGCCATTGCCGCCGCCGCGGCGATCATCGCGCCCTTCATCGGTTGTTCCCCAGCGAGAAGACGTAGAGCACGCCGCCCTTCGTCGTGACCTTCTTCAGATCCGGGATCGCCGCTCCCCAGCCGTTGCCCGCGGTCGCATCGCTGGGGTCGAGATCGGCCGACACGATCGCTCCGGGCCATCCGCCAATGCCCGCGGCAATCGCGATGTACTCGTGACCGTCGGGTCCCTTGAACGCGATCGGCTGGCCGATGACGCCGCTCGCGCACTTGAACTGCCAGAGCAGTTGCCCCGTGTTCGCATCGACCGCTTTGAACCAGCCCTCCATGGTCCCGTAGAAGACAACGTTGCCTGCGGTGGCCAGCGCGCCGCTCCAGGCGGGGAAGTTCTCCTTGATCTGCCAGCGCGGTTTCGCCGCGATCGGATCCCAGGCCGTGAAGAACCCTCGATTGCCTCCAGGACCGGCCTTGTAGATGGCCTCTGACCCGACGTACGGCGTGCCCGCGATGTAGCTCGCGCTCATCCCTTCGAAATCCATGCAGAGATTGTTGTGCGGGATGTACACCAGGCCCGTCTTGGGCGAGAACGCCATCGGCTGCCAGTCCTTCGCACCCGGCGCAGCCGGGCAGATGTCGCGCACGACGACGTTCAGCCTGGGTTCTTTTTCTTTGACCGGAATGAGGCGGCCCGTTTTGAGATCGACCCCCTTGTTGGAGTTGACCGGCGCAAACGGCGTGGCGGACAGCACCTCGCCCGTGAGGCGATCGATCACATAGAAGAGCCCGTTGCGATCAGCCCGCGTGAGGACTTTGCGCGTCGTGCCGTTCATCTGCAGATCCATCAACACGACCTCGTTCACGCCGTCGTGATCGAAGAGATCGTGGGGGCTGGTCTGGTAGAACCACCGCGCGGCGCCGGTATCAGGGTCGCGGGCGAACATGCCGGCCGTCCACTTGTTGTCCCCGGGACGTTGTTCGGGATTCCACGGCCCCGGATTGGACGTGCCGTAATAAAGGAGGTTGACGGCTGGATCGTAGGAGAGCCAGCCCCAAACGGTCCCGCCGCCGATTTTCCACGCTTCTCCTGGCCATGAGGAGAGGCCGAGATCGGTGCCGCGGTCGGACGCAT
>Ga0310810_10007637_pt1 | contig 12365 bp, 9 predicted proteins | sample NCmetagenome_FD_207641 | JGI IMG/M metagenome (GOLD analysis project Ga0310810, IMG submission 207641) | Soil microbial communities from experimental microcosm in Duke University, North Carolina, United States - NC | ecosystem: Engineered > Artificial ecosystem > Soil microcosm > Unclassified ... | reverse complement strand
TACCTCATTTGCGGCGCGGGCACGGTGGAACCGCTTACACTGACCGTCAGCCAGGAAGGCTACCACACGCTGAGGAGCGAGCTCACCGTTCCTAACGCGGGCGTCCTTCGACGCGACCACATGCTGGCGGAGACCGCCAGGACCGTTGGCTCGGGCCGTGTCGCTGGTCGCGTCACGCGCTCGAACGGCGCGCCGCTGTCCAACGCGCGGGTCATGATCCCCGCGCTCGCGCTGGAGGAGGCAGCCGTCAACGGACGCTTTTCGTTCAGTAGGGTGCCGACTGGCCGATGGCTGCTCGAGGTGAGAGCGATCGGCTTCGTACCAACGGACCGACTTGTGGAGGTCGGCGCGAACGCGGCCGACGAAGTCATTGTCGACATGGTTGCGCTCCCACCCACACTCGAGGCGGCACGGGTCGTGGCGTCGAGGGCCATGCGTGATGACCTCGTGATCGCCGGGATCCGTGAGCGAAACCGCGTCGCGGCGGGGACGATGTTCTTACCCGGGAACCCGTGGTTACGCGACGCGTCGTATCCAGCGGACGTTGTACGTGCTGCCCGCGGATTCATGTACAAGAACCCCACCATGATTTGCGCGCGATTGGGATGCGTAACAGGGGGATGCACACTAGGGGCGGACCAGTTGCCGCCCGGGCCTTCAGAAAGATGGCAAAAGACGATTGCGCTCTACGTGGACGGCGAACGGCTTCGTGGTGGTTTGGCGGCGCTGAACGACTTCGTGCCCGTCAAGGACATCCTTGCGATCGAGACTTACCCAGATGTGATGTCGGCGCCACCCATCTGGAGGTCTACTGACGCCTGTGCCGTCATCGCCGTCTGGACCAGGAAGGACCCGTAGACAAGGCATAGGGGCGGGTTGGCCGCCCCTTGGTACCTATGGCTCGAGGAATCTCTCAGTCGTTAGGCCTGGCGACGCTGGAGATCGACGGGCGCCGACGCGCGTCTTCAAGCTCGCCGCTGACTGACGATAGAACCCGCGCCATCACGACTCGAGCGCACGCTCGAGCAGCATCCGCGCCTTGCTCCAGTCACGCTGCACCGTGCGCACGGTCACCCCAAGCTCGTTCGCGGCGTCGGCTTCCGATAGGCCGCCGTAGAATCGCAGCTCCACGAGCCGGGCAAGTCGCGGCGACACGCCCGCCAGATGCTGGAGTGCCGTGTCGATCGCGAGCAGCATGTCCGGCGTATCGTCGGCAGCGATCGCGTCGTGCTCCAACGAGACGCGCGTTAGGCCACCACCGTGCTTCTGCGTCGCGCGGGCCCGCGCGCGGTCCACGAGGATCTGTCGCATCGCCACTGACGCCACGGCGCGAAAGTGCGTCTCGTCGCGCCACACGCCAGGCGCGGCGCCGGCAAGCTTGAGGTACGCCTCGTGTACGAGCGCGGTCGTCTCGAGCGTGCCGTTCCCGCCGCGCTGTCCGCCGCGAGCCGCGAGATGTCGATGGGCGATGGTGCGAAGCTCGTGATACGCGAGCTCCGTTAGCCGCTCGAGAGTCGATGTCGTGTTTGGCAGAAGTTCTCGTGTTCCTGTCAGTGGCTGACACGCGATGCTTGCGCGCGTGATGCGCGGAAACTCGAACGTGCGACGCCGTGCCGGAAACCGCAACAGTCCAAGGAGCCGTGCCATGAGACTGACGAAAGCCGTTCACATTGCTCTCGCGACGACGCTCCTCTGCCACGTCGGTTTCGCCGCGGGCGCGCAGCAACCGGTTCGGATTCGCTCCGGCCTGATCAGCGGCACACGCGATGGCGATCTGACCGTCTACAAAGGCATCCCGTACGCAGCCCCGCCGGTCGGCGATCTCCGGTGGAAACCGCCGCAGCCGGCACCACGATGGGACGGTGTGCGCGGAGCATCGACGTTCGGCTTGCCGTGTCCGCAGCCGCCATTTCCGCCGGGCACACCCCCCGGGAAATGGAGCGAGGACTGCCTCACGCTCAATGTCTGGACCCCAGCGGCATCAGGTAGACTCGCGCCGGTCCTGATCGTCATTCCCGGCGGTGGTTTCTTCAGCGGCGGAAACGCCGATCCGAGAACCGACGGCAGCGCGCTCGCCAGGCAGGGCATCGTCGTGGTGAGCTTCAACTATCGTCTCGGCATCTTCGGCTTCTTCGCCCACCCCCGGCTCTCGAAGGAGTCGCCGAGGCACGTCTCCGGCAACTACGGCCTGATGGACCAGGTTGCCGCGTTGCGCTGGGTGCACGACAACATCGCAGCGTTAGGCGGCGATCCGGGAACCGTGACGATCTCGGGCAGCTCGGTCGGCGGGTCGTCGGTGCTGTACCTGATGGTCTCGCCGCTGGCGCGAGGACTGTTCTCGCGCGCCATCGCGCAGAGCGCCCTGGTCGGCTACGGCCCGCTCGGGCATCTCACGGAAGGTCGCTATGGGCATCACGCCCAGGAAGCAGACGGAATGCGCATCGGCACAGACGTCGCGGCCCTTCGCGCGCTCTCGGCAACCGACCTGCTGACGCGCTCCGCAACGCGCACCGATATCATGTTCACCGACGGTTTCGACTACTGGCCAGTCGTGGACGGCGCCGTTCTGCCTGACGAGCCGTGGGCTCTGTTCGAGTCGGGCCGCTTCACCAGAGTGCCGTTGATCATCGGAACCACCGCCGATGAAGGTGCGCTGCTTTCCACGTTATCGCGGATCAGGACGATGGACGCATGGCGCGAGCACCTCGCCCGTCGACATCCAGGTGTCGAAGCAGCGGTGCAGGCCCAGTACGCCGTGACGTCCGACTCGGAGGTCCGTGGCGCGGGCGTGCGGTGGGTCAACGACTGGTACTTCCACAGCACTGCCAGAGGCGTCGCTCGCGCGGTGTCGGCTCACGGTGTGCCTGTATTTCTCTACAGCTTCAGTCGAGTTCCGCCGGTTGCCCCGGTCCGTGGGGTGGGCGCGTTTCACTCCGCGGAGATCGACTATGTGTTCGGCGCTCCCACGCCGCCTTTCGGACTTCCCGATCGGTACGAGGAGACGGACCGCGTGTTGGCGCGCACAATGAAGGGTTCGTGGGTGCAGTTCGCTCGGACCGGCGACCCTAACGCGGCCGGTCTGCCGACATGGCCGCGCTACCACACATCCACGGACCAGCACATCGATTTCGGAGCAGAGATACGCACCGGGTCGGGCCTGCACGCCCGGTCGCTCGACGTGTTTGACAGCACCTTCGCGATCATGCGAGCGGTCTACCGCAAGGGCGGAAACGCCACGCGGTGAGCGCGGTCGCTGCGGTCAGCAGTCATCTGGGTCGGAGCAACTCCACGAATCGCGAGTCGCCCCAGAGTGGCTCCAGCATCATGTCGCTGTGTATCGACGTGGTTTGCGGCGGTGCCCCCTGCTCGATCGACCGAGCGAGGAAGGTGATGGCCTCGCTCGTGTCGCCGCGCTGCGCCGCGAGCTGCGCCCGCGCGTACACCGTCTCCCCGCGATCGAAATCGCGGCGCAGCGCGGAAAGCCGAGTGTCCACCTGCTTGGCGATTGACGGTTGACCGCGATGTGCGGCGATGGCCCCGGTGTACGCCAGGTAGAACGGATTCGTCGGCTGCTCGTGCGCGAGCGAGTCGAACACCGGCGCCGCCTCGGCGTACTGCCCGAGCGCATAGAGGGCGCGCCCGAAGTCGTATCGCGCCATCTCCGTCCGATCTTCCGACGACTGGCTCTGGTGCCACTTGACCGCACGCTGGAGGACACGTTCGGCATCCGCTGGATGTCGATGAACTCTCAGCTCTCCCGCGATCGGGAGCAGCAGGCTCGGAACGCTCGGCCCGTACGGCATCGGACGCATCGCCTCGAGCTGAGCGAGCAGCGACTCCATCTGGGACAGACTGTCGAGCGCCGCGAGCGCTCGCGCCTCGATCGCTACCAGGTTCCGATTGTCGGGCTGGAGCCGCCGAGCGATTCGGGCTTGCTCGAGCTCCTTGCTGTGCTGCCCGAGCTGATGGTACGCCTCGGTGAGCAGCCAGAAGTACGTCTCGTTCGCCCACGGAAGATGGAACCTCCCGGATTGGGGGGTCACGTGACTTGCCGCTTCGATCACGACGTTAGGCCGGTTCGCGCGTACCGCGGATATCATCACGAAGAAATGTGGCAGCTGCGCGCCGGGCTCCGCCCTTGCCAGCTCCTGACACACTTCGAGATTCACAGCGGACTTGCCGGCGAGAATCGAGCGAACCATGGCGACCCAGGCGCGGTCGCCGGGCGTCAACAATGCGCGCCGGCGCTCGACAGCGGCCAGGATAGCGTCGGCGGCCGCAGGGGCGTAGAGCTGCAGCGCCGCCGCGGCATGAAGTCGCGGCTGCATCCATGTCGTGTCGAGGGACGCAGCCCGCGTCCATTGAGTGACTGCGCCGGGCGCGTTTCCTTCCGACATCTCATCGAGGCCCTCGATGAAGGCCTCGTACGCCTCGACGTTCCCCGGTGGCGCGCCCATCGACCACTCCGCTATTCGTGGGTCGAGCCGTTGGGCCAGGATGACCAACGCCTGATTCTCCAGGGCCGCGAGTAACGAATCAGGAGCGGTGCGGAGCGCCGACACCGGTCTGGAGCCGGGAACTAGTGTTCCGGTCGCGACGTCGGTGATGCGGAGCCGTGCGTGGATCGAGTCACCGTTGACGAAGTAGCTCCCGGAGACGATGACACCGGCCGCGCTCGCGGCGGCCGCGCTCTCGAGCGCCGTCGTGGTGGCTAGCGGCCGCCTCTCCATATCGAGTGCGACATCGACGAAGCCGGTTTTCGCGAGCTCCTGGCCGATCCATTCCGCCGCAACGCGGCTGAGGTACGCGACAGAGGTGTCGCCGCTCTCGTTCTCGAACGGAATGACGAGCACGCGTCGCCTCGGTGGCACTGGAATCGGTGCTGGTCTCGTTGCTGGAACGGCAGCATCTCCGGAGCTCAGCTCGGCGAGGACATCGGCTGCCGAACGCGGGCGGTCCGCCGGCGCCTTCTCCAGCAGCCGCATCACCAGGCGCTCCAGCGCGGGTGACACCTCGCTCCGGTGCTTCGACACTGGCGCGGGCAGCTCCGCGAGGTGCGCCGCGAGCAGCTCCCGCGAGCTACCGGTGAACGGCGTGACGCCCGCGAGGAACTGGTAGGCGATCACGCCTAACGCATACAGATCGGCCCGATGGTCCAACGTCGGGTCTCCTGCCGCCTGTTCGGGCGCCATGTAGGCCGGAGTTCCGAGCGAGGCACCGATCTGGGTCAGCGTGGCTGGAGCGAGATCCCGCCCTCCGCCTACGCTCAGCGCAGGCTCGCTGCCGTGCTCGGGACGATCGCCGCCGGCGGCGGCAGCAATCGCCTTCGCAACTCCGAAGTCCGCGATCACCGCGTGAGAGCCCGACAGCAGCACGTTGTCGGGCTTGAGATCGCGATGGATGACGCCGCGCGCATGTGCATAGTCGAGCGCGTCGGCGATCTCGCGCAGGAATCGCACTGCCTCCGGTATTTCGAGCCGCCGCTCCCGCCGGAGCCGGCTGCCTAACGACTCTCCATCGACGAACGGCATCGCGTACCAGAGCCGGCCGGCGCTCTCGCCGGAGTCGAAGACGGGGAGGATGTGCGGGTGCTGCAGGTTCGCCGCGAGTGCGATCTCCCGACGGAACCGCGCCGATCCCTGCTCCGTGAGCGCGGTGCTCAGCACCTTGAGCGCCACCGTCCGCTGGTGCCTGAGGTCGCGCGCGCGGTACACGACCGCCATCCCACCGCGCCCCGTTGCCCCCTCCAGGATGTACCGATCGGCGAGCGCCACCTGCAGCCGCAACTCGTCCTCGGGCTCCGTCCACAACGACGCGAACCGCTCGGCCGCGGGGCGCGCCAGGAGTGGATCGCCGTGATCGCGGCGTCGAGCACCGGCTCCAGCGTCTGCCAACGCACCGGCGACAGGAACGGCTGCCTTCCCTCGTGGCCAGTCATGACGCGAAGGGGGATGTCGTGTTTCGCGGAAGATCTCGTGTTCCCTGCCAGTGGGCTCACCGAACGTGCGACGGCTGACCGAAAACCGCAACGGCTGCGAAACTCGACTACCTAACGGCCACCTCTTTCGATGACAATCTCGCGCGTCAGGCAAGGTGCATCCGACGCAGTAGTGCCACGCCAGTTACTGGCGGTTGTCGGCCGACGAATCCAGTATTCCGTCATGGCCACGCGCGCTGACGTTCGCCGCATCGCGATGTCCCTCCCCGGCACCGAAGAGGGAAAGGACCGCTTCGCCTTCTCCGTGCCGGTGAAGGGCAAGCAGAAAGGCTACGCCTGGGTGTGGATGGAACGCATCACGCCGAAGAAGCCGCGTGTTGCCAACCCCGGCGTTCTCGCGGTGCGAGTCACGACGGTCAGCGCGAGAGACCTCATGATCGCGGCCGAGCCCACGAAGTACTTCACCGAGCCTCACTACGCCGGATTTCCGGCAGTGCTCGTGCGGCTGGCCGAGGTGAGCGTTCGGGAGCTGCGGCCGCTGCTCGCGGAGGCGTGGGCGTGCCAGGCGCCGAAGGAGCTTCTGAACGCCGGGAAGAGCGCCGCGAAGCAGACGAAGCGTTAGGCGTCCTCGAACACCGCGATCACTGGCCCGTGATCGCTCGTACCCACCTCGCGCTGGACGACGCACGACGCCGCCCTGTCCGCGATCGCCCGGCTGGCCAGGATGAGATCCAGCCGCCAGCCGATGTTGCGCTGCTTCATGTTCCGCCACGGCGCCCACCACGTGAACAACTCGGCGTTGTCGGGCTCGAGCTTCCGATGCACGTCCACGAGACCGCGGCCGATGATCTGCGCCATGAGCGCGCGCTCGTCTGGCCGCTGACCGATCACGCCGGGCTTCACCTCTTTCGGGTGAAGGTCCATGTCGGTGAGCGTGACGTTCATGTCGCCGCACAACACGAGCGGCTGGCCCGCGGCGTCGTACTCCGCCGCGAACGCATCGAGCGATTCGAGGAACCGCATCTTGGCGGGAAAATCCTTTCCGCCGTTAGGCACGTAGATCGACGCGACGGTTGCGTTCGGCAAACGGGCTGCGACGATCCGGCTCTCGTAGTCGAACTCCGGATGAAAGAACGAGGGACGCTCGGGCACGGTCGCCTTGCGCACGTGCAGCCCCACGCCGGAATAGCCCTTCGCGCCGTGCCAATAGCACCAGTAGCCCTCGATCTCGCACATCCACATCGGCAGCTGGTCGACAGACGCCTTGATCTCCTGCAGACACAGGACGTCGGGCTGCTCTCGCTCGATGAATTCCTGGAGCTGCGCCTCGCGCGCGCGCACTCCGTTCACGTTCCACGTTGCGATCTTCACGACACCGCCTCGCTCAACGGGGACGCGCGGCGATGGGCCACTTACCCGCTGGCGGGCATGCGCGCATGCCGAGTCGCTGCATGAGTGCCGCGAAACGCGGGTTCGACTTGAGCGGGTCGAGCTCGGGGTCGCAGGGGATGCTGAACACCCCGAAGAGCGGCTCTCGCGTCTCCACCCCAAGTTCTAGGTTCTTCATCGCCGCGTCGTAATCACCGTATGCGAGGTCCACGATCAGCTGAGGGTAATGGGGCGAGTTGCCAACGGCTTCTCGTTCGAACAGTGCGCGCTGACGTGCCACGTCATTCCACCGGCCCGCAACCGCGTAGCCGAACACCAGGTTGCTGCGGCCGTTCCAGTACGTGGGACTCAATTTGAATGCCTGCTCGAACTCGGCCACGGCACTGTCCGGCATGCCCACGTACGAATACAGGAATCCGCGTCCCTGATGAATGAGCGCATTCGTGGGGTCCAGATCCCGCGCGACCGCCGTCATCGCGAGGGCCGAGTCGTACTGCCGGGACAGCTCGAACATGTACCCGAGGAGGCCGACCACCGTCTGTGAGCGCGGATCCAGCTGTCGCGCACGCCGCAGATATCCCATGCCTTCCGGCACGCGTCCGACCTGTGCCAGTCCAAGGCCGTAACTCAACAGGACGTCGGTGTTGGTGGAGTCGAGACGCAACGCTTTCTGCAGCGGCGTGAGCGCCTCGACGAAACGCATCTCACCGGTCAGGACGAACGACTCGGCGACATACGCCTCCACCGTGGTCGAGTCGAGCGCGAGCGCACGCGAAGCGCTCGCGCGAGCAAGCGCGTTCAACGAATCCACGGAGCCTAGCCCGAGCGTAGGCATGTTCGCGTACGCCATGGCGAGGAACGCGTGGGCACGTGCGAAGCTCGGGTCTCGATCGATAGCGCTCCGAAGTAGCGGTATGGCTCGCGGAAAATCGAAGAAGTCGAACGCATGCCGGGCGCGGATGAAATCGTCGAACGCATCGCCGTTGTTCGTCCCTCGCGCGCCGCCCGCCGTGGTTCGTCCGATCCGCGCATCCGCCATGTCGATGCGCAACGTGCCGGCGACCGCCCGCACGATCGTATCCTGAATCCCCGCGAATTCGTTAGGCGACCGGTCGAACGTGGCGCTCCACAGCGCGCCGTCGTCGGAGGTCCGCACCAGCTCCGCGGTGACATGAAGCCGGGTGCTCGATCGGCTCACCGCACCCTGGAGCACGGCACCTACGCCGAGCGTCGTCCCGATCTCCCTCGCGCCTCGCCCCTTCAGCTGGCGTGACGAGCCTCGCGCTTTCACCGTGAGCCCTGGCATCACGTTGAGCGCATCGCGCACGTGATCCGTAACGCCGTCCTCGAGGTAGTCGAACGCCGTATCGCCGCTCGTGTTCTCGAACGGAAGCACGGCGATCGATCGGATCTCACTTCCCGCGCTCGGAGGCGTGCGCGCGCGCCACCAGGCCGCCAGCGCGATCAGGCCAACCGCGAGACCCAAGACGCCTGCGGCAACGCGAACGGAACGAGGGCGTGTAGCATGGGTGCGCGTCGCGTGAGCGCGTGTTGCGGTGGGTGTTGCACTCGACAACGCGACTCCCTCGAGTGCGTGGACGATGTCGCTCGCCGTTTGCGGTCGATCGCCCGGTCGCTTCTCGAGACAGCGCGTCACCAGCTCCGCCAGAGGCGCGGGTGTCGCCGGGCGCAGCATCGCGATCGACGGCGCCGCCTCTGTTGCATGAGCGGCCAGCATCGCCTGCGCGCTCCGCCCGGCGAACGGCGTGTGGCCGGCGAGCATCTCGTACGCCATCGCACCGAAGGCATAGAAGTCCGCACGCAGATCCATCGCGGGATCCGCCGCGGCCTGTTCCGGCGCCATGTACGCGGGCGTTCCCAGGGCGACACCGATCGACGTCAGCGCACCGCCGACGGTGGCGTCACTGAGCGCTTTGGCCACACCGAAGTCGGTGATGACCGCGGACGTACCGGTGAGGAGTACGTTGTCCGGCTTGATGTCGCGATGCGCGACGCCCTTGCCGTGAGCGTACGCGAGCGCCTTCGCAACGTCGCGGAGGATCGAAACCGTGTCCGCGATTGGCAGCTCGCCGTGCGAGAGCCTCGCCCGCAGCGACTCGCCGTCGACGAGAGGCATGACGTAATACGGCAGCCCGTCGATCTCGCCCGTCGCGAGCAGCGGGACGATGTGCGGATGCTGGAGCCGAGCGGCCAGCGAGATCTCCCGGCGGAAGCGGGCGATCGACACGCCGCCGGACAGGTCAGCCGGCAATACCTTCACGACGACCTGCCGGCCAAGCGACTTCTCCTCGGCAACGAAGACCCGTGACATGCCGCCGCCACCGAGCTCGCGCTCGATCGTGTACGCGCCGCCGAGCGATGCCTGGAGCTGCTCGTGAAGGTCTGTCATCAGCCGTTATCGGAGACACGCCAAGCTAGCGCACACGCTGCCATACGGATATGGCCAGCCCAGTGGTCACGGTGCATCGATTGGCCACGATGCTGGTGATGCCGCGGCCACGTTAGGCGCAGACCGCTACGCCTGAGCGTACTTACAGCGCGTCGCGAGCAAGCCGGTTGCAGCAGTGAGGTCGAGGTCCGCGATCAGCAACCCCTCCTGGCCGTAGGGTTGGTAGCTGAGCAGCGTTCCGTCAGGATTCGCGATCGCCGACGTACTCGGCGATCCCTCACTCGCGGTATTCACCGTCGCGAAGTAGCACGTGTTCTCCGCAGCACGACACAGTACTGCCTTCTCGTGGAACGTGTTCTTCGGATCGCCATAGCTGACGGGCCGATAGCCCTGCGGCTCGGCCTCGTGAAAATGCGGATGGAATACCACCTGTGCACCGTGCCTGACGGCCCAGCGCACCGTCTCCGGATACCGCCACCCTTCGTGACAGATGACGACACCGAACGTCAGCGGGCCGACAGTGAATACGCGCCGATTTTTCCCGGCCGCATAGATCGTGTCTTCCGACGGGTCGAGCTGCACCTTGTCCTGGCAACCGGCGATCGTCCCGTCTCGATTGATCACGAGCGCCGTCGGAATCGGCGCGCCATCGACTACACGCTCCGTCCCAAGTACGACCGCGACGTTCGCGGCCTTCGCCGCCGCCGCGATCGACGTCCAGGCCGCCTCGAGAAACCTGGGATCGGGAGCAGGGATGCCTTTGCCCGGAGCGCGATAGCCGGGAACGAAACACTCGGGAAAGCAGACGACGTCAGCCTGCCGCGCTCCCGCCTGTGCAATGGCCGCCTCGACCAACTGCACCGACTCGGCTGGTGTTGCCGGATGCCGGAGGTTTGCGAGGGCGATTCGAGAAGTAGTCATCGCCTAAATATGACTCCTATGGTTGCGACCACTCACGCGATGTGAATGATCACGCCATCGCCACGCGACGCCGCCGCTCCGACGAAATCCTTCACGTTCGTGAAGCTGGTGAGCAGATCATCGAGTGGCGCGTCGCCTCGTGCCGGGTCGTATCGACGCGCGAGATCCTCACGCGACAGACCAGCTAGGAAGTCGGCGAAGCGTCGAGCCTGCTGCGGGCGGAGTGCTCTCGCGAATCCTTCATCATCCAGTGGTTCGCCGCCCTCGACCATGTAGCAGGCGGGCTCCTCACCGCCCCACTCGGAGCCGGTGAACAGAAACTGTAGGCCGTACCAATCCTTCTCGATGTCGAGGACGGTGTCCGGATCCTTCGCCGGCACAGCTGGATTCTCTGGCGGACGCCAGTCGGGATCGACCTCGCTGACGGTGACCGGCAACAGCCGCAGCAGGAAGCCGAGCATGCCTTTGGGACGCACTTCCCTGACAGGCGGCACAGTGCCGTCATCCGGGAAGAGAAACTCCTGAACCTCATCGGGATGCGCGATCAGGTGCTCGATCTCGGCCCCCGTCGCGCGATGCAAGCTGCAATACATCCCCATGGTCGTCCTCGCCTGAAGCGTCCGATCGAAGGGAACAAACACCGTTTCTCGCCGTCGGCAAGCGGCGAGCGACGCTCCAACCGGGCTGGTAGCCGCGCCGAGCAGAGCGGCCCGGCACGACGCCTGCGCCTGCACTCCAGCGGATGGCATCGTCAACGCACCCCGAGGAGATGCGAACCATGGCGGACGAGACCAAACCAGTCGAAAAGCGTGTTGCCCAACGCGGAAAAGCCGCCGTCGCAAACGCTCGCGAGAAGGCAGAGCATCTTCTCGAGTCCGCGCGCGGGGAAACGGGGAATCTTCAGGCAACGGTGGCCGACGGCCTCGAGGCTCGCGCCGAGCGTGCCGCACGAACGAGCCCGGCCGTCGCTCGGCGTATGGATCGCACCGCGATGTGGCTTCGCGAGCACGACCTCACCAACCTCGGCGGCCTGCTGCGACGCGAGCTGCGCGATCGGCCGGGGCGGGTCGCGCTCATCGCGTTAGGTCTCGGGATCCTCATCGGTCGCGCGTCGCGGCGCCGGTAACCCAGGAAACGAACAGCCGATCAATCAGAGGACACTGTGGCCGCAGGGAATAAAGTCGTCGCGCTGGCGAAGGACACGTTCAACGAGTTCAACAAGGACGAGGCGACGTGGAAGGCGGCGGCGCTCTCGTACTTCACCGTGTTCGCACTCGCGCCGCTGCTCGTTCTGCTCCTTCAGGTCGCGAGCTTCATCTGGGATCCAGCGCAGGTGCGAGACGCCCTCACTGGCCAGTTCCAGGCGCTGATGGGGAGCGACGTCGCCAAGCAGGTCGAGACCATGATGACCACCGCCGAGCAGAAGTCGGCGTCCGGTTCGGGGTTTCGGCTGATCCTGAGCATCGGCGGGCTGCTGTTCGGCGCGACCGGCGCGTTCGTCTCGCTGCAGACCGCGCTCAATCGCGCGTGGGAAGTCGAGCCCGACCCGAAGAGCGGCGGCATCAAGAACTTCATCACGAAGCGCTTCCTGTCGCTCGGCATGGTGCTCGGCATCGCGTTCCTGCTGCTCGTCTCGCTCGCGGTGACGGCCGCGATGAGCGCGGTGGGCGGCGCGCTGTTCGGCGGGCTCGGGAAGACGTTCGGGGA
>Ga0310810_10007636_pt1 | contig 12366 bp, 13 predicted proteins | sample NCmetagenome_FD_207641 | JGI IMG/M metagenome (GOLD analysis project Ga0310810, IMG submission 207641) | Soil microbial communities from experimental microcosm in Duke University, North Carolina, United States - NC | ecosystem: Engineered > Artificial ecosystem > Soil microcosm > Unclassified ... | reverse complement strand
GGCAGCGAGCAGAGCGCGGCGAAGCCGCCGATGCCGCCGAGCACCTCGGGACGCATCGTGGACTTCGCGAGCGGCCGGATGCGGTCGACCAGATCATTGCCCGCATCGATATCGACGCCGGCGTCCTTGTACGTGATCGACATCGACGCACGTTTCGCACGCGCCGCACGTCGGAGCAAGGGCGTTGCGCTAGACTGAACCGCGCAGTGCCTCATCGTCCCTTGACCGTCGATGCGGTGATCCCGGCGCGAGACGCCGCGGCCACGCTCCCCGAGGTCCTCGCGCGGTTGCCGATCCGGCAGTTGCGCTCGGTCGTCGTCGTCGATCACGCGTCGCGCGACGCGACCAGCGCGATCGCGCGCGACGCCGGCGCGCTCGTCCTGCGCGAGCCGTCGGGCGGCTACGGCGCGGCGTGCCTGCACGCGATCGCGCACCTGTCGTCCTTGCCCGAGCCGCCCGGCGTGGTCGCGTTCGTGCCCGGCGACGGCCGCGCCGACTCCGCCGATCTCGGCGCGGTGGTCCAGCCGATCCTCGACGGCTCGGCGGAGCTCGCGATCGGCGTGCGCACGCGCGAGCAAGGTCCGCCGATCGCGGAGCGCGTCGCGGTCGGGCTCATCCGCGCGGTCTATCGCCATCGCTTCCGCGATCTCGGCCCGATGCGCGCGGTGCGCTTCCCGGCGCTGGTCGCGCTCGGCATGAGCGATCGCGGCGGCGGCTGGGACGTCGAGATGCAGGTGCGCGCGCTCAAGCTCGGGCTCGCGATCGCCGAGGTCCCGGTCGGGACCACCGCCTCGCCGCGCTCGCGCGGCGCTGCGACCGCCGCGGCGGCCGCCGGGACGAGATCGCTCTTCCACATCTTGCGGCACGCGACCATGCGATAGTTCGACCGGGGAGGGCCCGTGACCACCGACAACCTGCTGGAGCGGTTCGCGCGCGACTACGACGCCGGCACCGTGCTGTTCCGCGAGGGCGACCCCGGCGACTTCATGTACGTCGTGCACGCGGGCGAGGTCGAGATCCGGCGCAAGGTCGGCGATCACGAGCGCGTGCTCGCGGTGCTCCCCGCCGGCGAGTTCTTCGGCGAGATGGCGCTGATCAACCAGCGGCCGCGCTCGGCGACGGCGGTCGTGCGTGTGCCGTCGCGCCTGCTCGTGATCGAGCCGCGCACCTTCGAGGCGATGATCCGCGGCAAGACCGAGATCGCGGTGCGCATGATCAAGACGCTGGCCGCGCGCCTCGAGCGCGCGAACAACCAGATCGAGCTGTTGCTCTTGCCGAGCGCGAACCATCGCGTCGTGCAGTGCCTGCGCCGCCTGGCGGAGGAGCAGATCGCGGCGGCGGGCGCGGCGGCCGGCGGCAACGCGGAGAACGCGATCTATCTGCCCGTGCAGCTCGAGGACATCGCGTCGCGCGTGGCGCTGCCCGCGCACGAGGTCGCCGACATCGTCGAGCGGCTCTATCAGTCGAAGCTGGTCGTGCTCGCCGAGGACGCCGGCATCGAGGGCCCGGGCTACGTCATCCCCGAGGTCGGGCGCTTGCTGGAGTTCCTCGAGTTCTTGGAGCTCAAGGAACGTTTCGGCGGGATATGAAGCCTTCGATCGCGGCGTGGAACCAGGGCAGCGCGAGCTCGAGCCCGCCCGCGATCAGGTGATCGTCCGCGCCCGCCGCGAGGCCGCGCTGCACCGCCTCGCACGCGGCGAGATCCTCGCCCTGGAACACGCCGTGCTCGATCAGCTCGAAGCTCTTCGCGAAGTGCTCGTCCCGCTCCGTGCGCGCGCGCGGGACGAGCAGCGCGTGCTCGAAGCGGGTGCGATCGACCGCGAGCGGCGTCACCGAGATCACGCTCGTGTAGTCGGGGTGGAGGATCACGACGGTGTTCGGGAAGACGACGTAGCTCGGCGTCGAGACGTCTCTCACGTCGCCGGGCGAGTCGATCGCCCGGCGCGCCGAGACCGCGCGCACGTGCGGGCCGACGGACTCCGCCTTGCCGTGCGCGTCGAGGAAGAAGCGATAGATCGATCCGCGGTGCAGATGGCGGATGTGATAGCCCTCGAGGAACGCGTCGATGACGAGCTTCCAGTTGCAGCGCCGTTCGCTGGTGGCGCGCCGGAAGACGACGTGATCGCCGAGGTCGGGTAGATCGAGCTCGCCGAGGAACGCATCCACGTCGATCGTGTTCGTCGCGTTCGTCCACAAGAGGCCGTGCCGCTCGGCGAGCGGCACCTCGACCAGCCCGCGCGTCGCGCGATCGAGCCCCGCGAACGCCTCCTCGTGCGGCACGTGCAGGAGCGCGCCCGCGAGATCGTAGGTCCAGCCGTGGTAGCGGCAGACCAGCGCCTTGCGCGCGCACGCCGGCTCGTCGTCGCACAAGCGGCTCGCGCGGTGGCGGCACGCGTTCTTGAACGCGCGCGCCGTGCCGAGGGCGTCGCGGATCAAGATCAGCGGCACGCCGCCGACGTCGCGCGCCAAGGTCGCGCCGGCCGGCAGCTCGCTCGCGTGGGCGGCGACCAAGGGCAGGGCGCGGAACAAGGCCGCGCGCTCGGCCTCGAGCCGCGCGGGGTCGACGTAGTGCGCCGCCGGCAGCTCGTGCCACGCGGCGGCCACCGGGATCCCCGCGCGCAGCTCGTCGACGATCTCGCGCAGCGTGGACATATGTCTCGTATACGAGATACATATCTCGTATGCAAGACAAGTTGCGGGCATCGCTCCCGCACGCGACCGTGCGCTTGTTCCGCCTGGTCAACCGCACGCACGGCCGCGCGCTCGAGGCGATCGGCCTGTCCGCCGAGCAGGCGCACGTCCTGACCGTCTTGTGGGCGTTCGGCCCGCAGACCGTCGGCGAGCTCGGCAAGGCGCTCGCGCTGTCGAGCCCGACCTTGACCGGCGCGCTCGATCGGCTCGCGGCGCAGCGCCTGATCCGCCGCCGCCCTTCGGACGACGACGGCCGCGCCTACGTGATCGAATCGCGCGCGAGCGCGACGCTGCGGCGGCGCGCGCTGCGCTGCCTCGAGCGCACGGAGGCCGCCTGCTTCGGCGCGCTGACGCGGACCGAGCGGAGGGAGCTGCTACGCCTGATGACGAAGGCGACGGCGGCCCTGGAGGGCGCTACGCCGCCGCGACGCCGTCACGGATCTCGATGACCTTGCGGACCAGCCGCGACAGATCATCGTTCTTCCCGTGGATGAGCGTCTCGATCTCGGGCGCCATCTGACTGAGCTGCTGCTGGAGCGACGTGCTCGTCGTCCCGGTCAGCAGTGTCGCGATGACGGCGACCAGGAACGAACCGCCCCAGATCTCGCGGACTGCGTCCGCGGCCGAGGTGGCCTGGACGACGTGAAAACCCTCGGCTTCGAGGGCACGGGTGAGCTCTTCGCGCTCGGTGCTGATCTCGTTGACGACTAGGACGGATGACATCAGGACCTCTGGACCCGCGCCCCCCGCGGGCAGGTTCCGTCGAGGACAATCGCCGGAGTCTAGCGGGGTCGCACCGCGCGGGCGGTGGCTCGATTAATTAGCATTCGCGAAGTGTTAACTAGCAGACTTGGCTGACACCCGCGAGCAAATCGAGGTCAATTCGGGGTTCCACCGAGCGGTGCCGGCCTTGCGGGGCGAAGCGGGTTTCGGTACATAGGCCGCCACATGGCGTGGTGGTCTCGCACAGGCGGTCTCCAAACGGAGCCGAAAAAGTCCGTCCCCAAGGGGATTTGGGCGAAGTGCGAGCGCTGCCAAGCGACGCTCTACGACGCCGAGCTCGCCCAGAACCTCCGCGTCTGTCGGACGTGCGGACATCACTTCCGGATGCCGACCGCCGAGCGCATCGAGGCGATGCTCGATCCCGGCAGCTGGAAGGAGCACGACCTCGAGCTCGAGAGCACCGATCCGCTCGGGTTCAAGGTCGACGGCAAGAAGTACGCGGACGCGATCAAGGCGACCACCAAGAAGGTCGGCGCCGGCGACGCGTACCGCGCGTTCACCGCGACGATGGGCGGCCACGCCGTCGAGGCCGGCTTCTTCGTGTTCGAGTTCATGGGCGGATCGATGGGCTCGGTCGTCGGCGAGAAGATCGCGCGCCAGTTCGAGCGCGCGCTCGCGGCGCGGCGCCCGGCGATCGTGTTCTGCGCCTCGGGCGGCGCGCGCATGCAAGAGGGCGTGCTGTCGCTGATGCAGATGGCGAAGACCAGCGCGGCGCGCTCGCGCCTGCGCGAGGCGCACGTCCCGTACATCGCGGTGCTGCTGCACCCGACCACCGGCGGCGTCGCGGCGTCGATCGCGATGCTCGGCGACATCATCGTCGCCGAGCCCGACGCGCTGATCGGCTTCGCGGGCCCGCGCGTGATCGAGCAGACGATCCGCCAGCAGCTGCCACCCGGATTCCAGCGCAGCGAGTTCCTCCTCGATCACGGCATGGTCGATCAGGTCGTGCCGCGCACGCAGATGCGCGCGACGCTCGAGCGGTCGCTGCGCTGGTTCGCCGGCGCTTCGACCAACGGTTCACACTAGACGCGATGAGCGTCTCGTACGACGAGCTGTTGCGCCGGCTGTTCGCGGCGCGGCGCGCGGGCGTCGACTGGGGCACGGCGCGGGTGCGCGCGGTGCTCGACGCGCTCGGCGCGCCCGATCGATCGCTCGGGACGATCGTGCACGTCGGCGGGACCAACGGGAAGGGATCGACGTCGGCGATGATCGCGGCGATCGCGCGCGCGGCGGGACGGCGCGTGGGGATGTACACGTCGCCGCACCTGAGCTGCCTGCGCGAGCGCGCGCTGATCGACGGCGAGCTCGCGAGCGAGGACGCGTGGTGCGGGGCGGCCGAGCGCGTGTGGGCGGCGGGCGGATCGGAGCTCACCTTCTTCGAGCAGGTCACCGCGATCGGCGTGTGCGTCCTCGCCGAGGCGGCGCTCGACGTCTGCGTGCTCGAGGTCGGGCTCGGCGGGCGCTTGGATGCGACCAACGCGATCGACGCGCCGATCGCGGTCGTCACCGGCGTCGCGATGGATCACGAGCAGTACCTCGGCGACACGCTGCGCGCGATCGCGGGCGAGAAGGCCGGCATCTTCAAGCGCGGGCAGCGCGTGGTGATCGGCGCGAGCGGCGAGCGCGAGGCGGTGCCGTGGCTCGCCGACGCGGCGCGCGCCGCGGGCGCTGAGTCACTGACGATCGTCAGTGACGAGATGATCGCGGCGGTGCCCCCGGTGGCGCTCCTCGGCGCGCACCAGCGCGCGAACGCGGCGGCGGCGATCGCCGCGATCGAGATGCTGGATCCGACGATCGGTCCGCTCCTGCGCGCCAAGGGCCTCGCGAGCGCACGGAACCCGGGCCGGCTCGAAGAGGTCGCGCCCGGCATCGTCCTCGACGGCGCGCACAACCCGCACGGCGCGCGCGCGCTCGGCGCGTGGCTCGCCGATCGATCGGAGCGCCCGCGCGTCCTCGTCGTCGCGGTCTCCTCCGACAAGGACGTCGCGGCGATGCTCGCCGCGCTCACGCCGCACGTCGAGCGCGTGATCGCGACCCGCTACGCGCAGCCGCGCGCGATGGATCCCGCCGCGCTCGCGACGCTCGCGAACGGCGCCGAAACCGCGCCCGACGTCATGACCGCGATCGCGCGCGCGCGACACGACGGCGCCGCGCTGATCATCGTCGCCGGCTCGCTGTTCGTCGTCGGCGAAGCGCGCGCGCACCTGATCGGCGGCCCGATCGATCCGATCGTCGTGACCGACCCGGTCGGCCCGAAGATCTAATCGATCGATCCCATCCGCGAAGCGGGCATCCAGATCCCGACGACCCGTCCCTCGATCCGCTCGATCGGCAGCGGGCCCCAATATCGCGAGTCGGCGCTGTCGTCGCGGTTGTCACCCATCATGAACACGGTGCCGTCGGGGACGCGACAGCCCTGCGGCGTCGTGACGAGCTGCGGCCACGCGAGCTTCCGCGGGCCGACCGGCATGCGCTGCGGCGACGCGTCCTCGCAGCGGCCCATCGTCAGGTTGCCCGGGTCGGGGAAATCGAACGCGCGCGGATCGTAGGGCCGATCGGGCCATGGGCTGGCGTGCGCGATCCGATGCGCGCGGCCGTCGAGAACTTCTTCGTAGCGCGTCTCGTCGAGCTTGCGGGTGGGCACCGGTGCGCCGTCGATCGCGAGCATGCCGTCCTTCACGGCGACGACGTCGCCGCCGACCGCGACGATCCGCTGCACGTAGTCGTAGCCATTCGGCGCGATGAAGACGACCACGTCTCCGCGCGACGGTGCACGCCAGAGGATGCTGAGCTTCTCGACCATGAGGTGATCGCCGACCTGCAACGTCGGCGACATCCCCGCGCTCGGGATCTTGAACGCTCCGAGCAGGTAGACGAACGCGATCACGCCGATCGAGATCATCGCCGCGGAGGTCGCGCTCGCCTCTTGCCAGTGCCACCGCTCCGGCTTGCCGCGCACCATCGCGCGGATCGCGAACACCCAGCCGACGATGAACAGCACGAGCATCATCGGGACGACGAACACCGTGAGCGTCGTCGCGAACGCGATCACGACCCAGGCGCCTAGGAGGACCGCCGCGAGCTTCCAGCGGCCCCACAGCGCGAGCAGCGGGGCCCACGCCGCGAACAAGAGCCGCACGACGATCATGGCCGCTTCGACTGTTGATCGATCATGCGCAGCTTGTCCTGCCCCTGCGCGCGCTCTTTCGGATCGGTCGACGTCTCGACGAAGCGCTCGTACCAGTAACGCGCCTCGTCGAGCTTGCCGACCTTCTCGTACGAGACCGCGACGTCCCAGATGATCGCGGGCGCGGGCATCTCGCCGAGCGCGCGGCGATAGAGCTCGGCGGCGTCGTCGTAGCGGCCGGCGGTGAACGCGGCCTCGCCCTCGTCGAAGAGCCGCTGCGCGCCGGCGACGTGGCGCTCGCGCGCGCCCGTCACCGCGGCCGGCTCGCGCGACGACGTCCCGAGCGCCGCCGCGAACACGCCGCCGATCGCGAGCGCGATCCCGAGCGCGACGTACGGCGCGCGGCGCGGCGGATCGGGCGTGGTGAGCGCGACCCGCACGTCGGCCGCGCTCGCGAAGCGCGCGTCCGGATCCTTCGCGGCGAGCCGCGCGATCACCCGCGCGATCCGCTGCGGCGCGCGGCGGCCGATCCGCGCGACGTCGAGCGGGTCGTGCAGCTGCCGGTGCAGGAGCTCCTCGGCGCGGCGCGCCTTGAAGCTCGGCTCGCCGGTGATCATCTCGAACAAGATCAACCCGACCGCGTAGAGATCCGAGCGCGCGTCGGCGCGCCGGCCCGCGACGACCTCGGGCGCCATGTACGCCGGCGTGCCCTTGATCGACGTCGACTGCGCGCCCGTGCCCTTGCCCGGATCCGACCCCGGCTCGTCGAGGCGCGCCAGGCCGAAGTCCATCAGGACCACGCGGCCGTCGTCGCACAGCATGACGTTCCCCGGCTTGACGTCGCGATGCACGATGCCGCGCGCGTGCGCGGCGCCGAGCGCGTCGAGCAGGCGATCGCAGATCGCGAGCGCGCGCGCCAGCGGCAACGGCCCGTGCGCGATCCGTTGCGACAGCGTCTCGCCGGCGAGCCGCTCCATCACGATGAACAGATCGCCGTCCATCTCCTCGAGCGTGTGCGTGCGCGCGATGCTCGCGTGGGTGAGCGCCTGGCTCGCGCGCAGCTCGTCGCGGAGGAGCGCGCGCAGCCGCGGCGAGCGCCCGGCGCCGACCACCTTCACCGCGACCGGCTGATCGATCAGGACGTCGTGCGCGGCGTAGACCTCGCCCATGCCGCCGCGCCCGAGCAGGTGCTCGATGCGATAGCGATCGGCGAGCACGCGGCCGCGCGCGAGCTGCCCGATCGGCTCGTCACCGCCGGGCGTGATGTCGGAGCCGGGGAGGGTGCTCGCACCTTCGTCGTCGGGCGGATCGGTACGGCTCCCCACGCGCGGATGGTACTCGGGTCACGGCGCCGCGGACGGCGCGCCGGAAGTTTGCCTGGTAAAGCCGCTGCGCATACGATCCGTTCATGCGTCGCGCTCGCGTGCTCTTCGCGCTCCTGGTCGCCGGAGTCTGGGCCAGCGCTGCGTACGCGCAGCCCGAGGAGCATCGCGAGGGCGAGTACGGCGGCGTGACGCCCGGCGAGAAGCCTGCGCAGCCCGACACCGCGAAGCCGAAACACAAGCGGCCTCCGCCGAAGGACGAGCTGACCTGGATCGGGTTCCAGGCCAAGGACGGCGGCGGCGGCGAGCTCTTCTTCCAGGCGCCCGCGCAGTTCACGGTCACGCAGCACGTCGAGAAGGGCATGGTCGTGGTGACGCTCTCGGGCCTGCGGCGGCAGGTGAAGAACGCGCGGAGGCCGCTCGACACCCGCTACTTCGACACGTCGATCGCGCGCGTCACCGCGCGCCCGCGTGGATCGAAGGGCATCGAGGTCCGCATCGCCTTCAAGTCGCCGAAGGACGCGCACGAGGCGCAGGTCCGCACGGCGACCGAGCCGGACGGCATGTTCTACGCGTACCTCGACTTCGGCGCCGGCGGTCGCGTCGACGTGAAGCCTTCCGAGCCTTCCGAGCCCGACACCGACGCGCAGTGATACGCTCCGCGGCGTGATCCTCTTCGAGCGCAAGGTCAGCTCCGTCCTCGCCGGCTGGATCGCGATGCTGCTCGCGATCTCGATCGTGTGCGCGATCGACTTCCGCGGCGGCGGCGATCTCTACGCGCGGCTCGCGCTGATCCCGTCGCGCGTCTTGCACGGCGAGCTGTGGCGCTTGGTGACGTGGGCGTTCGTCGAGCTGTCGCCGTCGGCGCTGATCATCACGTGCGTGACGATCTTCTGGTTCGGCGGGCCGCTGCTCGAGGCCTGGGGCGATCGCAAGCTCGTCCGCGTGTTCGGCGCGATCACCGTCGGCGCCGCGGTCGGCACGACCGTGCTCGCGACCGCGCTCGGCATGAGCTACTTCCCGTACATCTCGAGCTGGGCGATCGCCGACGCGATCGTGATCGCGTGGGGCCTCACGTTCCCGACCCGGATGGTGCGCATCTACATGCTGATCGCGGTGAGCGGCGACACGCTCGCCAACTTCACGCTCGCGTTCACCGGGCTGTGCGCGCTGTTCTACGGCCTGGTGCCGATGCTGCCGATGACGATCGCCGCGGGCGCGAGCTACGCGTACGTGAAGGGCTGGCCGCGGCCGAAGCTGCGCAGCTATCGCGGCGGCAAGCCGACCCGCGGGCCGTACGCGCCCAATTGATCAGTCGACCACGATGCCGGGCGCCGGGAACTTCTTGCAGAGCTCGCGCACCTCGCCGGCGACGCGCTCCTTCACGCTCGCGTCGGTCGGCGCCGCGACGACCTGATCGATCCACGCGGCGATCTGGCGCATCTCGGCTTCCTTCATGCCGCGGCTCGTGACGGCCGGAGTCCCGATGCGCACGCCGCTCGGATCGAACGGCTTGCGCGGATCGAACGGCACGGTGTTGTAGTTGAGGACGATCCCCGCCTCGTCGAGCGCCTTCGCCGCCGCCTTGCCGGGGACGTTCTTGTTGGTGAGATCCGCGAGGATCAGGTGGTTGTCGGTGCCGCCGGTGACGAGCGCGAAGCCGCGCTCGACGAGCGCCGCCGCGAGCGCCTTCGCGTTCGCGACGATCTGCGCCGCGTACTGCTTGAACGCGAGCGTCGCGGCTTCCTTGAGCGTGACGGCGATCGCCGCGGTCGTGTGGTTGTGCGGGCCGCCCTGCAGGCCGGGGAAGACCGCGCGATCGATCGCCTTCGCGTGCGCGGCGGTCGACATCAACATGCCGCCGCGCGGGCCGCGCAAGGTCTTGTGCGTCGTCGTCGAGACGATGTCGGCGACCGGCACCGGCGACGGATGCACGCCGCCCGCGATCAAGCCGGCGATGTGCGCGATGTCCGCGGCGAAGATCGCGCCGACCTCCTTCGCGATCGCGCCGAACGCCTCGAAGTCGATCGTGCGCGGGATCGCCGTGCCGCCGGCGAACAGGAGCTTGGGCCGCTCCTTCTTGGCCAGGTCGCGCACCTCGTCGAGATCGATGCGACCGTCCGACTTCCGGACACCGTACTGCACCGCCTTGAAGAACATGCCGGTGATCGACACGTTCCAGCCGTGCGTCAGGTGGCCGCCGGCGGGCAAGCCCATGCCCATCACGGTGTCGCCGGGCTTGAGGAACGCGAGGTAGATGGCGAGGTTCGCCGGCGAGCCCGAGTACGGCTGCACGTTGGCGTGCTCGGCGCCGAACAGCGCCTTCGCGCGATCGATCGCGAGCGTCTCGATCTTGTCGATCTCCTGCTGGCCCTCGTAGTAGCGCTTGCCCGCGTAGCCCTCGCTGTACTTGTTCTGGAGGATCGAGCCCGACGCGGCGCAGACCGCCGCCGACGCGTAGTTCTCCGACGCGATCAGGCGGATCGTGTCGCGCTCGCGGCGCTCCTCGGCGACGATCAGATCGGCGATCTCGGGGTCGGTGGCGCGGAGGGTGGCGTCGAGCGCGGGTTGCATGCGGCGTAGCGTGCCGATCCGCGCCGAATCCTGCAAGCACCCCGACGCATCCTCATGTTGGAGAACGCGCCGCGTGCGTGTAAACCTCGGACGTCCATGCATCATCCCTCGCGCGAGGCGTTCATCGAAGCCTCGGCCCGCGGCAACCTGATCCCGGTCTACCGCGAGCTGCTCGCCGACGGCGACACGCCGGTGTCCGCGTACGCCGCACTCCGCGCGTCGGCAGCCGACGCGCCGAGTGATCCGATGACACGGGGAGGCGCGGCGGAAGGATCGTTCTTGCTCGAGTCGGTGGTCGGCGGCGAGACCTGGGCCGCGTACTCGTTCGTCGGCGTGTCGCCGCGCGCGACGCTCACATGGAAGGACGGGCACGCGCACGCGACGTGGTTCGACGTCGACGGCGGCGGCCCGCCGCAATCGGCGAGCTGGCAGGCCGCCGATCCGACCGCCGCGCTCGCCGAGGTGATGGGCGACTTCAAGCCGGTCGAGACCTACGGCCTGCCGCGCTTCTGGGGCGGCGCGGTCGGCTGGATCGCGTACGACTGCGTGCGCGCGTTCGAGGATCTGCCGGCGCGCGCGAAGCGCGATCTCGAGCTGCCCGAGCTCGCGTTCGTCATCACCGACACGCTGCTCATCTTCGACAACCTGCGGCAGACGCTGAAGGTCGTCGCGACGCCGTACGTGCGCCGCGCCGAGAAGGCGGAGCAGGCGTACGAGCGCGCGTGCGCGCGCATCGACGAGATCATCGAGCGCCTGCGCGCGCCGCGGGCGCCGCTGCCCGTGCTCGAGCCGCCCGCGCCCGGCGAGGATCGCGCGGCGATCGAGCCGCCGCCTTCCGCGATCGGGCGCGCCGCGTACGAGGCCGCGGTCGATCGCATCAAGGACTACGTGCTCGCGGGCGATGCGTTCCAGGTCGTCCTGTCGCAGCGCTTCACCGTGCCGCGCGGCGCGGTCGATCCGCTCGACGTCTATCGCGCGCTGCGCGTGATCAACCCGTCGCCGTACATGTTCCACCTGCAGTTCGCGGACGCGCGCGTCACCGGCGCGTCTCCGGAGACGTTGGTCCGGTTGGCCGGCGGGCGCGTCGAGCTGCGCCCGATCGCGGGCACGCGCCCGCGCGGCCGTACGCCCGAGGACGACGAGCGCCTCGCCGCCGAGCTCGCCGCGGATCCGAAAGAGCGCGCCGAGCACCTGATGCTGATCGATCTCGGGCGCAACGACGTCGGGCGCGTCGCGGCGAAGGGCAGCGTGCGCGTGACCGAGCAGTACGTGATCGAGCGCTACTCGCACGTGATGCACCTGACCTCGCACGTCGTCGGGCGCCTGGCGGACGGCAAGACCTGGGTCGACGTCCTGCGCGCGGCGTTCCCCGCGGGCACGCTCAGCGGCGCGCCGAAGATCCGCGCGATGGAGATCATCGACGAGCTCGAGCCGCATCGCCGCGGCATCTACGGCGGCGCGGTCGGCTACGTCTCGTACACGGGCAACATGGATCTCGCGATCGCGATCCGCACGCTGGTCACCCAGGACGATCAGATCCACGTGCAGGCGGGCGCGGGCATCGTCGCCGACAGCGAGCCGGCGCGCGAGCACGAGGAGTGCGTGAACAAGGCGCGCGCGGTCCTGCGCGCGGTCGCGATGGCCCGCACGGCGAAGAGCGGGGGCGTCTGATGTTGCTCTTGATCGACAACTACGACTCGTTCACCTACAACCTCGCGCAGTACTTCGGCGAGCTCGGCGAAGACGTCCGCGTCGAGCGCAACGACGCGATCGGCGTCGACGCGATCGCCGCGATGGCGCCGTCGACGATCGTGATCTCGCCGGGGCCGTGCACGCCGAACGAGGCCGGCATCTCGATGGACGTGATCC
>Ga0310810_10007635_pt1 | contig 12368 bp, 3 predicted proteins | sample NCmetagenome_FD_207641 | JGI IMG/M metagenome (GOLD analysis project Ga0310810, IMG submission 207641) | Soil microbial communities from experimental microcosm in Duke University, North Carolina, United States - NC | ecosystem: Engineered > Artificial ecosystem > Soil microcosm > Unclassified ... | reverse complement strand
CACGATGGCGACGACCGGGTCGAACGTGCTGACCTCGAAGAGCAGGGCGCGAAGCAGTCCCGATGTCCACAGCGCTGCGATCAACCCGATCGCTGTCCCGGCAAGGGCCACGCGCAGGGCATCGCCAAACACATCCCTCGTGAGGTCGCTCGGACGTGCCCCGAGGGCCAGCCGCACACCGAACTCCTGGGTGCGCCGCGCCACGGAGTACGACAGCACGCCGTAGAGCCCGATGCACCCGAGCAGCAGCGACAACGCGCCGAAGGCGGCGGCGAGGTACGTCACCAACCGTTCGCGGAGGACGCTGCGCTCGACCTGCAACGACATCGTGTTCACGTTGTCGAGCACGAGACCCGGTTCCGCCTGCCGCAGCGCCGCACGAACCGACGCGACTGCCTGGTGAACGTCGCCGTTCACGCGGACCGCCATGCTGTGCGGCTGTCTCGGCCACTGCCGGCTCGGGAAGTAGACCATCGGCACCGTCGCGCCGCGGAGCGTATACGGGCGAACGTCGCCGACGATGCCGACGATCGTCGCCGTGAATTCCTTGTCGCCGATCGTCCGCCCGATCGGGTCGCGTCCGTTGAAGTAGCGAGCGGCCACTGATTGACTGACGATGGCCACGAGCGCTCCACCGTCCCGATCGCGCTCGTCGAACTCGCGTCCGGCAATGACCGGGGTGCCTGTCGTCGCGAAATAGCCGGGGCCAACGTAGTTCTCGTCGAGGTCGATCTCGTCGCGTGCGCGGTCGCCGTCCAGAATGTACGAGCTGCTCTGTGAACAGTTGTCGAGCAGTCCGCATGTCGAGACCGCTGCCGAGAGGACGCGCGGGACGCTGCTGACGGCACCGGCGATTCGTGTGCTGAGCGCGGGCACTTGTGCCGTCGAATAGCCGCTGGCCGCAGGGTTGAACGACACGGAGACGACGTGGTCGGTATCGTACCCGGGATCGACGCTGGCGAAGTTGATGAGACTGCGTCCGAGCAGCGCGGCCGAGAACACAACAACGACGGCGAGCGCCAACTGCGCGGCGACGAGTGGTCGCATCCCACGCATGACGGACGGTGCGGAGTTCGCACGCGCGGTGGTCACGAGCGCACCGCCGGTCTGTCCCCGTGCCGTCCGCACCGCCGGAACAAGACCACACAGCAGCGCGGTCCCGATCGAGACGAGCGCCGTGAAGAGGAACACACGCGCGTCGGGCGAGTAGACGTCAGGCAGGCGATCGCGCGATGTGTCGAGGAACGCGCTGGCGAGAACGCCGCTCGTCCATTGGCCAACGACCCAGCCGGCCGCACCTCCGAGCACCGCCAATAGAGTGCTCTCGACGAGACCCTGCTGAAGCAGGCGGACACGGCTGGCGCCGACGGCGACTCGAATCGCCATCTCCCGCGCTCGCGCAGCCGATCGCGCCAGCAGAAGGTTCGCGACGTTGGCGCACGCGACGAGCAGCACGACGGCGACCATGATCGTGAGGGCAAGGAAGGCTTCCGACAGTTGCGCCCGCAGGCGCGAGAACCCGTGCTCGAACGACTGTACGACCAGCACGTTATGGAGTGCCTCGGCTCGGAATCGCGCGTCGTCGATCCCGTTCACCATATCCTCGAGACCGGCATGGTTCGCCACGTCGAGTGCGGCGGTTGCCTGGGGAAGCTCACCAGTCGGGATGCGTCCGATCACGTTCAGCCAGGCGATGCGATCCTGGTTCGCCCACGGCTGCTCGGCCTCGACTTCCCCATAAGAACTGACGTTGTTTCGATACTCGAGCGCGTGCTGCATCGTCAGCGGCATCCACAGGTCGGCGCGCGCGTCGCTCCAGGTGCCGACGAATCCGGGTGGCGCGATGCCGACAATCGTGGTCGCAACGCCGCTGACCACCAATGTCTGTCCGATGACGTCAGCGCCGCCGAGCCGTTCTTTCCAGAGGCGATCGCCGATCACCGCGACAGGAGCGCTGCCGGTCACCTGCATGTCGTTCTGATCGATCGAGCGTCCGCGCGCTACGGGGACGTCGAGTGTCGCGAAGTACTCGGCAGAGACGAGTTGGCTGCGGACCGACTCCGGTTGGGTTTGCCCCGGGAGGCGGACAACGAACGTCGAGGTTCGCGTCATCGCGGCCAGCGATCCGCGGGTGCCCAGCGCGGTGCGCAGCCGTGCGAAGCGCGGGAACGAGAAGCGCACGTAGCGTCCTGTTCCGCCGGTCGCGTCGGGCTCGCCCTCGCGCGGCCGCTCGTAGAGCGCGATGAGCTCGTGAGGTGAGGGGACGTTCAGCGGCTTGAACATCACCGCGTCGAGCAATGTGAAGATTGCCGTATTCGCGCCGATCCCGAGCGCGAGCGTGAGGATGGCGGCTGCCGCGAATGCCGGTGTGCGCGTCAGCGACCGGGTTCCGTACTTCAGGTCCTGCCAGAGGGTGTCAATCATGGTTACGAACCAAAACCTATTGTTGATTGGGCGATCTTTGATCGTTGATTCCTTGTTGATTGTTGAGTCGCGATTCTTGATTTAGGCGAAATTCGATTCATCAGTAAATCAACAATCAAGAATCTCCATTCAACAACCATTCAACAATCACAAATCCTCAAATCCAGAATGTCTTACCCCTGCCTCAGCGCCGCGAGCGGATCGATTCGTACCGCACGCCGTGCCGGCACGTAACTCGCGATCGATGCGACGAGCAGGATTGCGAGCCCCACACCGATATAGTTGCTCGGCTCACGTACGTCGATCATTGAAAATACACTCGACATCGCGTAGACGAGTCCGACCGCAGCGGGAATTCCCAGTACTCCGCCGCCGGCGATCGGTTGCGCCGCCTGCTGAATGACGAGCCGGAGCACGGTGGCGGGCCGCGCACCCAGCGCCATGCGAAGGCCGATCTCGCGCGTGCGTCGCGTAACCATGTACGACACCACGCCGTAGATGCCGATGCCAGCGAGGCAGAGCGCGACGAATGCGATCGCGCCGAGCAGTCCCGCTAGCGTATAGAGACTCGCCTGATCGCGGAAGAGCACTTGTTCCATCGAGGCGACGTCGAAGATCGGTTCGTCAGGATCCAGCGCTGCGGCTTGTGCGCGGATGGCGGACACGCTGAGCAGCGGATCGGCCTCCGTGCGAACAACGATGGCCGTTGCACGATCGGGCAGCCATGTCGACGGCACGTACACCTGTGGCATCGTCCGCTGATCGGCGTCCGACCTGCGCACGTTTGCCACGATACCGACCACCTGCAGCGGTGTGCCCGGAGCATCGTCCGCGACGACGGTCGCGCGCGTATCGATCGGATTGCGCCCGGGCCAGAAGCGCCGCGCGGCCTCTTCGCTCACGAGCGCGACAGGTGGCCCGTTGTCATCGAAGTCAGCGTCAACGAAGCCGCGTCCGCGCGCGAGCGGAACGCGCATCGTTTCGAGGTATCGAGGGCTGACGACGGCGAGCGCGACGAATGGGAGCGCCTCCTCGTCAAGTGGAGCCTCCCCGTCGATCCTCAGACGAGCGCTGAGTTCGCGGTCGGCAACCGGCAGCCGATTGATTGTTGCCGAGGAGTCGATCCCGGGAAGGGCATCGATACGCGCCAACAACTCGCGATAGAACTGCGTCGTTCGCTCGCGCGTGTATGTCGCCGGCGGCAGATCCATGCGAAACGTCAGCACCCCTCGCGGGTTGAAGCCGCTCTCCATCGTCCTGAAGGTCCATGCGGCTCGTGCGAACAACGAGATCTGAACGAGGAGCACCACGGCGAGGCAGACCTGTGCGGCGACCAGTGCACGACGGATCCGATGCGCCGGCCCACCGCCAATCGCGCGCGCCCCGTTCTTGAGATCGGCGGGATTCGGACGCCATGACTGCAGCGCAGGGACGAATGCAAAACCGAGCGGCAGGACGAACGCGGTCGCGAGGCCCACGGCAACGATGCGCCAATTCAGCGCGGCCTCTCCGAACAGACGGGCCTGGGGCCCTGCCAGCCACTTGAGGAGCGCGAGCCCCCACCCGCCGAGCACCAGGCCTGTCACACCTGCGGCGAGCGAAATCAGCAGGCTCTCGATCGCGAGTTGCGCAAAATGATCGCGGCGTTGGGCGCCGAGCGCCGTCCGTACCGATAGCTCGTGCTGTCGCCCGATGGCTTGCGCCAGCACCACGTTGGAGACATTGGCGCACGCCATCGCGGCCACGAGCGCCGCAATGAGTGCGAGCAGGAACAGCAGCATCTGGATCTGTCCGCCGAGCTGTTCGATGAGCGGTCGGACGAGGACGCCTGTCTGCGCGTTGGTGTTTGGATACTGAGTCTTGAGGCGAGCCGCAATCGCCGAGAGGTCTGCCTCGGCCTGCTCTCTGGTCGCACCGCTCCTGAGCCGGGCCGTGACGAACAGCCTGCGCTCGTCGCGTGCAGTTCGGGCGGCATCGAGAGGAAGGGCCACGAAGAGATCCGTGTCAACGAAGATTCCGGTGCGGATCGACGGCGGCAGCACGCCGACGATCGAATGAGCGATACCGTCCAGGAGCACGGTCTGTTCGACCACAGAAGGATCCGACGCGAACTCGTCCTGCCAGTAACGATGACTGAGGAGGACTACCGGGGGTGCGCCGATTCTCCCGTCGTCGCCACGAAACACGCGTCCGAGCGACGGGGAGATTCCCCAGAGCGAGAACATGTCCGCGGTCGCGCGGACAATCGAGACGCGGGCGGGTGCCTGACGGCCGGTGAGCGTCGCCGTGCCGTATCGAAAGGCGCCGAACCGCTCGATGGTTGTCGATTGGCTCGTCCAATCGGCGAGATCAGGCACGGACGTGCCGGTCATTGCCAGATTGCCCGACATACCCGATTGTGCCTGGCTGGGTCTTGGATCGGTCGAAGCCACGAAGACGAGCCTGTCTGTGTTCGTGGCCGGAATGGCGTGCCAGACGCCGTCGATCGTACTGGCGATAATCGTCGTGGCCGCGATCGCGATCGCCAACGTGACAGTGACGATGAGGGTCGGGCCCGGCGACTTTACGAGCGTTCGACACGCATACCGGAGAGGAAGCACGCGGAGTGCAAGGTCAAAGCGCGTGCCAGTCACGACGACTGTGCCAGCCGCTTTTGCTGGGGTTTCGCGCGATTGGCGGGCCGCACGGCTGGCACGGCGTCCGCGAGTGGGACGGTGCGTTCGTTGGCGCACAGGCGCCTCAAAGCACTGACCAGCTGTAAGGCGAACCGATTAACCGTAGGACGAGGCGATTCCCGCGCGGTCGTTACTCCTGCCTCAGCGCCACGAGCGGATCGATACGCGACGCGCGACGCGCCGGTATCCACGCCGCGAGCAAGGTGATCGCGACGAGCCCCGGCACGACCAGCGCGTAGGTGGTGGCGTCGATCATTCCCGCATTGGGGAACACGCTGCGAATGATCCCGCCGGCCGCGACACTGCCGATCACTCCCAGGACCACGCCTGCTGCCGCGAGGACGAGGCCGTGGCGGAGGACCATGCGAAGCACTGACGCAGATGGTGCGCCAACCGCCATGCGGATGCCGATTTCTCGTGTGCGCCTCGCCGCCGCATAGGCCACGAGGCCGTAGAGACCAACGAGCGCGAGTGCGAGTCCGAGAAGTCCCATCATGCCCACCACACTCGTCAGCAGCATCACGAGTCCCGACGCATTGCCGTAATAAAACTCTTCCATCGTGCGCACGCTGGAAATAGGCATGTTGGGATCGATGTCCTTGACGATGTCGCGCACTGGTCCGGCCAGCGCAGCGGCGTCGCCCGCGGTCCCGGCGAGGAGCGTGCTGCGCGAACCCACGTCTTGCCTTTGGGGCAGATAGAGCCATGGGGTCGGCCCTTCACCGATCCAGTTGTACTTGTTGTCTGCCGTGACGCCGACGACTTCGGCCCATGGCTGGTTCTCGCGATCCATCAGCCGGACCCGCTTGCCGATCGGATCCTGTTCGGGCCAGAAGCGGTTCGCCATCGCGCGATTGATCAGGACGACCCGTGGCGAGTCGGCCGTGTCACTGGATGCGAACTCACGACCCATGACGAGGGGAATTGCCATCGTAGCGAGATAGCCCTGGTCGATGCGAGCTGAGAGGACCGTGAGGCTGTTCGTGTCTCGAGGAAGTTGAAACCCTTCCGGTACGATTGTGAGAGGCTCACGGTTGTCCTGGTTCAACGGCACGATGGACGTCATCCCGACTGAGGTCACGCCAGGCAGCGCGCGCACACGCTCACTAACCTGCCGATAGAACGCCTCGGTACGTACGGCATCGTAGCCAGCGAGGCGAGGGTCAAAGCTCGCCAGCAGCATGCGTTCGGTCCGAAATCCCGGTTCACTGAGCTCGGCTCGAAACGCACGACCCAGATACACCGTCACCGTGAGGAGCACCAGTGCGAGCGCCACTTGTACGGTCACGAGGCCGTTGCGGCCCCATAGCCGGGACAGACGCTGAACGTTGGAGCTTCCAGATCGAAGCGTGAAGGCGAGGTTGGTTGCGTGGCTCGCGCGCCATGCGGGAACGAGGCTCGACAAGAGTGCGCTTGTTGCGGCCAGTACGAGGCCTACGGCGATCGCTCGTCGATCGAGCTCGAATGTCAGGCGAACACCGATGTCGCTGATGATCGGCAGTTGACGCAGGAACCGCACGCCACCGTAACCCATCGCAAGCCCGAGTGCGCCTCCGCCGGCCGCGAGCAGCACGCTTTCGGTGATCACCTGACGAGTGATGCGTGAGCGCCCGCCTCCAATGGCCAAGCGAAGCGCCATTTCCTTCTCGCGAGCGGGCGCGCGGCTCATGAGCAGGCCGGCGACATTGGCGCACGCCACGAGCAGTACGGCGAAGGCCAGCGTCATCAGCATGAATGCAGACGGAGCCGATGGGCCACGCTCGTCGAGACGCGCCTGGAATGGGGTTCTCACGACCATCCCGAAGTTGCGGTTCGTGTCCGGATACGCTTGCTCGAGACCCCGCGCGATCGACGCCACCTCCTGTCCGGCCTGTGCCAGCGACACGCCGGGCTTCAATCGGCCTCTGACCTCGAGGTAGCGGAAGTTGCGCTGCTCGAGCAATGTGCTCGGCGGGGCGCCCGCGAGGGCGGCCGACATGGCGATGGGAATGATGAACGCCGGTGGCAGGACCAGATGCATGCCGGTGAATGTCTCGGGCGCGACGCCGACGACCGTGAAGTCGACGCCGCCGAGGCGGACCTGACGCCCAACCACGCCCGGATCGGATCCGAACTGCTCGGTCCAGGTGTCGTACGCGAGCACGACGACGGCGTCTCTGCCAGGCACTTGATCTTCGTCGGAGCGAATCGCTCGACCAAGGGCCGGTTGGAGTTGGAGCACATCGAAGAAATTGCCGCTCACGGCGAGCCCGAGTTTGCTCTGCGCAACTTGATCGCGGCCCGTCGCGAAACTCGCGAAGGTGACGGTGTACGCCGCCAGGCCGGAGAAGGTCTGGGAGCGATCTCGCAGATCGACGTAGTCACGATACGAGAGCCGATTGTTGGACAGGAAGAACGTTTCGTTTGCGCGTGGCGCGGTGGCGCTCACGCTCACCACTTGATCGGCGTGAGGCACGGGTAGCGGTCGCAGGACGAGGCCGTCGGCCAGGCTGAACATGGCCGCATTGGCGCCCACGCCGATCGCGATGGACGCAATCGCGATGAGCGTAAAGCCCGGGTTCTTCACGAGCATTCGTGCCCCATGCCGGAGGTCTTGGAGAATGCCTTCAATCATTGTTGATCTCACGATCTTTGATTGTTGATTCGTTATTGATTGCAGATTGTTGATTGACGATTGGGCCTGTCGGAGCTTTCAATCAGAAATCGACAATCAGCAATCATCAACGAATCAACAATCAACAATCACAAATCACGAATGGTCTCTATTCCTGCCGCAACGCCATCAGTGGGTCGATTCGAGACGCCCGTCGCGCCGGGATGTACGCCGCCGTGAGGGTAATCGCGACAAGGACCGGCACGACGATGAGGCAGGTGCTCACGTCGAGGTTTGCCGCGTCTTCGAACGGGAAGACAGCTCGCAGCGCTCCGCGCATGGCCACGCTTCCAAGCAGGCCCATCAATGTGCCACTGAAGGCGAGACGCGCACCGTGACGCAGAACCATCGCCTGCACTGAATGCGGATTGGCACCCACCGCTAACCGAATCCCGATTTCACGCGTGCGCCGGCTGACGGAATACGCGACGAGGCCATAGAGGCCAATCATGGCGAGCGTCAGTCCCAGCGATCCCATGCCGAAGACGATGCGGACGATCACGGACGTGAAGGTCACGCTGCTCGCCTGGAAGAAGTCCTCCATGGTCCGCACGGTGAGCACGGGCATGTTCGAGTCGATGGCCCGGACCACGGAGCGCAGCGGCGCCGTCGTTGCTGCGGGGGTGCCGATCGTCTCGACGAGCAACGTCGCGTCGTGGTCCGCATCCTGCTCCCACGGGTAATAGACGAACTCAGTGGCCGCTTCCGACAGCGTTCTGTATTTGTGGGTGGCCGCAACGCCGACGACCTCGACCCATGGCTGGTTGTCGGCAATCAGTCGAAAGCGCTTGCCGACCGCGTTGGCGCCGGGCCAATACTTCGCCGCGAAGGTCTCGTTGACAATGGCGACACGCGGGGAATCCGCGTTGTCGGTCGTGCGAAACGGGCGGCCGTTGCGGATCGCGATATCGAGCGTGTCGAAATAGCCTTCGTCCACGTGTGCCGAGCGGACGCGAACGAAGGTCGTGCCCGACGGCAGCGCAGCGCCTTCGGGTACGACGGCGCTGTTTTCGACGCTGACTCCGTCCATGGGCACCGAGGAGGTGAGCGCGACCGAGCGCACACCGGCCAACGCCCGCGTCTTGTCTTTCAGCTCGCGATAGAAGCGCTGGGAGCGCGGCGCGTCGTAGCTCGCCAAGTCGGGATCGAACGACGCGAGCAATACGTGGTCGAGCCGGTATCCAGGGCCGCGGCCGAACTCGATTGCGAAACCTCGATACAGGAACACGGCGACCGTCAGCAGGACGAGCGAGAGCGCGACCTGTCCCGAGACCAGCAGATTGCGACCCCACAGCCGCGATCGTCGTGGGTCAGCCGCCGCCTGACTCTTCAGCGTGCTCACCAGGTCGACGCGCGTCGATTGCCAGGCAGGTGCGAGGCCTGATGCGAGGGCGCTGAAAACCGCGATCGCCATGCCGAAGACGATCACCCGTTCGTCGAGATCGAAGGCCAGTTTCAGCGGAACGTCCGTCGGGAGATCGAGCCGCGCGAACATGGCGACCACACCGGTGCCGGCGAGCAGGCCGATGACGCCACCTGCACTCGCGACGAGCAGGCTCTCGACGACGAGCTGCCGGAGGAGGCGTGCTCGTCCGGCGCCGATGGCCAGCCTGAGTGCCATTTCTCGTGCGCGCGCAGGTGCGCGGCTGCTGAGAAGGCCGGCCACGTTCGCGCACGCGACGCACAGCACGACGAGCGCGAGCGTAATCAGCATTGCGGCCATGACCGCCAACGGCGGCCGCGCGCTCACTCGCGCAGCAAACTCGGTCTGCACGGCAAGCCCCTGATTGCGATTCGTCGCGGGGTAGGCCGAACGCAGACGATCACCAATCACCGAGACTTCTTCGTTGGCTCTGGCAATCGACACCGCAGGCGCCAGGAATCCTTTGACCGCCAGGTTGTGGACGTCACGGCGCGCGAGCTCGTCGGCGGGCAGGCTCTGCAGGCGGGGCAGCGTCGCCATCGGGATGTAGTAGCCGGGCAACACGAATTGATCGGGGCCCGAAAAACCACTCGGCATGACCCCGATGATCGTCATGTCGAGTCCGCCGATGCGAATCGTTCGGCCGAGCGCTCCGGCATCGGCAGCAAACTCGCGGACCCACGTCTCGTGGTCCAGTACCACCACGGGATCGCGTCCGGGGCGGTCCTCTTCGATTGCGAGGGTCCTGCCCAACGCCGGCTGAACGCCAAGCGCGTCGAACAGGTTGCCGCTCACCGCAACCCCGAAGGCCCGTCGCGCCACATCGTCGTTCCGTGTGGCGAACGTCGCGACCACGAGTCGATAGGCAAAGAGGCTCGCGAAGCTGTGCGACTGGTCGCGCACGTCGAGGTAGTCGGGATACGACAGCGCCGCGCTCTGCGGCGGGGCGAAGCCGGCGCGCGGCACGACTGCGGCCACGGTGACAATGTCGTCAGCGCGCGGCACCATCAGCGGGCGCAGGACAAGCGTGTCCGCCACGGAAAACATCGCCGCGTTGGCGCCAACGCCGATGGCGATCGACACGATCGCCACGAAGGCGAAGCCCGGGTTCTTGACGAGCATCCGTGCCCCATGCCGGAGGTCTTGGAGAATGCCTTCAATCATTGTTGATATCACGATCTTTGATTGTTGAATCGTTGACGATTGTTGATTGTCGAATTGATGATTGAAGTCATCGATGAATCACCAATCAAAAATCTTCCGCCTCCGCCGAGGCGACGGCGAGACCTCGCCGAAGCGCTTCGCGCGAAGGCGGGCCAATCGACAACGAATCAATCATCAGCAATCACAAATCTCCAATCGATCTATTGCCGCAACACCGCGACCGGATCGATCGAGGCGGCGCGCCGAGCAGGAAGATAGCTGGCGAGCAGCGCGACGATCGTGATCGCGATCGCAACGCCCGCATAGTTCAGTGGGTCGCCCGCGTCGACGCCGGGAATCGACACCCCGATCGCGGCGGCGAGGGTAATCGCCGTCATGAGCCCGGCGACGCCTCCGGCTGCGACCGGACGCGCGGCAGAGGCCACGAGCATGCGCACTACCACGCGCGGGCGCGCGCCGAGTGCCATCCGGATGCCGATCTCGCGCTGGCGCTGGGCGACCGAATACGACACGAGGCCGTACACGCCGGCTGCCGAGAGACCGAGAGCGATGAGGCCGATCGTGCTGAGCAAAGCCGTCAGCACGTACGTGCCAGCCAGGTCGTCGAACAACACCTGCGTCATGAGCGCGACATCGTGAATGGGCAGGTCGCGATCGATGCGCATCACTTCGGCGCGAATGGCGGGCACGAGCTGCAGCGTGTTCGGCCCGGCCGACTTGACCACGACCGCCATCTCTGCGCTCGGCTGCCGCGACGCCAGCACGAAGACCTCAGGCAGTGGGCCCTGGTCGATGTCTGAATTCCGCATGTTTCCGACCACGCCAACGACCTCGAGCCAGGATTCCTGGCCAGGCGTCGCGTCGAGCGCGATCCGCGCGGGGGCACCGCCGGTGCCGTTCCGTGCCAGCGGATCCGACCCTCGCCAGAAGCGCCGGGCGGCTTCTTCGTTGACGAGGGCGACCGGCGCGCGGCCGGACGCCTCGGCCTCGGTGAACCCGCGGCCGCGCGTCAACGCAATACGCATCGCGGTCAGATAGTCGCCGGCGATCGCCGCGCGTGCGATCGTGGGTTGTAACTCCAGGCGTAGGGGAGCCTCGCCCTCGATGGTCAGCCGCGCCATCTGCTCGGTGTCGGCGACGGGCAATCGATCGACGATGCCGATCGAGGCAACGCCCGGCACTGCCCGCAGCTGCGAGATCAGATCGGTGGTGAACCGATCGATCGCCGCAACGTCATAGCGCGCGCCGGAGAGACCCACGCGAAACGTGAGGACCCCCGCTGGATCGAAGCCGGGCGCGATGTTGCTGAGGGTCCACGTCGTCTTCACCAGCAGCCCGATTTGCACCATCAGAATCATCGCCGCGGCTGCTTGCAGCGCGACGAGCAGGCTGCGCGTCCGGCGGCTGGCGGGCCCGCTCGCGCCTCTCGCTCCGTCTTTCAATTGCTGCGGATCGGGTGACGCCGACCGAAGAGCGGGAATAAGCGCGAAGCCGAATGGCGCCACGATCGCGGTTACGACGGCAGAGGCGAGCACGCGGCCGTTCATACCGATCTCGGCGAGACCGAACGAATTTCCACCCAACCAGCGCAATGCGGCGATGCCCCAGTAGGCGAGCAGCACTCCAGCGATGCAGGCGAGCGCGGATGCGATCGCGCTCTCGACCATGAGCTGTTTCACGCGATCGAAGCGGCTGGCGCCGAGCGCCGCGCGCACGGCGAGCTCGTGTCGCCGGCCCACGGCTTGGGCGATGAGAATGCCCGAGACGTTCGCACACGCCACGACCACCACGAGCAGCGCGATCAGCGCGAGGATCGTGACCAGAACCCGGACGTTGAAGCCGCTGGCCTCGATGAGTGGGAGGACGTCCGCGCCAATCCCCCGGTTGGAATCGGGATGTTCATCCTGAAGCCGCTGTGCGATCGAGGCGAGCTCGGTGCTGGCCTGTGCACGCGTGACACCGGGCTTGAGCCGGCCCGTGACGAGGAGCGTCCGCTGCCGGCGATCGCCCTGCAGGCTGCCCACGACGA
>Ga0310810_10007634_pt1 | contig 12368 bp, 10 predicted proteins | sample NCmetagenome_FD_207641 | JGI IMG/M metagenome (GOLD analysis project Ga0310810, IMG submission 207641) | Soil microbial communities from experimental microcosm in Duke University, North Carolina, United States - NC | ecosystem: Engineered > Artificial ecosystem > Soil microcosm > Unclassified ... | reverse complement strand
CGCTCGTGAACGAACCCTGTGGAATTCATTCGTGGGAGAACCAATGGACTATCGATACGACGTCGCCGTCCTCGTCGGCAGCCTTCGCCGGGACTCGCTCAACCGAAAGCTCGCCCTCGCACTCTCCGAGCTCGCGCCGCCGGCGCTCGACCTCACCATCGTGGAGATCGCCCGGCTTCCGCTGTACAACGCGGACGAGGAGGGCACGTCGCCTAACGAGTGGGCCGAATTCCGTGCGCGTATTGCCGTGGCGGACGCCGTGCTGTTCGTGACGCCGGAGTACAACCGCTCGGTTCCCGCGGCGCTCAAGAACGCGCTCGACGTCGGCTCTCGTCCGGGCGGCCTGAGCGTGTGGAACGGCAAGCCGGGTGGTGTGGTGTCGGTGACTACGGGACAGCTCGGCGGTTTCGGCGCGAACCATCACCTGCGCCAATCGCTCACGTTCCTGAACGTTCCGACGATGCAACAGCCCGAGGCGTACATCAGCGGCGCCGACAAGCTATTCGATGCCGAGGGACGACTCGTCGTGGACGGCACGCGCGCATTGGTCGGGCGGTACATGAACGCGTTCGCTGATTGGGTCGCGCGTTTTCCGCGGGATTGAGCGCTAAGCGTGTGACGCCGCGAGCAGCTCTCCCGGAGTCGTGGGTAGCGGGCGGCTCGTCGCGCAGCGTGGGGAAACCTGGCCTCGACTGTGTTGAACGCGGCGGTAGAACTTCGCGGCGGTCGCCTGGTAATTTCCGGTGTACGGCGGAAACTAGCGCGTCCCCTTCGATGGCTCTTATCCCACACCACCCCCAGTTCGCCCGGGAGTTTCCTGACCTCGCCGAGGCCCTCGTCGGCCAGTTGCGCGTCGAACGGGAGCTCGGGCGGGGCGGCATGGGCGTCGTTTACCTGGCCCGCGACGAGCGTCTCGACCGGCTCGTGGCGCTCAAAGTCCTGCCGCCGACGCTGGCGAGCGAGCCGGCCACCCGGGAGCGGTTTCTGCGCGAGGCGCGCACGGCCGCCCTTCTCGCGCACCCTAACGTAGTCCCCGTCTACCGCGCCGACGAGGCCGGCGCCACGGCGTTCTTCGCCATGGCGTTCGTCGAGGGTGAGTCCCTGGCCGATCGCATTCGCGACCGAGGCCCCCTTCCGCCGACGGACGCGGTGCCGATCCTTCGTGATGTCGCGTGGGCACTCGCCTACGCCCACGCGCGAGGTGTGATCCACCGCGACGTCAAGCCCGAGAACATCCTCCTCGAGCGCGCCACGCGCCGCACGCTGGTCGGCGACTTCGGTATCGCGCAGCACACGACCCTCACCGAAGACGCCGCTCGGCTCACACAGGACGGCCACCTCCTCGGTACCGTGCACTACATGAGCCCCGAGCAGGTGAACGGGCTCCCGCTCGACGGCCGGAGCGACCTGTACGCGCTCGGTGTGGTGGCCTACCAGGCGCTGAGCGGTAGGCTGCCGTTCGCCGGACTGGCGCCGTCGGCGGTGCTCGTAGCCCACGCGGCGCATCCCGCGCCGCCGCTGCGCGACGTGGCGCCTAACGTGCCGGCGTCGCTGGCGGCTGTCGTGGACCGGTGTCTCGCGAAAGATCCGAACGACCGGTACGCGACCGGAGAGTCGCTGGCGGACGCGCTGGAAGCCGCTCTCGAGGGCGCTGGTGCAGCGCCCCGCACCGGACCGGCACTGCCACCCGGCCTGCCCGAACGCCTCGACGAGGGCCAGGCCGCGGCGCTCTGGCGACGCGCCGCACAGCTTCAGGCGGATGCGCTACGCCGCCTCGACGAGCGCGACCTCCGCACGGGCCGTGTCGCGCCGATCTCCGATACCCGCGCACCCGACGCGCCACGCGACGCCGCGACTTCGCACGGCTACCGGCTCACCGACGTCGCCGCCGCGGCCGAGGAAGCGGGAATTTCCCGGCACTACATCGCCCTGGCACTCGCGGAGCTGCCGCGCGGCGTGCTCCCCACGACGGCCGCGCTCGAGATCGGGGAACGCACCGCGACGCGGTTCCTTGGCACCGACGTCCGCAGCATCGCGGTGACCGTCGAGCTGCCCACAACACCGGCTCGGGCGCTCAACGCGCTCGGCGTCGTGCTGCGCCAGTCTCCGTACGAGCTCGAGCTGCGCGAGACCGTCGGCGAGCATCCGCTCGATGGCGGGGTGCTCGTGTTCGATCTGCCCGGGCCGATCGTCGGCGCCGCCGGCGCGGCGGCGGGCCGGGTCAACTCCTACTGGATGGCCACGCATCAGCAGCTCGAGGCGCGGCAGGTGCAGCTGACGCTCAAAGCCCTGCCCGGGCGAGCGGATCACACGGCGGTGACGATGACCGCGGATCTGCGTCCCGGTGTGCGCCGGAACGTCCGCGTGTCGCAGTGGCTCGCCGGGGTGCTCGGAAGTGGCGGCGGCGTGCTCACGGGCGCGGTGCTGGCCAAGGGTGCGGCGGTGGCTGCAAGCGTGGCGGTGCTCGCACCCGCCGCCGGAGTCGGCGGGGTCGTGGCCGGCCTCAGCCTGCTCGCCTACCGCAGGCTCTATTCGGGGACGGTTCTGAAGGCCGAGCGCGAGATGCGGCGGGCGCTCGAGGCCGTCGCGAGCGCGATCAGATCCGAAGCCGTGTTCGGACCCGTCACGCCACGATCGACGCTGCTTCCCCCGTTAGGCGCGACGGTGGCCGAGCGACGCCTCGACGCCTAACGGGGTCGATCCCGTCTGACCGACTCACCGTCGAAGACGACGTCCAGGTCGGGACATCCGCTGGCCATCGCGCCATGATGCCGGGGCCTGATGCGCCTGTTCGCCTCGAATTCACGCGGCCCGCACGGCCGGCTGCTTCACCGCTTCCACCTCGATCTCGACCTCGATCCGCTGGCCGATCACGAGACCCCCGGCGTCCAGCGCAGGGTTTCCGCTGAAGCCGAAGTCACGCCGCTCGATGGTTGCCGTCGCCAAAAATCCGACGCGCTGCTTTCCCCAGGGCTCGAGCGTGCGGCCGTTAGGCAGAACGGCGAGCGACACGTGCCGCGTCACGTCCCTGATCGTCAGTGCGCCGACGACGCGAAGGCTCCCATCGGGCTCGGCGCTCACACGGCGCGCCGAGAAGATGATGTTCGGATAGCGGTTCACGTCGAGAAATTCCGCGCTCCGCAGATGGTCATCGCGGCGGGCGACACCCGTGTCAATGCTCGCGGCGTCGATCACGACGTCCACGGTGGCGCGGCTGAAATCGCCGCCCGGGACCATCAGGGTCCCGCTCCACCGGCTGAATCGGCCTCGGGTCTTCGCGAGAACGAGATGCCGAACGGCGAAGTGAATTCCGGAACGGCTGCTGTCGAGCTGCCAGTGTTCGATGCTCATATGGGTAGTCTCCAGGTTGATACTCTAGCTGACGGCGCGGGCGATGTGGGCATCGCGCCGAGGTGTGCCAATGGACACGACCTTCGTCGGGGCTTTCCGCCGAGTGCCGGTGGCAACCGCGGTCCCCCACGCCGCCGGTGTCAGTCCGTAGACCTCTTTGAACTTGCGACTCAGGTGGCTCTGATCCGCGAAACCGCACTCGTACGCGACCGTGGACACCGACACGCCACTCGCGAGCAGCTCGCTCGCGGCCGCGAGCCGCCGCCGCAGGTGATACGCGTGCGGCGGCAGCCCGAACTCGCGGTGAAACGCGCGAATGAGGTGCGACTCGGTGAGCCCGGCCAGGCCGGCGAGATCGGCGATCGTCACCGAATCCCCGGGGTTATCGCGGAGGTGGTCGCGCACCCGACCGAGCGACGATGCATGTTGGCCAACCGAAGGAACCGCGCCGTCAGGCGACGTTAGGCGATCGAGCACCGCACGGATCGTCGCCGCGCACTCGACGGATCGCACGGGCCGCGCGAGCTGAGCGACCAGGGCTTCCACGCGTTCGACGAGCGTGACGTCGGTAACGAGCCTCGCGCGGTCGATCGCCGGGAGCCCGCTCAGGTGTGACGCTCCGACGAGCAGCGTCACGGTCCCGCCAGCCGATGGGCCGCGCGCCCGCAACGCGTACAGCTGCAACGCGGGCACGACGAGCACACAGTTGGGGGCCGCGACGAGGCTCCGGCTCGACTCGCACCGGACGACCGCGGCCGAACGAACGAGGCTGATCGACAGCCGGTCATGGATCCGGGGCGCAACGTCCTCGTGAGCCTGCTCGACGCACAGAACGTCGGCCACTTCCATGGGGAACGGACGCCAGGCGCGCGTTTGCGCGTGACTCTCGTGTGCATCCGTTGCCGGCGCCATGCGCGCGCCTGTCACTGCTGACATGTTCGAACCCTTCGCTCGGGACGGGACGAAGCTAGGCAGATCGGCAGGCGAAGTCGTTCTTGCGCGGTTGTCGTTCGGTTGCCGAATCGTTCCCGTCCGATAGCGGCGCGCCTCAGAACACCTTGATGTTGACGTACCGCTTGGGGTGCGCCTTGACGTCGGCCACCAGCGCGCGCAGTTCCGTCACCAGCGAATCCGCGTTGACGTAGAGCGACGGGTCACTCATCACGCGGCCCATCGTGCCCGTGCCCGCGGTCGTTCTCGCGGCGAGCGTGTCCACGCGCGCGAGAACGCGATCGAGCGCCGTGCGGGTTTCGCCCCCGCCCGCCGTGACCAGCCGCAGCTCGGCCGCCGTTGCGCGAACATCCGCGGCGGCCGCGGCAACATCTCGGAGTGCACCCTGTAGATCTCCGCCCGAGCTCGCCGAGTCCACACGCAGCGCGGTCCGGCGGACCACCTCGCCCGCGGCTGCGAGGCTGGTGGAGAGCGCCTGTGCACTCGCAATGGTCGCGCGGAGCTCCCGGGCGGCGGTATCATCGAAAGCCACACGCGCGTGCCCGGCCACGGCGCCAATATCGTCGAGGATGCGGCCGGCACCGGCGGTGAGCTGCCTGACGCTGCCCGACGTCGCGCCCGGCACCACGCCCCGCTCGCCGGCCGACTCGGCGAGCTGCTCGCGGACGTCGGGCGAGTCGGGCGCCGCATCCTGCGTCGTGATGGTCGCCTGCCAATCACCGACCAGGCTCGAGGAGCCTAACAAGACAACGGGATCCGCGGGGAGCCGCACGGCGGGCTCGAGCGCTATGCGCACACGAACCCACCCGTCATCGCCCAGCTCGATCCCCTCGACGCGGCCGGCACGCACGCCACGGATGTAGGCATTCGTGCCCACGCCCGCGCCCCCCACGTCGCGGAAACGCGCGACAACCGCGGCCTTCCCGCGGCCGAGGTGTGCTTCGCGCGCCCACATCGTCCCGGCGACGATGGCCACGGCCCCCAGCACCACGAACAAGCCCACCGATACGTCGGTCGCCCGCTTCGAGAGTCGCATGATCATCGACCGGATCGGCGCCGTCAGCGAGCCCGGCCCAGAAGCCAGGTCAGCGCCCAGAACGCGTCGAGAACGAGGACCCAGACTGCCCCTTCCACGACAGCGCGCGTCGCCGCCTGCCCGACGCCCGCCGCACCGCCCTGCGCGTTCAGGCCGCTCCGGCTCGCGGCGAGCGTCACCACGAACCCGAAGCTCGCCCCCTTCACGATTCCGTACTCGACGTCGAACACCTGGAAGTACAGCCGCACGCCCTTCACGAAATCCGCGGTCGCGAGGTCGAGGAGCTGGACGGATGCGATCCAGGCGGCAGCGACGCCGATGACCATCGCCAGCCCGACGATGATCGGGAACGTGAGCGTGCCGGCGAGCACGCGCGGCACCACGAGGTACGCTTTCGGGTCGTACGCCAGCGTCTCGAGGGCATCGACCTGCTCCGTGACCCGCATGGTCCCCAGCTCGGCGGCGATGTTCGCCCCGACGCGGCCGGCGAGCGCCAGGCCGGTGAGCACCGGCGCGAGCTCCATCGTGATCGCCTTCTCGGCACTCGTGCCGATGAGATACATCGGCACCGCCGCGCCGGTGAGGCTGTAGCTCGCCAGCAGCGCGATGACGATTCCCGTGAACATCGCGATGAAGGCCGCGATGGGCATCGACTCGACGCCTAACAAGCGCATCTGCGCCGGCAGCTCGCCGAACCACGTGCGCACGTCGGCGGCGGCGCGGGCGACCTGAGCCCCGAACCGGGCGGATACGCCAACGGTCTCCAGCGACGTCTGGACCGACGCGCCGATGAGCTCGAGCACGCCCGCCGTCTCGCTCATGACCGCCCCGCTGCGGCGAGAGCGCGCGGCCGGGCCTCGGGCGGACTGGCAACCGCGTAGCCGGTCGGCTCGTTGGTCGCCGGGGGCTCGTCCACCACCCGCACGCGCGCGCGAAGGAAGTCGTACAGCACGCGCAGCACCGCCATGCTTGGTACGGCCAGGACGACCCCGGGCACGCCGAACAGCTCCCCGCCGGCGACCACCGCGAAGAAGATGAGCATCGGGTGCACGCGCACGGCCTGCCCCTGAATGCGCGGCGAGATGACGTTCCCCACGACCAGGTTGATGCTCATCGAGGCCACGACGGCGGCCAGCGCGCGCGTGGGCGAGATGGCGAGCGCCAGCAATATTCCCGGCGTGTAGCCTAACCAAGCGCCGACGTACGGGATGACCGCCGTGACGCTCACCCAGGCGCCGAGCAGGAACGCGTACGGCACGCCGAGCACGTGGAACGCGATCGCCGCGAGCGCTCCCTCGATCGCCATCGCGAGCGCCAGACCGCCCAGGTACCGCGACAGCGTGGTGCCTAACGCGTCCCAGAGCGCCCGCACGTCGCGGCGATAGCGGTGAGGGGCGGCGCGGAGCAGGGTCGCCTGGATTCGCCGCCCGTCGACCAGCAGGTACACGGCCACCAGCACGATCCCGAGCAGCGCCACGACGACGCCGGCGACGCCGGACACGACCTGGCCAAGCCCTCCGAGGAGCCGGCCCGCGAACTGCTGCACCGCCGCGAGCAGCCGCTGCTGCGTCTCCGCGAGGACATGGTCCGGGGACCCGAGAGAGAGCCCGCGCGCGGCGAGCCAGTCGAGCATCGACGGCACCCGGTCGCCGAGCTGTCGTGCGATCCCGGGCACAGCGGCGACCAACGCGCCTAACTGGTTGGCGATGACTGGCACGAAGACGGTGATCGCCAGAACCAGGAGCGCGACAGCGAGCAGAATGGTGAACGCGATGGCGGCACGTCGCGGCATCACGCGCGAGAACGTGCGTACCGGAAAAGCGAGCGCGACCGCCAGCGCCACGCTCCCAACGGAGAGCGACATGAGCGCCGGTACCCGCCAGAGCAGCAGCGCCAGCGCGGCCACGCCCGCGACCATCACGGCCTTGCGTGTGCGCCGGGAGATCCAGATGGGCGTCGCCGCTTCCGTTTCCAGCGTGTCGCGCCGGGTACCGCGCGTCTGCATGATGCCGCCTCTCCGTCTCGGGGTGACGGGAGGAAGCTAGGAGAACCGGCGGTCCGAGTCGTTTCTCAGCGGTTGCGCATCGGTTGCCGATTCGTTCCAGGGCAACCTTTGGATCCACGAGCGAGATCCGTGAGCGCCCGGCCGCTGCGCCGCCACGGACCGCAGTTTCATTCATCGCTTCCGTTCACGACCGCGGCGGGGCGGTGTGTCATCGTAGACGCGACAGCCAGCTGCCCACGCCTAACGCGGCCTCAGCGGCCGAGGAGGAGGAATGCCGGAGCTCGTGGTCCTGGGGTTCGAGGGTATCTATCGCGCGACCGAGGTTCTGCGGGATCTGCGCGACCTCCAGGCCGAACGGAAAATCGACCTGGCGGATGCGGTCGCCGTGTATCGCTCCGATTCTGGACGACTCCTCGTCGACGACAGCGTGAAGCCCACGAGTGCGGAAGGCGCAGCGCTGGGCGGGTTACTTGGCGTCGTGCTCGGCACGGTGCTAATGCTGCCGATCGCCGGTGTCGCGACGGCGACGGTTGCGAGCGCGGTCGGCATCGGCTCGCTGGCCATGGGCGCAACCGGGGCCATGATCGGTCACGAGGGAGCCGCCGACGCGAAGACGACATCAGGTCTCGCCGAAGATCTCGTGAAACAGGTGGGCGGGATGGTTCAACCGGGGCAGTCCGCGCTGTTCGTGCTCGCCGACACGGCCGATCCGGACGGTATTGCCGAGCGGCTGGGCGGCTACGGTGGGACGATTCTTCGTACGTCGCTGCCGCTTGAGGAGGTGGAACGGCTGCAGCGGCTCCGAATCGGTCACTGAGCTCGCGCCACCCCAGCGACCGGCGGCGCGGAGAGGAACGTCCTGCGCAGGTCTCCGTACGAATCCAGCGAGCCTGCCAGCCGGATGACCGTCGCGCGGCTCGTCTCCTCGTGGCGCGTCGCGGCGGCCGTGTCACCGCACGCACGCGCTATCTGTCCTGCCGTGGCGTGAACCTGCCAGCCGGCAACGGGGGCTTCGACGCCCTCGATCGCCGTGAGCGCGTTCGCGACGTGGTCGTGCGCGAGACGCAGGTCGCCGCTGACGACCGCGATCCTGGCGCTCGCCTCCCAGGCCAGTGCCTGCCAGGTGTGCTCCGCGGCGGCGCTCGCGTTCGCGACGAACAGCTCCGCCTCCTCGCGCGCGCGCTCCAGGTCACCCGTCGACAACCAGAGATTCGTGAGCGCCCACCGCTGCCAGAATCGCGAGTTCCAGTCGAGCAGCGCCACGCGACGATCCATGTCGGCACGCACCGCCAGCAGACGCTCGCGGGCGATGTCGTAGTTACCGAGGCCGGCTTCCGCCGCACCGCTGAGCGTTAGGCAGAGATGCTGCCCGAACAATCCTCCGGGCGGTTCATGCGCCGCCAGTATCGACGCGCAGGCGGAGCGCGCGCCGGCGAAATCCATGGCGAACAGCTGGAGCCAGCATCGCAAGAGGTGAAGCACTCCGCTCCCGAATGCATCGGCGTTCCGCTCTGCCAGGGCAATCGACGCGTCGAACTCACGGAGCGCCGCGCCCCACTCGCCCAGAAACGTCAGGCTCCACGGCACGATGTACTCGCGGAGGCGGCGGGCCGCGACGTAGCCCAGGGGAATCTTTTCGTCATGTACGTCCGTGAGGAGCGCGAGGGAGTCGACCGTGTCGCGCTGCGCCTGCCGGTAGTGAGACGAGGTCACCGCCACGAAACCGCTGTCGATCAGGTGCCATGCCACGTCCTCCCTCGATCCCAGGCGGCGAATGTCGGCCAGTGCACGCCGGCTCTCGTCCGCGTCCTCCGCGTTCCAGCCTCTCACCATGAGGCGCCGTACCATGCACCGCGCGCGAGTCCGGGCGCGCGCCAGCGGATCCCGCTGCGCGTCACTCAGGTGGAGCGCGCGGTCGATGAGCTCGATGCTTCGCTCGCTGCCACCCCACGCGAGCGGGTACGCGAGATCCACGAGCGCCCGTACCTCGACGTCGACGCGCCCCTGCTCGGCGGCCTTCTCACGCAGGAGCGTCAGCGTATCGACCGCCTTCACGTCCAACGTGGCGAGGTAAATTCCCGCCAGCGTGTACAGGACCTCGATCTCGACCACCCCTCGCTCGGATGCGGAAAGGTGGCCCGCGAGCGCGAGGGCATGCTGCAGATTGGCTCTCGCTCCGTCGAGCGCGCCCCGCCTGGCCGCCACCTCGGCAGCGCGGCGCACGTACTTCACGGCACGGGTCCAGTCACCTCCCTTCTCGAAGTGATGGGCGATCTCCGGCGTGATGTCGTCGAGCGCGGTGGCGAAGACCTGCTCGAGTATCTCGGCGCGGCGGCGATGCAGCATCACGCGCCGCGCGGGCGCCTGGCGCTCGTAGAGCGTTTCGCGGTAGAGCGCGTGCGCGAACGTGTAGCGCTGGATGATGCGGCCGTCGGGCAGTTGCTGCGTCTCCGCCAGGCGCAGGATGTGGCCGCGCCGCGCGAGGGCGTCGCAGCACTCCTCGAACGCCGCCTCGTCGATGTCGGCCGATAGCGCGCTCAGGGCTGGAGCGAACGACATGCCGGCGATCGACGCGACTTCCAGCGTGCGCTGCTCCGGCTCGGTGAGGTGCTCGACCTGCGCGCCGATCATCTGACGCAGACTCTCCGGGACCTCGAGGGAGATCTCCTCGGTAGGACGCAGCAGGCGCCACGCGTCGCGACCCTGCTCGACGAGCCCGCGCCGGATCAGGTGCTCGAGCACGGCGATCATGAAGAGTGGATTGCCTTCCGTGTGCCGGTAGAGCAGTGACGCGAGCTGCTCGGGGACCTCGGCCGACGGGCCGCCTAACGCCAGGTATTGGGCGATCTCGGACTCGGAGAGCGGCTCCAGCACGATCTCCCGGCACAGGCGTCGCGCCACCAGGTCGCGCTTGAGGGCATGGAGCGGTTGCGCCGAGCGCGCGACATCCGTGGGCCGGTAGGTGGCGAGGACGACGACGTTCTCCGGCAGCCGGCGGCGCGCGAGCGCGGAGATGAGGTCGAGGGTGGAGGAGTCCGCCCAGTGGAGATCCTCGAGCACGAGCAACAGCGGCGTCGTAGCGGCGATCGTCTCCAGCGCCTCGCCGATCTCGCGGAGCATCCGCTCTTTCGTGGCGCCGAGGATCTCCTGCTTGAGCGTCTCGCGATGCTCGCGTGTCAGGAACGCGGGGAACTGCACGAGCCAGGTCGGCGCGTGCGACGCAAGGGTGTCGACCACCGAGGCGCCGAGCGGCCCGCGACAGAGCTGGCCGATCGCCTGCAGTACCGGGTAGAACGCCTCCTTGCTGCCAAACCCCTCGACACACTGGCCGCGCGCGATGTGCATGCCGGCGTGGGTGGCGCTCACCTGTCGCCCGAGCTCTTCCACCAGCGCTGTCTTGCCGATGCCCGGCTCACCGGTGATGAAGACGACCTCGAGCTGACCGTCGCGTGCGGCTCGTACGCATTGCCACAACTCGGCGAGAGCGGCGGTGCGACCCACGAGCCGGAGTTCCACCGCCGGCACCACCTGTGGTGGCGCCGCACGGGAGACCTCGACATCCGCGAGCCTGGCGACGAAGCGATATCCGCGGCGGGAAACCGTCTCGATGTAGCGGGGCTGTTTGGGATCGTCGTCGAGCGCGCGCCGGAGATGGAAGACCTTGCTCTTGACGGCCTGTGGCTCGATCGCGGTCCGCGGCCACACGGCGTCGAGCAGCTCGCGGTGCGTCACGAGCTGGCCAGCGCGTTCGACGAGATGATCGAGGACGCCGAACTCGGTGGGCGTGAGGAGGATGCGCTCGTCCTCGCCGGCAGCGCTCCGTCGCCACAGGCACTGGTTTACCGCGTCGAGCCGGAACGGAGGAAACTCCTTCATTGCCGTCTCTCGTTCACCCGAAACCGTCGTTCGCGCAGCAGGGACACGAGGCGGATCAACGTAGTGGACTGCTGGCTTCGAGCCGTCCGAGGAACCCCCACACGCAGTCGGAGAAACCCCGACACGCGCCGCGGCGGCGGCATCGCTGCCACCGAGCGCCGTAGAGGATCTTACGGCGCCATCGCCCGGGCGGCCACTAGCGCAGTTTCGTTCAACGGTCGCGTTCACGACTCACCCGTGCATAACGCCTAACTTCGCGATGCGGGTGACAGCTGAAACGTTACTGAACAGTTACCAGAGAGGCCTCTCATGGCAGAGCTCATAGTCGTGGGGTTCGACGGAACCCATCGGGCAGCGGAGGTGCTCGACCAGCTGCAGCGGTTGAACGCGGACATTGCGTTCGACCTCCAGGACGCCGTCGCCGTCTACCGGTCCCGTGGCGGGAAGCTGCGCGTCGACCAGAGCATGTACATGACGACGAAGGAGGAGACGGCATGGGGCGGCGTGATCGGCGCCTTCGTCGGCGCCCTGCTCGCGCTGCCGGTTGCCGCGCTGGCGAGCGTGCCGGCCGCAGCCGCTGCACTCGGTATCGGGAGCGCGACGATCGGCGCGACCGGCGGCGCGGTGATGGCGTTCGACGATGTCACGACGTGGCGAGATCGGTTCGCCATCTCCGACGACTTCGTGGAGCAGGTCGGCGCCATGGTGCAGCCGGGCTCCTCGGCGGTGTTTGCCCTGGCCCGCGCGACCGATCCGGCGGCCGTCGCCGAACGGTTCCGTGGCTATGGCGGCAAGGTCCTTCGTACGACGCTGCCGCCGGAGCAGACCCGGAAGCTCCAGGAAACGCTCGCGCGGCAGCACGAGCCGGTCGCTCGCTGACGAGCGCAGTTCCGTTCAACGGTTGCGTTCACGACGCGGGCCGCCGCGACGCGCATCATGCAGCCACGGCACCGCTGGCGGCGACCCCACGGAGGAAACGTTAGGCGCCGCCGCCGCGGTGACCAGTCCAGGTGATTCACGCGACCGCGCCGCAGCCGGCGCACACCAGGTCGCAACTTTCTCGATACGCCGCGCATGCGCGGCAGGAGGCAACAATGGCTTCGGATCTCATCCAGTCCGCGTACCGGCGCACGTGGTGGGCCCTCGTGC
>Ga0310810_10007632_pt1 | contig 12369 bp, 10 predicted proteins | sample NCmetagenome_FD_207641 | JGI IMG/M metagenome (GOLD analysis project Ga0310810, IMG submission 207641) | Soil microbial communities from experimental microcosm in Duke University, North Carolina, United States - NC | ecosystem: Engineered > Artificial ecosystem > Soil microcosm > Unclassified ... | reverse complement strand
CGAGCACAGACACGATCGACAAGCACATCCGTCTGCGGAATCGGGCGCACGAGAACGCGGAAAACATGGTGCGGCGCTTTCGCCTGATCGACAGCGAGTTCCGGCGCCTGGCGCCGCGGTACGCGAGTGCCGTGGTGGTCAACCGCGACGGGATGGAGTTCCACGAACGCGCCGGTCTTCTCGACGTGATCCGCCTCGCGGCCCTCCCCGCGTTCACCGAGATTCCCTACCACGACTGAAAGTAGTCCGCACGGCTTCCCCAGCACCCGTCCGAGGTCCCAAGCCCCCGGCACCCCGCGCGAAGCGCGGATTCGTCGACCCCAGCCAAACCGCGGTATCATGACGCGTCCAGCCATGTTTCGACGTTTCCTCCTCGTACTGGTGCTGCTCGCGCTGGCGGCGCCCGCGTCCGCGCTGGGCCAGTCCATGCAGGTGGTCCCGCTTCCGCGCGACGGCGAGCTGCTCGTCTCGTTCAAGCTCGGTCAGCCGCTCACCGACGACATCCGCACCGCGATTCATTCGGGCCTGACGATCAAGTTCGTCTACAAGGTGGACCTGCGCCGTGCGGCGTCGGTCTGGTTCGACCGCACCATCGCGTCGGCCGTGGTGACAGCCACGGTCAAATACGACACGCTGACACGGACGTACCACATCACCCGGATGGTCGACGGCCGCACGGATTACGCCGATACGACGCTCGACGAGGACACGGCCTGGGCGGCCCTGACCAGCGACTTCGCGCGCATGTCGCTGTTCCACGGCGTGCCGCTCGAAGCGAACGCGGAGTACTACGTCCGCGTCCGCGCCAACTCGTCGCCGAAGAACTCCACGTTCATCTGGCCCTGGCAGGCAGACGACGCGGTCGGCCTCGCGAAGTTCACGTTCATCAGGTGAGATGCGGGCCAGCATGAGGGCGTCGATTCGCGTGCTCGCCGTGGTGACGGTTGCGCTGGCTGTCTGGTCGGCAACGGCACCGGCGCAGCAGTTGCTCGGGACCGGATCGTTGAGCGTGTTCGACGCGTATCTCGAATCGCTTCGCCAGCAGGCGGGCATCCCCGGCCTGTCGGCCGCCATCGTCAAAGACGGCGCGATCGTCTGGGAGAAGGGATACGGATTCCAGAACGTCGCCACCCGGCTTCGCGCGACGCCCGACACGCCGTATGTCGTCGGCGATCTCTCGGAGATGTTTGCCGCCGTCCTGGTGCTGCAGTGCGTCGAGCAGCGCCGCGTAGAACTCGATGCGCCGGTGACCCGGTATGGCGTGACGGGTCTCGAGCCGGACGCGACCACGCGCCAGTTGCTCAGCCACGCCGCACCACCCGGAAGCGAGGAACAGTTTCAGTTCAACCCGGCGCGGTTCGACACGCTCACGACGGTGGCGGAGTGGTGCATCCCGCAGGCGTACCGGAAGAGCATTTCGCATCGCCTCCTCGATCGGCTCGCGATGACGACGTCGGTCCCCGGGACCGACCTTCGCGATCCGGACTTCACGCTGCCCGAGGGCCTCTACACGGACGAGGAGGTTGCGAACTATCGGCAGATTCTGACGAAGCTCGCGATCCCATACCACCTGACGGGACGCGGACGCGCGGAGCCGACCGAGATTCCCGCGTTGACGATGTCCGCGGCCAACGGGCTGGTGAGCACCGTGCGCGATCTGGCGCAGTTCGACGCGGCGCTCGATTCGGAGATCCTGCTCCTCAACGAGACCCGCGATACGGCGTGGGCGAACGCCACAGGACGCTCAGGCGCCGTGCTGCCGACCGGCCTGGGATGGTTCGTGCAGACCTACCGCAACGAGCGCGTCGTCTGGCACTTCGGTGTGGTGTCGGACGCGTATTCGTCCCTCATGATCAAAGTTCCGGCGAGGAACGTGACGCTCATTCTCCTCGCCAACAGTGACGGACTGGTCGCGCCCTACAATCTGGCGCAGGGAGACCTGACCCGCTCGATCTTCGCGAACCTCTTTCTTCGCCTCGCCATCTAATCGCCCGTGGTGACACTTCGCTCCGTTTGCCTGCGCGCGCTCGCCGCCGCGTCGCTGATGGTCCTGGCGTCCTTGCCCGCCGCCGCGTCTGAATGGCAGATCACGCCGATGCTTGGCGTGACCTTCCGCGGCAACACATCGCTCGTGGATATTCAGAACGCGACGGGCGCCACGCACAAGGAATTCGGAGGCGCGGTCACCGTGCTGTCGCAGGGGATTTTCGGCGCGGAAGGCGTCGTATCGTTCACGCCTGGGTTCTTCCACGTGGATCGGCCCAAGGGGCGCGACGGCGACCCGCTGTCGACGGCGGGCCTGGTCAAGAGCAGCTACGCGTTTGCGACGATGGGGAACGTGGTCGTGGCCGCGCCGCGACGGTACACCGAGTACTTCCTGCGCCCGTTCGTCTCCGCCGGCCTCGGCGTCGTACGGGCATCGGTGACCGATGCCGTCGGTCTGGGCCAGACGGCAACGGGCACGCGCCTCGGCTTCGACATCGGGGGCGGGGCCGTTGGCTTTCTGACGCAGCACACCGGGGTCCGCTTCGAGCTGCGCTACTACAGCAACGTGCACAGTTCCGCGCCCCGCGGCGCCGCAATCGGACCGGTCCATCTGCGCTACATGGTCGCGTCCATCGGCCTCGTCTTCCGCAGCCACGCCAGTCCGATGAAATAGCCCCGCACCTCGCGCCTCCCGCCTCGCTACAATAGAGCGATGGCCTCTCTGATCGAAGCGATGTCCGTCAAGCGCAAGATGTATTTCGAATACGAAGGGGCGCCGTACCACTGCCTGGACGTCGAGATTTCGAAGCCGACCGCCCGAGGGGGCCAGACGCTCGTCCGCCTGAAGATGCGGAACCTGCTCACCCGCGCAGTATTCGACAAGACCTTCAAAGCGTCCGACAAGTTCAAAGAGCCCGATTTGACGGTCGTCGCGGCGACGTTCCTCTACAGCGACGGCGACGGCTACCACTTCATGGACCAGGAGACGTTCGAGACGTTGACCATCCGCGGTGATGTCCTCGGCGACGACCGGCTGCTGCTGGTTGACAACGTGCCGGTGCAGATCCAGAAGTTCAACGGGAACCCGATCGGCATGCAGTTGCCGCCGCACGTGGAGCTGACCGTCGCGTCGACGGAGCCGGGCGTCCGCGGCGATACGGCGAGCGGCGGCGTCACGAAATCCGCGACGCTCGAAACAGGCCTCGAGATCCGCGTTCCGCTCTTCATCAAAGAAGGGGAGAAGGTGAAGGTGCACACCGAGACGCGCGAGTTCGCGGGAAGGGCCTAGCCATGGATTCAACGCCGACAGGAACCGATCGCGAGGCCGTCGACTTCATCCGAGCCATCGTCGCCGAGGACGTCGCCGCCGGGCGGAACGACGGGCGCGTGGTCACCCGCTTTCCGCCGGAGCCGAACGGGTATCTGCACATCGGTCACGCCAAAGCCATCTGCCTCGATTTCGGCGTCGCACGGGAATTTGGCGGGACCTGCAATCTGCGGTTCGACGATACCAATCCGACGAAGGAGGACGTCGAGTATGTCGACGCCATCGAAGACGACGTCCGCTGGCTCGGATTCGAGTGGAAGCAGATCCATTTCGCGTCGGACTACTTCGAACAGCTCTACGCGTATGCGGTCCATCTCATCCGCAGCGGTCTGGCGTACGTGGACAGCCAGTCCGCCGACGAGATACGCGTCAATCGCGGGACGCTGACGTCGCCAGGCGTCGAGAGCCCGCATCGACGCCGCAGCGTCGACGAGAACCTCGATCTGTTCGCGCGGATGCGCTCGGGGGAGTTCGAGGACGGTGCGCACGTCCTGCGCGCAAAGATCGACATGGCGTCGCCGAACATCAACATGCGCGACCCGGTGCTGTATCGCATCCGCCACGCGCATCACCACCGGACCGGCGATGCATGGTGCATCTATCCCATGTACGATTTCGCGCATCCTCCGTCGGACGCGCTCGAGCAGGTCACGCACTCGCTCTGCACGCTCGAGTACGAAGACCACCGGCCGCTGTACGACTGGGTGATCGACCACCTGCCGGTGCCGTCGCGCCCGCGGCAGATCGAGTTCGCGCGGTTGAACCTCACCTACACCGTCATGAGCAAGCGGCGGCTGCTCGAGCTGGTCGAAGACAACCTTGTCAGCGGCTGGGACGATCCTCGGATGCCGACGATCGTCGGCATGCGGCGTCGCGGGTACACCGCGGAAGCGATCCGCGCCTTCTGCGACCGCATCGGCGTCGCCAAGCGTGAGAACGTGATCGACGTCGCGCTGCTGGAGCACGCAGTGCGCGAGGACTTGAACCGGCATGCGCCGCGGGTGATGGCCGTCCTTCGTCCGCTTCGCGTCGTCATCGAGAATTATCCGGAAGCGCAAAGCGAAGAACTCGACGTCGTCAACAACCCGGAAGACCCCTCAGCCGGCACGCGAAAGGTGCGGTTCTCGCGCGTCCTTTATATCGATCGCGACGACTTTCGCGAGGATCCGCCGAAGAAGTTCTTCCGTCTCGCGCCCGGACGGGAGGTGCGGCTCCGCTGCGCGTACTTCATCACGTGTACGCGCGTGATCAAGGACGAACGAACGGGGGAGGTCATCGAGTTGTACTGCCGCTGCGATCCGGCCACTCGGGGCGGTGACGCACCCGATGGACGGAAGGTCAAGGCGACGCTGCACTGGGTCTCGGCGGCGCACGCCGTCGAGGCGGAAGTGAGACTGTACGACAGGCTGTTCAACACGGAGCAGCCCGGGGCCGACGGCGATTACCGCGCGGATCTCAACCCGAACTCGCTCGAGGTGATTCGCGACGCGAAGGTAGAACCGTCAGCAGCGGCAGCGCCGCACGGCACCCGCTTTCAGTTCGAGCGGCTCGGATATTTCTGCGTGGACCTCGACTCCACCCCCGAGCACCCGGTGTTCAACCGCACCGTGACCTTGAAGGATTCGTGGGCAAAGATCGAGCGGGCGGGGCAGACACCGTAGCGGAGGTCTTGGCGTCTGACGTCAGTCCGCATCGAACTCTCCATCGGAGATCCGCCGCACGAGATCATCCAGACTTCGCACGCGCGGGCAATCCGCGTCCGGCCGCAGGTTCGCTTCATCGAGCAATACGCCGCGCAGACCGGCGTTTCGCGCCCCCACCACGTCGACGTAATACAGGTCGCCGACATGGATCGTCGACTCGCGTGACGCACCGCTGCGCTCGAGCGCGATCCGGAAGAAGCGCGGGTCAGGTTTCTCCACGCCCTCGTCCGACGAGTCGAGAATGGTGTCGAACAGCGGCGTGAGCTTCAGCCGATCCATGTGCGCGCGGAGCGTGCCGTTCGCGTTGGACACGACAACGAGCTGAAGCCCGCGCGCGCGGAGCGCTTCGAGCGCCGGCACCACGTCGTTCGGCACGTATTCCCACAGATTGCTCGCCGTATGGTACGCATGCAGCTCGGCGAGCGCCGCCGCCGTCGCCTCGGACCGGGAGATGCCGGCGTGCTCGAGGATCAAATCGAAGAACAGCCACCCCCGGCTGGCGTCGGTCGTCGTGCCGATCGTGCGGCGGTCGTCCAGTTCGCGCCGCGCATAAGGATCCGCTGCGGCGAGAGCCTCGGGTGCAACCGCGACTTGTTCCCGCGCGAGCGCCTCGGCCACGCGCCACCAGTTGGGGTAGAGAAGTACACCGCCCGCATCGAGGAAAACCGTCCTGAGCACCAGCCTTTATTAAACAACAACGCGGGCTGTACGCGGTTGTTTGCCGTCATTCGGTCAGGGCGATGACCGGATCGATGCGCGCCGCCCGGCGTGCCGGTACGGCACACGCGACGAACGCGACGACCCCGAGTACGACGGCGACGGACACCAGCACGCGCGGATCCAGCGCCGTGATGCCGTACAACTGCGACTCGACTGCGCGCCGGATGACGAACGCACCGACCAGCCCCCCGGCGACGCCAGCGCCCAGCAGCACCAGCCCTTCACGAACGACCAGGCGGAAGATTCGCGTGCCATCGCTGCCGAGCGCGAGCCGGATGCCAATCTCGCGGCGGCGCTGCGATACCTGATACGCGAGCACACCGTAAATCCCGACTGACGCCAGGAACAGCGCAATGGCGGCGAACAGCACAGCGAGCAGCATGGGCGTGCGGCGGTTCAGCAGCGACTCGTCGATCCGCGCCGTCATGGATTGAACGGCGAACAACGGCAGTTCGGGATCGAGCGACGAGACCTGGCGCCGGATCGATGAGGCGAGCGAATCTGGCTCAACGGAACTGCGGACGACGAGCGTCATCCCGCGCATCGTATTCTGAGAGTTCGGGAAATAGTACGCGCCGACGTCCCCCTTCTCGGTGAGTCCCAGCATGCGGACACTGCCGACGACCCCGACGATGGTGTAGAAGTCCGATTTCGGTCCCGGCCCTTTGGACAGTTCCTCCGGTTTGTCTGGCTGCCACATTCGCCGACCGACGGGATCTTCCGTACCGAAAAACTTCGCGGCGAGTTTTTCATCGATGATGATGACGCGCGGTGATTTGTCCGTATCGGAGGCGGTAAACGGACGTCCAACCTTCACCGGAATACCCATGGCCGCGAAGTATCCCGGCGTGACCCGCGTTCGGAATGGCGAAATCAGCGACTCCCCCGGCTTCATGGTGTAGCCCTCGGCGAGGATCACGCTGTCGCTGTGATCGTCCCCCAGCGGCAGATTGCTCGTGATGGCGGCCGCTTCGACACCGGGCAGCGCGCGGACACGCTCGAGCAGCCGATCGGCAAACGCCCGGAGCGCCGGGTCGTCCTTGTAGCGCGTGGCGGGTGGGCTCACGCGAGCCGTCAAGACGTGATCGGGATGGAACCCCGGGTTGACCGCGAGAATCTGCCGGAAGCTCGCCAGCAGCAGACCGGCACCGATGAGGAGCATGAAAGCAAAGGCGACCTGCACGGTCACGAGCACGCGGCGCATGACGCGCGCGCCCCGCGAAGCCGTGCCGCTGCGCCCTTCCTCCCGGAATGCCTGACTCAGGTTCGTCTGTCGTACTCCGAAGACCGGCACAAGGCCGATCGCGACGCCGACGAGCAGCGCGAGCAGGAAAGTGAACAGCATGACGCGTGCGTCGATTGCCACAGTGGTGCCCTGCGGGGTCTCCGCCAGCCCGTAACGCGCGAGCGCCCGGACGCCCGCGAACCCGAGCAGCAGCCCGGCCCCGCCGCCAACGAGCGTCAGCAGTACCGTTTCGGTGAAGAGCTGTCGCGCCAGCCGGCCGAGCCCGGCGCCGAGCGCATGGCGCGTCGCGAGCTCCTTCATGCGAGCCGTGGATCGAACGAGCGTCAGGTTGGCGATGTTGACGACGCCGATCAGGAGCACGAACGCCACGCCGCCCCAGAGCAGATACAACGTGCCGCGAAGCTGCCGCACGAGATACGCCTGCAGCGGGACGACGACGGTGTGAAAGCCGGCGTTGATGAGGATCTGTTTCAACTGCGGGAAGCGATCGAGGTTACGCGCGTTGAGCGCGTCGATCTGCTGGCGTGCCTGCTCGATGGTGGCGCCCGCTTTCAGGCGCCCCAGGTACGACCAGTTGTTGCTGTGCCGGGCCTCGTCCGATTTCTGCTCGGCCGTGAACGCCAGGGGCATCCAGAACCTGATGTCGGGGTCGAGGAACGAGAAGTCTCGAGGGAGGACCCCGACGATCGTGTACGGCTCTCCGCTGACTCGCAATGACTGTCCGATTGCGTCGTCGCGTCCGCCGAACGACTGCTGCCACGTGCCGTACGTGAGGATCACCTTCTTCGTGTTGCCGAGTTCGCCCTCCTGATCGGTGAAACTGCGCCCGCGGATTGGCTGCACCTGCAGCAGGCGCAGCATCGACGGCGTCGCGGCCATCGCGGTCACCCGCTGCGGGTTGCCCTCCTGTCCGAGCGTCACACCGGTGGTGTTGTAGAGCGCCTGCTCCTGGAACACGGACGTTTCGCGCAGGCGGTCGTAGTAATCCGGGACGCCGGTCGACCCGCGATCGCCGACACCAGCGCCCGGATACGAGTTGTACATGTAAACGAGCTGCTCAGGATGAGGCACCGGCAGCGGTTCGAGCAGGACGGCGTTGACGATGGCAAAAATGGCGGCGTTGGCGCCGATGCAGATGGCGAGGGTGAGAAGGGCGGTGGCCGTGAAGCCGCGTTCTTTCAGGAGGACGCGGACCGCAAACCTCAAATCCTGGACGAATCGTTCCATTCGAACCTCGATCAGTACAGATACGTCACGGAACGAGCAGACGTTCGATCATATCCTGCCGCCTCCGTCGGGCGATTCCTTTTGACATCCAACAGGAGATCCGCTACGCTCCTTTTGTTTTTCAACAGGAGTATGTGTGGCTCACTCGAAACGGGACATCATGCAGGGCACCCTCGACCTGATGGTGCTCAAGACGCTGGAGACGATCGGCAGCCTCCACGGGTATGGGATTGCACAGCGCCTGCAGCAGGTTTCGGACGACGCGCTGTACGTGAATCAGGGCACCCTCTACCCCGCACTGTTGCGGTTGGAGCAACGCGGGTGGATTGCGTCGGCCTGGGGCACCTCCGAGAACAACCGGCGCGCCCGGTTCTATTCGCTGACCCGCGCGGGGCGTAAGCAACTGGCCCTCGAGGAAGCCGACTGGCAGCGCACCGCATCCATCATGGCCCGCCTGCTCGGGCGCGGAGAGGAGCCGGCACAATGAACCTCCGTGAATTGGCGTCGCGAATCGCGGGGGCGCTGGGCCGTGGACGTTCGGACCGGGAAATTGCCGCGGATCTGGCCGCTCATCGCGATGAACTCGAAGCGTTTCATCTGCGGCGGGGCCTGACGGCTGAGGAGGCGCGCCGCGCGGTGCGCTTCGAGCTGGGAGGCGAAGTGCAGGCGCTCGAGGCCGTTCGGGATCAGCGATCGCTGCCGTTTGTCGACGCGCTGCGGCAGGACCTGCGCTACGGACTCCGCATGCTCCGCCGCGCGCCGGGGTTCACGGCCGCCGCGGTCCTGACGCTCGCGATCGGCATCGGCGCGAACACCGCGATCTTCTCCGTTGTCGACGCGGTCCTGCTGCGGCCCCTCCCGTATGCGGACCCTGATCGGCTCGTCTCGCTGGGCGAACGGACCAGGGCAGGCGATCCGGAACGCGTGGGTTACGCCACGTTCATCGACTGGGCGGCGCGCAGCCGGTCGTTTGAATCGCTGGCCGTGATGCGGTCCTTTCAGCCAACCCTCGTGGTCAACGGCGAAGCGGAGCGGCTGGCGGGCGTACGTGTGACCTGGTCGTACTTCGAGATGCTCGGCGTCCGCCCCGCTCTCGGTCGCACGTTCACGCAGGAGGAAGATCGCCCGGACGCGTGGCACGAGGTGGTCCTGAGCGACGGCCTGTGGCGGCGGCGGTTTGGCGGCGATCCGACGATTGTCGGGCGCACGGTCGTGATGAACGACCTGCCGTATCGCGTGGTCGGCGTCATGCCGGCATCGTTCCCGCCGTTGATTTCTGCGAAGTACTACACGGCTGCCGAGATTTGGGCGCCGCTCGGATACGCGGTCGGCGTGGGCGACAGCTGCCGCGATTGCCGTCACCTGCGCGCATTCGGACGGCTGCGTCCCGGTGTGTCGGCGGCTGCGGCCGCCGCCGAGATGACCTCGGTTCACGAACAGCTTCGCGCACAGTATCCGACACAGTACGAACCGGGGTCGGTTGCCGTCGTGCCGCTGGGCGACGCGATTACCGCCGGCGCCCGCCCGCAACTGCTCCTGTTGCTGGGCGCGGTCGCGTGCGTCCTCGTGATTGCGTGCGCGAACGTCGCCAACCTCCTGCTTGCACGCTCGGAGCTGCGGCGGCGCGAGTTGGCGTTGAGGGTCGTCCTCGGTGCCGGCCGGCGGCGAATCGCGGCGCAGCTATTGACCGAAACCGCGCTGCTCAGTGCGATCGGCGGGGCGTGCGGGCTGCTGCTCGCGGCGATTGCGATGCGTGGGGTATCGGCCGTGGCGCCGCAGACGCTGCCGCGGCTCGGCGAGGTCGGAATCGACCTGCGCGTCGCGCTCTTCGCGTGCGTAGTCGTGATCGTCGCGGCTGCGCTCGTCGCCCTGGCACCTATACGCCAGGCATCGCGGGACGACCTCCGCGGCCAACTCGCCGTCGATTCGCGCACGACGGCCGCGGGAGCCGGACGGGTGCGCGCGCTCCTCGTTGTCGCCGACCTCGCGATCGCGCTGACGCTTCTTGCGGGCGCCGCCGTCATGCTGCGGTCCGTCACGTCGCTCGCGCGCGTCAATCCAGGCTTCGACCCCAACCGGATCCTGTCGATGCGAATCATCCTCGGCGGACGCACATACGCGGAGGATCCGGCGGTTCGCGCGTATCAGACGCAGGCGATCGAGCACCTGCGGGCGCTCCCAGGCGTCGCAGCGGTGGCGCTCGCCGACCAGATTCCATTTGGCGGCGATTTCGACTGCCGCGGTTTCCATGTCCAGGGTCGCATGAAGCCGAATGCGGTGGACGATCCGTGCATCCAGCGCTACGGGACCACGCCGGCCTACCTCTCGGTCATGAGTATTCCGCTGAAACGCGGGCGGTTCTTCACAGCCGAAGACGGTGAGACCTCACAGCCCGTTGCGGTCGTTTCGGAATCAACCGCGCGGCTGGTCTGGGGAACTGCCGATCCGATTGGATCGGTCGTTCGCATCGGGAGCGCCGTCCGTGGGCCCTGGTGCACGATTGTCGGCGTCGTCGGCGACGTTCGCCACGAAGACCTTGCCGCCCCGCCGATTCCGGCCGTCTACATGCCCGAATCGCAATCGACCGATTCGTTTCTTGTCGCGCTCGTCAAGTCGTCGTCGGATGCGGCGGCGCTTGCGCCATCGGCAATTGCCGCCGTGCGTCAGCTCGACCCCTCGGTGCCCGTGTACGGGGCCGCGTCGGTCGCGGCGCTGGTGAACGGCGCGATCGGCGAACGACTGTTCGTAATGCGGCTGCTCGCCGGCTTTGCCGCGGTCGGCCTGCTGCTGGCGGCGGTTGGCCTTTACGGGCTCGTCGCGTACGGCGTCTCACAGCGCACGCGCGAGGTCGGTCTCCGGCTCGCGCTCGGGGCGACGTCACGTGAGGTGCTGCGCCTCCTCCTGTCAAAAGGCGTTACGCTGCTCGCGGCGGGGCTCGCTGCCGGCGTCGCAGGCGCGGTGCTGACGACGCGGCTGCTCGGGTCGCTCGTGTTCGGCGTCAGCCCGCTCGATCCTCTAGCGTTCGGCGGGGCCGCGTTGACGCTCGTTGCGGTCGCGGTCGCGGCACACGTCATTCCTGCCATTCGCGCGCTGCGCATCGATCCCGCGCTCGCGCTGCGCCATGATTGACCGCTGCGCGGCTTCAGGCTGCCGAACTCAACGAGGCATCCGGAGCGGTAAGATCGACATGGATGAAGATCGCCACGTGGAACGTGAACGGCATTCGCGCTCGGCAGGCGCAGGTGCAGGAATGGATCGACCGCGAACAGCCTGACGTCATCTGCCTGCAGGAAACCAAAGCGGCGCTCGATCAGCTTCCCGTGTGGCTCTGCGAGCTTCAGGACTATTGGTGCTACTGGCACGGCGGCAAGGGGTACTCGGGCGTCGCGCTGCACATCAGCCGCCGCTTCTCGCCCGAGCGCCCAGCATTCGAGCACCCGTCGTTCGATTACGAAAGCCGCATCGTCACGGCCGTCGTCGATGGAACGACGTTCGCATCCGTATACGTGCCGAACGGGGGCAAGGACTTTCCAGCGAAGATGCGGTTTCTGGAGGCCTTCGACCAGTTCGCTGCGGACCTCCAGCAGATGGGCCGCCCGGCCGTCATCTGCGGCGACATCAACATCGCGCGAACGGACCTGGACGTACATCCGAAGGAACGCAAGCCGCGCGCGATCGGACAGTTGCCGGAGGAGCGCGCGCTCCTCGAGCAACTGCTGTCGCACGGGCTGGTCGACACAGGACGCGCGCTCGAACCCGACAACGACGGCCTGTTCACGTGGTGGGCGCCGTGGCGGAACATGCGGCAGCGCAATATCGGCTGGCGCCTGGACTACGTCATCGCGAGCCAGTCGATCTTCGATCGCGTACGCTCATGCGTCGTCCAGCGCGATGTCGGAACCAGCGACCATGCGCCGGTCGTTGCGACCTTCGAGGAAAAGCGTTGAATCCCTTATCCCTTATCGCCGATCCCCGAATCCCCGATCCCACATCCCGCATCCCGCATCCCGAATCCCGCATCCACGAATCCCGCATCGCCGGATCCGCGATTCGGGATGCGCGGATTCGCGATCAGGGGTTCGGGGATTCGGGGTCAGGGATTCGAGGATCAGGCATTTGAGGATCAGGGATCCGAGGATCGGCGATTAGGGATTGGGGAT
>Ga0310810_10007631_pt1 | contig 12369 bp, 10 predicted proteins | sample NCmetagenome_FD_207641 | JGI IMG/M metagenome (GOLD analysis project Ga0310810, IMG submission 207641) | Soil microbial communities from experimental microcosm in Duke University, North Carolina, United States - NC | ecosystem: Engineered > Artificial ecosystem > Soil microcosm > Unclassified ... | reverse complement strand
ACTTGTGATTGGGTGTCGCTCTATTCATGGGGCCGGCCAAATGGCCGGCCTCACCGGCATGGCTTCTCTCCGCTTCTCCGCTTCTCCGTGGCAAACGGCTGCCTCCGTCATCTCCGCGTCCTCCTGTACCATAGCCACGTCGTGATCGCGCGCCTCTCCATTCTCTTCGTGATCATCGCCGCGCAGACCGCGTACGCGCAGGCACCGTCGCAAGACGTGCGCGCGGCGGTGACGCGGGCAGTGCCGATTCTTCAGCGCTCCGCTGCCTCCTTCGTCTCGCAGCGCGCGTGTGTCTCCTGTCATCACAATTCGCTGGCGGTCCTTACGCTCCGCCTCGCGCGGCAGCACGGTTTCGACATCGATACCGCGACCCTCGACGCTGTCGAAGCCAAAACGTTTCGCGAACTGCGCAACGCGAATGCGTTCGACGATGCGGCGCAGGTGGCGAATCTGTCGGATCCGACGCCGAATGACAGCTACATGCTGGTTGCCGCGCATGCCGCCGGCATTCCCCGCAGTCTGGCAACCGGCGTCTACGCACGCCGGATATCTCGATGGCAGCGCGACGGCCACTGGATGACCTCCGACTTCCGACCGCCGCACTCGAGCAGTGTCTTCACGGCCACTGCGACTGCCGTTCGAGCGATCGAGTTCTACATGCCGGGCGAGTTGTCGGCCGAGCGCGAGGCGGTCACGCGGCGTGCGCGGGAGTGGCTGGCCTCCACACGTCCGCGGTCCACCGAGGATGCGTCGTTCCGGCTCATGGGGTTGGTGTGGGCGGACGGATCGGCGGAGCAAGTGGCAGCCGCGCGCGGTGACCTCATCGCCTTGCAACGGTCCGACGGCGGATGGCCTCAGCTCCCGCGCTACGACTCCGATGCGTACTCGACGGGTGAAGCCCTCTATGCACTACGCGAATCGGGTATGCCAGTCAGCGATCCAGCGTGGCTGAAGGGCTCGAAGTTTCTCGTCTCCACCCAGGCACGTGATGGCACGTGGCACGTTCGAACGCGGATGCTCTCCCCCGCGGCCGTGAGCCCGAATTACTTCTCGACGGGCTTTCCTTACGCGAAGGACGAATACCTCTCGTATGCCGGAACCTGCTGGGCCGTCATGGCGTTGCTGACGGCGACTCCTGAGCGACATCAGGACACGCCGCTTGCGGATTCCGCGGAGAACGGGATCGCACCGTGGGCGAGGACCGCGCTCTTCGGAACAGCGAAAGAGCTCGCGGCGCTCCTCGACGGTGGACTCGATCCCAATAGCAAAACAGAGCGAGGGACGACGGCCCTGATGATGGCGGCACCGGACGCCGAGAAGGTCAGGCTACTGATCGACAGGAAAGCTGAAGTCAAGAGTCGCTCTGCATCGAAGACCGATGCCTTGATGGTGGCCGCGGCTCATTACGGAGCGACTGATTCGGTTCGTCTGTTGCTCGCTGCCGGTGCGGAGGCCAATCCGCCCGAGGGTGTTCGGCGCGCGCCGCTGCAGTATGCGTCGATGAGCGGCGATATCGAATCGGTGAAGCTCCTTCTATCAGACGGAGCGGAAGCGTCCCCCGAAGCACTGTCCGAGGCAGTGACCTTCGGTCATCCCGATGTCGTTCAGGTGCTGGTGGATGCCGGAGTGGATGTGGGAATCACCGAGAGCTCTGGAATCAACCTGCTGCACTGGGCAGTGATCACCAACAGAGCGTCCGTGATACCGGTCCTCGCGAAAGCCGGTGTCGCGATCAACGATATCGATGAGTTCGGATTCACACCGCTGATGTACGCCGTCACGCTGGATCAGGGTGACACCGATGCGCTGAGGGCGTTGCTTGCCGCCGGGGCCGACCGCCGGATTCGCAACGGGGAGGGTCGCACGCCACTCGAGCAGGCGCGACACTACAAGCACGCCGATCAGGCTGACGTCTTGAAATAGGCGTTCAGCAGATCATCGAGGACGGCGGCGGATCGAGCGTCAGCGACTGCACCATCGACGTCGTGACTCGCTGTTCGGAGCTCGCCATTTCCAAACGAAGCCCGATGCCGATCCATCCTGGCTTGATCGCGCTTCCACCGGCGGTTGCCCCCTCGATGCGAACCTCTGTGGACTCTGGGAACAATCTGCCGCCTGTCACGCGTGCGCGTTTCTCTTCGGGATCGACCACCATGAGTCGATAGCAGGAGTAGGTCGTGTGAACGTGCACCACGGCGCCTACTTCGAGAGCAGTAAAGTCGATTCCGTACGAACAGCCCGGTTCTTGGACGAAGGCGTCCAACGGTTCCGGCGGCGCCTCGGCGATTGCTGCTTCGTGTGCGGCCATCACTCTTCCTCTTCTCTTCTCTAAAATCCGCACAGGTCTCTAGCAAACGGCTCGCCACGTTGCAAAAGGCGTCAAAGTGGCGGAAAAGTCACGTTTCGCTTTTTGCTTGCGCTGCGTGCGGATGAGAAGAAATTGCATCGGGCTGGGAGGAGTTACCCAGCGATGGCCTTCCAGTTCTTCGTTAGATACTCGGCTGTCCTCCAGGCTAATGCCTGAGCCGTCAACGTCGGGTTTCTGGCTCCACTCGTGCCCATGACCGACGCTCCCAACACGCCGAGGTTCGGCACTTCATGCGAGAAGCCCCATTGGTTGACGACATTGGTCTCGGCGTTCCGGCCCATGCGCGTTCCGCCGTACGCGTGCGTCGACGGTCCCATCGTCCCTACCGGGGCCTTCTCTGTGGCGATGGCGCCGGCCGCGCGGTACCACTCGACCATCTTGTCCTGGATGTACGCGGCAACGGCGCGTTCGTTGTCCTTGTAGTCGGCGGTGATCCGGCAGACGGGAAAGCCGAGCGGATCCTTTACGGCTGGATCCAGATCGAGGTAGTTGTCTTCGTACGGCAGCGTCGTCTTCTGCAGATACGCGGTGTTGGTGCGGTCGGCGTTCTCCTTGATGAACGCTTTCCACGCAGATCCCCACTGCGGCGCCTTGCCGAAGGTGCTCATGCTGGCCGCGCCGATCGGGCGCCGGTCGGCGTAGACCCACAGATTGCCGCCGCCGATGAAGTCGAGGCCGGCGTGGTCGAAGTTGTCGTCTGCCCAGTTGTCCACCGCAGCACCCTGGGCCGGCAGTCCGTACCAGCTATTGAGCGATCGCGGGAACAGCGCGCTCACCGCACCGCCGGTGTTGTGGCTGAAGTAGTGTCTGCCGACCTGGCCGTGGTTGTTCGAGAGGCCGTTGGGAAATGCCTTCGACTTGGAAAGCAGCAACAGCCGTGCGTTCTCGTAGGTATAGCTCGCGAGGAGAACGACGTCGGCCGGTTGAAAGTACTCCGTGCCGTTCTTCACGTACGACACGCCGCTGATGCGACCGCCGTCGGTGACGTCGATTCGGATGACGTGCGCCTCGGTGACGACCGAGAGCCGTTTCGTGCTCACCGCTTTCGGAATCGTGGTGACCGCGGTCGATCCCTTGGCGTTCACATGGCACCCGCCGCGGGCGCAGAAGCCGTGATACACACAGCTGGTGCGATTCTGGTAGCTGCGCGAATTGATCGCCGCCGGCCCCGGAAACGCGTGCCAGCCGAGCCCACGTGCGGCTGCGGCCATCATGTCCGTGAATCCAGACCCGCGCAGCGGCGGCATCGGGTACTCGTGCGCGCGCGGGCCTTCGAAGATGTTTCCGCCGCGATCGATCTTGCCGTTGATGTTTCCCGCCTTGCCTGAAACGCCAATCTCGCGCTCGACGCGGTCGTAGTACGGCTCGAGCTCCTCGAGCCCGAACGGCCAGTCTTCTACGGTCGATCCCTTCGGGATGCGCGACGCGCCGTAACGGCGTTTCGTCTCGCTCACCACTTTGAAGTCCCACGGGCTGAGCCGCCAGCTTTGTGCCCAGTAGTGAAGCGTGGTGCCGCCGACGGCGTTCATCATCGGGTGAATCGTGAGCCGCGGCGAGTAGCGCGCCGACGCGTTCGGCCGGTGAGTGGGGATCTCGAGGTTCGCCTTCTGCACCGACTGGGGCCAGCCGCGATAGTTGTTGCGCAGCTCGTCGGGGGCGAAGTCTTCTGCCTTGAGCCAGGTCCCGGCCTCGAGGCCGACGACGTCGAGCCCCGCCTGCACGAGGGGAAGCGCGGCGACGCCGCCCGCCGCGCCGAGACCGATGATCACGACATCGGTCTTCTTGAGCTCATTCGCCATGGTGCCCCCCGTCCTGCGCGCGCGCCGCGCGCGCGGGCCGCTTGCCGGAGAACATCCGATAGTCGTACGCGGACATGTGGGTCGGTGCCGGGTGCGCGTTGATCGCCTGCTCGTCGGCGGACACCGCGAGGCGCACGCCCGGATAGCCGATGAGATCCCAGCCGACGAAGTTCGCGTTGCCTCCGTAGTGCGGATCGCAGAAGGTGCCTTGAATCGTATGTGCGAGCACCAGATTGAAGAACGCCGACGCGTCTCCAGTAAAGCCGCTGGCCACGTTTCGCTCGACGTCGTGCAGTACCACATCCTGATCCGTGGCGGAAAGACGTGCGAATGCCGAGCCCTTTGCGCTCTGGGCGTAGCGGTCGATCGCCGCGAGGCCGGAACGATAGGCCTCGCGGACGGACGCGAGCGCGCCGCCCAGTGCGCGATCGATGTACTGCGCCGCGTGCGCCTCGATCGCGCCCGGTCCGCTGCCGTCGCTGGGAATCAGGCGCGCCGTAATGGCGGTGAGCGTTTCGGATTCAGCGGCAGTCAGCGTCTCCGGGGCGGAGGCGATGACTGCGTTCGACGATTGCTGAAGCGCGGCGGTGGCATCGCGGTTCGGCGATATCAGCGGCAGCAGCAGGCGCGGAGGCACGGCGGCTGCGGCGCCGACTCTCTTGAGCCACTCACGGCGGCTGACAATCAATTGGTGATTCATGATCTTTGATTCTTGAATCGTTGTTGATTTGGTGATTCTGGATTGTTGATCTATTTGCGATTCGCGATTGTAGATTGCTGATTCCTCTCAATAACCCAATAAATCACCAATCTACAATCGCCAATCAACAACGATTCAAAGATCAATAATCAACAATCAAAGATCATTTACTGTCCCTCCTGCGCAAGGGACGTGTCAGACAGGTCGGCCCTCCGGCCCCCTTCACGCTGATTTCGACGCCCTCGTACTCCAGGACCTCGCAGCCCGCCCGTTCGAGCGCACGCCTGGTCAGCGGATTCCCCGCCAGCATCAGGCACCGGCGAGGCGCCAGCGCCAGGACATTGGTGGCCATCGTGTCGAATTCCTCGTCGGGCACCTCGACGAGTGTCAGGCCGCGTTCGAGCAGGCACTCGCGAAAGGTCACCGGCAGCAGTCGTGAGTAGACGACCGCAAGGTCGTGCGCGACCGGGCTGATCAGCGACATCAGATGCATCACGTCATCGGGACCCCGCCAATGGACGAGCGGCACCTCGATGACGTCGACATCACTGCCGACAAGCGCGCGCAATTGCCGGACGCCATCGGCGTTGGTCCGATAGCCGCGGCCGACGGCGAGCGTGCGCGCATCGAACCAGATCAGATCGCCGCCTTCGAGCCGGCCCGGAGGTTCGATGCTGCCCGCGATCGGCTCCTTGATCGCGTCGAGCGCACGACGTTGCGCATCGGGCTCGGTCCGGCGCGCTTCTTTTCCCATCGCGCAGAGGACGAGCCCCGCCGGCGACACGATCGATGCATCGCGGACGTAGATCGAATCGAGTGTCGTCTGGGGATCGTGGGGAAGCAAGTGGACGGAGGTGCCAGCGGTGCGCAAGAGGTCGATGAAACGATCGTGTTCGTCGATGGCGCGCGCAAGATCGGGCGGGGAAGTGTAGTTCAGTGCCTTCCACTGCGCGGCGATGGTCCGTTCGTCGATGAACGCGTCGCGCGCATGTTTGACGGCGACCGATTCCAGGTGCCCGTGTTCGTTCACCGCCTATCTCCAGCGCGTGAGGATCGTTTCGCGATCGAACAGCCTGATGGCGAGCCACATCAGCCCGGCGTTGAGGACGGCAAGACCGGCGGCGATCAGCGCGATGACTGGGCCGGTCAAGGTCAACGCTCCCATCAGTTGCCCAATCAGAAGTCCCGGGATCGGCAGGATGATGACGACACCGATCTGTTGCGCCGTCCTGGCGTCGTTGACACGCGACGACACGCAGACCGCCAGTTGCAGTGCCGCAAGGGCGGCCAACGGACCGAGCGCGAAGACGATGGCCATCGAATGCAGCCCGAGCAGCACGCCGGTCACGCCTGGCCGCGCGAAGACCACGGTCACCAGTAGATACACCGCGAAGCTTGCTGCCGTCAGAAGAATCGACGGGATGAACGCGCCGAGCACCTTGGCTCCCAGCAATTCGAACGTCGTGATGGGTGTGACCAGCAGCGGTTCGAGGGACCGGGCTTGCTTCTCGCCGACCACGCTATACGCCGCGAGGGACATCGAGGCGGTCACCGGGATGAGCACCAGCATCACCGCGAAGAACTGAAACAGGTAGGCCTGGATCGCCGCTTCGGGATCGAGCGCGCGTGCCGCCGGTTGCGCCTGATACATCTGCAGCGCGACGGCGAAATCACGGGAGTCGGAAAGCCGCTCCCCGGTGAGGGCGGGCACGATGATCGCGACGAACGCCGGAAGGAGGATCGCGACCATTGCCACGATGATGGCCGGCACGAAGAGCGCGAGATTCTGCCGCTCGTCCGACAGTTCCTTGCGAAGAAGCGCCATCATCCTCATGATGACGTTCTCTCGCGACGCAGAAGCTTCATGTAGACCGCTTCGAGGGAAGGGTCGTCCTGCTCGACCGCTTCAATCCCGGCGCCGGCCTCGACGAGCGCGCGGACGATCGCCGGTGTCCGAACCGTGCCTCCGGCAAACGACAACATGCAGCCGTTGACGTCGATGTCAAGAACTCCAGCGGCTCTGATCGTGGACGCGAACGGTTCCGCGCGGTCGCTCAGACGAATGCGAATGCGAGGGACGAAGAGTTGTTGTCGCAGCTCGCCAGGCGTGCCGACGGCGACCAGTCGCGAGCGAAGGACGGCGACCCGATCGGCGACGCGCTCGACCTCGTCGAGATTGTGCGTGCAGAGCAGCACGGCCCGGCCCTCACCCCGCATGGCGACGATGAGCTCGCGTACCGCGTGCGCGCTCTCCGGATCGAGTCCGGCCGTCGGCTCGTCGAGGAGGACAATCGGCGGCCGGTGAACGAGCGCCCGCGCCAGCGCGACGCGCTGCTTGAGTCCCTTCGAGAGATGCGCCGGCCGATCCTGCGCGCGGTCGGCGATGTGAAACAAGGCCAGCGCCCGGTTCACGGCGGTATCGACGTCGGCGAGTCCGTAGAGCCGCGCGTAGGTACCGAGGTTCTCGTACACCGTGAGGTTGTCCCACAATCCGGGCGCCTCGGTGAGGAATCCGATACGTTCGCGCAGCCTCGGCGTCGCCGCCGGCGTCATCGGCTCGCCGTCGATGGTCACGGTTCCCGACGTGGCGGCGATCAGTCCCGCGAGCATCCGCAAGGTCGTGGTCTTGCCCGCGCCGTTGGGGCCGAGCAGCGCGAAAATCTCGCCGGCTGCCAACTCGAACGAGACGTCCGCCACGGCGACACGCTCCCCGAAGCGACGCGTGAGATGACGTGCCGTCAGCGCGGGTGCCATGCGATGTCTGTCAACAGGGCGGTCACGTCAGCGAGGGTCGAATTCGTAGCAGCCGGGTGTGACGAGCAGGTGTCCATCGAGCGCGAACGAAAGGCTCGTCGGCGCGAGGAGGCCGGCAGCCTGGAATTGCACGGTGCGGATCTTGTCGCCGTCCTTGTCGTAGGCGTAGGTAAACGGAACCGCGAGTGAGATCCAGAGCTCGCCGTTCGCCCTGACAGCGGCCGCAAGAACGGAGGGCGTGACGAAGGGCACGGTCCGATCCTCGACCTGGCCGCGCGGCCAGCGCGTGGGCTGCGCCGCGAGATAGCTGTCGAGCTCGCGTCCCTCGACATGCCGCTCGAACTGCAGCGTGCCGCCCTGGTCGTACTTGCGAATGAGCGGCACGCCCGTGATGAACACATAGTAGAAACCACCAGTCGGATCGACGAGCGGCAGCCCCGCGTTCATCGCGACATGCAACTGACGATCGTCTTCGAACCCGGTCGGCCGCAGGCGGCCGATGCTGCGTTGTGCCGTCCCGCCGACAGAGTACTCGGTGAACAGCGCTCCGCTTTCGGGGTGGCTGATGAGGAGGGTGCTGCCGGTGTGCTGGATCGAGCTGGCGCCATTCAGCATCAGGTTGCCGACCGTGACGCGAGCGGCGGGTTGCCCGGGAAGGAAGAATCCACTGACGCGCGTGCCCTGCGCGTCGAACGTCTGGATTCGCTGCTGCAGGCGGGGGACGTCGGCCACCACGATGCGTCCCTCACGCGAGATGTCGAATCCGGAGGGCTGGATGATCTTCCCTTCTTCTCCTCCAATCTCGATGATCTTCCGCGCGTTCTGCCGGCCGGCATCGACGGTGTAGATCGCGTGCCCGCGGCGATCGAAGACGTAATAGGTGCCATCTGCCGCCCGCTGAAAGTCGCTCGCGCCCTCGAAGAGGCCGACGATGTGCGGCGGCAAGCCGCCGATCGAGCGCAGTACCTCGAGCGGCAGCGCGGCCAGCGGCGCAGCGACAGCGACGAATCCGAGAAGAGTGAGGGCGAAGAGGCTGCGCGTCACAAAGCCCCGAGCCATCACGGCGTGCCGCTAGTACTCGGCGAGCGCCTTGATCGCTTTGAAGACGTCGCCAGTCCCCGGCAGGATCTGTTCCTCGAGCACGGGGGCGTAGGCAACCGGGCAATCGAGCGAGGCGACTCGCCTGACCGGTGCATCCAGGTACTCGAAGAGCTCGCCGGAGATCCGTGCGGCGATCTCCGCGCCGAAGCCGCACGTGAGTTGATCCTCGTGCGCGACGATCACCCGGCTGGTCTTCCGCGTGTAGGCCGCAATCGTCTCCCAGTCGTACGGGATGATCGAGCGAAGGTCGAGCACGGCGACGCTGATCCCGAGGCGTTCGGCCTGCTGCGCGGCGAGCAGCGATCGCTGCACGAGGGCGCCCCACGTGATGACCGTCACATCGCTGCCGTCGCGTGCGACCGCCGCCTTGCCGAGGGGCACCATGTAGTCCGGACCGGGATACGGCGCCTTGTTGTAGGTCTGTCGATACAGGTGCTTGTGCTCGCAGAAGAGCACGGGATCATCGCAGCGGATCGACGTGCGCAACAGGCCGGCCGCGTCCTGCGCGTTCGACGGCAGCACGATGCGGATGCCTGGCGTGTGCGCGAAGATCGAGACGCCCGACTGGCTGTGATACGGCGCGCCTCCGCGCAGGTAGCCGCCGATTGGCACGCGAATCACCACCGGGCACGACCAGTGATTGCCCGAGCGATAGCGCATCATCGCGAGCTCGTCGCGAATCTGCATGAACGCCGGCCAGATGTAATCGAAGAACTGGATCTCGACGACCGGCTTCAGCCCGCGCAACGCCATGCCCACGGCGCGCCCCACGATGTTCGCTTCCGCCAGCGGCGAGTTGAAGACCCGCTCGCTGCCGAAAGCGCGCTGCAGACCGTGCGTGGCCTTGAACACGCCGCCCTTGCCGGCGACCAGCGGCAGCGCGGACTCGTGGCTCGCATCGGCCACATCCTGGCCGAAGACGACGATGCGCGGATTGCTGGCCATCTCGTCCTTGAGCGTGGCGTTGATCGCCGCAACCATCGTGTCGGGCTTGCCTTGGGGGCGTGGCTCGCTCGAGAAACGGCTCGAGCGCGGATCGACATCCGGCGAGAACACGTAAAGCGAGGCGGTTTCAGGCTCGGGATGCGGCGCCTTCAACGCTTCCTCAGCCGCAACTTTCACTTCGCGTTCAACCGATGTCAGGATGTCGGCCAGATCCTGTTCGCTCGCGAGCTCCTCGACGAGCAGGAGCTGTCGCATCCGCACCAGCGGATCGCGCCGCGCTTCTGCTTCGCGCTCTCCCGGCGTCTTGTACAACTTCTCGTCGTCGGAAAACGAATGCGAATACGGACGGGTCACCGTGGCGTGCACGAGCGCCGGCCCTTTGCGGCCGCGCACGTGTTGCACGGCGTCGCGCATCGTCCGGTAGCTGGCGAGATAGTCGGTGCCGTCGCAGCGGAAGGTGCGCAGACCAGGGAACCCCTCGAGCACGCGCGAGATGTCGCCGCTTGGGGTCTGCACGTCAACCGGCACCGAGATCGCGTAGCCGTTGTCTTCCACGAGGTAGAGAACGGGAAGCTTCTTGGTGGCAGCGGTGTTGAGCGATTCCCAGAACTCACCTTCGCTCGTGCCGCCATCGCCGATCGAGATGTAGACGATCTCGTCCGGATCGTGCAGCGACTCGCGTCCCTCGATCGCTGCAACCGCGCTGTAAATGTCGCCCGCTTCGGCAGCGCCCACGGCGTGGAGGCAATGCGTGCCGACGCAACTGCTCTGTGAGGGTATGTTGAATCGGCGATGCCCCCAGTGCGACGGCATCTGCCGTCCAGCATTGGCTGGATCATCCTTCGCACCGACCGAGGCCAGGAACATCTCGAGTGGGGTGATGCCGATCGTCAGGCACAGCGCACGGTCGCGGTAATACGGGAAGAGCCAGTCAACGCCAGGGCGGAGCTGTCTGGCGGCGGCGACGAGCACGGCTTCATGACCAGCTCCGCTGATCTGGAAGAAGCTCTTGCTCTGGTTCTTGATCTGAATCTCCTTGTCGTCGATCTTCCGCGACAGGAGCATCAGCCGGTAGGCGTCGAGTAACTCGTCCCGCGTCAGCCCTTCGTGCTCGCGACTCCGCACCGGGCGTTCGGTTGCGGGTGCGTCCGCGCCAGTGACCACTCCCGACCCCTTCATCGACAGAAAATTATCTCACGGGCTCCGGTTCGGTTCCCGATTCGTCGGCGATCGCGACCCAGTCCGGTCGAACCGGGCTGAAGACGTCCAGCTCGAACGTGTCCTCGAGGGCTTCGGCCTGATGTGGCATCTGCGAGGGGATGTGCAGCACTTCGCCCTCGCGGACGATGACCTCTTCGCCGCCGACGAGGAAGCGGAGCGCGCCCTGCAGGACGTAGGTCATTTGTTCGCTGTCATGAGAGTGGATCGGGACGAGCGCACCCCGCTTGAGGTACGTCTGCGCGACCATTTCGCGCTCGCCGGTCACGATCTTCTGCGACAGCATCTCGGTGACCTTGTCGAGCGCGATCTCGTCCCATCGATGAAGCCTGGCGGACATGTCTCGAGGTTCTCGGCTAATGCACCCGACGATCGTAGTCGTCGCGACGACCGCCTGAGTAGACGTCGAACTTCTTTCGCATGCGGTTGATACGCCACTTCAGATAGCGATACTGAATCTCCGACAGGATGTTGAAACGCTTGCCCTTGAGATACAGGTAACCGGTGACGAGTCCGCCGAGGTGAGCCGTGTGCGCCACGCCGGAGCCGCCGCCCAATGAGAAGAGCAGCGAGAGCCCGCCGAGGATCATCACGAAATAACGCGCCTGCACCGGAAAGACGAAGAACACCAGGAACGGTGCCGTCGGGTAGTAGAGCGCGAATGCCAGGAGCAGTCCGTAGATCGCTCCCGAAGCCCCCACCGTCGACGGATAGTAGAACTGGCTGGCGAACGCCAGGGGAAGAATCCCGAGCAGGACCTGTGTCAGGCCCGCGCCGAGTCCGCAGGCGAAGTAGAACTTCGCGAAGTATGTGGTGCCCCAGCGCCGCTCGAGCTGCACGCCGATGAACCACAGCGTGAGCATGTTGAAGAAAATGTGCGACACGCCCGCGTGCACGAACATGTAGGTCACGAGCTCCCACACGGCGAACTTCGTGAAGAGATCGGCCGGGCGCAATCCGAGCTGAACGATCAGGGCGGGAGCGAAAAACGTGAGGACGAATACAGCAACGTTGGCGATCATGATCGCCTTCACCGCCGGCGTGAGTCGCCCGGGACCGAAATAGGTCACGTCCGACATCGAGTACCGTCCTCGCATCACCTACCAGTCTGTGCCAACAGCGGGCTAATCAGCAACATCGATGCCGATGCCCTCAGGAGTGGTCGCCTCGGAGGCTCGGGGCGCGACATGGGACGGTTTTCGCGATGGCAGCGAAACCGCCAGGAGGGCCGCAACCAGCGGTAACACGGACATTGCGATCAGCGCGCGCTCGATGCCGAATCGATCGGCCACCATCCCGACGAGCGGGACGGCCAGTCCACCCATTCCCCACGCGAAGCCCATCATCAGCGACGACACCGTGGCAGCGCTGATCGGCGCGATCGTCTGCGCAAATGTGACATTGACGGGCAACGTGGACTGCAAAAGGAATCCGCCGATCGCGAGCACGAGTACGAAGACCCATCCGTGCAGCAGCGGCGCCGT
>Ga0310810_10007630_pt1 | contig 12371 bp, 14 predicted proteins | sample NCmetagenome_FD_207641 | JGI IMG/M metagenome (GOLD analysis project Ga0310810, IMG submission 207641) | Soil microbial communities from experimental microcosm in Duke University, North Carolina, United States - NC | ecosystem: Engineered > Artificial ecosystem > Soil microcosm > Unclassified ... | reverse complement strand
GCGGAACCGGGAGATCGACCGCAAGTTGCTCGGGCCTAACGCGCCGTCGCTTCGCGACCCGAATTGGGACAGGACCGCGATCATCGTCAAGGTCGACCTGCACGCCGGACTCGTCTCCGAGCGCGGGAGTCAGCCGGCTGGAGGCGAGGGCTGGGACCGGGTGAGGCGCAACTTCGGTGCGTTCGACGGGCGGATTGGCCACGTGGCCGTGATCGTCTCCGAGAACGACGAGACCGACCGGGCGATTCCCATGGAGAAGAAGGAGACACTCGCCGCATTGGTGCGCGACAGAGTGCCGGACGTCGTGTTCGCGAACCCGAACGGCGACATGTCGAAGTACCTGCCCGCCATGCCCGATCCGTGTCAACTGCTCACGCGAGCGGAGGCGGAGGCGACGCTGGGTACGCTCGTCGCCGACCCGTACCGCATTGGCGAGACCGAGCCGTTCGCGGAGTCCAACGGCAAGAGCTGCGGATATGCGACGAAGAATCATCACGTGCTCGTGGTGACGCCGTCGTGGTCTGACGGCAAGAGCGAGTTGCGCTCACTCCGGGGAATCAGCAACCTCATCTCGGCGGTCGCGGCCGAGGCTAACGCTGACGCGGCGGATACGCTCGAGGGCTCGTGGGACGAGGCAGCTACCGACCTGGATGGCTCGCTCGTGTTCCTCGAGGGCGACCGGCTGCTTCGGATCGAGTACGGCACGTCGACGATCGATGTCGCCGCGGCGATTCAGTTGGCCAGACGAATACTTCCGCGGCTCGCGTCCGCGTCGCCTCGCTGACGCACCGGTTTACCTCTCACCACACGCTGCTTTCCTTACTCGGAGGTTCTCGTGGACCAGTGGACTCGGATGGCGTTAGGCGCAGTGATCGTCGGCGTACAGGGATTGGGCATCGTGTCCGTGGCGGGGGCTCAATCGGGGAGCAAAGCCCCGGCTCCTGCCCAGAGCGGCCAGACGGCGTGCTCGATCATCGACGCAGCGGAGCTCAAGCGCCTCACGGGCCTCAAGGACAATCTCGGTAGGGGACCGGTGCCGACCGATCCGGCCGACTTGCCGAAGGGACGCAGCGAGTGCGAGTACCTGGGCCTCACGTTCTCGCTCTCTTCCCCGACATCGACCGATGCGTTCGCCCGCGCCCGCGCTATCCAGGGGACGGGTGGAACGAAGATCGAATCCGTCGCCGGTGTGGGTGACGAAGCGTTCTACTGGTGGGATTCCGGGCCGGGATCATCCAACCAGGTCGGCATCGCGGTGCGCGCGGGAAGCCGGCAGCTCACGGTGCTCGACATGACGTCGAGCGACTCGGTGGCATCAGTGAAGCCGCGGCTGCTCACGATTGCGAAATCCGTCGCGCCGAAGCTGCGCTAGCCTGGCGCGCTATCGATTCACGCCGCTTCGAACACGATGTCCTGCGCGCCATGATACAGCACGTACCGTCCCATCTCCTCCAGTCGTTCCCTGCCGTCGATGATCTCGAGAAAGTGATTTCCGGCGAGCTGACCGACTTTGCTCGCGAAGCGCGACGAGCCATACGCGAACAGCAGCTCCGTTTCGCTGATCCCGCCCGGATACCAGAGCAGGTCGCCGCGCGACGGATGGCTCGTGTCGTTCTCGTAGCCGACACCAAGCTGATAGTCGCCGAGCGGGATCCAGCATGCCTCGCCGCTCCAGCGGACGTGGATCAGCTGCTGGCGGTAGGGAAGCAAGGCGGTGAAGGCCGCGCAGGTGTTGGGAGCGCGATCGGTAAGGAGCTTCGCCGTGAAGACGAAGGTGTTCGCGACGGTGATGGTGATCAGGTCAATCATTCGGAGTGCCATACCGTGGTTAGTCGGTAGCGTGCTTCTTTGCAGGCGCGATAGTTCCGCCGGCGCCGAGCCACGCACCGGTCACCTTGAGAACGAACCCACCAAGCATGAAGGGAAGTATCGCGTGTGTCGCGTCGGAGCCGCCCGGCCAGAGCAGTAGGGTGGCGACTTCGATCGCGAGGTAGAGCCCGGACATGGCCATGGCCGTCCCGAGTGCGGCCGCCGGCGCACGACGGCGGATCCAGCGCGCGATCAGGAAGAAGACCGGGCCGCCCGCGATGAGCGAGACCCACGGGCCCGACACCTGGGCGAACGCGCTATAGAACGCCGGCGTTTCTCCGGTGTGAATCGCATAGCTGTAGACGGCCACGCAGATGATCGAGAGCGTGATGAGCGTGATCTGCGCGAGGAGCATTGCGACTACGGCAATGCCCCACCGTATCGAGGTGGCCGTCATCGGAGGTTCCCGTTCAAAGGAAGTGCGACATGCGTTGCGTAGACCGCGCGCCCAGAGTCGCTTTGTCCGCCTTGATTCGTATTCAACGACTGAGCGGCGTGGTGCTATTCCATACTTCCCGACTGAAGGCCCAGCGCCCGTCAGACTCTCGATGCCACACCTGCATGTAGCTGCCCCGGTCTGTCACCGACGGGCCTCCGTCCACTGGTGCCAAGGTCCATTCGAACCTCGCGACTTCTGTTGCGTAATCCCCGCCGATCAACACCTCGCGATTGGTGACTTCCAGACTGGAGGTGCGCATTTGCTTCACCAGCTGCTCATACCAGGTGCGCACAGCCGCTTTGCCAGTGAGAACCGGCTCGTTCGGTGGCATGATGACGACATCATCTGCCATCAAGGCGATCAGAGAATCGGGGGCATCGGACCGTAGCGCTGAGAGCAATCGATTGGCGGCACTATCCACGCCAGCTTGAAGGGCAGCAGGCTGATTTCTGCGTGCCCCGGCGTCGCCCGTCGAGCAGGCAAGTGCGAGGGCAGCAGCGATCATACACGCCGAGGTGCCACGGTGGGCAGTACGCATTCGATGCATCCTCCGGGTTGGTATTGCGGGTAGTCATGTTCGACCATCGAAGCACGACCTAACGTCAGCTTCAACGATTCGTTAGGCCGCAGGCATGTGGAGTTGACTTACGTGTTGGACATTGGCATCGAGCTGAGCGCCGCCCGGCCACCGTGTATCTCGCCCGGCTCAGCGCGGGACGGGTTCTGGCACGACCTCCATCGTCCGGTGGTCAGCGACAATCTTCCAGGCGCCACCGCGCTCATCGAACACCAAGGTTCAGACGCCCTCACGCGTGGTGGTCACTCCGAGTGTGTCCGTTGCGACGAAGCGCACACTGGTGGTGGCGACCGCCGCAGAGGGCCCGAGCACGTGCAATGCTCGCATCGTCCACGTCATCTTGAACGCTCGCCGTCCACGCCACACGGGGTAAAGGGACGGCAACAACGTATCGATCCGCGCGATACTTCCATTCGATGCGTGCAGGACGTCGGCCCCTGGTGCCCACGCGGCGAGCATGCGATCGGGCTGCAACGATGCCATCGCGCTCGCGAGTGAATCGATCGCCGATCGCACCTGCTGCTCGACGATGGCCGGAGGCCTGGTGGTTTGTGCTTGCAGTGTGAAACACCCCAAGGTCATGGCGAGGCACGTTACGGCCGCCTCCACCCGGTGCCGCACGCCTGACCTTCTGTGACGAACGCTCATCTGCGGCTCCCGCGGTTGGGCGATTGTGTGGCTGCTGGCCATGCCCGTTGTCAGCCTAACGCCCGCGCCAAGCCGCAAAGGGGGTCATATAAGAGTGCGCGCGAAGCGCGCATAATTATATAGACCCCTTGTCACCTTCCGCGTTAGCCTGCCGGTGCGAGATGCTGGACCAGAGCGGCCGGGTACCCAATGCGCGTGTTGCCGTCAACGAAGGGGTGATTCGACCTCAGTCGGCGCGTATCGTGAGCTCGCGAACGCTCTCCCTGGCTCGATACAGCTGAACGAGATTCAATCCCGCCAAAAGCAAGAACAACAGAGGGATGACCGGCGGTTTTATTCCCAGCGGAAGAACGCGTGCCGGTACTTCCGGCTGCAGATGGACATAGATCGCCACCGCCATGTTGACGATGAGGCCGGCTGAGGCCAAGGCAACTACCGGCTTGAAGAGATTCCTGATTCTCTCTCTGAAGAGGGTAGCCAGCAGCAAGCTGAGGCCGATGGACATCTCTCCGGCAATGCCCAGTGGAGTGAAAAATGGCGGCAGACCGCTCTTGGCGATTTGAATGTGAAACCAGGTTTTGAATGGGTCGACAAATTTCACAAAGCCGAACATGAAGATCGCCGTCCCCAGAAAAATCGAGTTGTACTTCAGGATCTTGTTCACGTTTCGTCCTCTTCGTTTTGGACCATCCGGTCAAAAATAAGGCAAAAAAATCAGGCCTTGATCGCCGCCAGAGCCATATCCACGACGGTCTTCACCTGTTGGCTGCTGGCACCCGTGTTCTGCAGGATGCGGAGCCCATTGATCGTGTTGGCCAGGCTTTGCCCGATCGCGGCGCTGTCGAACCGGGTCGTGATCTCGCCTCGCTCCTGCCCCTTCTTCACGGCGGCGATCAATATCTCTTCCATCGCTCGAAACATTCTCTTCAACTCAGCGGCAACGTCGGAGTCACTCAGTCCGAGTTCCAACGCCGTGTTCGCCATCAAACAGCCGGAGGGGCCGTCCTTCGGCCCAGCGGGACGAGCCGCGTACCGCATGAGACGCGCGATCCCCTCCAACGGAGAGTCGGCCTCGCTCACCACCTTTCGAGTCTTTGAGAGGACCTGATTTCTGTAAAGCGCGAGGGACTTCAGGAACAGGGATCGTTTGTCGCCGAAGACGCCGTACAAGCTTTGCTTCTGCACATCGGCCGCCTTCGTCAGATCAGCGAGTGTGGACGCCTGATATCCCTGATCCCAGAAGACCCGCATGACCTGGCCAAGCGCTTCGTCTTCGTCGAATTCACGTGGTCTCGCCATGGTCGCAAGATAGGGATTGTGGACCGCTCGGTCAATAACCAATCGGAGTCCTCAGCGCGCGCGGATCGGTGACTCGCGCGCCGCGACCTGATTGGCGCCGGCGCCGACGAGGAACCACCAACCGTTGCCCAGCCGCCCGCCGAATGACGTGTAGCAGATGCGCCGCAGGGCTGACATCCAGGTTCCTCAACCGACTGCGGTGAGAGGACATCGTTGACCGATCAGCGCCTTTTGGTCTGGCTAACGAATCGCGCCTAAGCTGCGGTGCCTCGCTGTACGTTCGCAAACGCCATTGTACACTCGAGGACAGGCGCCGTCAGCTTCAGGCGCCTGTTAGGCGGCACCCTCGGTGCGAGACCGCAACTGCCGAAGCTCATGCCGGACGAGCCCGAGCAGGGGAAGTTGGGTCACAGCATAAAGCACATGGAACATGTAGTGGCGCAGCGACTGCTCGGGCTTGAACGGCAGCACTGGGAGTGGCAGCGCCGTTGCAAACCCACCTACAAGGTTGAGCATCCCCCACGCCAGCAGGAGTATGGCTGGCCACGAGCGGCTTGGCAGCGCCCACCACAGGCCCAAGAGTAGGAGCGACACAGCGCCAGGGAGAACATTCTCGGAGCTCGACAAGGTGACGTTGGGCAAGTCAGCGACGTTGTGGACGTACATGCCAAGCCACGCTAGTGTCACAGCGCCGGCCATCCAGTATGGCCAACGGTCGTATTCACTGGTGTGTGGCATAGCAGTCTCGATGTCAAACGGGTTGAAGAGATCCCGCCTAACGCATAGAGCTGAACTGCAAGGGCATCTCATACGATGCGGCGGCGCAGCCGCCGCGACCATAGCGCCCTCGTCAGATCCAAGGACGTTAGGCCTCAGGGGCGAGGGGGCCTCACGGCGCGCGCGTGGCCGGTAGCGACTGCCCGAGCAGCGCCGTGACGCGCGACGCATCGCGGCTGCGGGTTGTCGCGCTGCACTTGGTGGTGTGTACTACCTCACCCACCCGTGCCGGCCGCGCCGGACCGATACCGTTGTAGTCCGCGGATTGCGCGAAGACGACGTAGGTCTGGCCCTCAGTGAAGTCGGCGCCGCACATGGTGGTCAACGCCGGAGTACGGAGTGTCACGGTGTCACGCAGCTCGCCCTTCCAGCGCCGGGTGATGGTGAGAGTGACCTCGCGGTCCATCCAACCGGACGCGCGCCGTGTTTGGCCGCTGTCACCCACCGCCACCACGGAGTCCTCGACGTATGCGGTTCGGATGACGGTCCCCTCGAAGACGGCCGCCGCCGTGCCGAGCTGAGCGGCTACGTCTGCGCGGGACGCGAGACGCGGGCCGGGGATGCAGCTGCACGCTGAGTGGGCGGGTACACACGCGACGAGGGCGAGCAGTAGATGTGTGACCACGTGTCGATGCGCGGAGGAGGGTTCAGTTGAGGCCTAACGCATGAAGTCGAGCTGCAGGCGAATTCAATAGAGCGCTCGCGCAGCGAGCGCATCCGCAGATCGCCTGACAGCTCCAACGTGCGCTAGGCCGGCAGCGCAAGGAAATGGTCCAGGCCGGGCGGAACGTCCGCGAGGTCTACGAGGTGCGCGATCTCGGGCCGCACGGCCTGTCGGAAACACCGAATGTGAGCACCGAAATATCGGTCGCCACGCGTGCGGGAAAGGAGCCTGATCGAGGCAACACAATCTGCCGGTGCGAGCACCTGAGCGCAGAACACGCACACAGGTTCACCGCGAACGGTTGCCGTGCCGTGGTGGTCACTCATTGTAACCTCGTAGCCGATGTGTGCGCGGCCTAACGCCAACTAGGCGCTCATGATACACAGTGAGCGCGGCGAAGTCGAGCGAGCGTACGGTGCGAACGTGCTCCCGCACCCGACCTCGATCGTCGCATGGTCAATCAAGAGGCCGACGTAACCGCCGCGAGCACCTCGCCGTTGAATGTTATGCAGTGAGCACCGGCTGCGTAACGTGTTATGGAAACACCATTCCACCCAGCTCGCTGACGAACAGCCCGCTGCCGATCCGCTCCAACGCCACTCGGCGCACCTACCAATCCCCATCGGGCGCATTGAATGCCGCGACTGCCCCTCGCCACACGACGTCACTAACGCAGTAGCGCTCGCACCCGATCCGCATACTGGCGACTGCTCCGCAACTGCACACCGCCCCTGAGCTCGATGACGTGGCCCCCCGCCTCGTGACTCTTCACCGTGACGATCCGGTCGACGGCGACGATCACCGATCGATGAATGCGCACGAAGCGTTCGGCATCGAGCTCCTCCTCCGCCTGCTTCATCGTGCCGCGCCACAGATGCGTCTTCGCGCCCACGTGCAGCGTGAGATAGTTGTCCGCCACATCCAGCCAGTCCACCTGATCGGCCGGCACGATGTGATGCGTCGTACCACGCCTAACGACAAAACGCGTCCGCACCCCACGCGCCCGCTCGGCCAGCGATGCACCGGTCACGAGCGCCTGCCAGTATTCCGCTGACCGGCGATCGAGACGCTCCTTCGCGCGCGCGACCGCCGCGGCAAAGCGCTGACGCGTCACCGGCTTCTGCAGATAGTCCACCGCGCCGACCTCGAACGCCTGCAGCGCATACTGCTCGAACGCCGTGATGAACACGACCGCCGGAACACGGGTGCCAGGAGCGCGCGCGCCATCCAGCGCAGCGATCACGCCGAATCCGCTCAGCTCCGGCATCTCAACGTCGATGAAGACGAGATCCGGATCGAGCCGAGCGATGAGATCCAGCGCCTCGATGCCGTTGTTGCCCTCGCCCACGAGGTCCAGCCCTTCGGTCTCCCGCACGAGCGTCGTCACGCGCTCGCGTGCGAGGGGCTCGTCGTCCACCGCCACCACGCGAATCGCCGTCATCTCGGCGCCGTCATGCCACGGCCGGCGACTGATACAGACGGTACGGGACCGTGATCCGCGCAACCGCTCCGCCACCGGCAGCCGCGTCCAGCGAGAACCGCTGGTCCGACCCGAACGACGCGCGGAGCCGTTCGCGCGTGTTGCTGAGGCCAATGCCTTCCCTGAGTGTCGCGCTCGTCGTCAGGCCCGCGCCATCGTCCGCCACCTCGAGCCGGAGCGCATCGCCCTCTCGACACGCGGTCACTCTCACGCATCCACCGCGCGCTCGCCTGCCAATCCCGTGCGCCAGCGCATTCTCCACGAGCGGCTGCAGGATGAACAACGGCACCGATGCCTGATCGAGCGCCGGGTCCACATCGATCTGAAAGCGCAGCCGATCCGCGAACCGGAGTTGCGCGATCTCGAGATACGTCCGCGCATACCGGAGCTCGTCGCCTAACGGGACGAGCACGTGATCGCGATGGCGCAGGAGATCGCGCAGCAGGTCGCTCAACTTCGCGAGCATCTCGTCGGCGGCCTCAGGATCGCGATGGATGAGCGTCGAGATCCCCTGCAGCGTGTTGAACAGGAAGTGCGGATGCAGCTGCCCCGTCAGCGCGATGAGCCGCTGCTCGGCCACCTGGGTCCGGAGTCGCTCCTGATCGAGAGCCGAGCGCAGCGCGCGACGGCTTGCTTCGACGGCGGCCACGATCCCGGCGAGCGCGATCCACGGCAGGACGTTCTGCCGGAGCGCGACCGGGAGGTACGCGCTGAACCCGGGACGCCCGGGCGTATCACCGTAGATGGTGCGGTATTGCACGATACTCGTGATCGCGATGAGCGACGCGATGACGAGCACGACAACGGCGATGGACCGGGAACGGCCGCGCCGCTCGACACCGATGTGTCGCGCTCCCCAGAGCAGGAATGGGAGCGCGACCATCGCCGCGTACCACACGATGGACCCGACCCCGAGCAGGGAGAGCAGCGTCCGGAAGTCGGGTGCGGGCCCAGGAACACGCGGGAGCGATCGCCGCATCGCGCCGGCCGGAAGCGCGATCTCGGGCGGCGTCGCATAGCGGCCGATCGCGATGGCGGCGACGACCACCGCGACCCACAGCAGGGTCGGGAACAACCAACCCAGTCGCCCACCCGGTCGATGCGTGCCGAGTCCCGGTCGAGTCACCCGGCAATGGTGGTGAGGCAACTGACGGTCTGCAACCGCGTCCGGACGGCGCGGGGCGAACGGTCGGGAAATCGGGGCGAGCCGGCTTCGTGGCGGTGGTCGCCGGCCTCCGGTTCAGGCCGTCACGTGGCGCGGCGCTTCCACTCCTGGTACTCCCGCCGCATGCACAGCCAACACGGTCGGAATCCTGCCTTGATGGCGGTCGCCTCGTCCGCGAAGAACACCCGGTGTGTCGGGTACGGGCCGCCACGGGCGATGGCGCGTGCCGCGCCCGGACAGTCGAGCCGGCCATAGATCCTGCTGCGGCGATGGCCGCCTAACGTGCCCTTCGTCGTGCTTTCGTAGACCGCGCCGTCGGGTCCGACGAGGCGGTAGATGCGAGCAGCCATGAGTGCTCCGGTAGCGGTCGGGCAGGGCGCTGGAAGGGTCGAGACCCCCGATCCGGTCTGGCCCGTGGTGGAGGGTACGGTAGGTCACGACCCCATGCCTGCGGGGGTATTTATCCTGGGTTGATGCATTTGGGGTACAGAGAAAGCACGGTTCGTCACACCACAGACCGCTCGGGGCTGGAACCGGACCGGTCCCCGCTCGTACTCTGTGCTACGCCCCGCTACTATTGTCCTACCAGTACTTCAGTACTTGTGGGCGGGCCGATTTTCTTCGCGCTCCCCGGGAGCCTGATCGCATGACACCACACTTCCGCATCACCACGGCAACCCTGTTCGCCGTGGCCGCGCTCGCTGGCTGCAGCGCGTCCCGAAAGCCACCCCAGACTTCACCCCAACCGTCCACCGTGGTCATCCACGGCGACTCCGCCGCGATCGCGAACGCGAAAGGAGACAAGGACCGCTACGCGTACACCGAGGCAGATGTCCAGTTCATCTCGGGCATGATCCATCACCACGCGCAGGCCATCACGATGGCGAAGCTGGCACCGACCCATGGTGCGAGTTCATCCATCCTGACCCTGGCCGGCCGGGTCATCAACGCCCAGAACGATGAGATCGCGCTCATGTCGCAATGGCTGCGCGACCGCGGCAAGCCGGTCCCCGTGCCGTCCGACAAGGGCATGAAGATGACCATGGGCGGTGAAGAGCATGTCATGCTCATGCCCGGCATGCTCACCGAGGAGCAGATGAAGCAGCTCGAAGCGGCGAAGGGTGCCGAGTTCGACAAGCTGTTCCTCACGCTCATGATCCAGCACCACACCGGCGCCGTTTCGATGGTCAAGGATCTGTTCAACACGTATGGCGCCGGACAGGACGAGACCGTGTTCAAGCTCGCGAGCGACGTCAACGTCGATCAGACGACGGAGATCGCTCGCATGCAGCGCATGCTGTTCACGATGATGGTCGAGAGCAAACCGCAGTAATCCTCATTCCGCCCCCCAAGAGGAATCAGTCATGTCACTCGTGTACCCGTCTGGCCGACCGTCGGTGCAGCGTTCCGCTCGCACCGCAGGTCGTTTTCTCACGCTCACGCTGATCGCGGGACTCGCGTCCGCGGCGGCATGTTCGAAGTCGAAACCGGAGACGAAGGCCACCCCGAAGGTGGACTCCCGCGTCGGCCTCAAGGCCGGCCTGTGGGATGCCGCGCAGACGTCCTGGAATCTCAAGGTCACGTCCGAGACGCGTCCGCCCGAGAAGTTCGTCGGCTCCACGAACTCCGACCTCGCGTTCACCGGCAACTACGCGATTCAGGGGAACTACAACGGCTTCCAGGTCTGGGACATTTCGAATCCAGCCAGGCCGACGCTCAAGACGGCGTACTTCTGCCCGGCGTCCCAGAGCGACGTCTCCGTCTACAAGAACCTCCTGTTCGTCTCCGGCGAGGGTAACGGCGGCCGGCTCGACTGCGGCTCCGAAGGCGTGAAGGAAGTCGTGAGCAAGGATCGTCTGCGCGGCATCCGCATCTTCGACATTACCGACATCACGAACCCGAAGTACATCGCGAACGTGCAGACGTGCCGCGGGTCGCACACGCACACGGTGGTCGAGGATCCGAAGGACAAGGAGAACGTCTACATCTACGTCTCGGGCTCGGCCGGCGTCCGTTCCGCCGAGGAGCTTCCCGGCTGCATGGATGCGGGTCAGAGTGAGAACTCGGCCCGGTTCCGCATCGAGATCATTCAGGTTCCGCTCGCGAACCCGTCGGCCGCCAAGATCGTGAACGGCGCGCGCATCTTCGAAGGCCTCACGGCTGCGAAGACGCACGGTGCCGCTCCGGACGACATGGCCGCGATGGCCGCCGCCAAGGCGCGTGGTGATTTCGTCGCTGACGTCGGTGGCCAGCAGATGGTGCTGCCGCCGCAGTTCACGAAGCCGATGCTCGACAGCATCGTGAAGGCGCGCAACGGAACGGGCAACCCGACGGGCGCCGACAGCGCCGCGCTGCGTGCTGCCATTCCGGGCATGATCGCGAAGATGATGGGTGGTGGCGGCGCTCCGAACGGCCCGCGCCCGGGCCCCGACCAGTGCCACGACATCACCGTGTACCCGGCGCTCGGTCTCGCCGGCGGTGCCTGCGGCGGATACGGCCTGCTGCTCGACATCAGCAACGTGCAGAACCCGGTTCGTCTCGACGCCGCTGGCGACACGAACTTCTCGTACTGGCACTCCGCGACGTTCAACAACGACGGCACGAAGATGTTGTTCTCGGACGAGTGGGGTGGTGGCGGCGCGCCGAAGTGCCGCGCGACGGACCCGAAGGAGTGGGGTGCCGACGCGATCTTCACGATCGAGAACCGCAAGCTGAAGTTCCACAGCTACTACAAGCTGCCGGCAGCGCAGACGCCGCAGGAAAACTGCGTCGCGCACAACGGCTCGCTCATTCCGATCCCGGGCCGTGACGTGATGGTGCAGGCCTGGTATCAGGGCGGCATCTCGGTCTTCGACTGGACGGACCCGAAGAACGTCAAGGAGATCGGGTTCTTCGACCGGGGCCCGGTGGACTCGACCCGCATGAACATGGGCGGCTCGTGGTCGGTGTACTGGTACAACGGCGCGATCGTCAGCTCCGAGATCGCCCGCGGCATGGACATCACCGAGCTCACGCCGAGCGAGTACATCTCGCAGAACGAGATCGATGCGGCGAAGACGGTGCACATGGATTACCTGAACGCGCAGGGTCAGCCGAAGTTCGTCTGGCCGCCGAGCTTCGCGCTGGCGCGCGCGTACGTGGATCAGCTCGAGCGCAACAAGTGCCTCTCGTCCGCCCGGATCTCCAGCGTTAGGCAGGCGCTCACCGCCGCCGAGAAGGCGTCGGGTGGGCAGCGGAAGGATGCGTTGTCGACGCTGGCGGGTCAGCTCGACGGCGATGTGAGCGGGTCGTGCGACGGCGCGAAGGTGCAGAAGCTTTCGAGCGCAGTGCGCAACCTCGCGAACGTGGCGATGTAGTTCCTGGCGGGGCTGTCTCCCGCGGTACAGACTGGACCGGGCCCGTGCAATTGCACCGGGCCCGGTCTCTTTGGTGGGGTCAGAGTCGGGGGTCAGA
>Ga0310810_10007628_pt1 | contig 12372 bp, 7 predicted proteins | sample NCmetagenome_FD_207641 | JGI IMG/M metagenome (GOLD analysis project Ga0310810, IMG submission 207641) | Soil microbial communities from experimental microcosm in Duke University, North Carolina, United States - NC | ecosystem: Engineered > Artificial ecosystem > Soil microcosm > Unclassified ... | reverse complement strand
GGGACCGGGAGTGCCGACGCCTCGATAACCTCTTTCTATCTATCGGTAAACGCGACGCTGGATGCATCGGATGTACAACTTGGCAACCGATCGGTGTCCGCGCTCGCTGCGGGTGCATCGAGCTCCGGCAGCAGCTCGTTCCAGATTCCCACGGTGACTGCGACCGGTTCCTATTACGTGATTGCCGTTGCGGATGCGACAAGTGCGGTCGGGGAAACGGTTGAAGCCAACAACACGAAAATAGCTCTCGTCCGCATTGGGCCTGACCTCGTGGTCACCGCCGCGTCTGCGCCATCGTCCGCAGTCGCTGGCAGCACCATTACGGAATCCGATACGATCGCGAACCAGGGCGGCGGAAGTGCTGCCCCATCTGAGACGCGGTACTACCTGTCCGTGAACGGGACGGTCGATTCGTCTGACGTTCTGATCGGCAGCCGGCAAATCGGAGACATCGCTGCGGCGGCATCCAGCTCAGGATCGACCGCATTGACGATCCCGGCGGGAACGACGGCTGGTGCGTACTACCTGCTCGTCTCGGCGGATGGACCTCATTCGGTATCGGAAACCAGCGAGACGAACAACACACGGGCGGTGTCTATCAAGATTACGCAGCCATGACTTATTTGGATTATTTGCGACTGGATAACGCCTCGTCTCGAGGGCTCACTATCCACCGCCCATCACCAACCCAGTCCAGTTGTACGCCTGGATTCCGGCGACTTGCGGGTGGGCAACCCCTTGCGCTCGAGCCGAACCGGCGACCACATCCTGTGCCGTGATAACCGTGCAGGGGCTATTGGCAACGAACAAGGCGTCGTGTCAACCAAAAAGTGACGGATCACGCCAGAAAGCATGAGGCACCTCGCTGCCTTTGGAGGCGGGCTCGCGTGGAAGCGACCGATAATTTGCCGCGGTGTCTAATTAGGACGTGCGACGACATTCTGGTGTGATTGCTACGTTCGCGTTTTTTGTGGCGGGATGTGCCGGTCCGCGACTCCCCACAGGCGTAGGGACCCCCAATGTCGCCGATACCGTTCGGTTTGTCGACGCGGTAGGAAAACGGTGTGCCGAATTCGAGTCCTGGACGGGCGAAATCGCGGTAGATGGCATCGTCGCCGGACGGTCGGTGCACGGACGGTTGCTGGGCGCCTTTACCCGTTCGAATGTGCGACTTGAGGCGCTTTCGTCTTCCGGTCATCCACCGCTCGTTGTCATCTCCGATGCGACAAAGGCCATCTTGCGGTCGCCAGCGCGTACTTTCGAGGTCAGCGACTCGCGAGATGTGATCCAGGCGCTTATCGGTGTGCGTATAGCGCCCCATGTTCTTGGCCAAACGCTGGTGGCGTGCGAGTTTCCGGAGGGATTCAGCACGCTCCGCATGTTCGGACCGCTATGGGCGCGGCTTCCTGTGCCCGGTGGCGGTATTTATCTCCATCGTGCGAAGACCGCTGTTTCCTGGCAGCTGGTCACCATGTTTTATCCGGGCGAAACGCTGCATTGGGCCTGGCGAGTCGATTACGAAGATATCGAGAACGGAATTCCATTGCGCTCGCATCTTGTAAGCGCGGTCCGCCATACCGATCTGCATTTCCAGCTGTCGCAGGTCGACACGATGGTTGCCTTCCAGAATGATGACCTGCGCTTTCGTATCGATGGATCCCCAGACGCGCGGACAACCACCCCCGAGCAGCTGCATGACATCGTTGATCAGTGGCTTGGTGTCCGTTGATCATGCTGCGGCCACGACGGTTTATCTGTTCTGCGGTTCTCGCCTTCGGAGCAATTGGTTTCGGAACCTTCTCTGTATCTGCGCAGTCTCTGAAGCCGCCACTCGATCGAAACGTAATTGCTACCGTCGATCGTTTATATCCAGGATTCACCGAGATTCTCGAAACCCGTGATGCGCCATTGCTCACAGCGTTGGGACGCGTCCTTGTCGCGAACCCCAGCGGCGATGTTCTGGAGGTTCTTCTGTGGATGCTTCAGTACTGTCCCTCGTGGGTCGGTGACGGTGAAACAGCTGTTCAGCTCGAAACAGTCGCCCATGCGGTTGGCAGGTTGCCGGTGGCGCCCGTATCGCGCGCACTCCTGCGCGGCAATGCGGATCAACGTTTATCCGCCGCGATCCTGCTCAGCGGCAGCGCCGATTTGATTGTATTTGTCGAGCGTCAACAATTCGAGCGTGCACTCATCGCCGCTCTGACGGACCCCGATCTTCGCGTCCGAGAATGGGTCGCTGGGCCGCTGCGCGAGCTGGAAACGCCGGCGGCAAGTGCGGCGCTGATGCGCGCCGTCGCCAATCGAGATGTGAGCGAAATGCTGTATTGGCGAGCGACGGGCCAATCGCGACCCTTCGCGGTGCCGCAGTTGAGCGCGTCAATGTTTTCTCCAACGGCCGTTGCGGTCAACGCCGCTGCGCTAGCGGAGCTTGGAGCGTTACTCGCCACTGGGCCTCCAGAACTTCGGTCCAGCATCGCCGAAGTGCTCCATCGAGTCATGGGCTTAAGAGATCTGCCCGCGGCCTCCGTCGACGAGATCATTCGTGCTTTGATGCCGCACCGGCGCGACCCTCGACCAGACGTTCGGTTGAATGCGCTCACGATTCTTGCGTCCGCCATCAAACGACGTGGATCGCCATTCGCGGATGCATCAGAAATTGCGCGGGAGCTTGGTGACCTTGTACGCGGAGGAGATCTGACCTCATCGGACCTTTCTAACGCCATATATGCACTCGGGCACCTCTCTGATCGCGCGACACTCCGGCTCTTGGAGCAACTCGCCCGTTCGACTGATTTCAATCAGCGAATCCGCGAGCTGGCAGCCTCGACCTACATCGCCCTCTCTATGCCGACGGACACTGCGGCTGAACGGAGACGATTGCTGTGGGAGCAGCCAGATACGGCGTTGGAGGCGCGAGTTCGCAATGAAGGACGACGCGCGCTCCCACTAGCGTGGCAGGCCTTGAAGACCGGGTCACAGCGTGAACAGCGCGCGGCCGCTGCGCTGTTAGGTTGGTATCGCGATCTCGGCTCTATCCGGCCGATTCTCACCGCCCTCGACACGTCGTCCGGCGCAGTGACGAGAGAGCAATTGTTATTCGATCTGAACATGATTCTGCTGACCGAAGGCATGCCAGCAACCCCGGAGGAGCGCAACGGCCTGGGAACGCAGCACTTGCTGTGGGTGTACGAACAACTGGTGAATTCGCCGACGTACGTCAGTTTTCGTGACGCCTCGCTCGCCTCAAAGCAATGGGCAATCTTTCCCGACCACATCACTTTTCCGTTGTCAGTTACGTTGACAACCCAGATAACGGGAGGGCCAGGCGCGCAGCCGGCAAAAACTGCCTCCGTTATGGCTGCGACATCAGCGTCAGCCGAAGAGTTCCTTCGGTCCGTCAACAATGATCGATTGGGCATTGCGTTTCACGCGATAACGATCGGAGAAGGCGTGGCACGTGTCGCGAGCACCCTGTATTTTCCCGGCGGTAGACTACGAAACCAGGTCTGGATCAGCTTGTACCGGTACGACGCGGGTCAGTGGACACCAATCAATGTGCCTTCACACAGAGTCGGCGCGAATTTCTTAAATGAGTTTAACCTCGCACCTGGCTTAAACCGCAATTACGGAGGTGACCATCCGCTGAAAGTTATTCGCCTCGAGCGAACGATGGAACGCATCCGCGTCGATCTGAGAGCGCGTAGCCTTCTCGAGCAGGAAAACGAAGAGAACCCGGCAGCCACAGCGCGGCTTGACGGATCGTACTTGCCCCTCCTTGAAAAGTATCGGCACTCTAATTCCGCCTCAGTCAGATACACCGCCGAATTCGAGTGGGGCCGCCTGACTGGCCAACCGGACATCGACCTGTGGATCGATGTTCTTGCCAAGCAGTCAGGGAGCCCGCTCCAGACGATGGCGCAGGAGGTCATCACTGGTTATGCGATCAATGAGATCAAGTTGAATGGCCATCAGCTCGCAGGCTCCGAACGTGACGAGCTGATTTCCGCAGCTGTTAGTCCGAATGCGATCGACAGCCGGTTTCTGCCCAGTAGACTTCCTCTACGGGAGAATATCCGTGCGGTGGAGGCGTCGACGACGTTCGCTGTAGTCGACACCGTGTTCGGCAGCGGCCCCTTAGGACAAAGCGGTTACTCGATGTTGTTTGAGCGGCGCGAGGACCGATGGGTGTTTCTGTTCGTTACCAAGTCGTGGATCTCGTGATCCACTAGTCCGGCGCGCTTCGTCGCATCGCGCTCAAGATATTCGAAAAATCATCAGTCCAGATTGGCGTCTGTCTCGGGATGTGCGGCGTGTTCCATCGGGAATCTGTAGCGATTGGACCAAGGTCATTCTTTTTTCTCGCGAGCAACACCCATTCGGACGACTCCTTGCCCTCGCGGTGTTCCTCCTCGGTTATACGCTGCCGCTGCTCCACCGCGACGAGACCGTGCGCCTCCGACAGACGCTCGAGAATAGGGAACAACTCCAGGTAACGGTTTGAAATGTGGACGGCGATGACACCTCCCGGGGCTAATCGACTCAGGTAAATGCCGAAGGCTTCGTTCGTCAGCAGGTGAATCGGAATAGCATCCGAGCTGAACGCGTCAAGGACAAGTAATCCAAACTGGCCGGGAGCGCCATATGTAAGTGACAAACGCCCATCTCCAATAACCACTCGACATGCTGCGCCGCAGTCTTCCAAGAACGTAAAGTACTTCGGATCGCGCCCAATGCGCTCGACTTCCGGATCAATCTCATAGAACGTCCAGTGCTGGTCGGGGCGTGCATATGCGGCAAGCGAACCCGCGCCCAGGCCGATCACGCCGATATCACGCGTCCGAGAGGCGATGGGCAGGGCCGCGAAGGCCTGGCCGAACGGTCCCGTGTGATGGTAGTAAGTGAGCGGCTCGTGACGGCGATTCACGTCAACTGCTTGCGTCCCGTGAACCGTCGTGCCGTGGTACAGGACGCGGTAGCGTCCATCTTCCGTTGTGCTTACGTGGTACACGCCGAAGAACGTCCGGGCCGCATATGCGGTGCGCCCGTAGCCATAACCTGCCAACGTGCCGCCAAAGAACATCGCGGCGATGCACAGCCCGAACAGGAACCGTTGTTGAATCTGACTGAACGTGATGATGGCCGGTACCCCCAGGGCGGCCATGACGACAGGCGCACCGTCGTTCACTCGAGGAACGATCGTCAACAACGTCGCAGTTAACCCGCCGACGCCGACGGGAATCAGCCATCGAAAGCTGGCACGATCGAATTGCCGTACGGCATTGCGATTCCGGTTCATCGAGCTGGCGAGGCATGCCGCAATGAGGGTCAGCGGGTACTCAGCAATCGACCGGAACAGGAGAGGTGCGATCAGCGCGTTGAAGATGCCCGCCAGGGCGCCGCCAACCGCAATCCACAGATAGTACGTGGGAAGCTTGTTTACGTCCGGCCGCGCCGCCGCAAGCGCACCGTGACATACCTGCGCACCTGCGAAAAGGGTAATGAGGTGCAACGCGATCGTGGCGCCAAGCCCGAGCGACGTTTTCGCGGTCAGAGAGAGGGTCACCAGGATTGCGAACAGCGGCAGCGCGTCCCTGGCTAAGTCCGTTGCCACGGGGCGCCACCGACTGAAAGCGAGTATGAACGTGACGAGATAAACGGCGAGCGGGACGACCCAGAGCAGAGGCACGGACGCCACATCGGTGGACAGGTAGGTTGTCACGCCGATCATCAGGCTCGCCGGCACGAACGACAACGTAGCCCATCGGAATACCTCTGGCACCGATGTGCGTTCTGCCGTCGGCGCAGGAAAGTGAGCTGGCATGCGCCGGCTGCTGGAGCGCCATGCGATCACGAAGCAGAGAACCATGCAGCTCAAGAAGATGTCGTAACCGTACGACCAGAGTCTGGCCTGTTCGACGAGCCGCAGTCGCGGTTCAATAAGGACCGGATACCCAAGCAGCGCTGACACGCTACCTGCATTGCTTGCTGCGTATAAAAAATACGGGTCTCGGGTGGCATCATCGTCCATATTGCCGAACCAGTACTGCAACGTCGATGCGGTGGTTGCGAGCACCACAAAGGGCAAACCGATCGCGACGGTCAGTAGCCAGACGACCGCGAGTACGCCCCTGCCACCAGCGGTGACCGCCACGGGCATGAGATGAATAGGTAAGACGAACAGTGGCGAGGCAAGCACGGCAAGGTGCAGTGCTGCCTTGGACCGGCGGTTCGCCCATCGCAAAAACCGGGTCGCATAGTAGTAGCCACCGAGCAACGCAACCTGAAAGAACAGCAAGCAGCTGTTCCACACGGCGGGAGCGCCGCCGAACAGCGGCAGCACCAGCCGCGCGACAAACGGCTCGATGGCGAAGAGCAGAAAAGCACCGAGGAACATGGTGATCGCGAACGGCCAGGCGACGATCGCCGCTGAGCGGTCGCGGGAGTGAGTTATCGTGCGAATCACCAAGGTCCTACCGAGTGACACGGAGGGTTTACATATTCTCGGCTTGCTTCTCAACTGAAAGCTTCAGACTTACACCCGTGAGCCGTGCCGTCATGCGATCCGCTGCGGCACGTGCGGATGCGATTGCGATGCCTGCAGAAAACAGCAGCAGAGTTCCCCACAACGGAAGCGCGACGACAGCGAAGGACCGCGCGGGCGTTACAGGGAGCGGAGCCAGTGCGAAAATCGTTTGTCGCGGAATCGAAACGAGTACACAACCCGCACTCCACAGGAATTTCGGCCACACTCGTGAGTCGTCGGCCAGTGCTTTCCCGATCAGCACAATGGGCAGTGCCAGCAGCACTCCATTGTGGCCCATGGCGAGTGGATTCAAAGTAACGAGCAGGATGCACCAGATGGCAAACAACACTGCTTCACAGTGATCGCTGACACAGTGCAGCGTCGCGCGCGATGCGATGCCAACGAGCATCACACTCACGACCACGCCGATCGCCGTCGCAGCGGCTGGCGCACGCACGATCGCGCGCGACCACTCGCTTCCCACAAACGTGCGTGCCGCCAATCCGTGGAACGAGTAAGTCACAGCCGGCCAAGTTTGCCAATACGATAAGTTGCCGGCGGACTGGCCCACAAACTCCGGAAGCATGTGCAGGCCGATCCAAAAACATGGAAGTGTCGTTGCGGCGACAGCAACGATCGTCAAAGAGATTGCGGCACGCCGTCGTCGAAACAGCAGAAGAGCGGCCATTAAGGCGGGAAACACCTTGACTGCCGCGGCAAGGCCCAACCACAACCCTCCTATCGAGGAATCGCGGTGCTCCAACGACCGCCACGCGATTGCCATCAGCACAGCCAATAAGATCGAGAACTGCCCTTTTTCAAGGTTGTAGAGGACCGGCGGCCACAGAAGAAGAGCGATGAATGCGATGAGCGTATGCCACGGTTTCGGAAGCCTGCGGCCTGTGTCCGATGTGAGCAGGCCGGCGAGAATAGCGGCCAAAACGAAGCAGAGTGCTACGGACGCGGCAAACCAGTAACGCGCCGCAGCAGTAAACGAGAAATGCGAAAGCGAGGTCGCCAGCAGAATTGCGAATGGAGGATGCGGTAGGTACGCGTATCCCTCACTTGCATTGACACCAAGAACAGCTGCATGGCGGGCGGCAACATTTCCACCATACGGATCTTCGCCATTCGCAAACGCACGTGCTCCGGCTACATCCTGGGCGAAATCAGGCGGCCTAAACGCACCCGCAGTCGCCGCGAGCCATGGAACGGTACCTGCCGAGCACGCCACGAGAAAGGTGAGTAGTGCCGTTGCGCCGATCCAGCCGCGCACGTCAGGCTCGTACGACTTCCTTGTCGACTCGATTCAATGACTGACGTGCGTCTATAGCCCAGGAGAGAAATGGATAGAGAAGCTGCCGCGCAACGCCACCGCCTACTTCTTCGGTGACGCCGAGCGGGACATTGCACACCCCGGGAACGTAATAAGTACCGAACGCACGGTCGAAAATTGAGAATACCGTCGCGAAATTGCTGCCGGCGCCGATGACATCACGAGCATGATGCCATCGGTGCATGGCAGGTGATACGAACACATACCGGAGGGGGCCATATGTCCACGGCAAGTCGGCGTGAATGAACTCACCGTAGTAGTGACGAACGATCTCGTTCGCAACGAGCGCCCATATCGGAAACCCAAACAATGTCAGGACTCCGACGTCGATGATCGCAGTGACGAGCCTGTTCACCGGATGAAATCGCGCCAGCGTCAGCCACGTCATCTGCGAGTCGCTGTGATGAATGGCATGAGCGGGCCAGATCCATCGCGTGTGTTCGAGCCGATGACGCCAGTACGAAACGAAGTCGCCGGCACATACGGCAACGATGATTGTGGCCGGCTTGCCAATCGCAGACCACGTCGCGGCATCGAGAAGGGCCAACGAGTAGTGGTCGATGACGGCGCGACAGCCGGCGACCGCGAGTGCAATCACCGGGGCGATGAATGCCGCATCAAGAAAGTACCACGCCAGATTGACTCGAATTTCCAGGAGGGCGCGTCTCGCCGACGTGACTGCCTGGCCGCCCTTGACGAGAAGCGCAAGCGCTACATACGCGCAAAGTGAATAAGCAAAAAGCTCGGCTGCGATACGAAGGGAGTGGAGGAACGTTGCCATCATGAACTATTCGCCCTTAGTCGCGCTGCGGTTTCGGGCTGCTTTGCTTTCTTGTTGGTCCTGAGTGCCCTGCGGCTTCGGATCTGCCCCGTCGGCTACTTTCCTGAGCTTCTCGGCGGCCGAATTAGTAGGCGTGCTGACATCGAGGTAGTCAAGAATGCCAACGGCCGCTTGACGAACAAACTGGTATCCCGTTGTCGCCGCGCGGTCAACCGCCGGCCGGCCGCTGGCACGCCATATTTCTGAGGCGCGAGTGGCACCCGTATGATCCGCGACCCACCTCGCCGCAATGACGACTCGCTTCTCGACGCCAAGGACGCCCGAGTTCCAGATGGCTGCGGCAAACACTGCGACCAATGCGAGGCGAACGAGCGTTCTACTCAGCAGATAGCCGTGTCGCCGCGTTGCCGGTGACAGGTACATATCAGTTAGTCGTCCGGTGCGAAATAGCCTCCGGCACTGCTCACAACCAAACCTGTTTTGTCGCGCGGCACGATTTGAACGCGGCGCCACTTGCCGTTAGCCTCTACGTTGGTGGACGTATAGCTCAAGACGTACCGCTGGCGCAGGTTCTCGACAATGCCGCGAAACTGCTCTGCGAGTTCCGACGCTTCGTTCGAGAAATATGCGTCACCGCCGGAATCGTTCGCGAGACGCTCGAGCAAGGTCTTGTCCACCCGGCTACCCAAACCAATGGGAAAGATCGCCGCCCCGACCTGTTTGCTCAGTTCCATCACTTCTTCCACCGTATGGGCGCTGCCGGGCGCGGTGCCGGGGTTGTTTTCGTCGCGGCCATCGGTCAGCACGACGATAGCGCGCCGCCCCTGCACAGTCTTGAGGGTCTGCAAGCCGTCCCACAACGCGTCGTAAAGAGCGGTACCGCCGCCGGTGATGTACTTGCCGATAGCATCAAAGGTAATCGTGCGGTTGGTCCCGAGAACATGCTCGAACTTCGGTTCATCGGCAAAGGTCAGCAGCGCCAGACTGTCTTCGGGCCGCACGGTTGCGACGAAGTCTCTTGCCGTCTGCTTCACGACCTCGGCGCTCTTCGTCATACTGCCGCTCGCATCCAATAACAGCGCAATCGACACCGGATCGACGGCCTCTTGGAACGTGTCGATTTTCTGTGGAACGCCGTCCTCCTCGACTTGCAGGTCCGCCGCCGCGATGTCGACGTAGCTATGCGCCGTATTGCGCACGGTGAATTCAATAGTGGGCCGGATCGGCGGCGGTAGCGCGGCCTGATATCCGTTGCGCGCCCGGGCATGATAGCCCTCGGGGACCTCGACAGCGATGCTGCGCCACTTGCCGTCCTTCTGCTGGTTGTGCGGCGTGTAGGTGATCAAATACCGATTGCGCGCGTCAGCCGAGACCTCGTTGGCGACGGACATCAGATCCAAGTCGCGCCACGGGAAGAAGGAACGTCCGCCACTGACGTCCGTTAACTGCCGAAGCATCCGCTCGCCGACGAGTGAGACGCCGGTCACGCCGCCAAGCGCAACCGAGTAGACTGTCACCTGACCCGACTGCACTGCATTCAGTGCGGTGGCCGCATCGACCGTACTATTCTCGTCAAAGCCGTCAGTGATGAGAATCATCACACGGCGTCCTGTGACACCATCTAGCAGTCGAACGCCGTCGTTCAATGCATTGAGGATCGCCGTCCCTCCCATTGCCCGCATTGCGTCAATGCTTTCCTCAATCGTGGCGGCGTCATTCGTGGGACCGGTGACCGTGCCAATGTGGTGGTTGAACGGCGCGATGATCACGCGATCCTTTGCGCCAAGGGCCTGCGCAATTCTGCTGGCAGCATGGCGGACTTCAGCAAAGCGTCCCGCCATGCTCTGACTGCTGTCCACAAGCAGCAACGTCGTTGTTGGCAGGCTCTCTGGCTTGACGAGATCCAGCGTCTGGATTTCACCGTTTTCACGCACCACAAAATCACCGGCCTGGAGCGTAGAGACTGCGCGCCCCTTCTTGTCGTAGACGCCTGTTTCCAAAACGATGCTACGAACCTCTGTCCGATCGGTCAGATCGAACGCTGGCAGAATCACCTCGTCGCGCGCAGACATTCCGTACGCGTCGTGCGCTTCGACGACAATACGTCGTGCCTCGAAGGGATTGTCATCTGTCCACGAAACGGCGTATGGCGGTCCTGAATCGACCATTCCAACCAGCTTGTCATCGACCAGGAAATTGACGCTCAGAGACTCCGGATGTTTGTCGACGACGGGCCACTGAATCTGCGCGACGATGCGGATCGTTGCGGGAATACCCGTTCGACCGAGCGGAGACGTGATGCGGACGGTCGGAACAGGTCCAGCTGACCCGGACCTGGCTGGCGATTGCGGTGCCGCCGTTACGGCCACGCCCGTGGCAACAAGCAGAACGATCAGGCACAACGTGTGTTTCATGCGGTGCGCTGCACGTAAGACGCGTCGGACTTATGCCGTCGCCAGGTCGCGATCCTCAACGAAGTAGGACGCGCACGCCTCGGAAATCAAATCCGGCGTTAGACGCGCCGGCTCATCGAGGTACCTGGCAATAGCGAGCGTGTGTTCGATCAGGTCGCGTGGATGGCATCCCCGCATCGGGATACCGCGCGGACGCAGTTCGTTTTCGATGAGATGGTCGACGACACCACGTTCGAACGTCAGATGTTTGGTTCGGCAGTAGTTTTCGAAGATTTCGACGAACTCGTCGACACTCGGGGATTCCGCAAGCACCTTGTAACGTATGCGGCGCAGGAACGCCTCGTCGGCCAGGTCACTCGGCTTCAGGTTGGTTGCAAACACGACGAATGTCTGGAACGGGATCTGGAACTTTTCGCCGGTCCGCAGAGTCAAGTAATCGACACCTGCTTCGAGCGGAACGATCCATCGGTTCAGCAGATTGCGTGCAGATACCTGTTGGCGACCGAAGTCGTCTATGACGAGCACGCCGCCATTGGCGATCACTTGCAGAGGAGCGCGATAGAACCCCCCACCCGTATACCCCAGCTCCAGCGACTCGAGGGTCATCTCCCCTCCAGCCGTGACGAGTGGCCTGCGGCAGCGAACCCAGCGTTGATCAAATGTAGTGCCCCGCTCAAATGTGCCCAACGCGTGCTCCTCCTCGGCTGCGAAACTGGGCTCATGATTAACGGAGTCGTACACCCGGATGATGTGCCCGTCGATTGAGAGGGCATGAGGAACCAAGACCTCATCGAACAGAACATTGCGAATGGCCTGTGCGATGACCGTTTTGCCGTTTCCTGGAGGACCGTAGACGAACAGGGAATGCCAGGCGGCAATAGCCGGTCCAAGTTGATCAAGTACGCGAGTACTCAGAACGAGATGCGAAAACGCCTGTTTCACGCGATCGCGTGTGGCAATTACGCGATTTTGACGCGCAAAGTCGTTCATGTACGCCGTGTACTGATGCAGTGGTACCGGCAGCGCACCGACGTAGCGGCTACTTTCCATGAACAGCATGGCACGTACACGTCCGGCATCCGTCAGACGGTAGGTGTAGGACGGCGGGCCGAGGAGTGCTCCACCGGTAATTTCGCAGTGTCGGTCGCGTTTCAGCAGATCGAGCGATGGCTCGATGACCTGGAAGGGCACGCCAAGGCGTGCGGCCAGTTGCGTGCCTGTCATCTCGCCCGCGATGTGCAACGTTTTTGTCGCGATCTGGAGAATCAGATCTGACGAGAGTCCCGTCTCTTCGATCGACTTCGGAGCCGGCGGCATC
>Ga0310810_10007627_pt1 | contig 12373 bp, 9 predicted proteins | sample NCmetagenome_FD_207641 | JGI IMG/M metagenome (GOLD analysis project Ga0310810, IMG submission 207641) | Soil microbial communities from experimental microcosm in Duke University, North Carolina, United States - NC | ecosystem: Engineered > Artificial ecosystem > Soil microcosm > Unclassified ... | reverse complement strand
CGCCGCCGCCCTTCCGGTCCCCAGGAAGACGATCGCCTCCTCCGGAGACGGGCCGGCAGCAAGCAGTACCGGGCCCGCCGAGGGAAGCCACCCGTTGGACTGCGGCGCCGTCACCGTGGACTCCGGCAGCGACGGCGCGACGACCACGCTGGTGTCTCGGCGCGGCGGGGGCGCGTCGGTCCGGCACCCGCCGACCAATGCTCCCGCGATCAGCACGGCGGCGATGGGCCGAGCGGATGTGGACCGACCGAGGCGGCTCCGGCGCATGCGAGGTAACTTGGGTCGCCGAGCTCGAGCGTCAACACCAACGAGAGTTGTCATGGACGAGAGGTCTCCGACCATTCGATGACGGCCGCACCGCATCCGGAACGCGCGCCCCTGCGTGAGCGCGCCAGCTGGGCGCTTTACGACTTCGCGAACACCATCTTCTCGATGAACGTCGCGACGTTGTACTTCTCGGTCTGGCTGATCGCCGATCTGCATGCGTCCAACACCGTATATGCAATCGGCAACGGCGTCTCGTCCATCCTTGTCGTGCTCTCGGTGCCCATCCTGGGCGCCGTATCCGATGCGCGGCGGCGGCGCAAGCAGTGGGTAGTCGGCTTCACGATCGCCTCCTGCGTTGCGTGCGCGGCCATCGGAATCCTGGGACAACTGACGCTGCCGATCGCCGGGGCCGAAACGATCGGCGGCGCGGCCCTCCCCCTGGGTTGGCATCCGACGATCGGCACGTTCGCGTGGGTGCTCGTGGCGTTCATTCTGGCGAACTACGCCTATCAGGCGGCACAGCCATTCTACAACGCAATGCTCCCCGATCTCGTGCCGCTCGAGGAGCGGGGTCGGCTTTCGGGAATCGGCACCGCAGTCGGGTACGTGGGCACGATCGTCGGGCTGCTCCTGATCTTTCCATTCTTCGGTGGGGAGCTTCCCCTACTGGGTGCGCTCCCCGCCGACGCCCTGACGTCATTGCGCGCCGTGGTGCCCTACTCGTCTCACGCGGGTCGCGTGTCAACCTTCGTGCCGACGGCGATGCTCTTTCTGCTGTTCTCCCTGCCACTCTTCATCTTCTGCCGGGACCACCATCCTCGCGCCGAACGCGTCCCCATCGCCTGGCGCGCCGCCTTCACCGACGTCGCGCACACGTTGCGCGATGCGCGCCAGTACCCCGGCACGCTGCCGTTCATCGCCGCCTCCTTCCTCTATCAGGACGCGGTCGGGACGATCGTCTCGTTCATGGCGATCTACGCCGTGAAGGCGATGGGATTCCAGCAGGGCACGGAAACGAAGCTCTTCCTCGTGCTCACACTTCCCGCGATCGTCGGGAGCTACGCGATGGGACGCCTCGTGGACCGGCTCGGAGCGCGCCGAACGCTGGTCTTCACGATCGTCGCGTGGATTCTTCTTCTGTTCGCGATGGTGGCCGTGCCGACGCAGCGTGCGTTCTGGATGGTCGGTCTCGGGATCGGGCTCATCTTCGGTGGCGTGCCGACCGCCGAGCGGCCGCTCCTGTTGACGCTCGTGCCAGAGGCGGAAGCGGGACGCTTCTTCAGCCTCATGCTGCTCTCCGCGCGCGCGGCCGCCATCGCTGGTCCGTTGGTGTGGGGTCTCACCGTCGACGGACTCGAGCCAGGCTTCGGGAGCGGCCTCGCGTACCGCGCAGCCGTGATCACCGTGGCGGTGATGTTCGGGCTCTCGCTGCTGCTGTTGCAACGCGTGCCCTCCCACCCTCCTCGCGTCTGAGGTGCGATGCTCTACGCACTCCTTCGAGCCGTCGCCAACGTCGCGGTCCGCTGGTATTACGCCGACGTGGTGGTGCAGGGGAGCGCGCGCGCGTCGGAGGAGCGGCCATTGCTCGTCGTCGCCAATCATCCGAATGCACTGATCGATCCGCTGCTCGTCGGCACCGCACTCCCTCGGCGAGTGTCGCTGACGGCGAAGGCGACGCTGTTCGAGCACCGCGTGGTCGGTGCGCTCTTCGGTGCCGTCGGGGTGATACCGCTTCGCCGCGCACGCGACGAACGACAGGTGGGAGGACCGATTGCTCCCGAGCGCAACGTTCACGCCTTTCGGCAGGTCACTGCCGCGCTTCGTGCGGGCGGATGCGTGCTGGTGTTTCCCGAAGGGATCAGCCATGACGATCCCTCACTCGCGCCGCTGCGTTCCGGAGCGGCGCGCATGGCGATGCAGGCGCGCGAGGAGGGGGTCGCCGAGCTCGCGATTCTTCCCGTGGGCCTGATCTACGAGGAGAAGGAGCGACCGGACAGCCGGGTACTCGTGCGCGTGGGCGAGCCGCTCGTCCTCGACCAGTGGGTGGCCGCTGCCGCCGAGCCGGATGCGGCGACGTTGACGAGCGCCATCGAGACGCGCCTGCGCTCGGTCACTCTCAACTTCGCCACCGCGGAGCGTGCGGCGCGAGCGGTGCGATTGGCGGAGATCTTCTCCGCACTCGCGGCAGAGCCGAGCGACGTGAAACAACCGCTCGCGCTCGACGCAGCGTTGACGCGCCGCGTGGACAGGGCGATGACCGCGCTCACGGAAGCACCCGCATTCATTCGCGCTGCTGCCGGTGAACTGGCCACCGAGCTCGAGGCGCTGCAGGAGGATGCGAGGAGAATGGGTGTGAGCCTCGCCGACGCGCGAATCTCAATGCGGTCGTCCGACGCGCTCGCGTTCGTGATGCGGGAGGCGCCACTGGCGTTGATCGCCGGGGTGTGCCTCGTACTCGGGTGGGTGACGCATTGGCCGCCACTTCGGCTCGCGCGGGCCCTCGCGCTGCGCACCTTGCGTCGTGATCCGTCGCGCGATCAGCCGGCCATGCGCACGATCCTCCTTGGAGTGGCGGCCGTGGGGCTCTGGTACGTCGGGCTGGCCACGCTGCTCACCCCAGTCGTCGGGCCGATGGGCGCGCTCCTCGCGCTCGCGCTGATCTTCTTCGCCGCACACCTCCGCCGGCTTCGCGGCGGACGGCTGCGCCGGGCGCTCGTCCGCGCGCGAACCTATCTGGCGTTCCGCGCCCACCCGTCGCTGCAGTCCCGGATGATCGGGCGCATCGATGCACTCGTGGATCGGGTGCGCGGCCTCGAGGAGCGGCTTCTCGATCGTGACCGGGAGACTCGCGCCATCCTGGCTACGCAGCAGTCGGGTCGACCACCCTGATCCGTTGCCCGCGAAACGATCGGCCCCATTACGGCGCGCCGGGAGGGGGGAGATACGGTCCGCCGAGATCCCAGTGCCAGGCGTCGCGTCGGACTCCCGTGCGTGGATCCTTCAACGGCTTGAACTGAAGCCGCGACTCCGCGATGCCGATCGTCGCGCCATAGCGGAGAAGCAGCTCACGATCGGTAGAGACGAGATGAGCCATCTGACGGCCCTTCCACACGTGGCGGTGCAGCCACAGCCCGCCATCCATGGCGTGGATCATGCCCGCTCGCCGCGAGCGGAATTCCCGGTATGGAAGCGTAGCGTCGGCGCTGCCGCCGGCTTCGCGAGGCCCTGGGGTCACGCGACGGTGGCAGCTACTGCGACGAACGCGGAGGGCCGGAGCGGCCCCCGCGTCACTGGCAGGCGGGAACTCCCTCGACCTCCGCGGGCGCCGGCGTCGGCGAGACAGCGCCGTAGAACACGACGCACTGGAGCGGATACGAGAGAGGATGCGTCGCGGTCGCGACCCAACCACCGACCGCAGGCGTGGACAGGGTCAGCACGACCCCTGGGGACGGGCGAAAATTCAGTTGGGACGTATCGCTCGCGTAGGAGGCTTTCTCGAAATAGTAGGCCTCCTGCGCCACGGCGAGATTGCGCAGATCGCTGCGGAGCGCCGCGGCGTTCGCCTTCCCCTTGGTGTTCTGGAACTTGGGGATGGCGATCGTGGCCAGGATCCCGATGATCACGACCACGATCAGCAGTTCGATGAGGGTGAAGCCGGATCGGGAGCGCGGCATCATGGGGTCCTGAACGAGCGAGGAGGGAGTTGCAGGAGGAGCCTGGGTCCATCGCGCGCGGCCGGGGAGGGAAACGCAACGAGAGCCGGCGCGCACCCAGGGGCAAGGCAAGGGCGGTGCCCGGCCGGGTCCGCCAACGTATAGCCTTATTCCGCAACGGGTTACGTGTCACAGCAGTACGTCGACTATGCCGGGTCCAACGGCTCGATTTGCCAGATCCACCGCACTCTGCAATGCCACACCCGCCCGACGGCCGCGCGCCCGATCGCCTCATCCCAGCTTCGTCTCGAGCCAGTTTCGGCCGCTGCCGACGTCCACCACCAAGGGCACCGAGAGCTCGGCGGCGCCTTCCATCTCCTCGCGAACGAGCGCCGTCACCGGCTCCATCTCCGGACCAGGCACCTCGAATACCAGTTCGTCGTGCACCTGCAGCAGCATGCGCGCGTTGAATCGCTCGTCACGCAGACGACCGTGGATGCGGATCATGGCGATCTTGATCAGATCCGCCGCCGAGCCCTGGATCGGTGAGTTCGCCGCGGTGCGCTCGCCGAATGCGCGGATGTTGAAGTTCCGATCGCGCAGCTCCGGGATGTAGCGTCGGCGCTTGAAGATGGTCTCGACGTACCCGTGCTCGCGCGCGTACTCCACCATCGAGTCGAGATACTCGCGGACGCGCCGGAAGCGCTCGAAATAGCGCTCGATGAACTCCTTCGCTTCCGCGTGCGAGATCTTGAGCTGCCGCGAGAGCGCGTGCGGCCCCTGACCGTAGATGGTGGCGAAGTTGATCGTCTTCGCTCGCCCGCGCATCTCCGACGTCACCTGATCGAGCGGGACGTCGAAGATCAGCGCGGCGGTCTGTCGGTGGATGTCGCCCCCCGCGCGAAAGGCGTCGACGAAGGCGGGGTCGCCGGACAGGTGCGCAAGCAGGCGCAGCTCGATCTGCGAATAGTCCGCCGCGAGGAACATCCATCCCTTGCGTGGCACGAAGCCACGCCTGATGTCGCGCCCGAGCTCGCGCCGAATGGGGATGTTCTGGAGGTTCGGCTCGGTGGACGAGAGGCGGCCGGTCGCCGCGACGGTCTGATTGAACGACGTGTGCACGCGCCCCGTATGCGGATTCACCGCCAGCGGCAACGCGTCGATGTACGTGCTCTCGAGCTTCGCCAGCTCGCGATACTCCATCAGGAGTACCGGAAGCTCGTGGCCCGCCTCGGCGAGCTCCTGGAGGACGCTCGCGTCGGTGGATGGCCCCGTGGCGGTCTTCTTGAGGATGGGAAGCTTGAGTCGCTCGAAGAGCACTTCGCGTAGCTGCGGATTCGAGTTGATGTTGAATTCGCCCCCCGCCGACACGTAGATCTCCCGCTCGACTCGCTGTCGCTCGCGGGCAAAGCGCTCCTTGAGCGACGCGAACCAGGGAACATCGATCTCCACGCCGGTCCATTCGACATCGGCGAGCACGCTCACGAGCGGCACCTCGACGTCGCGAAACAGCTGATAGATGCGTTGCGCCTCGAGCTGCGGACGGAATCGCTGCTCCAGCTGCCAGGTCACGTCGACGTCCTCGCACGAATAGTCACGCGCGCACGCGATCGGCACGACGTCATAGGGAAGCTCCTGCTTGCCCTTGCCGCAGAGATCCTCGTAGCTCGTCATGCGATGGTCGAGGAACTCGAGCGCGAGCAGATCCAGGCCGTGCGAGCGCCGCCCCGGATCCAGGACATAGCTCGCGAGCATCGTATCGGAGACGAGCCCGCTGAGGGTGATGCCGACCCGCCGCAGCACGAGCAGATCGTACTTGGCGTTCTGCGCCACCTTCGGCACCGATGGATCTTCGAGGAGCGCGCGGAGTGGCGCCATCGACGGGTCGTCGAGTGCGGGGAGATTCTTCACCGGCGGGGCGCCGGCGGCCAGCGCGCGCGCGGCGATGCTCGACGGCTCCGCCGGTTTCGCGGACTTCGCCCGTTTGGTCCGCGGCTGCTTCGGCTTCGCCTCGTTCGCCTCGTCCGCGTCGCTCCCCGGCTCCGCGCCCAGCGCCGCCGGCGTGCCAAGCAACAGGTCGCCCTGGTCGGCTTGATACCGCCGATGGCGAAGCGGGAGATAGAACGCTTCACCCGGACCGACGGCGATGGAGAGGGCGACGAGCGTGGAGCGGAGCGGGTCGACCACCTGCGGACTTCCCGACTCGATCATCGTTTCCGTGTCCACGGCGATGTACGGTGCCTTGCGTGCGCGAGCGATCATGCGCTCGAGCGCCGGGATCGAGTCGACGATCGCGTAGTGCGTGGCGGGGCGCGTCACCTCGGCCGTCGCTTCGGGCGTCCCGAGCGGCGGCACGGCCGCCGCGGCCGCCGCGGCGTCGCCGATCGAGCGCGCGAGCGTGTGGAACTCCAACTCGACGAACAGCTGCCGGAGCCGTGCCCAATCCGGTTCGCGCACACGCATCTCGTCCAGCTGGAGCGTGAGCGGGAGATCGTCTCGAATAGTGACTAATTCCTTCGACAGGCGCGCGAGGTCGCCCTGCTCGAGCAGGGCTTCGCGTGGGCGCTTCTTCGTGAGTGCCGGCGCTGCGGCGAGAATGGCTTCGACGTCGCCGTATTCCATGACCAGCTCTCGCGCCGTCTTGTCGCCGATTCCCTTCACGCCCGGCACGTTGTCGGAGGTATCACCGACGAGCGCGAGATAGTCCGTGACGTGTCGCGGATCGACGCCGAGGCGTTCGGCACCGTTCTCGACCGACACCCACTGCTCCTCCACGCTCGCGGGCCCTCCGCGACCGGGGTTCAGGAGCCAGACGCCGGGTCGCACCAATTGCTGGAAGTCCTTGTCACCCGAGACGATGACCACATTCGTCTCCTGTTCCACGCTCTGGCGCGCCAACGTGCCGATGACATCATCGGCTTCGTAGCCCGGGAGCGAGAGAATCGGAATCCGATACGCATCGAGGAGTTGGCAGATGCGCTCCATCCCCGTATCGAAGTCGGACTGGAGCTCATCGGTCAACTTCTCGCGCGTCGCCTTGTACTCGGGATAGCGCTCGTGACGGAAGCTGAGCCCCGAGTCATGGACCCAGCCCAGGTACTCGGGCCGGTGCGTGGCGAGCAATCGCTGAAGGAAGTTGACGATGCCCCACGAGGCCGACGTGTTCTCGCCGCGTGCCGTCGTGAGCGGCCGAGCGATCAGCGCGAAGAACGCACGGTAGATGAGCGCATACCCGTCGACGAGGAAGAGGCGCGGCGCGCTCGGCGGCGTCGCGAGGGGCGCAGTCGAAAAAGTCGGATCGGTCACGGGACGGCTGGGGGAAAGGCCAGGCGGGGACGTCCAGTCCCACGCCTTCCATCAAAATTACCCTACCGCCACGCCTGCATCGACCGCCGGTACGCGGTCATCGATGTCGACGCTGAAAACAGCACCGCCTGCCACGTGAGGGGCAGGCGGTAGCAGGATCCGACGCACACCCGCGGAAGGTTAGACGCGCTGCACGTTGGCGGCGTGGAGTCCTTTGGCGCCCGACTGGATCTCGAACTCGACTTCCTGACCCTCGGCGAGCGTCTTGAACCCGTCCATCGCGATCGCGGAGAAGTGGACGAACACGTCTTCGCCCCCTTCCTGCTCAATGAAGCCGTAGCCTTTGGCGTCATTGAACCATTTGACTTTCCCTCTGGCCATTGCGCGCTGCCTCCAACGGAGTGAATCGAACCTGCACTTCGTGGTGCTGGGCACGCCACTCGACGTGCGGCGCCTATATAGGAATGACGGGTATATTTGTCAAGAAACGGAGTGTGTCCGCGATGACCCGCGGGCGCCACCCGCGGTGCTCCTCACCCGGCTGTTCCCGCTTCGCTTGCTCCCCACCGGGACGCGGAGTTACGTTCGCGCCGTGCCGAAAGAGAACCTGATCGGACAGACGATCGCGGGATACACCCTGCGCAACGAAGTCGGGGAAGGTGGCACATCGGCCGTCTTCCGCGCGGAGCACGCCACGCATGGCGTGGTGGCCGTGAAGGTGTTGCGCGAGAAGCTCCGGCAGGACAAGACGGCGGTCGCGCGATTCGTGCGCGAGGCGAAGTACGGCGAGCGGGTGCAGCATCCGAACGTCGTGCGCACGATCGAGGTCGGCGAAGCGGGCCCAGGGCTGCATTTCCTCGCGATCGAGTGGGCGAAGGGCGAGCTGCTCGAGCGCTACGTGAAGCAGCACGCGCCGATGCCGGCCGATGAAGTGGCGACGATCATCACCCAGATCGCCGATGCGGTGCAGGCCGCGCATGCCGTCGGGATCGTGCACCGCGATCTGAAGCCGGACAACGTCATGTACGATCCGGCCACACGGCAGGTGAAGCTGCTGGATTTCGGCATCGCGACCGACACCGACATGGCGCCGGAGCAACGGCTCACGCGCGCGGGATTCTTCGTCGGCACGCTGATGTACGTTGCGCCGGAAGCGCTGTCGGGCGAGATCGTCACACCTGCGGCGGACCAGTACAGCCTGGCCACGATCGCGTACCTGTTGCTGAGCGGCTGTCTCCCGTTCACGGCGAAGACGCCGCGCGAGATGTTCTCCCAGCTGCTGTCGCAGCCGCCCACGCCCCTGAACAGCGCCAAGCCCGGCCTTCGCTTTCCCGCCGCCGTGGAGCACGTGGTGATGCGCGGCCTGAGCAAGGACCCGCGTCAGCGGTACCCCGATTCGGTCGCCTTCGCCGCGGAGCTCGACGCCGCCCTGAAGCAGGGCGACACGGGATCGTCTGCCGGACTGCTCTCGCGCGTGAAGTCGATCTTCCGACGCTGACGCGTCCCGGCGTCACGCCGTCGGAACCGACTGCACCTCGCCGCTGAGTCGCCGCTCCCGCGTCAGATCACTCGGGCTGACCGGCAGCCAGATGGTGAACGTCGAACCGCGTCCGAGCACGCTCTCCACGCTGATGTCTCCGCCGAGCAGTCGCGCGAGGCGCCGCGAGATCGCGAGCCCCAGACCCGTCCCACGTTGCATCGAATCGCCACGTGGGCCCGCATTCACCTGCTCGAATTCGTCGAAGATGCGCGTCAGATCGCTCGCCGCGATTCCGACTCCCGTGTCGATCACCTGCAGCGCGACCCAGATGCCGCTTCGCGGTGCCCGCGCCAGCAGGGCCGCCGCCGAGGGATCGTCCATCCCCGCTCGGGGGGTCGGGGTCCGCGCACCCAGCTCCTCCGGCGCGCCGAGCAATCGCGCGCGCACGCTCACCGATCCGGACGGCGTGTACTTCACCGCGTTGCCGATGAGATTAATGAGGATCTGCCGAAGGTGCGTGGGATCGGTGCGGACGCGAGGAAGCGACGCGCCCACGGTGATCGAGAGGGCGAGTCCCTTCTCGCTGACCAGCGATTCCAGCTCGCTCGCCACGTTCAGCACGAATGGGCGCAGCACGATCGTCTCCGTGTGCACCTCGAGCCGTCCGGCGGCGATCTTGGCGATGTCGAGCACCTGATCGACGAGATGGCGCAGGTGGGTGGCCGACGCCGCGATCCGGTCGACGGGAGGTACCTGTCGCGGCGACAGATCGCCGTAGAAGCCATCGCGCAACAGTTCCACGAACCCCACGATCGCGTTGAGCGGCGTGCGGAGCTCGTGCGAGACGTTCGCGAGAAACTCGCTTTTCGCCTGGTTCGCCCGCTTCACGTCGCTGTAGAGACGCTCCAGCTCCACCGATCGGGCGGCGACGTGGAGCGCGCGCCGTTGCTCACGCAGAAGCCCGAACGCGAGAAAGAGCACACCGGCCACCCCGGACACCCACATGCCCCACCGGATCGAGCGGGTCGTGAGCACATGCGTCGCGACCACGGTCCAGGTGCCCCCATCCGGCAAGTGGACGAGCGCTGATTGTCGCGCCCCGACGAGCGACGCCGGTTCCCGCGTTCCCGCAAGACGCACGATCGTGTCACTCCCCGACAACAGTACGAGCGCGGTGCGTGTACCCGGCGTGGTCCGCTGCAGCAACGTGCGGATGGAATCGCCGTCGATCAGCACGCCCACGCGCGCGCGCGCCCGCTCGGATCCACTGTCCGGGACCGAGCTGACACGCGAGCGCGTCATCGCGATCAGCGCACCATGTCCGCCGCGCCGGACGATGGGCAGCACGTTCACGGCGGGATGCGCCTGCATGCGCTCGCTCCGATCGACGCTGTCGACGAGCACCTCGAGCTGAGGTCGATGCGCTTCCGGATCGCGCGCGACGTCCACGCGACGTGTCCCGTCGGGCAGGGTAACCCACGCGCGAGCCACGGCGGGCATGTCTTTCAACGCGCGCGCAGCTGTCTCGTGCAGCCTCAGCGAGTCCTCGGTCCCTTCCGAGCTCGCGAGCGTCTCCAGTCGATCGAGGAAATCGACATCACGCGCGAGGGCCATCTCGACCAGCAGCGCTCCCGATTGCGCATCCAGCGTCGCCTGGTTGCGATTTGCGCGCGCGAGGGCCCGATCGAGCAGCAGGAGCCCACCGAGCAGCACGAGGAAGACGGCGCCGATGAACCGCGAGAGCAAGCCGAGACCGACGCGACGCTCGGCGTCGACGTCGGTCGATTGACCAGCCTCACTCGCGCCGCTAACGTCACCAACGCCCATGACCATCCACGATCGTCTACTCTCGATTCTCGCCGAGCGCTCGGCGCGCCGCGGACAGTTCACGCTCGCCTCGGGGCGGCAGTCCACCTTATACATCGACGCACGCCTCACCACAATGAGCCCCGATGGCCTGGCGCTCATTGGTCCACTTGCCCTCGCGGCGCTTCGCGACACGGCATGGGGCGTCGATGCAGTCGGCGGACTGACGCTCGGCGCAGATCCGATCAGCTACGCGATCGCCTACGCGAGCGCAAACACCGACGTGCCGATCAGAGCATTCACGGTACGAAAGGAGGCCAAGACGCACGGCACTGGCCGCCTGATCGAAGGCCCGTTCCGTTCGGGCGATCGCGTGGCCGTAGTGGAAGATGTCATCACCACGGGTGGGTCTGCGCTGCGGGCGGTGGAGGCTGTTCGCCAGGCCGGAGGATCGGTGGCTGGCGTGCTCGCGCTCGTCGACCGTGAGGAGGGAGGCCGTGAAGCGCTAGAGCGTGCCGGCCTCTCCGTTCTCGCCCTCGCGCGCGCCTCCGACATCGTCGCGCGCTTGCCCGCCGACTGAGCCGTGACCCTGCTGGGGACGGACGCGACGTTCGTCTTCGGCGACTCGCGCGCTCCGGCGCTCCCCACGCAGCGCCAGCGTGATGTTCAGATCGTCGTCGACGGTCAGCACACCTCCCATGCGCTGGGCGAGCCTGACGAGACTCTCGGCAGCGCATTCTTCAGTGATGGCTGCACGGCCGGATTCACGATGCACACGAACGGCGAGGTGACCCGTCGTCCGTTCCACGAGCTCGAGCGCGATGCACTCCCCGCGCGCGCTTTCCGCGACGACTGCGGCGAGCACCGCATACAGGAGGACTTCGAGGGCCGGCACGTCGAGGAACGCGCGGATGTCTGCACATGCTCCGTCGATGGTCACGCCACGCCGCTCGGCCATCGGTCGAAGCTCGCGCCGCACTGCATCGATCACCGCTCCGAGCGAGGTCTCCTGCCCGGTCGCGAACGTCAACGGTAGGGCCGCGTCGCCGAGCTGGAGGCTGATCATCTCCTCCAGCGAACGCGCATTCCGCGATGCGATGGCGCGAAATCCGGGATTGGCGCGCGATTCGATCGGTACACTCTCGTCATCCATCAGCGCCAGCACACTCTTGATCGTGCCAAGCGGGTTGCGCAGGTCGTGCCGCAGATGGCGGAAGCGCTGTCGCAGCGACTCCGCCTCGGACTGCATGTGGCCTCGTACCACCGTGAGGGTGACGAGGGCCGATGCGCGATGGACCACGCTGGCAAGTTGGATCCCCTCCGCCGCCGTCCCGAGCGGAGTCCCGATCCCTGGCGCCCGCACCATTTCGTCGATGGCATCGAGCACGACGGACGTCAGGAGGCCGGCTGCTTTGATGGTATGATGCAGCGACATCCGGGCGGCGGAGGCGGCGGCCCCGAACTGGAGGGCCTCGGCGATGAGCTCTCTCGTCTCGTCCTCGCGTGCGAGCGCAGTCACGAGCGCGTGGACGAGCGTGGACGACGTGAGTGTGTCGACCACGCGGTGTGCGTCGTTGCTGGTCGCGTCGGTGCCGTCGAACACGACGACCGCTCGTGTCGACGCTGCCCAGCGCGAGCGCAGTTCGGCGGACCGTCGGAGGAGCTCGGCCCGAACGGAGTCGCGCAGAGCGGGACCGGGCATGGTCGGCCCGTCCCGCGGGCAAGCCTCGAGGTCCGGAGGCATGAGAGGATCCGGTGCGGAGGTCACGTGCAGGAGCCATGCACCATCCTTGCCAGCGCCTGGTGCGGTGGTGGTCGCCGAACGCGAGACCGTCATGCTACAACCACACTGGATGCTCCT
>Ga0310810_10007626_pt1 | contig 12373 bp, 9 predicted proteins | sample NCmetagenome_FD_207641 | JGI IMG/M metagenome (GOLD analysis project Ga0310810, IMG submission 207641) | Soil microbial communities from experimental microcosm in Duke University, North Carolina, United States - NC | ecosystem: Engineered > Artificial ecosystem > Soil microcosm > Unclassified ... | reverse complement strand
TTGAACAAGGCTGTACTGAAGTTGGGTTTGTCCTGAAGAGCCTTCAATAACAAAAGTATTGTTGGGATTTTGCCTCAAAGTTAAGGCCGTGCTGAGCGGGAGTGGTGTGGGAGTTGGTGTGGGAGTTGGTGTAGGAGTTGGTGTAGGAGTTGGTGTTACTGAATTGACTATTACATTTAGGATTGTAGATGTTGAGGCGGTGTTACTGTTAGATGCTTCAGTAGCTGTGGCAGTAACGGTTAGGGCGAAGTCGTTATCACTGGAGGATGTAATGGAAAGACCAGTTAGTTGATCTGGGGTCAGTTGCCAAATGCCACCGCCCAGGTTTGTGCCTGCGCTGAGGGTAGCGCTGGTGGGCACACTTGCAATCTGAACCGAAAGGTTCTCTGAGCCATCAAGATCGACTAGCGCTGCCTTGATGTTTAGGGGAATAGGGCTGTTCTGATTGCCTGAGGCTGAGTCAACGGTGAGGGGGGGCGCATCAGCGACAGCATTAACGGCGATCGCAACCGTTGCCACACTGCTGGAGTTCGCTGTACCATCATTGGTTCGGTAAGTGAAACTGTCAGTGCCGCTAAAGTTAGCAGCAGGTGTATAACTGAACGTGCCGTTGGGATTGAGGGTCAAGGTGCCGTTGGCTGGCCCCGTTTCCAGGACAGCCGTCAACGGGTCTTGGTCGGCGTCGGTGTCGTTAGCTAAGACACTAGTAGCAGCGATCGTAAGAGGAACATCTTCGTTAGTGGTGTAGTTGTCAGGTTGGGCAATAGGAAAGGCATTGGCAGAAATGGAACCCAGCGTAAAAGTGGCGTTTCCTTGGTCAGTGTTGTCACCAAAGAAGAGGAAATTTGGCGATATATAGGGATTAAACGGTAAAGGGGGGGCACTGGTTAACGGGTTGAAGTTATAGTTACGTAAAAGACCAGTCAGGGTTTGTGTGCCGTTAGAAAGCGTGTAGTTGTTGCCTAGTATGGTCAGTACATAGGTGGTCGCTGCGTTGATATTAGTGGTGATAAACTCGCTTTCAATAAAATCAGCGCTCTGAGCAAAGATGCGATCATTTGCCCCTCCCTCCTTGAAACCGAGTTCAATTCCCGCGCCGTCGCTGCTCATGGCAGTGACACTGAAACCAGCCCGATTAGGATTACTGGTTTCAGCGGTGACGGCGACATTAAAAGAGACGATAAAGCCAGTAGTGCGATTAAGTGTGGGGAAAGAAGCTGGGTTGAGTAGGGTAAATGTTGATTGTGCCGAGAGTGGGTCGTAATTTGTGTAGCCAGCATACCCAGTATTTCCTGCTCCTAAGTTAGTGTTTAGGGTAGGTGTTCCAACATTATTTGATTGTGGCAAGGGTGGTAATTGTCCATAAGCAAGCTGGCGAACGCCCGGTATCCCTAGTCCACTCAATCCAGGGATGGGGCTGATAAAGCCTGTTGCTCCGTCGTAGATAGGGGTTCCCATACAAAGTTTTAAGCCTCAAATAATGAGTAATGACTATAGTTGGCAGAAAAGTATTACAGTATCACCCCTAATGTTTGCTTAAACTCCGTTCGCCATATTACTTATCTCTACAGAGGGGGTTGACAGGTTTGAGAATTCCAGAGCTAAGTTACTTCAGCGACCAGATCCTGTCGGTAGCCAACAAGACGAAGGCCAGCTCAAATTCTGCGCCCCCGGATTTATTAGTGAGATATTCATTTTTGAATTTTGAATTTTGAATTGTAGGGACTCGCTACACTGAAGAAAATTGCCTTGCTCTGACGCACGCGCTTTGAACCATGAGTGAACAACCGACCCGCATCTGTATTCTTGGAGGAGGCTTTGGGGGTCTCTATACTGCCCTGCGCTTGAGTCAACTACCGTGGGAAAAGCCCCAACGACCGGAAATTATATTGGTCGATCAAAACGATCGCTTTTTATTTACGCCGTTACTGTATGAACTCCTGACTGGCGAACTTCAGACTTGGGAAATTGCCCCACCCTATGAAGAACTTTTGGTCAATACAGGGGTGCGCTTCACGCAGGCGGCTGTTGCTGGAATTAATGTAGAGGAGCGGCAGGTACAACTGCATGATGGCCCGGAATTTGCTTACGATCGCTTGGTCTTAGCAATGGGTGGAGAAACGCCTATGGATATGGCACCTGGGGTAACGGAGTATGCAATTGGGTTCCGTACCATCGCGGATGCCTATCGCTTAGAAGAACGCCTACGGATTTTGGAAGAGTCTGATCGAGAGAAAATCCGAGTTGCGATTGTTGGTGCGGGTTACTCTGGGGTTGAGTTAGCTTGCAAACTAGCAGAACGGCTCGGCGATCGCGGACGGCTGCGGTTGATTGAGATGAGTGATATGATTCTCAGAACCTCAACGGATTTTAACCGCGATGCGGCTCATAAAGCTTTAAACGACCGGAGCGTTTGGATTGATTTAGAAACTTCCGTGGCCTCGGTTGAGCCAGATGCGATTTCGTTGTTGTATAAAGCACAGGTGGATACAATCCCCGTCGATATCGTGTTGTGGACGGTGGGGACAAGAGTTGCCCCGGTTGTGCGATCGCTCTCTCTCAAGCAAAGCAAACGGGGTCAGATAGTGATCACTCCAACACTCCAAGCCGTTGATCATCCCGAAATTTTTGCCTTGGGTGACCTTGCCGATTGCCGCGATGCCGACGGTCAGCAAGTCCCGAACACAGCACAATCCGCATTCCAGCAAGCCGATTATACCGCTTGGAATATCTGGGCTTCTCTCACAGGTCGTCCTCTGCTACCCTTCCGCTATCAACAGTTAGGGGAAATGATGACTTTGGGAACGGACAATGCCACGCTTACAGGTTTGGGACTCAAGTTGGATGGACCCTTAGCCCACCTAACTCGGCGTCTTGCCTATCTCTATCGGATGCCCACGTTAAACCATAAACTGAAAGTCGGCTTGAATTGGATGGCACAACCTTTACTGGACTTACTGTCTGGAACGTGATACTTGTTAGTGATTAGTTAGCCAGCTCTAAAGAGAAAGGTGGCGGAATGCTGTTTATGGTAATCGAGCGCTTCAAGAACCGTGACGCCGTGGCGATATACCAACGATTCCGGGAGCAAGGGCGGATGATGCCTGATGGTTTGAAGTATGTAGACAGCTGGGTCGAGGCCAACTTTGATCGGTGCTTTCAACTGATGGAATGTGACGATCCGCGCCTGTTCCAGCAGTGGGTGGTGCAGTGGCAAGACCTAGGCGAATTCGAGATCATCCCTGTGGTTCCGTCAAAGGAGACTATAGAGGCTATTACTCCACTGCTTTGACCCAGTGTCTCAATCCGTCTGCATCAGCATGGAAGCTATCCCTAATACGAGTTAGGCATCACGAGTCAGTTGACCCATGACCATACAACAACCGAAAGTAATTTTTCTCGATGCGGTCGGTACACTGTTTGGTGTCCGGGGGAGTGTAGGCGAGGTGTATAGTGCGATCGCTCAGAAGTTTGGTGTTAAAGCCCCAGCTGACCGATTAAACGAAGCCTTCTTCCAAGCCTTCGCCGCCACTAACCCCCCAGTTTTTCCAGGAAATCATCCAGACGAGATTCCACATTGCGAATTTGAGTGGTGGCGGGTGATTGCCCTGCGCACGTTCCAACAAGCTGGCGTGCTTAATCAGTTTGCTAACTTTACCGATTTCTTCGACGAACTCTACAACCACTTTGCCACGGCTGAACCTTGGTTTATCTACCCCGATGTACTACCAGCATTGGAAGCGTGGCGACGGATTGGGATTCAAATGGGTATTGTGTCTAATTTTGACTCCCGTCTCGACTACGTATTAGATGCCCTAAACCTGAAGGAGTTTTTTACCTCAATCACAATTTCTACACAGGCAGGTGTTGCCAAGCCTGACCCACAAATTTTTGCCATTGCTTTACAAAAACATTTTTGTGCGCCGAAGGATGCATGGCATATTGGGGATAGCTTTAGAGAAGATTATCAGGCAGCTAAGGCAATGGGTCTAAGAGCAATCTTGCTGGAACGCACTTGTGAGTTGTTAGGAGCATAGGCGGCTTCAAGCTTCGACCTTTACACCTTCAACTTACTTGGATTGAGGTTGTAGGAGTTGGGGACTAACGACATCGGGAGGAAGTAGCCCAATCCAAGCTAGGTTTTGAGTGTAGTAAGCTGACTGGTCATCCCAAATCCCTTGATGATATTGAGGTAAGATTTTTTCCTTCAGCAACTGCTGGGCTATATCGGGACTAGTTAACCGGAAAGCTGGATAGAGCATGGCGTATTGGGATGTAGCCTCGTAGTCCACCGTCGGTTTTCCCTGGAGGTCGATCCGAGCTAGCAGGCGCTTCTGTTGACGCCATTGTTTTTCCAGGTGTTTGGTGGCAGTAGTGAGATACTTTTGGGCTTCGGGAGATTTGAACCAAGCCGCATCCCAAGCAACTCGCCACCAAACCCGGTAAGCATCGAAGCTATACACGCTTTGAAGGTTTTTCTGTGGCGGTATCGCCTGGAACTTACCCGTTTGGGTGTCGAGGGCAATCCAGTCACTCGGTAAACCAGCAGCGGAAACCTTGGAGGACTGTTCCAGCGCCTCGTAGCTACTTTTCACCAGGCTCATCCAATCGCGATCTTTGTCAACCTGGGCAAAGAGGCGAAAGGCATAAGGAGCAAAATAAGAGGGATTGAGATGGATGGTTGTGGGGGTGGGGGAAAAGGCTTCCACGGGGCCTGGTAGAAGATAGCGCTTGCCTCCCGGCACCTCGATAGTGGAAAAATACCACAAATCTCGCAATTTGCGGCGTGCTAAATCCAGGTATTCAGGTTGATTCCAGCGGCGAGAGGCCAGAATTAGAGCCGTAATCGCATCAATGTCGGCATCGGTGGCAAAATTTTTGTCGATTGGCCCCCACTTTCCGGGTTTGTACTGTCCCCACTTCCACGCCCAAAGTTGGTCAATGTCAGTACCTGTATCAGAAAGTCGGTGGAGGTTTTTTTCTGCCCAGTCTAAGGAGAGGGCGAATGTAGTCGGGTCATCAATCAGGACAGCCCGTAGCATAGCATAGGCTTGTCCTTCCGAGGTAGAGCGATCGCTATCTTGGTAGTCAATCACTCGACCATCCGCTTGAATGAATTGCTGTCGATAAATGTCCCAACTTTCTTCCAGTAGCTTCCGGTTCGCTGTCGATCGCGGTAAAGACGGCGTATTTTTCAACCCGGTCAACGTTGGAGTTGGTAACTTGGGCTTTGGTGGTGGTTCTGGCGACTCCCATGAATCTGATGAGGTCGGTTGGGGAGTTTGGGGCTGTTCTTTTGAAGAATTGAAAGTACAGCCAGCTACGCTACACAAGAGTGCGACGGCTGTAACCGCTCTCAAACACCGCTGACTTCTATTGGCAAAAGCCGTCAATCTAAACATCAGAACTAAAACCAGCATTTTCAAGTAATTGAGAATTGGTCAAACGGTTGAAAGTCAAACAGTGAGCCGTTATCTCCTGACCAGTGGGGGTATATTGCACCACTTACACCTTCCACGCTCATGCTTTGAGTGAACAGTTGCTTTTTTAGCCGTTGACGCCTCATAAAGTAGCAGCCTCACACATCAGAGATGTTTTTTTATTCACTGCTCACCGATCACCTCCCAGAGGAGCTGAATTCAGGCCGTTGCAGAAACCTCCCTTGTTATGGAGGAAGATCAGGAGAATATGTGATTTTTGGGATGAGCCAGCTTCTAAAAGGTTCTGATATAGTTGAAACAGCAGATTTTACAGTTAATCCGGAATTTTTGCAGTTCAACTGAACGTAAATTTGTTGCTCAATCGCTACAGGTACCAAGCTATCGAGCAATATTATGACGGGTTCTATACTATTTCTACTTTGTAACGGCTACCCAATCAGTGCAATTCAAGCTTTAGAAGAAACGGAAGTTGATCAACGAAGTAAGTCTGAGTACTTCACTCCTTTATAGTCGTAGAGACGTTCCGCCGGAACGTCTCTACTCTTGTTGTACGGGTTACTGAAAAAGGGGGTATACAAACTGGATTTGGTATGAACCCCCACTTTCACCACTTCTAGCGACCAATTCCCAAAAATCGGAAGCCAGCATCTAAGAGTGTTTCTCGATCAAGGTAATTCCGACCATCAATCATGACTGGATTATTCATTAGCTTCGCCATCTTGGCATAGTCCAGCTTGCGGAATTGATCCCAGTCGGTAACGAGTACCAAGGCATCACAACCATCGGCTAGTCGCTCTGGATCGGTTTCCACAATCACCCCAGATAAACCATGACGCATACCCGTTTGGGAAATAATAGGATCGTAGGCTTTAACTTTGGCTCCCAATCGGTTGAGTTGCTCAATCAAATTGAGTGCTGGGGCATCCCGTAAATCATCGGTATCGGGCTTAAACGTTAAGCCCAGAAGTCCAACAGTTTTGCCTTTAAGAATTTTTAGTTCTTGCTGGAGTTTTTCCAAGGCAATTAAGCGCTGGCGATCATTAACACTAACAGCCGCTTTGAGAAGTTGAGCTTCATAGCCATAATCATCCGCTGTATGAATCAAGGCTGAGACATCTTTGGGGAAACAAGAGCCACCCCAGCCAATTCCGGCTTGTAAAAACTTGCCACCAATTCTGGAATCAAGACCGATTCCTTGGGCAACTTTCGTTACATCAGCACCAACGCGATCGCAAATGTTAGCCACTTCATTAATAAAGCTAATTTTGGTTGCCAAAAAGGCATTCGCCGCGTATTTAACCATTTCAGCTGAGCTAATGTCTGTCACCAGCACTGGCACTGGAGGCAGAGATTTGTCTTCTGCAAACTGGCGCTCGGTGATCGGAGTATAGAGTTCCTTCATCATGGCGATCGCCCGATGACTAGTACTCCCCAGCACAATTCGGTCTGGGTTAAACGTGTCGTAAATAGCTGAGCCTTCTCGCAAAAACTCTGGATTACTGACCACATCAAACTGGGTGCCACTTTCTGCTGTAACTTCTCCTCCAGCAAGGCCACCCGCAGCGACCAAAGATGTTTGGCGCTCTGCCACCCCATCAAGCACAATCATCCGCACCCAATCACCGGAACCAATCGGTACGGTTGACTTATTCACAATTACCTTATAGCCGCCGTCAAGATGGGAACCAATGCCACGCGCCACAGCTTCGACGTAGCGTGTATCGCTTTCGCCGTTCGGTAAGGCTGGTGTTCCCACAGCAATAAACAAAATTTCACCATGAGCCACACCTGCTGCTAAATCTGAGGTAAACTCCAGATTCCCAGAATGGCTGGCTCCCTGCATAATTTCTGATAGTCCGGGCTCATAGATAGGCGACTGCCCAGATTTCATTAACTTAATTTTCTCTTCATTGTTGTCCACGCAAATGACGTGGTGCCCGATGTGGGCTAAGCAAGCACCTGTCACCAAACCTACATATCCAGTCCCAATCACACAAACACGCATATTGCTGCTCCTCGCTGATACAAATAAGGCTCAGGGAAGCCTTAAGCTTTGAGTATTTCAGAACTTAGGGTACAACTTCCAGAAACCAAAAAGCGTATCTTCAACGGGTACAAGACGCTTCTAACGTCGCTACCGTTTCGATATCATTTTTTAGGCAATGGATGGGTGAGTAGAATTCAATCAAAGACATAAAATATTTTTAAATTCCCTAGTTCCCAATCACCCCATGACAAAAGTCCTGTCTCCTCTCTCCATCACCCTGAGTACTGTTAATTAATTACATCGAAGCCAAGTGATAAGCCCCCGCCGAGGCTATACGAGTCCGAAAATCCTCGACTGTTAGTTTTAACCCCTCTTGTAAGGGAACGGTAGGCTGCCAGTTGAGCAAAGCCTTTGCTTTTGTAATGTCGGGGCGACGACGGCGTGGGTCATCCTGAGGAAGAGATTTAAAGATAATCTCAGCATCAGGATTCACCATCTTCTGAACCGCCTGAGCCAGTTCCAAAATTGTGTATTCTTCCGGATTCCCTATATTAATCGGTCCGGTATGCTCTCCATTCATCAACCGCATCAGTCCGTCCACTAAGTCAGAGACATAGCAGAAGCTACGGGTTTGTGAACCATCCCCATACACGGTCAAAGGTTGACCCCTCAGAGATTGCGCCACAAAATTACTGACCACTCGACCGTCATTTTCGAGCATACGCGGCCCGTAAGTATTAAAAATCCGAACCACGCGAACTTCTACATTATTTTGCCGATGGTAGTCAAAGGCTAGAGTTTCCGCGACTCGCTTCCCTTCGTCATAACAGCTGCGAATACCAATAGTATTGACGTTTCCTCTGTACTCTTCTGATTGGGGATGTACTTCTGGATCGCCGTACACTTCCGATGTAGAGGCTAATAATAATCTCGCCTTCACCCGTTTGGCTAGCCCCAGCATGTTCAGAGTGCCCAGAACATTGGTTTTGATAGTCTTAACGGGATTGTATTGGTAATGAATCGGTGAAGCTGGACAAGCGAGGTGGTAAATTTGGTCTACTTCCAACCGAATGGGTTCGGTGATATCGTGGCGAATCAGCTCAAAGCGAGGATGGTCTCGCCATTGTCCGATGTTATGCTTGTGACCTGTAAAAAAATTATCTAGACAAATGATTTCATGCCCATCTGCCATTAAGCGATCAATCAAATGGGAACCAATAAAACCAGCACCGCCCGTAACCAGAATTCTCATAGTTTTCCGTGAAGTGGACTCAACTTGATTTTCTCCAGCCAGTATAGCTATTTAATCTTCTTTAGCTACAAAGATGCCACAAGGTTTGGCATAGAAATTGAAATCAATTTGAAGACTGTGTAAAGATTCAAAGATTCAGCTCTCTAGTGTTACGTTCGCAAGAATAGGTGCAGGTCTTGATTTAGCATGGGCTGAGCTTTTGTCCCAAAAAGCTGGGGTTGGAGTACAGAATCTAGCTCCTAGAAGAAGGCGCTGTCATTATTGTCTGCTCAGAGAAATCCTAAAAAGTTAATTTTTGCAAATAGGGAGTGAGGATGGGGGGCGACCGATATTTAATATTTTCCGTCCCCTACCGTCTTCCCCAATAAACATTGTATCGATCGCTTGGCCACCGCCGAAAAACTACTTTCCCTTGGCTTCTGATTCTTCCAATTTTTCTCTTGCAAAATCCTACTGCGGATCGAGGCGCAACACTGCCATAAATGCTTCCTGCGGGACATCAACGGTACCAACGGATTTCATCCGCTTCTTCCCTTTCGCCTGTTTCTGTAGCAGTTTCTTCTTCCGGCTGATGTCGCCGCCATAACACTTTGCGAGTACGTCTTTGCGTAAAGCTGGAATATGTTCACTAGCAATCACCCGACTACCAATGGATGCTTGGAGGGGAATTTTAAATTGGTGACGGGGAATCAGCTCTTTCAATTTTTCTACCAAGGAGCGACCCACATGGTAAGCCTTGTCTCGGTGAACAATCATTGCTAAAGAATCAACAGGATCACCATTAATCAGAACATCTAACTTGACGAGTGTGTTTTCTCGGTAGCCAATGAGATGGTACTCCATGCTGGCGTAGCCGCGAGAACGGGACTTCAACTGGTCAAAAAAGTCCGTTACAACTTCTGCCAAGGGTAATTCATAGACTAACGTCGTTCGCCCTTGGGTGAGATATTTCATGTCCTTAAATACCCCACGTCGATTTTGACACAGTTCCATCAGGGTGCCGACATAGGCTTCCGGAGTAATCATCTCCACTTGGACATAGGGTTCAGCAATGCTTTCCCGTTCGTTGGGTGCCGGTAGCTTGCTAGGATTATCTATCTCGAAGACTTCGCTTTTATTCGTGGTGACTTGATACACCACAGACGGAGCGGTAATGATTAAATCCAGATCGTATTCTCGCTCTAGCCGCTCCTGAACAATTTCCATGTGCAACAAGCCCAAGAATCCACAGCGGAAACCAAATCCCATTGCGCTGGAGGTTTCCGGCTCGTAGTGGAGTGCTGCATCATTCAGCTTCAGCTTCTCTAAAGCATCCCGCAAATCTTCATACTGGTCAGCATCGATGGGGAATAAGCCACAAAAGACCATCGGCTTAGCTTCCGCATAACCGGGCAAGGGAGCCCCAGCGGGTTTGGCGGCTAGGGTAATCGTATCACCGACACGAGCATCTTCTACGGCTTTAATGGCTGCCGCTAGGTAACCCACCTCACCGGCATGGAGTTCATCCACTTGGATTTGGGTGGGGGAAAGAATACCGAGTTCGTCAATTTCGTACTCTTTGTGGGATGCCATTAAACGAACCTTGTCGCCTTTTTTAACCGTTCCATCCACAACCCGGAAATAAACGATTACACCCCGGTAAGGGTCATAGTAGCTGTCAAAAATTAATGCTCGCAGGGGTTGGTCTACCGTATCCTTAGGAGGGGGGATCAGATGGACGATGGATTCTAAGATTTCATGAATTCCAATGCCTTCCTTTGCGGATGCCTGGATTGCACCGCTACAATCAAGACCGATGATCTCTTCGATTTCGCTCTTCACCCGTTCGGGTTCGGCTCCGGGTAAGTCGATTTTATTCAGAACCGGAATAATTTCTAGGTCATGCTCCAGCGCTAAGTAAACATTAGCCAGAGTCTGTGCCTCGACGCCCTGAGATGCATCTACGACCAACAGCGCTCCTTCACAGGCAACGAGCGATCGCGAAACTTCATAAGAAAAATCGACGTGACCGGGTGTGTCAATGAGATTGAGGACGTACTGCTGACCATCGCTGGCTGTATAGTTCATCCGTGCGGCTTGCAGCTTAATCGTAATGCCCCGTTCCCGTTCCAAATCCATATTGTCTAGGAACTGTTCCTTCATCTGCCGCGCATCGACTGTGCCTGTCGTCTGTAGCAAGCGATCGGCTAAAGTGGATTTCCCATGATCGATATGGGCGATGATCGAAAAGTTACGAATGCGAGAGACAGGAACGTCAGTCATATCGGGGTGACAACAAAAAAGGGCTGTAAAATTCAATAGCGCTTAACTTATTTTAATGTTTTCGCCAAGAAAATCGGGAGATCCCCTCTATAGGGGAATAACTTGAAGGCTGCACTAAAGATAGCCTTTTGGCGTGCGCAGAATCGAAAGACGGCGAATTGATAGTTATCGTAAAATGTTAATTAGGGAAACAAACACTGTGCTTATGAACGATCAGGCCGTACATAGAGAGCATTCAGCCGACAAAGAAGAGATCTCTATTCATTTGGATTCGGAACTCTTAGAGCAAATTAACCACTTGACCAACGATCCGAGTAGGGTCATTGAAACAGCAATTCGCCAATGGCTTAGAGGCGAGCGGGAACGGGATGACGAACTGACCCGTGCTTTAGACCGAAATCCGCCCGTTCCGCCACGAGGCGAATGGAATGATTGAGGTAAAACAGGTATAGACCGTCGCTTGAAGGCAAAGCCCTTAGAGTTTGCTCTGCGGTTGGTTGCCTTTAGGTCGAATAGCTCCAGTGAATCATTTTTTTTGTCAACTGCAGTTTCCAGGACTTTTCTGATGACTGCTCCAGCTAATCTACAACGTCCTTATTCTGGGTATACCGATATGGAATCTGCTACTGCACCAAGCAAAACTAGCTTTTTGCAGGGGTTAGGGTCCGAACTTGTGTTTACTCAGGATGCATCTGGTCAGTACCACTCTTTTTATTGGCAAGGCGCTGAGCGCTATGGTCTGACAAACGAGCAAGTGATTGGGCTTCCCCTAAGTGAAACATTTCATCCGATCGCTACTGAAGCGTATCGGGAACAAATTCAGCGGATTTTGGAGCAACGGACGCCAGAACGTTGCATCCATTCATTTGCCTACAACGATCACGTTTTCCCCTTTGAGTTGATCATCAGCCCGATTTTACAAGCTGATGGTAAAGCAACAAGGGTACTGGTAATGGGTCACCTATTGCCCGAATCCTCGGTACAGCAGGTGATCGACTCCTTAATGCCATTAAGTCTAGATCCTAATCAAAAACTGCTCACTCAAATTGCCCGGAAGATTCGCCGCACCCTCGATCTGGATACCATTTGGCAAGAGACGGTGAAAAGTCTGGGCAAGGCACTTCAAGTAAGCCACTGCATGATTTGCTCATACAAACCAGACGAGCAAGAAGTTAGGGTAAAGGCAGAATACAGTCAGGAGGCTCGCAAGTCAATGGTGGGCAAAAAATTGGAACTGGCATCGGAGCCTTACCTGGGACGAGCCCTCTATAGCCGCGAACCGGTGGTCGAGCAAGCCACAAATGCAGAATGCCAGAAGCAGTCAGTATTAGTGGTTTCCACTACCTATACAGACCAACCGAATGGTTTGATTAAACTGCAACAGTGCGATCGCCACCGGCTCTGGAGTGAGGCAGAAATCGAATTAGTGCG
>Ga0310810_10007625_pt1 | contig 12374 bp, 13 predicted proteins | sample NCmetagenome_FD_207641 | JGI IMG/M metagenome (GOLD analysis project Ga0310810, IMG submission 207641) | Soil microbial communities from experimental microcosm in Duke University, North Carolina, United States - NC | ecosystem: Engineered > Artificial ecosystem > Soil microcosm > Unclassified ... | reverse complement strand
TCTCGAAATCCGATGCCGTCGGCATCACCTCGCCGGCGCTCCGGCTGACCGGTTCCGGTTCCGACCTGGCGGCCGCAGCGACGCTGGATCCGGCTTGCGCGGCCTCGGCCGGTTCGGTCTGCACCGTCAGCCTGGTCCTCGCCGATGAACAGGAGATCGCGGCCGGAACGTCCAAGACCTACGAGCTCCACCTCACGGTCAGCGGCGCCAGCGGCCCGACTTCGGTGCTGACGAACCTGCTGGGCGACACCGCGCTGGTCACCGGCGCGCTCTCGAATTCCGGCCAGCGGATCGCCGGTACCTCGTACGATTTCATCTGGTCCGACGATTCGGGCGTGCCGCATGACGACGCCGACGCGAGTTCGGCCGACTGGACGGACGGCCGGTACGTGAAAGTCGTGCCCAACGACGTCCAGGCGCTGACGAAATCCTGAAAAAAGAAAAGCCCCGTCATGCGACGGGGTTTCGCTATGTCGAGAACGAGCTGCCGCAGCCGCATGTCGATTTGACGTTCGGGTTGTTGAACTTGAAGCCGGAGGACATGGGCGTCTCGACGTAGTCGATCTCCGTGCCCGCGAGGTACATCAGGCTCATCGAATCGATCGAGATCTCGACGCCCTTGACGTTGAAGCGCTGGTCGATGTCCGGATTCGGATCGTCGAAGTACATCTCGTTGCTGAAGCCGGCGCAGCCGCCGCCGCGGACGGCGAAGCGCAGCACCTGTTCCGCTCCGACGCCCTGGGCGTCGCGGATCTCGAGGATCTTCTCCGCCGCCTTGTCGGTCAGCGTGATCGGGGTCTGGGGATCTTCCATCTCTCACTCCTTTTCCGGGATCTTGGGCAGGCCGGAATCCGGCAGGTCCGCGAGTTCCGCGTACTGGTCCTTGGTCATCAGCACGTAGAGGGGCTTGGCCTTCGGCTTGAGCCAGGCGATCAGCGCGTCGAGCGCGTCCGCTTTCAGCGAGGTGCAGCCGACCGTCGGGCGATGCCCGCGCGCCAGGTGGAACAGCACGCAGCTGCCCTCGCCGGGCACCGGCGGGTCGTCGTCGGGATCGGCGGCGCCGTTGAGGCCGATGACGATGGCGCGGCTCTTGATGCCGTCCGGGCGCATCAGGGGACGCGTCCAATCCCAGTCCCGCTCGGTCGTCTCGGTGTCGACGATGCGGTTGTAGGAATCGGAGTCGGGATCCGAGACGCAGGCCATCGTGCGGTTGATGCGCTTGAGCTTGCCGCGCGGCGCGGCCTTGAGGCCGGGACCGTAGCCGTACATCCGGCCGAGTCGGAAGACGCCGGCCGGCGCCTTCTTGTCGCTCTCGGCCTTGCGTTCCTCGTCGGGACCGCACCATTCGAGCAGGCCGCGGCCGGCCGCCAGGCCGTTCTTGCCGATGTTGGCGCGCCAGGCCTTGCCGACGCGTTTCCACTTGCCGCCGGCGCGCTTGCGCTCGAAGCGATAGAGGGTCGCCGTGCGGGCGTCCCAGGCGTCGGTCAGGCCGACCACGAGCTGCAGGCTGTCGGCCGGTATGACCGGGCCGGACTTCGGCGCGCAGAAGGAAAGGGACAATGCCAGGAGGAAATGCATGTGGGCCTCCACGGACAGTATAGGACGCCTTGGCGAAAGGCGGTATACTGGACGTCTATGTGCTTCTCGCCGACGGCAAGTTTCATCGCGGGAGGCGCGCTCAGCGTGGCCGGCGTCTACACGCTGAAACACGCGGAAAAAGACGCGCAGATCCCTTTCGCGGCCATTCCGCTGCTTTTCGGCCTCCAGCAGATCGTCGAAGGGTTCGTCTGGGTGACCTTCGACAAGCCCTATTTCCATACGGCCGTCACGTACGCGTACGTGATGTTCTCGCACGTGCTCTGGCCCGCCTTCCTGCCGTTCGCGGTCTGGCGGCTCGAACCTGACGCGCGCCGGAAGAAATGGCTCGCCCCGTTCGTCTTCGTCGGCTGCGTCATCAGCGCCACGCTCTTCGCCTACGTCCTCCAGGGACCCGTGGAATCCATGGTCGTCGGACGCTGCATCGCCTACAGCGTGCCCTTGCCGGACGTCCCGTTCGGCCTTTGGGCGTACGTGCTGGCCACCTGCGGCGCCTGTTTCGCCTCGTCCCGGAAATACGTGCGGGTCTTCGGCTTCACGCTGTTCGGATCGCTGGGCATCGCGTACTGGTCGTACCGCGAGGCGTTCTATTCCGTCTGGTGCTTCTTCGCCGCGATCCTGAGCCTGATCGTCTTCGTCCACCTCCGGCAGAAAACCGAACGCGCCTGATCCTATGGATTCCGAAAAGGAAGCGGCCAAGAAGATCGAGATCTACGGCCGGCTGGCCAAGGAAGACAAGAACGTGGATGCCACGGCCTTGATGCTGAACGCCCTCGAACAGGCCCAGCAGTCGGAAATCGACGCCAAGAAGAAGCGCTGGGCCTACCTCGTCTCCGTCGGCCTGCCGCCGCTGGGATTGATCTACGCCGTCAAATACGGTTTCGGCGGGAAACCGGACGGCAAGAAGACGGCCTGGATCTGCGTGATCCTGACGGCCGTGAGCCTGCTGGCCAGCTGGCTGATCGCCAAGCTGTTCCTCTCGAGCGCGGGACCCGAATTGGACCAGCTCAAGGCCATCGATCCGAACGACCTGAAGGATCTCCTGCGATAAGCTGCACCCCGAGGAGGCCGTCCGTCGTAGTAGCGGTATGACGACATCGGCGTCCGGCGCGGCGGAACGGTTCGACGTGGTGATCATCGGCGCCGGCGTGACCGGCGCTTCTTTGCTGTACCTATTGGCCCGATATACGGACATCGGATCGGTCGCGGTGATCGAAAAGGAAGGCGGCGTGGCCGAGATCAGCTCGCACGCCTCGCACAACAGCCAGACGCTGCATTTCGGCGATATCGAGACGAATTACACGCTCGAAAAGGCCGCCAAGGTCAAGGCGGCCGCCGAGATGGTCGTGCGCTACGCGTCAGGACTCCCGGATGGCGGGCGCATCGTCAGGCCGATGCAGAAGATGGTCCTGGGCGTCGGCGCGCGCGAGGTCGAGGCGCTGCGGCGGCGCTTCGAGGAATTCCTGGCGCTCTTCCCGCAAACGCGCTTCGCGGGACGCGAGGAGCTGGCGGAGCTCGAGCCCGGCGTCGTCGAAGGCCGCGATCCCGACGAGCCGATCGCGGCCATCTACAACCCGCGCGGTTTCGCCGTCGACTTCGGCGCCCTGGCGGCATCGTTCGTCGAACAGGCGAAGCGTATGAAGCCTGACGGGATCGCTTTCCGTTTCGGCCAGCGCGCGCGTTCTGTGCGGGCCGTGGGCGGGCGCTATCGCGTCGAGCTCGACGGCCGGACCTTGGACGCGGGCGCGGTGGTGGTCGCGGCCGGCGCGCACAGCCTGCACCTGGCGCACGCGTTGGGCTATGGCCTCGACTACACGCTCCTGCCGGTGGCGGGCGATTTCTTCACCGCGCCCAACGTCTTGCGCGGCAAGGTCTATACCCTTCAGGAAAAGCTGCTGCCATTCGCCGCCGTGCATGCCGACCCCGACGTCGAGGACGCGGGAAGGATGCGTCTCGGTCCGGTCGCCGTCGCCACGCCGCTTCTTGAGCCGAAGCGCTGGAAGACGATGTTCGATTTCTGCAAGGTCTTCCGTCCTGACGCGGACACGTTCTCCACGGTCCTCAAGGTCAACGGTGAGCCGATCGTCAGGCGTTTCATCATCAGGCACCTGGCGTACTATCTGCCGATCGTCGGCCGACGCCTGTTCGTCAGGGACGCCAGGAAGATCATCCCGGGATTGCGGGTGGAGGACGTGCGCTTCGGCAAGGACCTCGGCGGCGTGCGTCCGCAGGTGGCCGACATCCGCGCGCGCACGCTGCTGCTGGGCGAGGCGAAGATCGCCGACGGGGGATTGATCTTCAACATCACGCCTTCACCCGGAGCTTCCGTCTGCCTGAAGAACGCCGCCGATGACGCCCGCTCGCTGGTGAGCCATTTCAAAGGACGTTTCAGGCTGGACGAAGCCGCGCTCGGACGTGAACTTGGCTGAGACGCCGGATTTGAAGGCGCCTTTCGTCCGCAGTATACTTCAGGCATGAAACGACGCTGGCTTCTCCTGTTTCCGTTCGCCGCCCTGGTTTTCGGCGCGTTTTGGCTCGATGCTTCGGCCAATCGCCAGACGAAATATCTGGGATTGCCTCCGACGCCCTGCATCGATCCGACGCGGCCGCTCCGGCAGGATTTTGTGTTCACGGTGCGCATCTCAATCGACGGCCGGCCGCGCGCGCTGGACGCCGGCATCGGCCATGATCACGGCAACTGCCTGCACGTGCTGCATACCGATGACGCAAGCGGGCTGGTCCGCCTCCAGGCCAACGACGACGATTCCTACACGCTCGGTGACTTCTTCAACACCTGGCATTGGCCGTTCAGCGCGCGCCTGCTGCTCGGACACGAGCTTGAGGCCGGCCAGCGCATCCAGGTGAAGGTCAACGGCGCCCAGGTGGAGACATTCGATCAGACCGTCCTGGCTCCCGGCCAGATGATCGAGATCGAGGAACGCTAAGCCGTCTTGGCGGAGCGGCGCAGGAGGCCGCGCAGCCACGGGACCAGGCGGCGGTCCAGCGTGAACGGGTCCGAGGAATTGATGAGCAGCGAGAAAGAGATGCCGTAGAGCATGATGTGCGGCCACAGCAGTTCATGGAAATAGACCAGCGAAAGGGTGATGAACACCAGCGAAATCAGGATGGTCAGGCGCTGGCCGAAACCCAGCATGATCATGACGCCGATCGCGATTTCCGACAGGCCCGCACCCGCGGCGATGAAGGCGGCGGCGGCGTGGAAGAACAGGACCAGATGGTACTGGTCATAGACGTCGACCGTCAGTCCCTGGTGGACGAACTTGATGGTGTAGCCGGCGTAGATCAGGGCGAAGCCGTAGAGCAGCCGGACGATCGGCGTCTCCAGGAATCTCCACTTTTCGAGCGCGGCGACCCAATCCTTGGTGCCGAAGAACAGCTGGTCGAACGAGATGAAGCGGGCGCCGAACAGCAGCAGGACGATGAGCTCGCCGAGATAGTTCGTGTAGGTCAGCATGTACCAGCCGTAGAACGCCGAAGCGTAGACGAACAGCAGGATGCCCAGACCGGCGGCGATCTCGGTGAAGACGCCGAACAGGATCATCAGCCCGGCCAGGAATGTCAAGTATTGGGCGGCGTTGCCGAGCGGCAGGTCCGCGACGGGCAGTTCGGGACCGAGGAAGACGTGGCTGCGCGCGGCGAAGATGAAGGCGCTGCTGATCGACAGGCGGATGATCAGCGGCCCGATCAGTTTGGCCTTGCGGATGAGCGCGTCGGCGGCGGCCGCGGCCCGGGTGGTGGCGAACAGGAACGACAGGGCATAGGCGGCCGCCACGCAGACGGTGATGACCAGGAACAGCTTCCAATGCGTGGCGTCGAACAGGGGAGCGAAAGGCGCCTTCGAGACGACCCCGAGGCCCTCCTGGAATTTCTTGGCCGTCAAGACGTACGCTTCATGGGCCAGGGCGGCGGGAGCGGCCAGGAGTCCCAAGGCGGCAATAAGGGCCGAGAACCGCGCTTTGGTGTTCGCTTTCATATCGACAGTATACAAAAACCGCACGTGTTATACTATCCTCGCATGGACTTGAAGGAAGAACTCGGGAAAACCATCAGAGGCGAAGTCTCCGACGACGAGGCGGCGCGTGCGGCCTACGCGCACGACGCCAGCCTTTTCGAGATCCGCCCGCAAGCCGTGGTCGCGCCGAAAGGCGTCGAGGACGTCAGGAATCTCGTGGCCTTCGCGTCGGCACATGCGCAGGAGGGCGTCTCGCTGACGGCGCGCTCGGCCGGCACCGACATGAGCGGCGCGGCCATCGGCGATTCGATCATCGTGGATTTCTCCAAACACTTCGGCCGTATCGAGGAGGTCGGGGCAGGCTACGCCGTGACGGAACCCGGCGTCTATTATCGCGATTTCGAGAAGGAGACGCTCAAGACCGGCCAGCTCCTGCCGACCTATCCCGCCTCGCGCGAGATCTGCACCGTCGGCGGCATGGCGGCCAACAATTCCGGCGGAGAGAAATCCCTGCGCTACGGCAAGACCGCGGACTTCGTCGAAGGCCTCAAGGCCGTGCTGAGCGACGGCAAGGAATACGCGCTCGGTCCGCTCGACAAGACGGCGCTCGAAGGCAAGATGGCCCAGGAGGATTTCGAGGGGGGCATCTACCGCGAGACCTACCGCCTCATCGAGGACCACTATGACGCGATCCGCGCCGCCAAGCCGGACGTCTCCAAGAATTCGGCCGGCTACGCCTTGTGGGACGTCTGGGACCGGAAGACCTTCGACCTCACCAAGCTGTTCGTCGGTTCCCAGGGGACGCTCGGGCTGATCACTTCCATCCGCTACCGCCTCATCCGGCCGGAAGCGCATTCCAAGCTGCTGGTGATCTTCCTGCGCGACATGGGCCGGCTGCCGGAGATCATCAACGCCGTCCTGGCGCGGGCGCCGGAAAGTTTCGAGTCCTACGACGACCATACCCTGAAGTTCGCCATCCGCTATTTCCGCGACATCCTCCGGCAGATGAAGGGCGAAAACCTGTTCTCCTTCGCCTGGCAGTTCCTGCCCGAAGCCGGGATGCTGCTCTCGGGCGGCTTCCCGAAGCAGGTCCTGCTGGCCGAATTCACGGGCGCGTCGGAAGCGGCCGTCGACGCCAAGATCCGTTCCGCCATGGACGCGCTCGCCCCGCTCAAGCTCAACATGCGCGCCACCCGGACCGAAGCGGAAGCCAGGAAATACTGGGTCGTGCGGCGCGAAAGCTTCAACCTCCTGCGCAAGCATTTCAAGAAATTGAGGACGGCGCCGTTCATCGACGATTTCTGCGTGAAGCCGGAACAGCTGCCGAAGTTCCTGCCGGAGCTGTACGCCATCCTCGACCGTTATCATCTCAGGCTGACATTGGTCGGCCATATGGGCGACGCGAACTTCCACATCATCCCGCTCATGGATCTCGGCGATCCCAAGACGCCCGACATCATCCGCTCGCTTTCGAAGGAAGTCTACGACCTGGTCTTCCGGTACGGCGGTTCGATGACCGGCGAACACAACGACGGCCTGGTCCGCGGACCGTATCTCGAGCGGATGTACGGCAAGGAGATCTACGGTCTCTTCCGGAAGGTGAAGGCGATCTTCGATCCCGCCGGCATCTTCAATCCGCACAAGAAAGCCGAGGCGACCACGGAGTACGCCATGGCACATCTCAAGAAAGCTTGATGGGAAAGCCGCAAGCTTCGATGGAATCGGCAGGAGTTCAGCGGACCTCGAGGATGCGGTAGACGACCTCGCGGCCGTTCGCGGCGATCGTCGCCGTCTCGCCGGCGCGCTTGCCGATCAGCGCCGCGCCCAGCGGCGAGTGGTACGAGATGGCGCCTTCAGACGGCGCGGCTTCCTGTTGTCCCACGATGTCGTACGTGCGTTTCTTGCCGTTGACCTCGACGTCGACCGTGGCGCCGAGCCTGACTCGCCCGTCCGCCGTCGGCCCGTGCGAAATCGGGATGGCGTTCTTGAGGCGCTCATTGATTTCCTGCATGCGGATATCCATGCCGAGCAGCCGCCCCTTTGCGGCGGTGTAGGCGGCATTCTCGGAAAGGTCGCCCATCTCGCGCGTGCGGCGCAATTCGTCGACCGCCGCCGGACGCGCCCGCGCGATCCGCGCGAGCTCTTCCTGCAGTCTCTTGATGGCCGCGTGCGTCAGGTGGTCGTCGGCGGGACCGTGGGCGTATTTGCCCGGCTTGCGCTTGGGAATCTGCATACCGGACCCGCTTACTTCACCAGCAGCTTGTAGATGAAGGAGACGACCGGGTCGACGTCGGGGCCGTAGGCCAGCGAACCGCCGAGCGCGCCGGTGACCGTCACGACGCCGAGGCCGATCAAGGCCAAGACCGGCGCGAGCGGAGTCTCCGTCACGTAGCGGTGCAGGGACAGGATCTTCTTCAGCCCTTCGGGCATGCGCGTCCATTCGCGGCACAGCCAGGCGGCCGCGTAGACGGCCGCCAGACAGCCGAACAGCAGGAGCGTCGCCAGGGCCCACTGCGAGTGGATGGTCATCACGCGGTAGAATTCGCTGCCAGGCTGCAGCGTCTCTCCCTGTTCGCTGCCCGTCAGATAGGCCGCGCCGGCGCCCGCGGCCCCGCCGATCAGGAACACCGCCTTGACGTAGAAGACGTAGGCGCGGTCGCGGATCGGCTTGATGAGGCTGGCCAGCTCGAGCAGGGCGTAGACCGTCAAGAGCGCGATCGGGAAGTGGACGAAGATGGGGTGGAGATTCATGGTCGTCGCTTTCGGTTCCCTCACTGTAGCGCATCCGGCCTCGCATGGTAAGGGTTCACATCCTGTCCCGTCTGGGCTACAGTGACGCCTATGAAAGCCAGGACCGCGACCGTGATCGCCGGACTCGCCTTGCTTGCGGCCGGCGCGCTGCTGCTGGGCCCCTTTTCGCATAAGGCCCAGGGCCGGCAAGAGGCCAGCGACCGGGCCGGGAAATCCGATGCCGCGCCGGCCGAACCGCCTGACCGCATCGAGAGCGTCGAGATCATCCCGCAAGCCACCTTCGGCGAGCTGATGGCCGGAGCCGGCGTGCCGGACGCCGACACGGCCGCGATGTACGCGGCCGCGAAGGACGTCTACGACCTGGCGACCATCCACGCCGGCAAGAAGATCGACCTGCATTTCGATCCCACGGCCGGGACGCTGAAGGAGCTGGTCTATGCCCTGAACGGCGACGAGGAACTGCACGTCCGCAGGGCCGAAGGCGTCTGGACGGCCGCGAAGGAAGCGATTCAGTATGAGATCAGGATCAAGAGCGTCAAAGGCACGGTCGCTTCCTCGCTGTATGCGGCAGGGATGGATCAAGGCGTCGACGAGCGCGCCATCGTGGCGCTGGCCGACGTCTTCCAATGGACGGTCGATTTCGCGCAGGACGTCCGGACCGGCGACACGTTCTCCTTCACGTACGAGGAGCGCTACCGCGACGGCAAGTACGTGATGCCGGGCGACATCCTGGCGGCCGAATACGTGAACGCCGGCGTGGCGCACCAGGCCTATTTCTATAAGGATGCCGCCGGCGAGGAGGGATATTACGATGAACAGGGGAATTCCTTGCGCAAGATGTTCCTCAAGGCGCCGGTGGCCTTCAAGTACATCACCTCCGGCTTCACCAAGAGCGCGCGCTACGTCTCGGCGTTCCATCAATTCAACAAGAGCCACATGGCCATCGACTATGCGGCTTCGATCGGCACGCCGATCCGGGCGACGGCCGACGGCGTCGTCACGTTCGCGGGCTGGGCAGGTCCTTACGGCAACAAGATCACCATCCGCCACAACGGGACCTACAGCACCAATTACTGCCACCAGTCGAAGTTCGCGGTGAAGAAAGGCCAGCACGTCGTGCAGGGACAGGTCATCGGCTATGTCGGCACGACCGGCTATTCGACCGGGCCGCACCTGCATTACGAGATGGTCAAGAACGGCGTGAAGATCAACCCGCTCAAGGAGGTCTTCCCCGGGACCGATCCGATCAAGGAAGAAGACAAGGCCGATTTCCGGAACGTCGTCGACCGGTGGAAGGACGGGCTCTGAACGCGGTACACTGGTGGCCTATGAGACGAACGCTTCTCCCGCTCATCGTCGCCGCCTCGCTGGCGGTTTTGGGCGTCGGCGCGGCCGTTTTTTTGGCCGTACGGACGGCTCCGGTGAAACCCCCGCCGAATAACGGCGCGTCCTCTGTCGGCGTCCTGCCGACGGCCGAAGAGCTCGTCACCGTCCTGCCGGCGGGGCCGCCGGAGTCTTCGGCGACGTCCCAGCCGATGGCGCCGACCGAGGAACAGCCCGGCGCGCCCTCCGTCGGGTACCTGCCTCCGCCCAACCGGAACCTGACCGGCAGCACGCTCGGCCGCCAGCGCGTGCCGCTGCCCGACGTCATCAGCGACATCCATCAGATCTACTACCACACGCCGACGCTGACGCTGTTCATGTCGGTGACCGAACCGGACGGGCGGCGCTCCATCTGGAAGCTGCCGGAAAACGGCAAGGCCGAACGCGTCCTCTCCGCCAGCGACCAGACGGGCGAGATCTCGATCTTCGGCGATTCCAAGGGCGTCATCTATTTCCAATACGACCATCCGGCCCGGCTGTACCGTTCCGCCGACGGCCTCAAGACCTGGTATCTCGTCCTCAAGGACTACGGCAGCTTCTGGAACATCGCCGACGACGGCAACGGCATGGTCTACGGCGGGACCCACGACGTGAACCGCGCCATCCTGTACCGCAGCCCGAACGACGGTTTCGATTGGGAACCGTGGATCGATTTCCAGCAGCTGTTCCCGCAGTACGCCGTGACCTACCGCGAGGGCGACAGCCGCTATCTCCTGCGGCACCTGCACGAGGTGGTCTACGACCGGCACAAGCAGCAGCTGATCGTCGGCACCGGCGACGTGGCGCGCTTCGCCTTCATGTCGCCGGATGACGGCAAGACCTGGCAGAAAGTCTGGGACGAGGGCTTCACCTCCGCCATCCCGATGGCCGGCGGTTTCCGCTGGCTGCTCGGACCCGACCAGCTCCACGGCCACGGTTTGGCGGTCTACGACGCCGAACAGGGCGTGACGCATGAGGTCTGGAACCCCATCCCGTACAACTACGCGGGCTATGTCTACAGCCTGCTGAACGTGGACGGCATCTATTACGCCGCCATCCATACCGAGGCCAACGAGGTCGGGGAGGTCGTGCCGAAATTCGGCATCATCGCCAGTCCGGACGGCGAAACTTGGTACCCTTTCCTGGAATACGGCCCGCTCACCAACCACGCGCGCACCAACATCTGGCTGGCCTCCGCCCCGAGCTACGTCTACGCCAGCGTCAACGGCGCGCTCTACGCCTTCCGCCCGCTCGACCAGGACTGGTTCAAGGACAAATCGCCGTTCCGCTGAAATGAAAAAGGCGCCTATCATGGCGCCGTGAGGGCGAGGATGCGTTCGATCTGGCGGAAGGCCTCGGCTTGCCGCTCAGGCGGCAGGGCGAAGATCCGCTTGAGGGTCCCGTGCCAGTCGACGCTCGGTCGGTCCGGACGCGTGGCCGGCTCGAAAATCGTCGGGGTGGGCGAGTCGTCCTCGGGCGCCGCGGCAAGGATGATCAGGCCATGCAGGCCCAGGCGCTTGCGCGCGTCATTGGCGCTGGCCAAGGCGCGCGGGGCATGGAATCGGCTGGTGACGAGGATCACGCGGTCATAGCCGTTGTTCCAGGACCAGGCGAGGTTCCGGTCGAGCTCTTCCGCGGTGGTCCGCGACTCGGTGTCGAGCTGGACCCTGAGCCGGAGCCAGTCGATGAGATCGAGGCCGATGATGCGAAGCGGCGCGGCGATCGCGTCGATCTTCTCTTGCACCTCGCGGTAGGTGTATTCCGCCTCCTTCAGGCCGTCCTTTTCGGAAGCGCCGGTCGAGAAGATGACGGCGTCGGCGCGCTCGCGGTAGGCGAGGTACACGCCGTAGGTGGCGCGCCCGTCCGGAACCTCCTCCGTTCCGGAACCGAGCGCGAGATCGCGCCAATCGAGGACGCGGCCGGCCGGAAGGGCGAGCGAGGAAGCGAGATGGAAACCGTGGATGAGGACGACGGTGCGCATCGGCGGCCTTTCTTTCGCAGGTTGAAGAAAAGGGCGAATGCGTAAAGATACCAGCTTTCGGCCCGCGTGTCAACTCAGCTGCCGATCTCTTCCTGGAGCCTGAACCATTCTTTTTCCAGCCCGGTCAGCTCCTCTTCGAGCTCCGTCAGGCGCGTGCGTCTTTCCGGCGCGTACTCGGTGGGATGCTCGAAATACCAGGCCAGGATCTCGCTTTTTTCGCGATCGAGCACTTTCATCCGCTCCTCCAGTTTCTGCAGGCGGCGGCGCTTTTCCTTGTGGATCTGGCGCGCCTGCCGGCGAGCTTCGTCGTCCTGGGCATCCTCCGGCGCGGCATCGTCCTCCGCGTCGCGCACGTCCTCCTCCATCGCGGCCTCCAGGTCGGCGAGATAGTCGTCATACCGGCCCGGATATTCGCGGACGCGGCCCTCCCGCGCCTCGAAGATGCGCTCGGCGACCTTGCGCACGAAGGCCTGGCTGTGGCTGATGAAGATCAGCGTGCCCCGATAGTCCTTGAGCGCGGCCGCCAGCGCTTCGGAAGTCTCGGCGTCGAGGTGGTTGGTCGGCTCGTCGAGCAGCAGGACGTTGTGATCGGCCAGGAGCAGGCCGGCCAGGCACAGGCGCGCGCGTTCGCCGCCCGAGAGCACGCCCGTCAGCTTGTCGAGGTCGTCCTCCTTGAACAGGAAATCGCCGGCCATCTTGAGCAGGTCTTCC
>Ga0310810_10007624_pt1 | contig 12374 bp, 11 predicted proteins | sample NCmetagenome_FD_207641 | JGI IMG/M metagenome (GOLD analysis project Ga0310810, IMG submission 207641) | Soil microbial communities from experimental microcosm in Duke University, North Carolina, United States - NC | ecosystem: Engineered > Artificial ecosystem > Soil microcosm > Unclassified ... | reverse complement strand
TCTCGCCGCGACAATTGGATCGACGCTCGTTGTTCGCACTCCCGGCGCGATTCCGGGTCCGGTGTCGCTGACGCTGAGTCGAACGACACGGCGGGATCGCGCTGCTCCATCGCCGGGCTGGCCCTCAGCCATCATCAGCGTGGTTTCGATCGTCAGCGCCCCTTTGTCTCCCATCGCATCTCGTGCGTTCAACACCAGGTTGAACAGAATGCGCTCGATGTCGAGCGGATGGGCGTACACGAAAGGCGCCTTCGCCGCGAGACGAAGGGTGAGCCGGACCGGGCCCAGCATTCGGCGCAGCATGCCCTCGACGTCGACGATCGCGTGATTGAGGTCGATGGCCGGACGTTCATTGATCAACGCCGCATCCGATCCGAGCAGGTCGGTGGCCAGCAGGAACGCACGGCTGAGGGCCCGCTGAAGATCGGCCAGATCGGCCAGGGCCGGCGTCTCGGTGAGCTGCGGAGCAAGCGCGTCCACGCACCCGGCCATGATTGTCAGCAGGTTTTTCAGGTCGTGAACACGATGAGCGATCGTGGCCTCGCCCGGATCCTTACCGGGCGTGTTGTCAGACGGATCGTGTGGCATCAGGTCGCCAGGTCGGTCGCATGGCGACGGATTGTAAGAGCGTAGAGCCATCGTCGATATTGACTTGAATCAAACGGCCACGAGCATCACATCACAACGACCGCACCAGCTTGTCGAACTGCACGCGATCGATGACCTTGACGGCGTGGCCGCCCTGAAACTTCACAATGCCCCGGCGTTCGAGCGCCGCCGAGGCGCGGCTGACCGACTCCAGCGACAGCCCGAGATACTCGGCGAGGTCGGTGCGGCTCATCGGCAGCGCAATCACGTCGGCATGATCATCCGTCGACAGATTCCGCTCGAGCATGGCGAAACACATGGCCAGCCGCCCAGGGGCGTCCCGCCTTCCGAGCAGAATCGCGTGTCGTTGTCCCTGTCGCAGCTCGTGAATCGCCTTGCACAGCAATTGGAACTGCAGGTGCGGATCCTCGCGGACGGCGTCACGAAGCGCCTCAATGCCAATCCGGTACAGCTTGACCTTGGTAACGGTCTGGACGGAGTTCAGGTAATGGCCACCCTCGGTGATGCCAAACACGTCGCCCGGAAACACAAACGTGGCGACGCGGCGCTTGCCGCTCGGCAGCTCGCGGAACGCCTTCAAGACACCGGCGCCCGCAAAGAAGATCCAGGCGCCGTCCGCATCTTCGCGGTAGACGATAGTGCGCGGAGGCAGGATCACGACCGTGGCCAAGTCGGCAAGCTGACGTCGTTGTGTCGCGTTCAACAGCCGGCGCGGTGCTTTGTCGAGGCTCCGTTCGAACGGCGTCGCTCGGATTGATGGTCCCGTCTCGAGGTGCACTGGTTCGATGACGCCGAGGTCGTGCACAGCCATGTCACCCCTCCGGTGGCGAATGCGCAAATGCCCGAACCGTCGACGGCATAGCGCGTCGAAGTCGCGTACTGTCAGTGCTCCAAACGCGATGCCGGCCACACACAGTCAATTCCCGCCGCCAGCGGTGGACAGCTCACGATACTGGCAACAGGCGGTGAGCGGGTCGTCAGTCGACCGTAAATAAAGGGCGCGACGAACGACATGGCGGCCGGGCAGACTATTTGCCCTCGTCGAAGATATGCGTCGCCTCCTGGTCCTCACGCTCGTCGCTGCTCTCGGCAGTTCCCTGCCGATCATCGAAGCGGTGTCGCCGTCGTCGATTCGGAGTGCGATAGCCGGTCAGGCGCCGTTTCCACAGCCCGGCAGGGACCGGAAGCCAGCGAGTCATGTCCAGCTACCCGACGATGCCCGGAGCGCGTTCATCGCGAAGGCGCAGGTGTGGAAGCCGACCGACATTGCCACGATGGATCTTCGCAGCGGACCGCAGGGCAGCACGACATGGGAGCCCAATCAAGTGGTGACGTGCGATTACGTCGAGAGGCCGATGCACGGCAACACGCGCAAGTTCTTCTGCCAGATATCGGAGGGCGACATCGTCAAGGTCCGATATGGCGATCACAACGGCGAAGTGCAAGGGTCGGTACTCGCGACGCGTCTCTTGTGGGCGCTCGGCTTCGTGGCCGATCGCGTGTATCCGGTTCGCGTCAGATGCCGAGGCTGCTCATCCGACCCGTGGAACAGCCGCGCACGGACGAAGGGGGTCACCGAATTCGACCCGGCGGTCATCGAGCGCAAGCCGGCCGGCCGTGAAATGTGGAACGGCGATCGGAAATCGGGGTGGGTCTGGCCGGAACTGGATCTGGTCGATCCAGGTCAGGGCGGCGCGCCGCTGGAACATCGCGACGCGTTGAAACTGCTCGCCGTGTTCATGCAACACGCCGATACCAAGCGCCAGCAACAACGGCTGCTGTGCGCGGCCGACTCGCTGTCGGCCGCCGGTGTCTGCGAAGCGCCTTTTCTTCTGCTCCACGACGTGGGCGTGACCTTCGGCCGCGCCAACGGATTCAATCACAACGGCACCGGCAGTGTGAACCTCGCGGAATGGCGGCGGACGCCAGTCTGGAAAGACGCCGGCGCCTGCATTGGCGACCTGAGCAAGTCGCACACGGGCTCGCTGGGCGATCCGCAGATCAGCGAGAAGGGCCGACAGTTTCTCGCCGACCTGCTGGCCCAGCTGACGGATCAGCAGGTGCGCGAACTGTTCGAAGTGGCCGGAGTGGAACGTCGCGGCGGCTCGAGCGATTCTGTGTCGGCGGCGCGGATCGACGAGTGGATCGCGGCGTTCAACCACAAACGTGACGAGATCGCCAGCGCCCGATGCGACCATTGAGCCTGGCCTGGAACATGTGTTGCTCCAATGATCGATGCTGCCCGCCGTCTGTGAGGACTGTATGAACAACCATCAGGAGTACTGGCTCTCGGCGATGTTCCTCGGACTGCTGACGCTGATGGTGGCCCGCGCGGCACCCGGCCAGATCATGTCCCCACCGATCAACGGCTTCAACGCCACGATCGCCCTGCCGGAAACGATCGACAGTTTCTACACCGGCGTGAACAAGGGACTCGAAAAGGCGGGCGACGGCCTGGAGCATCTGACGCGATCGGACCAGGACGTGAAGATCCGCGGCGGATCGCTCGACGGCCTCCTGCCAGGCACATCAGTCGTCGTTCACTATCGCGTCAAGGGCATCCAGGCGTCGGCCGATGACGTGGCGCTGACGGCAAGCGAAAACGTGGCGCCGAACGAAGGCACCATTGTCGGCGTCGATCGCGGGAAAGGTCGAATCACGGTGAAGTTCTCGGCGGGCGGCACGGAAACGTTCAGGGCCGCCCATGCATCCGAGCCCGACGACACCCGCGTCATCGTGTATCGCTCGGGTGAGCCCAGTCCGCGGACCGCGCACTTCTTCAAGCCGGTGCACTGAACAGCACCTCGGGAGGACGAACATGATCCCGAATCACCGCATGCCCGCCGGAAGGCGAGCCCTCCTCGCCCTCACCTGCGCGGCGGCTCTCGCTCCAGGCGATCTGCTCGCCTTCAAACAAAGCGCGGCTGGCGCGGCTACTGCTCCAGCGCCGCAGACCAGCACCATTCCAGCAGACCTACTCGATTCGCTGGTGGCTCCAATTGCGCTTTATCCCGATCCGCTGCTCGCCCAGACGCTGGCGGCATCGACGTACCCCCTCGAGATCATGCAACTGCACCAGTGGCTCCAGCGCAATCCGAGCCTGAAGGACAGGGCGCTCACTGAGGCGGTGGCAAAACAGCCGTGGGACCCGAGCATCCAGGCCATGGCCGCCCTGCCTGATCTCGTCAAGCGCCTTGCCGATGACATCCAGTGGACGACCGATCTCGGCAACGCCTTTCTCGCGCAGCAGTCCGACGTGATGAACGCCGTGCAGCGGATGCGCCTGAAGGCCCAAGGCACCGGCAACTTGCAGACCACCGAACAGCAAACCGTCGAAACGCGCGTCGTCGAAAACAAGAGCGTGATTGTGATTGAACAAGCGAGCCCGGAAGTGGTCTACGTGCCGTCGTATAACCCGACGGTCGTGTACGGGGCACCGGTGTATCCCTATCCGCCGATTTACTACCCGCCCGCGGGGTACTACGCGGCCGGCGCGGCGATTTCGTTCGGAGTTGGCGTCGCTGTCGGCGCCGCCTGGGGACACGGCGGCTGGGGATGGAACGCCGGCTGGGGCCATAACGACATCGATATCAATCGCAACAACACCTTCGTCCGGAACAACAACTTCAACGGCTCGCGCAATGCCAGCAACACGTGGCAACACAATGCCGCCCATCGCGGCGGCACGCCGTATCGCGACGGTGCGACCGCGAATCGGTTCGGCGGCACCGCGCGCGGCGACTCGCTCAGCAACCGGCAATCGGCGGCCCGCCAACAAATCCAGCAACGAGGCGGAAACGTCTCGGGCGCCCGCGCCGGGGCGACCGGCACCAGCGGGCGAACCGCCGCGGCGCAGGGCCAGTTCGGCTCAGGCAATCGAGCAGCGGCCGCGCAGAACCGAGCTGCCAGTCCTTCGTCATTCAGCAATCGCTCCGGAAGCGGCGCCAACAGCATCGGACAGCGCGACCTGTCCCGCAGCGGGAGCGGCCAGACCGCCTTTGGCAGCGGTTCGCGCGACGGCGCCAGCGCCCGCGCGAACAGCTATCGCGGCTCCTCGAGCTTTCAGTCCCGCGGCAGTTCCGGGTCGCGGAGCGGCAGCTTCAGCGGCAGCCGGAGTGGTGGCTTCAGTGGCAGCCGCGGCGGCGGCCGCAGTGGCGGGAGTCGCGGCGGCGGACGACGGCGATAACGAATTGGCGAGGAGAGGATCATGTGTGCCTTCAAATACACGTCAGCCTTTCTGACTGGGGTCGCGTATGTCGGCCTGGCGGCAACCGGACTTGTGGCGGCTGCCCAGACGCCGTCGGCGCCGGCCGCTTCGCGCACGGCAGCGGTTCGCACCTTCGACAGCGCCAAGCATGCCGCTGATGCCCTGATTGAAGCTGCCGACCAATTCGACATCAACGCGCTCGAGGCGATCTTTGGCGCCGACGTCGACCTGGTGCTCACAGGCAATTACGCGGAGGACCGTCAACGCGCGAAAGGGTTCGTCGAAGCGGCAGAGGACAAACAGTCGGTCTCGATTGATCCGAAGACGCGCGCCCGCGCCTTTCTGATCGTCGGCGACGAAGACTGGCCGTTTCCGGTTCCGATCGTCAAGCGCGGGCAGACCTGGTCATTCGACGCCAGGGCCGGACGCCAGGAGCTCCTGTACCGCCGTATCGGCGCAGATGAGTTCGACGCGATCGCGATCTGCCGCGGCTACGTCGAGGCCCAGCACGAGTATGCGCTCGAGCCCCGCAATGGCTTTGACGTCAACCAGTACGCCCAGCGCGTGATCAGCACGCCGGGGACACACGATGGGCTCGCCTGGAAAAATGACGACGGCTCCTGGGGCGGCACGGTGGGCGAAGCGATTGCCAACGCGATTCAACAGGGCTATACGAACCGATCGCAGCCGTATCACGGCTACTATTTCAAGATGCTGCCGGGGCAAGGTCCGGCAGCGCCGCTTGGGCAACTCGACTTCGTCGTCAACGGCGCGATGATCGGCGGCTTCGCGCTGGTGGCCGCGCCCGCGCAGTACGGCGTCAGCGGCGTCAAGACCTTCATGGTGAGCCATGACGGTGTCGTGTACCAGCAGGATCTCGGTCCAGCTACGCTCGACGAATTCGCAAAGATGACGCGTTTCAATCCCGACAAATCGTGGAAACCAGTGGCAACCACGGATTAACGGACTGCAAAACATCCGGCGCGAGGGACGCGGGCGCTCACTGCATGTTGTGAGCGCTCACGAGACCCGGTCGAGTCGTCCGTCTGCCGCCTGATCGCCGTTCCGGCCTCACCCGAACGTTTTTCGATATTGCCGGCAACCCGGTGCGCGACGCGCGCTGGCAGCGCGGTTGCTCTGTCCGTCGCGGCCGTCACGTCACATTTCAGATCCCTTCACTCTCGACGGCCGGGTGGCGAACGACGCGAGATCAACTGCTGAATCACGAGAGCAGGACATGGCCATGACCCGCGACAATGTGTGGCGCGCTGCTTCGCTCCTGTTCCTCGGAGCGATTCTGTTCGCGGCCGTATGGGCCCTGGGACCACGGGTCGGCAACGCCGAGCCGCGTGAAGCGGAGACGTTCGAAACCAATGACTCGCATTTCCACCTCACGAATTACGTGCAGGAGGGCACGAATATTCACGACTTTCTGACCGTCATGGGCACGAAGGTCGGACGAGTGGCGCTCTTCGGCATTCCGCTGCAGCAACAGTGGTCCTATGGCAATACCGGCCGCTTTGCCCCGACCTATTACCTGCAAAGCGACGCGCCGCTCTACTACTACTCGTTTACCGACGCGTTCATCGCCATGGCCTACCGGTCGCTTTCGCCGCATGACCAGGCACGGTTCGACCCGATGATCACCGGCTTCAACCCGACCGACATGTATGCCGCCGATCACGTGCGGCGCGTGCTCACCACCTTTCCCGGCGTCTTCTCGGGCATTGGCGAGTTCACGATCCACAAGGAATTCGTCTCGGCCAAGGTCGCCGGTGAAACGGCCAGCCTCACCAACCCCGCGCTCGATCGCCTGCTCGACTTCGCCGGCGAGGTCGGCCTCATTTCGCTGATTCACAGCGACATCGACGCGCCGTTTCCGAAGCCGGGCCAGGATCCCTATCAGGCGGTGCAGCTGGGCGAGCTGATCGCCCGCCACCCCGCCACCACGATCATCTGGGCGCATCTCGGCCTCGGACGGGTCGTGCGCCCGGTGAAGGATCAGCTCGCCATCATCGATCGCGTGCTGACGAATCCTTCGCTGAGCCACCTCTATCTCGACATCTCGTGGGACGAAACGGCGAAGTACGTCGTTGCCACGCCCGACACGATCGCGGCAACCGCCAACCTGATCAACCGTCACCCTGATCGGTTTCTCTTCGGCACCGATGAAGTCGCGCCATCCGATCAGGGGACCTATCTGAAGGTCTATCGCATGTACGCCCCGCTCTTTGCCCAGCTCAAACCGTCGACCAGCGAGCTCGTGCGAAAGGGCAACTACGAGCGTCTTTTCGACGACGCCAGGCGCCGGGTGCGGGCCTGGGAGAAGACCAATATCATCGCCGGCACACAGGCCGAACCGTAGCGCCACATCCCCGGCGACGCGGCACCACTCACGACCGGCAGTGACCATCCGCTCGACACCACCCGTCGGACAAGCACATCGCTCGAAAATCGGCGGCGACCCTGCGGCATACCGTGTGCTCTTCGAACTGATGTGTGGACGTCCGGCGAGTCCATATCGGGCCACAACCGATTCGCGCCACAACTGTGAGGACGAGACATGACGATCGAAACACGACGGCTTCGGCCGCTGCTGGCGGTCGCTGCCAGCACCACCCTGATCGGACTCTCCACGCTGTTCGTTTACGCGCAGTCGAGCATCCAGACCGCGGTCAACAGCGCCTTCACCAAGTACCAGAACCTTCAGGAAGGCAAGAACGCGGACTACATCCCGGCTCTGGCCAAAGTCGATCCCAACCTGTTTGGCATTGCGCTGGTCACCGCCGACGGCAAGACCTACACCGCCGGCAACGTGAAGACCGAGGTCTCGATCCAGTCGATCTCGAAAGTGTTCACCATGGCGCGCGTGATCCAGGACCAGGGAGCGGAAGCGATTGAAAAGACGATCGGCGTCGACGCCACTGGCATGAGGTTCAATTCCATCATCTCGGTCGAGTTCGCGAAGAAAGTCGGCGGCGGACCGGAGCTCAACGCGCTGGTCAATCCCGGGGCGATTACCGCGACCTCCATGGTGCAGGGCAAGACGTCGGAAGAAGTGTGGTCGAAGATCATCGGCACCTACAACGATTTCGCCGGCCGGCCGCTTTCGGTTCTGCAGGACGTCTACCAATCAGAGTCCGATACCAACCAGCGGAACCAGGCAATCGGCATGCTGATGTACGCCTACGAATACATCAAGAGCAACCCGGCCCAGGCGACCGATCTCTACACCAGGCAGTGCTCGGTGGGCGTCAACGCGAAGGATCTCGCGACGATGGCGGCGACACTGGCATTTGGCGGCCGCAATCCGGTGACCGGTAAGCAGGCGATCAGCGCAGAGAACGTGCCGTACGTGCTCGCGGTGATGGCGACGGCCGGCCTCTACGACGACTCGGGCAAGTGGCTTTATCACACGGGTCTGCCGGCGAAGAGCGGGGTCGGCGGCGGCCTCATCGCCGTGTCGCCCGGCAACTTCGGTGTCGCCGTGGTCTCGCCGCCGCTCGACGAGGCCGGCAACAGCGTGCGGGCCCAGCGCGCCATTCGCGACATTTCGACGGCGCTCAACGGTAATCCGTACATGGCCAAGGGGAAGAAGACGCTGACCAACGATCAGTAACGATGCCGCGCGTCATGTGAACTTCCGCCGGCGAGAGCGAGCAGGCTGTATGGCTACCATGCTGGAAGGCTTCCACCAAATCGCCTCGCCAGCGATTCTCTCCATCGTCGCCCGCCGGAACGGCGAGCCCGAATCCGCTGTCCTGAAGGGCTTCACCACGGCGATGACGGCGATGGCAGCCACGATTGCCAGTCGCAGCCGCGATCGTGGGTTCCTGAAGGACCTGATGGTTGTCGCCGGCGAGACCGCCAAGGCCCCCGATGCACTGACCGCGATCGGCTGCGTCGTGGCGGTCGCACCGTCCGTCGATACCGCGACGGTGTCGGGACGATGGCTGTCACGGCTATTCGGCCATGAGCTTTCATCGGTCATCGACCGGGTCGCGTTCTATGCCGGAATCCGGCGCTCCTCCGCGGTGTCGATCCTCTCCGCCGTTGCGCCGCTCGTGCTGACCTATTTCGGACGCCTGATGCGGAAGGAGCACGTCACCATCTCAGACTTGGCGATGCGATTGCGAAAGGAGCGGGCGCATGCTGTCGCCTCGCTGCCGCGCGATTTTGACCTGTTGCATTTGACCGCGGTCAGCGGCGAGACCCAGCCACGTCACCGGGCCTAGTTCGATCTTCACCTGTGTATAGGCGACCGGCTTCGGCCGGTCGCGCGCTCACCGCGCGGTCAGCACATCTGGCAGGACATCCACAATCAGGCGGGCTTCCACATCGAGCAGCACCAGATTGCCCGATACGAAGCGGTACTCGAGCGGCCACGGCACCGGCGGCAGCACGGCGATGAACGACGCCGGCATGGCCGCGCCGAATCGCCAGTCGAACGCTCCATTGACGCCGATCGGCGCCGGGCCGAGAGGAGCTTCAGCGCCAGCGTCAGCGAGCACGGCTCGTTCGGAAACATGATGTCGGTCCAGGACCGCGCGAATCCTTGTGCGAATTTCGAACGCGACAACGTCGTTGAAGATGTCGCCGGCAGCGGCGTGCGGTCGCGCCTTGCGGATGGCCGACGCCAGGAGAGCCTCTCTCTCGATGATTTCACCAGCGTTCGACGAGATTACGGGCGCGCCAACGCGGCTGTTGGCGTCCTCCCGAATCTTCATGTAGGCCGCCACCTGGTCGTCAAAGCGACGGAGACCAAACGAGCCTGATGATTGCGCGAAGCCGGCCGCGGAAGAAGAGATGCCAAGCAGGAGGACGGCGGCAACGGTTGGCCGAAGGCGCATCGTTGGCTCCAGACCTATTTCACGCCAGTCGTGCCGCGGACTTCGCGGCCGCCGAGCGCAGTCATGAATGCGTGCGCCTCGGCCGGCACCGGCGCCGTGGTCGTGCCAAGAGCGATTTCCCGAACCGACACGTTGGTCCCGTAGGCTCGTTCGTTTGACGAGTCGTCAGGCCTCAACGAACCACCGGACAGGTCGATGCCGGCAAACACGCCTTTCGCCCGCGAATACGACAGCATCTCCGCCGTCATTTGCGCGTCGGTCGCGGCGCTGGCCGAACGGCCCACCGGTCCTGCGGCAATCGACGCATCGGCGCCGAGCGTCACTTTGTTTCGAAGCAGCTTGTCCACGCCGCTCTGGTTCATCACCAGCAGCACGAGATCAACAGACTGGGCGCCGATCTGGAAGCCGGCGCTGCCCTTGGTCATCTCCATGAAGACCGGCGCGGTCCAGCCGCTCGCGTGCCGGCAACTCATCACACCGGATCCGAATTCGCCGCCGACGATGAACGCGGCCTTCTTGAGTGACGGAATGACCACCACACACCTGGCATTGCTCCAGGTCTTCTGGGGAATGGCGTCGTCCGCCGCATTGCGAATCTCTGACAGTACCGTGGCCGACTCGTTGAGCCGCTTGACGTCGTTCTTCGACAGCGCCGCGAACGCGACCGACGCGACGAGCAGCGTCCCGGCACATGCCACAACTGTTCTCAGGTTCTTCATACAGCCCTCCTTCTCCACTAAAGGGACGTCCTGAAGGGTGTCCCCAGCGGGGCCTGCCAATCTGAGATGCAAGATGCGCGCGTTCGGACAGTGCTCATTTCAGGCCCGACTTGCTGTCTCTCGATCGAAATCCGTCACTCACCCACAACCCGTGGAGACCGTTGGATATGCCCTCAAGGCCGTGGAGACGGTAGGCCCGGAGCGGATCTTGCGACATCGTCAACCGTAAGCCTGCCGCCGTGGCAATCCAGGCCCGAGACCGTGCTCCGTCCCCGACAGTCTCCCACCGCATGCCGACGACGTCGCGCGAGGCACGAACTACGTCTTCCACGAACCGTTGGAGACGAGCTGGCGACAGTCGTTGATGGCTCTTCCGCTCGCCCTGCTCGCTGGCGGTCTCGTGTTGTGGCTCGGGTATCGACCGGCAGTGCGGCAACAAGCTCGAGTCGAGGTCAGCGAAGTCGTAAAGGCGGTTGGCACGACCGGTCAGGCCGAACCGCGCCCGAGCGAACCGGTGGCCGTTGGCACCACCGGGATCACCATGGCCGGCAAACCTTCGACGATGGGGCCGACCGTCAAGCGAATCCTGCCCGGCGACATCATCATCGCAATGCCCGCCGGGAGCACGGAAGATCGCCTGGCCGCGTTTCTGGAGTCGGCGGCGAATGGGTCCACGACGATCGCGATCGATCGGCTCACCTTCAGCAGCGGCTCAGCACAACTGACACCGCGTTCTCGTGAGCAAGTGGACACCATTGCGAAAGTTCTGCGCGCGTATCCACAGGCTCGAATCATCGTCGCCGGTTACACGGACGATAGAGGGAACGAGGCCGCCAATCTTTCGCTCTCTCACACTCGCGCTCGAGCCGTCAATGACCGCTTGATCACGGACGGTGTGTCCTCCAATCGCGTGCACGCGCAAGGCTTCGGGAGTCAGAAGCCGGTCGCCGACAACGATACCGAAGAAGGGCGTTCGCAAAACCGTCGGGTGGTGCTCGAGGTCAACACGCGGTGAGTGTCCAGAACGTCAGTCCGATGACCATCTGTACCGAACGGCCTTCGACGTGGCGCGATCCGGATCATCACCCCGTTTATAGGCCAGCCGAGCGTCGCCGGCGAGGGCACGGTGACCTGTCCTGATTCTTGTTGTCAACGACAGAGCACCTGCTCGCATTCGTCAGGAAGCAACAACGCGCTGAGAGTCGGACCGAACGGCGGGGCGGATTGCGCCACAGGAGGAGCCGGATCGATGGAGTGGAACTTGCGCCGTTAGCTGTCGTGGCCGCCCTGCATGGCAGGAGCAGGCTCACCAACCGACGCCCGTAGGACCACGGGAGGACGCTATGCCATCACTCGTAGACAGCTTCCGGGAACTCGCCTCAACGGCGATTCTCTCCATCGTGAGTCGTCAGACCGACGAATCGCAGGCTGACGTCGCAAGAGGCTTCAGCGCCGCCATTCCCGCGATGGCGGCGACGATCGCGAATCGTGCCGACGACCGCGACTTCATGATCACCCTGACCGACCTGGCGACGAAAGCGACGATGGATTCGGACCCGCTCAAGGGCATCGGCCGGATTGTCTCCGCGTCGAACGGCATCGACACTACCACGCCGAGTGGAGGATTTCTGTCGAGCCTGTTCGGTCACAACCTCTCGTCGATGGTCGACAGCCTCGCCAATTACGCCGGCATTCGCGGATCGTCGGCGGCCTCGATTCTGTCGGTCAGCGCGCCGCTGGTGCTCGGGTATCTGGGACGGCTGATCCGCAATGAGAATCTGAGCAGCGCCGGGCTGTCCGAACGGCTGCGCAGCCATCGCAACCAACTGGCCGCGGCGGTGCCGCTCGGCTTCGATATGCCGCTGTTCTCGTCGTCGCGGGCGGCACGGGCCGGCGTCGACGACGCCGCGCGCTCCGCGGCTCATCGCCATCCGGAACGGCTGTCGTGGGGCGTGCCGCTGCTGGCGCTCCTCGGCCTACTCGGTCTGG
>Ga0310810_10007623_pt1 | contig 12374 bp, 11 predicted proteins | sample NCmetagenome_FD_207641 | JGI IMG/M metagenome (GOLD analysis project Ga0310810, IMG submission 207641) | Soil microbial communities from experimental microcosm in Duke University, North Carolina, United States - NC | ecosystem: Engineered > Artificial ecosystem > Soil microcosm > Unclassified ... | reverse complement strand
AAGCGTGTACATGTTGCGGATGTCGCGCGCGATGTGCTCCAGCACCGCCGGCACCTGTCCGACGTCGTGTGGTTCGAATGCTTCGCCGCCGCTCTCTTCGGCCAGCCGCCTCAGACGGCGGGGGTTTGCTTCCGTTTCCAGCGGATCGCGAATGATCGCCGTGTAGACGAGTGCGTTCGAGCGCTGCGCGCGGCTCACGACTTCGTTGAAGCTGAGCGAGCTCGCATTGTCTCCACCGTCGCTGACGATCACCAGCACTTTGCGTTCGTGCGTGCCGGCGTCGGCATACACCAGTCCCTGCGCGACCGCGTCGTACAGCGCGGTCCGTCCCCGCCCGATCAACTCGTCGAATAACGCGCGCCGCAGCGTCGGGCCATCGTTTGTAAACGGCTCCGCCACGGGGAGAGCGGCCCGGACATCGTCCCCGAACGTGAGCGCGAAGATTTCGTCCTGCGGATTACTGTGTGCCGCAAAGCTTGCGGCCGCGGTTGCGACGAGCTCGCGTACGGTACGCATGCTCCCGCTGCGGTCGACGAGCAAACCGACCGTGACGGGCGCGTCCTGCCGGTTGAAAAACGCAATCGTCTGAGGCTTGCCGTCCTCGAACACTGAGAACGAGTCGGCGCTCAGATGGGTGACGTAACCTCCGTGGCCGTTCTCCACCGTCACCTGCAGCACGACTACCTCGGAACGTGCGGAGAACACCGGCGCCTCCTGCCCGACAGGCGGCTGTCCGGTCTGGCCTGCCGGGCCAAGCCCCAGCACGCCAGAGAGGACCGCCGTCGTTCCGAGCAGCCGCAGGTCCATGATCGTCCTACTCGAGTGCAGCCCTCAGCATCCTCGTGACGACCGCCCCAAGCAGTAGTCCGATGCCGACGAGGGTGATGGTGAATCCGGTACCCGCGGTCTTGGGCAGTTCCTGACGCGGTTCGTACGCAGGCTCGATCACCGGCATAACCGGCGGCGCGAGTTCACCAACGAGTGCCGGACCTTCAGCGACAGCAGCAGGCTCGGGAACCACCGTTTCCTCTATGCCGGCGGGCGTCACGCGTTCCGACTCGGCAATCAGAACCGGTTGCCCAGTACCTTTCGCCAGCAGACGCGCTTGCTCCTTCGGATAGATGAATTCGTACCCCGCTTTGTCGCCGGGATACCACCAGGTCTTCACCGCCGGCGGCATACCCGCAGCGGTTTCCATGAACCGGACTTCCGGCTTGGTCGGGTAGTCGGTTCTATTGGCGGAGATGCCGAAGAACATCGCGTAGGAGTTGCTCCCGTCCGCGCTCAGCACCTGCATCACATGCCGCTCACCCGACGCGATCTTCGTCGGCAGGCGGAACAGGTACTGTCCGGCCGGCAGCGTGACACCCGGAACAGCCACCGGCCCGCTGAAGGTGAAGAACACACGCTTGTCCTCGGGCACGCTCTGGGCAGACGCTGTTGGCGGCCCGAGAACAGCGACCAGTGCGGTCGCAAGAGTCAATCCGATTACCAGCTTGCGCATAACAACCTCCCTTCTTGAGTCCTCCTTGGGTTATCGCTGCGCGGCCCCAGGGACGCTACGGCCTGACTGCGCCTGTAGTGCGATTACGCACGGCCGCCTGACGCGGCACGACGCCGCGATCCTTCAGCACCTGGCGTTCGGCCGCCTTCGTCGGCCGCTCCCTGCCGCGGCCGATCAACTCCAACAGATCCATCGTCGTGACAATGCCTTTCAGCCGATCGCGGCCGTTGAAGACCGGCAGACAGTCCACCGCGTGCCCACGCATCAGGTTGGCGGCTTCTCGAACTGTCGTCTCGGGGTTGACCGTGACCAGCTTCTCGGTCATCAGCTCGCGCACCCGCCGCCGCGCGCGAAGCGCTTCTCCGTTCTTCCCGCCGAGATCGCTGGCCGAGATCACGCCGACGACATGACGGTCCGCATCGTTGACGACCAGGTGGCGCGTGCGGCGGAAGCGCATGGTCTCCCATGCAGCTATCGCGGTGTCACCCTCACCGATCGTGTAGACCGGTGTGCTCATGATTTCGCTGACGCGCATATGCCCTCCCCGCCTGCGCTACGCGGCTGCCCGTGTCGCTTCGGCAACCATCTGGACGACGCCTTCCGCCAGGCGCGCTACGTCGTCCCAGTTCGTGAACTCGTAGTCACGGCTCGTGTCCGTTGGCGCGCTTCGTCGCCGCGCAATCTGCTTCATGATGAACCGCGTCACCAGTCCGTACTGCGTATACGCAAGCCGTCCGCTCACGCACACCACCTTAGCGGGATGCCAGGCTGCACGTGCCGGCAGCCGCGCGGCGATCTGGGACGCCGCTTCGCGCTCCGCGGTGGTTGATGATGCGGTCGCCAGGCTGACCGAGAAGAACGCGGACGGATGGGCGTTCAGCTCCGCTGCATGCTCCCGCACGAACATCTCCGCCGAACGTTGATGGCGATGTCCGTGCAATGACGCGCCGACCACGGCGGCGCGGACGTGCGTCCAGTCGACGTTGTCAGCCTCCGAGAGCGCGACGTTGAAGGCGTGACTGGTGAATCCATTCTCGCGGAAGATCGCCACCAGACGTTCGGCGATGCGCCGCGTCTGCCCTTCCGTCGTCGCGTAGAACACGGGGATCTCGCACGCCTCGACGGCGGGATGAATGCTGTTCATGGATTTCTCCATTCGGCGTTGGCGCACCGTGGCGGTTTCGACGGTCCAGATTTCGCCCACGCCCGCGGCGATGAAGATTGCGCCAATCACCTTCAGGAAGAGACCGTAGCCGGCACCTTCCACCGCACCGATCCAGCAGAAACCGACACCGATCAGGATGCGCACGAGACCTTCCGTCCAGGATTCAAGAATCCGAATCATTGACATAACGCTTTGGCAAAGCCGCAAGAGATGTGCCCTGGAGAGACGCAGTGGTTACAAGGATCTCCAGGGGAGTGGCGGTGGCAGACCGGTAATTCTTCCTCGACGTCCGCGAAAGATCACGCGCAACACGGATTTGCGCGTACGACGCCGTGCGACTTTCCGATGCCCCGACCGCCGATTGCGCAGGCATGTCTGTTGCCGCCATCGGAGTGGCGCTTTGTGGCGCCAGGGAGAACGCATATGACTTCCGTCCATCGCTTGCAGTGCGTCGTGCTAGGCATTCTTGTGAGCGTCGCAACGGCGTCGGCGCAAACCACCCCGCCGCCGGCAGCACGCGTCGTACCGACCGGCAACATGTGGAGCCACGGGACGACGCTCAATGTGTTCGGGGGAGCTGGAGGCACATCCGGCGATCGAGCGGCCGTCGCGGGCGGCGCATTCGGCTGGGAAGTCCGGCCGTGGTTCGCCATCGAAGGCACGGGTAGCTGGCTCGATTGGGGGCAGGGTGCGCGCGCGTTTGCGCCGTCAGTGACGGCACAAGCGGCACTCCTCACGGCACGGCCGTTCCTTCCGTTCGTGACTGGCGGCGTCGGCCTCTATCACGCCTCGTTTAGTCGCAGCGACAGAGCCATGCCGAACTTCTATCGACAGCGGATGATGGGACCGTCGAACATGCGCAGCAGAATCACGTTCAACGATCCATCACTGGTCGGCGGCGGAGGCTTCGAGATGTTCCTTAGCCGGCACTGGGCCGTCCGGCCAGAGATTCTGGCAACCGTCGCTCTTCGTGATTCACGTAACTTCGTGGTGACGACGGGCGCCGTGCGCCTCGCGTATCACTTCGAAGACCATCCAGTGACGCGGTGACAGGTGACGCGTATCAGGTATCAGGTATCAGGTTTCAGGGGTGGTCAAGGTATCAGGCTTTAACCTGGACCACCCCTGTTACCTGTTACCTGATACCTGAAACCTTTCATCTCCGTTCGATCCGCACGCCGTCGTGCACCAGATCTCCAGGATGGACGATGACAACGGCCGCTTCCGTCAAGCCACCGAGGACTTCCGTGTCCACCCCCGTTTGGTGGCCGATGTCCACGAACCTGCGCCGCGCACGTCCGCCGTCGGCGACGAACACGGCCCAGCGCGTACCTTCACGGAACAGTGCGTTGGTCGGCACCTTCAGCACGTTGGCAGCTTCCCAGAGCACGATACGCGTCTCTACGCGGTAGCCATCACCGAGCGATGCGCACTCGTCACCAGGATCGGCGAAGTCGAGGACGACGTTGACGCGCTGCTCTTCGACGCCGAGGGCCGACACCTTGGTAAAGCCGGCTGGCTCGATCCGCCGAACAACCGCCTCGAGCGTACCCTCGCCACCCCACTGCTCGATGGTGGCGCGAGCACCGGGCGTGACGCGGACGGCGTCGGTGGAGAGCAAGTCGGTCACAATCTCCATCTGCCGCGGATCCCCAACCTCGACGAGCGATTCCCCCGCTCGAACGATGCTTTCGCTTTCGCGGACGCGCTGGAGTATGACGCCGTCAACGGGTGCCCGGACGGTTACCGTCGTGGCGGTGCTTCCGGGTGCCGCAGTCGCCACCCGCGCTCGTGCGCGATCGACGTCGGCCGAGGCGGCGCGCACGGCAAATGCCGCCGCGTTGACCGCTTCCGCCGCAAGCGACACATCGGATTCCCGTGCGTCGAGGTCCTGCGCCGTCGTGATGCCAGCGGCCGTCAGACGACGAGTGCGCGTCAGTTCGCGCTCCGCCTGGGCGTGCGCGGCGCGGGCGCGTTGTTCCTCGGCGCGGGCGTGCCCGAGGGACGCTTCAGCGCTCTCGACGGCGGCTTGCGCTTCCGCCCGCGTGCGCGCGTCGAGCAGCGGCGGCGCTTCGGGCTGCACGCGTGCGATGACGTCTCCCCGCTTGACGCGATCGCCGGGTTCGAGCTCGATACGGAGAACCCGTCCGGTCACGGGTGCGGTGACGATGAAGCGATCGCGCACGCGGGTACGTCCCTCCTCGTCAATAGTGACGGCGAGCGGACCGCGCGACACGGGCGCGAGGTCCACCGCCACGGCGCTCGGCCACAGGGCGACCGCAAGCAAGCCTCCGATGCCTACAGCCGAGAGCCACAGTCGGCGATCCGTAAGTAGTCGAGACATAGGCGTCACTCCGGCGTTTTCAGAACAGCGATGAGGTCGAGACGATCGAGACGACGCCGGACCAGCAGCGCCGACACGACCGTCGCGGCAATGACCGTCAGCCAGGCCCAGGCAATGGTTGCGGGCGCGACCACAAAGGACAAGCGGTACACCTCGTTGGTGAATTGCGCCATGATGAGCCGGCCGAACAAATAACCGATGCCGATGCCGACGGGCAGCGCCAGCGTCGTCAATATCGCAATCTCGGCCAGCAGAATGAGCGAGATTTCCGCCCGCGTGAAGCCGAGCACCCGCAGGCTGGCGAGCTCGCGGCTCCGTTCCGACAGCGACACGCGCGCCGAGTTGTAGACGACACCGAACGCGATGATGGCGGCAAACAGCACGTTGATGAAGATGGACAAGTCCATGTGCTCAGCCATGGTGTCGCGGAAATTCTGCAGCGCCTCGTCCCGCATCGCGACGCCCGCGATAGCCGGCATCGTCTTTACGGCTGCGTAGAAGCGCTGCCGCTGCGCCTCGTCGATCGTCACGGCGGCGCCTGACACGACATCGCCTTCGCGCAGCATCCGGTGCAGCGCCGGGAGACGCATATATGCCTGCAGTCCCAGCGCGTCGTCGACCGTGCCGGCGACGACGACGTCGCGCGCCGGACGGCTGCCCTCCAGCACTTCGACGCGCACGGTGTCGCCCACGGAAACTCGGAGAATGTCGGCAAGCACCTGCGAGAGCACCAACCCATCCGGCGGCAACGCCACCGCGCCAGATGAACGATCGATGACACGCATCAGGCGCGGTTCGCTCGTGAGGCCGGTGATGGCCAATGTTCGCGCGCGCGTGCCGGCACGCAAGCGGGCAGGGACCGAGCGCACGGCCTCGACATCGAGCACGCCGGGCAAGTGCGTGACGTCGTGCACCGCACGGCTGCTGCGGGGTTCCGCGAAGGTCAGCGTCGCGTCCTGGCGCATCGTCACACTGAACTGCTGGTCGATGAGGGTGTTCATCACGTCCATGAACGCCAGGCCGACAAAGAGCACGCCGACGGCGAACGCGATGCCAATCACCGACGCACACGCCTTCATCGGCTGGCGTTCGAGCGTGCGTACCACCATGCGTGTGGCGAACGACAGTCGCAGCGGCCGCCAGCGCGACTCCACGACGCTGCGGCGATACCTGGCCGGCGGCTCGGGACGCATCGCTTCGGCCGGCGGCACGCGGACCGCGCGCCGCACCGCCGACAGCGCGGCCAGTGCGGCGACGACGAGCGTTCCGAGGATCGATAGCAACGCCAAACTGAGCGACAGGTGATACGAAAGAGTGGGAAATCTGAAGAACGCGTTGTAGATGCCCACGAAACTTGAGCCGACCCACGCGCCGACGGCAACGCCGACGACGGCGGCGACCGCGGCGATCGCCACGGCCCACTTGACGTAATGCCATCCGACCGCTGCGTTCGCGTAGCCAAGCGCCTTCAGCGCGGCGATCTGCGCCCGTTGCAGAGCGAGCGCGCGCGTCAGCGCGATATGCAGCACGAATGCGGCGACGCCGAGGAAGATGCCTGGAACCAGCAAACCGAATGTCTGCAGTTGTGTCAGCTCGTTATCCAGCGTCCAGTGTGATATCTGCAGCGACCGAGAGATGGCCCCCCGTCCTCCATACGGTTCCAGGAGACGATCGACGGCCGCGATCACGTCCGAGTCCGACACCTCGCCCGTCACCGCGAGCGACACATCGTTGAACCCGCCTTCCATGTTGAAAGCGGATGCGAGACTGCGGCGGTTCATCCAGAAGATGCCGAAGTGCCGGTTGTCCGGAAACATGTCGCCCGGGGCAATCGCGTAGATGTATTCGGGCGAGAGCGCGATGCCGACGATCGTCAACTCGCGCCGGCGACCGTTGATGATGGCTCCCACGCGATCGCCGGGCTCGAGCCCGTGCGCCTCGCAGAACATCTCGCTGGCCAGCACTTCGTCCGGGCGATTGGAATCGACCCAGCGGCCGCGCCGCAGAAAGACGTCGTTGAGCAGCGGCCGTCCGCGCTCAGGAATCGAGACGAGACGACCCGTCGCCGGATCCGGCATTCCGGGCACATCGAGCGTCACGTCCGCGACGACACGAGTCGCGACGGCGTGAACGCCTGGAATGGCCGCGATCCGCTGTTCGACCGGAGCAGGGGCTCGCTTGACGAAGGCAAACACGTCGGCGAAGCGCGCCTGCTCGTAATAGGCCGCTCTCGCCCGCTGCAGCGAATCGAAGTTCGAGAAGTAGGCCACGAACATCGTCACGCCGGCTGCCATGACCGCCGCGATGGCTGCTGCCTGTGCGCGCATCGCCCACAGATCGCGCAGCAGCTTGCGATCGAGCATCCGCAGTCGCGACGGCATCGCTACCATTGCAGTTCCCTCACCCGGACCTTGTGCAGCTGTTGCTGGACCCCAACGACGCGGCCGTCGGCGAGTCGAACCACACGATCGGCCATTCCGGCAATGGCGGCGTTGTGCGTGATCACCACGGTCGCGGTGCCGAGCTCGCGGTTCACGCGTTCGAGCGCTTCGAGCACGACGGCGCCGGTGGTGATGTCGAGCGCGCCAGTTGGCTCGTCGCACAGCAGCACCGCCGGCTGCTTGGCGATGGCGCGCGCGATGGCGACGCGCTGCTGCTCGCCGCCCGAGAGCTGCGCGGGAAAGTGGTCGAGACGTTCGCCCAGCCCAACCAGCCGGAGCGCATCCTCAGGGCGCATCGGATGCGCGACGAGTTCGGTCACGAGCGCCACGTTCTCTCGCGCGGTCAGGCTGGGAATCAGGTTGTAGAACTGGAAGACGAATCCGATGTGGTTGCGTCGGTACTCGGTCAACGCGGCGTCGTCTGCCGTCGTGAGGTTCTGTCCCTCGTAGATCACCTCCCCGGCGGTGGGGACGTCGAGGCCACCGAGAATGTTCAGGAGCGTTGATTTGCCTGAGCCGGACGGGCCGAGCAGAACGACCAACTCACCCCGCGCGAGATTGAAATCGACACCTCGAAGCGCGTCCACGCGGACTTCCCCCATCTCGTAGACCTTCGTCAGGGCCTTCGCGATAAAGACGGGCGAGGCGTCGACGACCGGGTTGCGTAGTGACACTGACGCGGTGACGGGCACGGCGGACATCCCCAGCAATTCGTTCAGCACGTGCGATGCCACCAACTTTGCCCACCCGCCGCGCGACCGCACGGCCCGGCGGCGTCCTTGGACGCCTGTCGTGACGCGGCCGGTCGGGAAAATCCCCCGCGCGCGTGAAATCTTTCGCAGTGTGGACCTGGCCATCCACGCTCACGCCTCGCGGGCGTGAAGCCGCGTACAGACGTGCGGCACTGGAGGCGTTATGTCGGTCGCCACTGACGTGTCGAGCACACGAGAGAGCATCACCGTGGCTCGGCGTGTGCTTCACCGAGCACGTGCCGGGGAACCGGCCGATGAATCAGGTGGCATGATGCGCATCGAAGAGGTTCCGCCCACCGACTGGGCCACCGCCCTCAATGAGTTCACGCTCGCTCACGAAGGATGGCTGGCCTCGATGGCCACCTTCGGCTCCGAACCGCAGCCACGAAGCGAGATCACAAATCTGCCGCTGATCGGGGTCTCGGCGGTGCAGCCCGATGACGCCGGCATTGCGATCTCGGTCGCACGGTCCTCGGAAGACCACGTGACGCACGTCATTGAACGGGCCGCACATGTCTACGTCCAACGCGGCACCAATGGCGCGACGGCGTCTCTCATGGTCGAGTCCGAGGAAGGAACGCGAACGGTGCTGCGTGTCAGGGCTCCAGCCGAACCGACTCGGACGCCTCGGCCGAGTACGGCCGCATCGCATTGACGTGTGAACTTTTTCGGAAGACTGCGAACGATTGCGCTATTTCTGCTGGATCGATGCGATGAACGCAACGAGGTCGCCGAGACGGGCGTCCGCGACGGCCTGATTGCCTCGAGCATCGGCTCGAAACATCGCGCCCCACAGCATCATGTCGGGAGCGCGGTGCGCCAGGCTCGCATTGGTGCCCTGTACGGCGGATTCGATCTGCGCCGTGAAGAAAGCGCCGCTGCGCTGTCGCAGCAACGTCAGATTCGTGGGTTTCCGCGCCAGCGTCGCGGCGGTTGGCCCATCGCCCCGTCCGCCTTTCCCATGGCACGCAGCACAGTGCTGCTCGAACAGCGCACGGCCTCGCTCAATGGCGCCCTTGTCCGTCTGCGCACCGACCGCAGCGCCGGTCAGCGCAACCGCCAGCACGGTGGTAAGTGCCCACATTCGCATCGCGTCTGCATCTCTGCAGTGCAAACGCGTGGCCGGCGAGTCTGGCACCAGTCCTGCGAACGCGTGCACACATGGAACGAATCAAGATCGAGCAGCACACATGGACGGGCACGTTATGGATGTTCGGGTGGCTCTTTACGATTGGCTATCTCCACCTGACGTTCTGGAAGGGCGTGCTGGCAATCCTGCTCTGGCCGTATTACCTCGGAGTGGCCTTCAGCGCGCTGGCGCCGCATTGAACGCCTTCGGACCTCGCGTTACGGCCGTTCTCCTCGCCGCCTATCGACCATCTTCTCCATAACCGGCATCAACGCGAGGACACCGAGCGTGACGGCAGCAGCAATCGTCGCGACCGTGTAGGAGCCAAGACCGGCGGCCATTCCAATCGCCGCATTCACCCAGATGGTGGCGGCGGTCGTGAGGCCGTGCACGCTTTCACCGCTGCGAAGGATGGCGCCGGCGCCGAGGAAGCCGATCCCTGTGACCACCTGCGCCGCAATCCGGTCGGGCGAGCCGGCTCCAGCACCGAGTTCAACCGAAAGCATCGAGAACAACGCCGCGCCGAGCGCGATGAGCATGTTGGTACGGAGGCCCGCTGGCTTGTGGCGGAACTCGCGCTCGAGTCCGACGGCGCCGCCAAGCGCCGCCGCCAATGCGAGGCGCAGCAGCGCCTCGGTGAATGGGGTCGGAGTCATGGGACTAATCTATGCCGCAACGAGGCGTACCTGGCCTTTAATTCGGCTCTGAGGTGCTCAGAGAAGGGGCGTCCATGGCCGTGCCCTCCGAGCCGTCGCACCGAGGGTCAAAATCCTGGCGTCAAACTGAACTCGAACATCCAACCCTGCTGCGGTCGTTGCAACGGGCGCGCGACATCGAATTGTCCTACCGCGAAATTAAACAGGTTGATCCGCAGCGTGACGCCGGTGCTCGCCACCGGTTTCCGAGTGCCTCCCAACATCGTCGGCTTCTCCGTCGCCGTCCAGGCGACGCCGCCGTCGCCAAACACCGCGACCTCGATGGGGACCGGCCCATACATGTTCTGCCGCATCCCGAATGGCCGGAGCAGGGGAAATCGCAGCTCTGTATTGGCTACGAGCATGCGGCTGCCGAGCAGACGATCGAACACCGCGCACGAGCCCGTTGGTGCGGATTGACATTCGACCGCGTCGAACGAGCCGATGTCGTAGCCGCGCACAAGCTGCGGATAGCCAATGAACACGGGTGGCAGCCGGTAGTCGTCGGCGCCCGCTCCGTAACGTCCGTAGTGAAGCACGCGCGTGGCAAGGGTGTAGAAGGGGACGGGGGCGAAATACCGCCGGTAATCGGCGAGCGCGCCCGTGAAGAAGATCGTCCCGACGGTTGGTGTCACTTCGAACCGATACCGCTGGCCTGCGACCGGGCTCGTGGCGCCAAACACCGAGGTGTCGAATACGGTCGCCGCGGCCGCTGTCCCGAGGTTGAGCGGTTCGGCAAGCGAAGTCGTCGTGGTTCGGTCCGACAGCACGTCACCCGTTGTGAGCGACGTCAGGATCGTGTTCGTCTCGACTTCGAACGACACACGTTCGTATCCGCCGCTGAATTCGACGCGCCGTACGCGATTGAACGGATAAGCCGCAATCCCATTCAGGCCGCGGGTCGTCTGCCGCAGAGTGATCCTCTCGTCCATGGCCACCAGTGATCCGCCCGACAACGCGAGACCGGACGAGATCCCGCCGCTCAGATATGGCACCTGCTGCACGGCAGCGCCCCAGTTCCAACGATGCGTCAGGTTCGTATAGCCGATCAGGCCCGCCGTGTTCTTCGCGATGTCGGATGCGCGCCCGAACGACGTATCGGTTTGTACGGCAGCGAGCAGGTTGTGATTCGCAAGCATGTCGCTCCACAGGAACGAAACGCCGCCTCCCACGAACGTGCCGAAGCGATCGACACCCACGCCGACGGACGATTGCCCAATCGCACCGAGCGCAAGACGGGCACGATATTTTTCGATATTACCCCCGGCCTCTGGCAGCCCGATCGTCGCGTCCGCCAGCAAGCGTGACAACTCGCCCGCCTCGCGCTCCTGTGGCGGCAGGGCCGCCGGCGACACGTGCGTTTGGAGGACACTGACCGTCGTTTCGCGGAGCGCGTCTGGCGCGTCGACAATGTAGATGTGGTACTTGCCGTCTTCATACGCGCTGAACGCGACGCGCGTCGCACGCATTGCGGACGACAACGCCGGGCTCACGGCCGTGATGCCGCTGATGCCGCCATACAGGTTCGTCAATGGGAGCACCTGCCGCGTGGCGAGATTCACGGCGAACGCGTTGGTCACGCCATTCTGGTCGGACAGGAAATAGACCGAATCGCCGTCGGGGGTCCATGCCGGATTGATGCTCTTGCCGCCGGGAAACGTCTCCAGTTCGCTCGTCCGGCCGGACGCGACGTCGAGCAGTGCCAGTCGATAGTCGCCGGGTTGCAGCATCGACAGGTCGCCGCCGAAGCGTTCCGTGACGAATGCGATCGTACGGCCGTCGGGCGACCACGCGGGCTGGATGTCGGCAAACGGATCGTGCGTGACACGCTGCAGCGACCCGGCGTCGAGATCGTAGATGAAGAGATCGGAGAAGCCACCGTCGGTTGCGGAAAACACGACACGGCGTCCGTCAGGCGACCACGACGGCGAGAGCACTTCACCGAGGGCCGGAAAAGGAATCTCTCGGACGACGCGCGCACGGTCGACGTCGTAGATGGCCAGCACTGGCCGCCCGTCACTGACCGCGCCGAAGATGACTTGGCGACCGTCGGCTCGCCATGAACCGGCCGAGCTGATGAACTGGAGGCTGCTGAAGTGCGGATCGATGGCCGTCTTCACCACGGACTGCGTCACGCGCCCCGTGGCGACATCAGCGACGAGCATGTCAACAGAGATGAGATTGCGCTCGGCGAAGTAGATGACGCGGGTTCCATCGGGACTGAGCGAGGGCGAGACGTTCAGTGCGCCCGCGGGCTGTTTCAGATCGGTCAGCAGGCGTCCGTAGTCGCGCGCCGTGCGCGTCTGCGTGGCCAGCGCGTCATAGGCGGCGTGTATTGACGCCT